>OGLM01000001.1_pt1 | contig 353675 bp, 279 predicted proteins | sample 1572531 | NCBI WGS metagenome assembly OGLM01 (sample SAMEA2581909, study PRJEB24529) | metagenome | biome: Human gut stool | place: China | collected 2011
GTATCACCGACGATACGGGCACATTTACGATGTGGCTTATCCGGACCGTTGTTCAATTCTATCATTGAGTGAAGAATTCTTCTCTGAACAGGCTTCAAGCCATCTCTTACATCAGGAAGTGCTCGTGCTGCAATAACACTCATGGCATAATCTATATAAGACCGCTCCATGGTTTTTTTGAGTCCGACTTCACTTATTTTGTCAAAAATCTTATCATCATCCATGTTCTTCTCCCTTTCGTTTAAATGTCAAGGTTCTTAACGAACTTGGCATTTGTCTCTATGAACTGTCTTCTAGGTTCTACTTTATCTCCCATCAGTACATTAAAGGTCATATCAATCTCTGATTCATCATCATCATCAATCGCAACTTTTAATAAAATTCTCTTTTCCGGATCCATGGTTGTCTCCCATAACTGTTCTGCATCCATTTCTCCAAGACCTTTATATCTCTGGATCTTGTTTGACTGATCTCTTCCAACTTCATTCAGAATACTGTTCAGTTCATCATCACTGTAGGCATACCAGATTTTCTTGTTCTTTTCCAATTTATAAAGTGGTGGTTGTGCCAGATATACATGTCCTTTTCGTATCAGATCCGGCATAAACCGATAGAAGAATGTCAGAAGCAGGGTTGCGATATGAGCACCATCTACATCGGCATCCGTCATAATGATGATCTTATTATATCTGAGCTTATCAATATCAAAATTTTCATGAATACCTGTACCGAATGCTGTGATCATTGCTTTAATCTCAGCATTCTCAAGGATTCTGTCAATTCTTGCTTTTTCTACATTTAATATTTTACCACGAAGTGGAAGTATCGCCTGTGTTGCACGGGATCTAGCTTTCTTTGCAGAACCACCGGCGGAATCTCCCTCTACGATATATATCTCACAATTCTTCGGATCTTTATCGGAACAATCTGCAAGTTTTCCGGGAAGTGCCATATTATCTGCAAGATTTGCCTTTCTTGCTACATCTCTGGCTCTTCTTGCTGCAATTCTTGCACGTTGTGCCATCACAGATTTATTTATAATTATTTTTGCTATATTCGGATTTTGCTCTAAGAAGTAGGTAAGCTGTTCACTTACGATATTTTCCACAACAGGTCTTACTTCTGAATTACCAAGCTTCTGCTTTGTCTGACCTTCAAACTGAGGTTCACCGATCTTTACAGATACTATTGCAGACATACCTTCTCGCAGATCTTCACCGGACAGATTATCCTCTTTTTCTTTTAACAGATTATTCTTTCTGGCATAATCATTGAATATTTTAGTAATAGCTGATTTGAAACCTGTTAAATGTGTACCACCCTCCGGTGTATTAATATTGTTTACATAACTGTGTATCATTTCATTGTAAGAATCGTTATGCTGCATTGCTACTTCTACATACACACCGTCCTTAAGTCCTTCACAGTAGATTACCTTATCATAGAGTGCTTCTCTGTGTCTGTTCATATATTCAACAAACTCTTTGATACCGCCCTCATAATGGAAATGACGTTCCTTTGGCGGATCTACACGAAGATCTGTCAATGTTATTTTTAAACCTTTTGTGAGAAATGCAGTCTCACGAAGTCGTGTTCTTAAAGTATCATAATCATAGATCCAGTCATCAAAAATCGTCTTATCCGGAAGAAATGTTACCTTTGTTCCGGATTTATCTTCCGGTGCATCCGCAATGATTTGTAATGTACTGTCAACATTACCGCGCTTATAGGTCTGCTTATATACATGACCATCTCTTGTAACTTCAACCTCTAACCATTCGGAAAGAGCATTTACAACAGAAGCACCTACACCATGAAGACCACCGGATACTTTATATCCTCCACCACCGAACTTACCACCGGCATGAAGAACGGTAAATACTACTTCCAATGCAGACTTTCCGGTCTTCTCCTGAATACCTACAGGGATACCACGTCCATTATCAACAACCGTTATGGAATTATCAGGGTTAATAAAAACTTCTATGTGATTACAATAACCAGCCAGAGCTTCATCTACGGAATTATCGACAATCTCATAAACAAGATGATGCAATCCTCTTGTAGACGTACTTCCTATGTACATTCCCGGTCTTTTTCTGACAGCCTCAAGTCCTTCCAGAACCTGTATCTGTTCAGCATCATAATTATTTGACATTTTTTTCCTCCTTAATATTCCACAACACACGAAACTTATATTTTTTTTACAGTTCCGTTTATAACATGATACACATTATTGATCACTACTTGTTCTTTTATAAAATCATCATAACCCGTACAGGTTATAATTGTCTGAATATCTTTGATCTCCTCTAACAAAGCTTCTCTTCTGCTGCTGTCAAGCTCTGACATAACATCGTCCAAAAGCAATATCGGATTATCATTTATAATATTCTTTACCAGCTTTATCTCCGCTATTTTAAGAGAAAGAGCAACTGTTCTTTGCTGTCCCTGCGATCCGAATCTTCTCGCATCGATTCCGTTTATCATAAACATGATATCATCTCTGTGAGGTCCTGTCTGGGTACTCATATAATTCAGATCGACATGAACCTTGTCTGCCAGTACCTTTTCAAATTCATCTTCACTTACATTCTTATCATAGATAATTTCCAGCTTTTCTTTTCCGGAAGTAAGCTTCGAATGAATCTCTCCTATCAGATTATTTAACATCATTATAAAATTTTGTCTTTCTTTTATAACTTTTTTTCCATAATCTACTAACTGGATATTCCATACATCTAAGGTATCCATCAGACTCTTATTATAGACAATCTGCTTTAAAAGATTATTTCTCTGATTCAATATTTTCGAATAAGATGAAAGGTTCTGATAATATAATCTGCTCAACTGACATAATTCCAGATCCAGAAACCTTCTTCTTTCAGAAGGACCGTTTTTTATGATAGATAAATCCTCCGGCGAGAAAAATATCACATTTAATAAACCAAAGAGTTCTGTTGTACGTCTGATGGGAAGTCCGTCTATTGCAACTCCTTTATTCTTGTTTTTACGCAAATGCATATCTATTCTATGACTTATATCACTTTTTTTAATGCAAAGACGTATATGTGACTCTTCTTCGCCTATTTTTATTATTTCCCGATCCTTACTTCCGCGGTGAGACTTGGTTGTGGCTGCCATATAGATAGATTCCAATATATTTGTCTTTCCCTGTGCATTATCACCATATAAGATATTTGTATTCTTATCGAATGTGATGAATAATTCATCATAATTTCTATAGTTGTTAATATTCAGTGATTCTACATACATACTATCTACCAGCCACACATATAGAATTATTTCTGGATACTTATCTTATCTCCATCAAATTCTACTTCGTCTCCATCATACAGTTTTTTTCCTCTTCTGGTCTCTATCTCACCGTTTACGATGACAAGACCCTGAGATATAACCTCTTTTGCTTCTACTCCTGACTCTACAAAACCGGCTGCCTTTAATGCCTGACCCAGTTTTATAAATTCATCTCTCAGCTTGATTATTTCCATTTTTTCTTATCTCCAATCCCGGATTATCTGCTTCCGATACCCATTGGAAGAATCAGATAAATATAACTCTCTTCTTCATCCTTTATTACGCAAGGTGATTTTGTATTATTCATATATATTGTAATATCATCATCTTCAATTGCACGGATCGCATCCATTAAAAACTTTGGATTAAATCCGATGATAATATTGTTTCCCTCTTTATGAATCTCAATCTCTTCATTCATGGAACCTATCAGAGAATCAATCTTCAAATATAACATATTATCCTCGATCGTAAGTTTGATAGGCTTCTTATCTGATTCTTTGATCAGAAGAGAAGAACGATCCAGACAGTCAAGAAACTCTCTCTTGTTGATTGTAAACTTAATCTGATAATCTACATTTAGCATATTATCGATTCTGAAGAATTCACCTTCTACCAGACGGGATACAACCTTTGTCCGATCAAATTCAAATAATATATTGTTATCTGCAAAGTAGATATTTACATCATCATCTACTCCACCACTTACAATCTTACTTATATAACTGAGTGCCTTCCCTGGAACAATAACCTTTACATCTTCACTTTCATTCTTAAGTTCAACGTTACGAATAGCAATTCTATGACCATCAATTGCTACTACACGAAGACGATTATTTGAAACTTCAAATAACTCACCTGTCATAACATTATTGTATTCACTGTCTGAAATAGAAAAAATTGTCTGGTTAATGATTTCTCTCAATGTAAACTGCGAAATAGTTATAAATTTAGATTTCTCTACAACAGGAAGACTGGAAAAATCCTCTCCTGACTTTCCGGCAATTGTAAATAATGATTTCTCACATTTTATAGTTGTCTTAAAATCTTCATTTGTCTCCATATGTATCTCGCTGTCAGGTAACTTACGAACAATATCGGATAAAAGTTTTGCTTCGATAGCAACCTTTCCTTCCTCAATAACAGTTCCTTCAACATATGATTCAATACCAATCTCCATGTCATTTGCTGTAAGTTTGATATTTCCATTTTCAGCTTCTATAAAGATACATGAAAGAATTGGATGTGTGGTTTTTGTAGATACAGCTTTTGATACATTACTTATTCCCTGCATCAATTTTCCCTTCATACACGAAATCTTCATTTTGTTTATAACTCCTTTCCCGGTTTGATTCCATATATATATTTAATAATTAAAGTAGTAATAATAGTAGTAGTAGGTGTGGATTTGTTGAAACTCTTAAAACCCATTATAAAATATAATAAAACTAATTATGTGACTATGTTAATGAGGCTCTTTTTAAATGTTAATTTAATGGAGGTTTTTAACATTTAAAAATCGTTTGAATTGAATGAATTGTCAGATACTAACATTTCATAATACTATTACATACATTCATCCACATTTAATTAACATCAGCTGTGAGGACTTAGCTTTTTCATGATCACATCAATGGTTTCAGCATATTCAGGATCATTTGCTATTCTTTCCTCTACTCTCTTTATGTTGCTTAATACAGTGGAATGATCTTTTCCTCCAAATACATCACCGATTGTTTTGAGTCCTTTAGTTGTAAACTTACGGCAGAGATACATGGATATTTGCCTTGCATTTGCAACATCCTGACTACGTTTGGAAGATTTGATATCATCTACACTTATATTTAAATGTTCGGAAACCGTATTAATGATAAGATCAGGTGTAATAGCTACATTGGTTTCCTTGGATATCATGTCTTTTAATATGTTCTTTGCAAGATCTTCGGTTATTGTGACATTTCCAAGTTCGGCATATACACTGATCTTGTTCAATGCACCTTCCAGTTCTCTTACATTATAGGTAACATTATTAGCAATATATTCGAGAATGTTATCACTGATATTTTTATAACCGTTCATCTCTACTTTGTTTTTAAGAATCGCCATTCTTGTCTCGTAATCAGGAGCATGAATATCGATCGGTACACCCCATTCAAATCTGGAACGAAAACGTTCTTCCAGAGTTTTGATCTCTTTTGGTGGTTTATCTGAAGACAGGATGATCTGCTTACCTTCATCATGAAGTGCATTGAAGGTATCAAAGAATTCCTGCTGGGTACTCTCTTTACCAATCAGGTATTGAATATCATCGATAAGTAATACATCGACGGTTCTGTATTTTTCCCGAAATTCATCTGTCTTATTTTTCTTGATTGCTTCTACGATCTCATTTGTGAATTTGTTAGATGGAACGTAGAGAACTTTCATATTCTTATTATGTTGTAATATATAATGTGCAATCGACTGCATCAGATGTGTCTTTCCAAGACCTGCCCCACCATATAAGAATAGTGGATTGAATTTATCCAGTCCCGGTGAATCTGCGACAGCCAGACATGTTGCATGGGCGAGTTTGTTACTCTCACCTACTACAAATGTTTCAAATGTATATTTTGGGTAAAGATTGCTTTTTGTAATTGCCTCGTTGTATTCCTCAGATGTGACGATTTCTTTTGAATCGTTTTTGAGGTTACTTTCAAGATCAATGACAACTTCGATAGAATCATCCTGAAGAACTTCTCTTATAGAAGTAACCAGAAACATATCGTACATTTTCTTGTTGATAAATTCTATGCCCCTTGCTCCCATCTGCTCGTCAATTGTGAAATACAATTTTTTTCCTTCGACAGAATATAACTTCAAAGGTTTTATCCATGTATTAATAACGATATGGGATAATCCATGTTCAGTCTCAAGAAGGGAGAGAATCTCGTCCCATTTTGATAATATCAATTCTTTCATTTTTATGAAAATCCTTTCAGTCCATTCGTTGTATCTATGGAGTTATAGGCATAGAACCACGTATTTATATCTTATAATAAAATGACCATTTTTTCAAGTTTTATTACCCTCAGACAGACATATGATAAAAATTTTCTATATAATAGGAAGAAACTCATTTTGCATTATGGATGGAAATCGTTTTGTAAAAGGTTGAAAATAAGTTACATAATAATTATGAAAAAGTATTGTTATGTTAAGTAATAAAAATGTTACCTAATAAATTGTGAACATCAAAAAATAAGATAAAATATGGATTTATGTAAGAATGAAAACAACAAATCCAGATGTTATCCACATGTTATTAACAATTTGTGGATAACATTATGTAAATTGATTATGGTAAAGTACATATCAATGGATAAATGTGAAAAGAAAGAAAAACCACAAGATTTTGTATTTGAAAATTATATGTACACCAATTTTTGAAAAATAAAAAATCACATTTTTCTAACTAAGTATTTTATAGTGTAAAAACCCTTGATTTTAAAGGAAATATTCAAAAAAAACTTGACTGTATGTGGTTATTTATTTATAATATGCAAGGACTTTGTAGGTATCTACATGTGTTCGTCCGAGTCTGTTATAAACAGAGGAAACGAATGGATGTGGATAAATCATGGTCATAATAATTAAAGGAGGTGTATAGATATGAAGATGACTTTCCAGCCTAAGAAGAGACAGAGATCAAAAGTACATGGTTTCAGAAAGAGAATGAGTACTGCTAATGGCAGAAAGGTACTGGCCGCTAGACGAGCTAAGGGTAGAAAGAAATTATCAGCATAGGTCACAAGGTTGTGGCCTTTTTTAGTTTTTCTAATTTTCAATCAATGATTTGGTGGTTATGTTATGAGTAATTTTATTACGTTAAAAAACAGCAGAGAGTTTGGCAGTGTTTATAACACAAAGGATTCGGTGGCCAATAAATATTTAGTTATGTATCTGAGAGCCAACAGCTTGGAATACAATAGACTTGGAATCTCTGTTAGTAAAAAAGTTGGTAACAGTGTGGTGAGACACAGGGTAACCAGATTGATTAGAGAAGCTTATCGATTAAACAAAGACTGTATCCGCAGTGGTTATGACATTGTGTTCGTTGCCAGAACAACAGCGAAGGACAAAGGGTATCATGAGATAGAAAGTGCTATGATGCATCTGTTCAGGCTGAAGAAACTGACGCTAGTCAGAGATGGTGAAAATTAAAAATGAAAAGAATGTTAATTGGTTTAATCAGATTTTATCAAAGGTATTTGTCCATGTTAAAAGGACATCCTACCTGCAAGTATTTTCCAACCTGTTCACAATATGCGATCGAAGCTTTGGAAAAGTATGGAGTGATAAAAGGTGGCCTCCTGGCTGTATGGAGAATACTTAGATGTAATCCTTTTTCTAAAGGAGGATATGATCCCGTTCCATAAAGGAGGACAAGATGTTTCTAACAGTAGAAGACGGTCTGATCTTAGGACCGATATGTTGGTTATTCGGTAAGATATTCGATCTTATGTATAAATTGATCGAGCTTATCAGTAACAGCATGGGAATAGGATATGTTAATCTTAGTATCTGCGTTATCTTATTTACGTTTTTTATAAGAGCTTGTTTGTTTCCGTTGAATTTCAAACAGCAGAAATCTTCTAAGATTATGAGTTTTATCCAGCCGGAGATTAATAAGGCAACAAAGAAGTATAACAATAAAACAGATCAGGAATCCCTGATGAAGAAGCAGCAGGAGACACAGAAGATCCAGAAGAAGTATGGTGTAAGCCTTACATCCGGATGTCTGCCAACTCTGATCCAGCTTCCTGTATTCTATGGTTTGTACCGTGTTATCCAGAATATTCCTGCTTATGTAGAAGATATGAAGGGTAAGTATGATGCGATTGTAACAAGTATGCAGAGTGTAGCTATCGATAAGATAGATGCTTCCAAGTTACAGGCAATCGGACTTGATTCCGGTGCAAAATATTATGATATTATCAATGCGGTTGCAACAGATAAGGAAGGTCAGGTTTCTACAGCAGTTACTGCTTCAAAGCAGATGATGACGGCTGCATCAAATGGAGATCTTACAAATAATAAGGTAATTGATGTACTGGATAAGATATCCACATATGACTGGTCACAGTTACAGGATATTTTTGGATTTACAAGTGGAAAAGAAGCAGATTATATTCAGAACTTTGAGAATATGAACAGATTTTTATTTAATATGAATATTGCAGATGCTCCCGGATTGAAGCTTTCAGCAGCACTGATCGTTCCAATCCTGTCAGCAGTATTGCAGTTTGTATCTTCAAAAATCAGCATGAGTGCTTCCAATACAAATTCAAATGATCCTACGGCTGCACAGGCAAACAGCATGATGAATATGATGACTTACGGTATGCCGCTTATGTCATTATTTATCTGTATTAACCTGCCAATCGCTATTGGTCTTTACTGGATCATAGGTTCTGTTATTACAATTATTACACAGCTTATTATCAACAATTATTATAAGAAGTGTGATAAAGAAGCAGTTCTTGAGAAATGTAGAGTAAAAGCAGCTAAGAAGCAGGCAAAGAAAGAAGCAAAGCATCCTGGTAAGAAGTCATTCTATGAAAGAATGATGGACGCTCAGAATGGTAATGTAAGTTCAGATAGCACCCAGTCTGAAAGTATTAACAGAATGGCATCTTCAAGACTGAAAAGTTATACGAATCCGACAGTTGATGAAGTGAAACAGTCAGAAAACAACGTTCATTACAAATCTGGAAGTATTGGTTCCAAAGCAAATATCATGCTTCAGTATCAGAATAAGAGTAATGATAAGGGAGGAAAAAAATAATGGAGTTTGTAGAATTTAAAGGTAAAACTTTAGATGAGGCACTTATGCAGGCAAGTGTTGAGCTTGGATGTGCCAGTACAGACCTGGAATATAATGTAGTCAGTGAGGGAAGCACAGGTTTTCTTGGACTGATCGGTTCAAAGCCATTTGTCATCAGTGCCAGAAAGAAGAAAACATTTGTGGATGATGTAAGAGAATATCTTGAAACATTATTCAAGGCTATGGATATTCAGGCTGACATTAAGATTGAGTTTAATGAGACAGACAATCTTCTTGATATCGATGTAGAAGGACCTGAGATGGGTATTCTGATCGGTAAGAGAGGTCAGACATTAGATGCACTCCAGTATCTGATCAGTCTCGCAGTAAACAAGAAGAGTGACTCTTATATCAGAGTAAAGCTTGATACAGAGAATTACAGAGCAAGAAGAAAAGAAACTCTTGAAAATCTTGCAAAGAACATTGCATTCAAGGTAAAGAGAACAAAGCGTTCATTTGCACTTGAACCAATGAATCCTTATGAGAGAAGAATTATCCACGCTACTTTACAGAATGATAAGTATGTATCCACAAGAAGCGAGGGTGAAGAGCCATATCGTAAGGTTATCGTATATTTAAAAAAATACGACAGAAATAACAAATAATAAAGTATTTTGCTAACAGATACTTGTATAAAAACAGAAAAACATATGTAAATATGAATTTCTGAAAAAATATGATTTCCGGAAAACGAAGAATCAGGGTAACGGCTCTGGTGAATCGGCTTCCGGAAATTTTTTTTAGGGATAGAAAAAAAGTATGTATAGGTGTATTATCTAAAAGTATGTTAGTATAAATAAAATAACATGATAAGATAAAATACATGATATCTGTCATGACAGTAAACGATATGTAGAATATTGATCAGATAGAAACAGGAGAAATCATATGCTTGTAAATGATACGATCGCCGCGATCGCAACCGGTATGGGAAATGCCGGAGTTGGTATTATAAGGATCAGTGGTAAGAATGCAGTTGAAGTCGCTTCAAAGGTGTTCAGACCGGCAAATAAAGAAAAAAAAATAGAAAGCATGAAAAGCTACACGGCAGCATTTGGACAGGTATATGATGGCGATAAAGAGCTGGATGAAGGTATTCTGCTTCTGATGCGTGCTCCGCATACTTATACATGTGAGGATGTGTGTGAACTGCAGTGTCATGGAGGAATGGTTGTATTAAGAAATGTACTTGCTGCAGTAATTAAAAATGGTGCAAGACTTGCAGAACCGGGAGAATTTACCAAAAGGGCATTCTTAAATGGAAGGATCGATCTGTCACAGGCAGAATCAGTTATGGATTTGATCAGTGCGAAGAATGACTTTGCGGTGAAATCTTCTCTTATGCAGCTGCGTGGTGATCTGAAGAATCAGATCATAGATATGAGAGAACAGATTTTATATAATGTAGCGTTTATAGAATCGGCACTTGATGATCCGGAACATTACAGTCTGGATGGTTATCCACAAAAACTACAAACAATTGTGGATAAATTGGGTGATAATGTGGATAAATTACTGCGAACTTTTGATAACGGAAGAATATTAAAAGAGGGAATCAAGACTGTTATCGTTGGTAAGCCTAATGCCGGAAAATCCTCACTTCTCAACATGTTTCTGGGAGAAAACAGAGCAATCGTTACGGATATTGCAGGAACGACAAGAGATACATTAGAAGAAGTTGTCAACATAAATGGTATTATACTGAACATTGTGGATACAGCAGGTATTCGTGATACAGAAGATATTGTGGAAAAGATGGGTGTGGATAAAGCACTGAAATTTGCATCACAGGCAGATCTGATCTTATATGTGATCGATGGATCTGTACCGTTAGATGACAACGATAAGCAGATAATATCAGAGATTAAGGGCAAGAATGTCATTGCCGTTATGAATAAAAATGACTTACAAACAGTTGTGGATAAAATGTGGATAACATGCGAGCTTGGTTGTGATATCGTAGAATTATCTGCTTCTACAGGAGATGGAAAAGAAAAGTTATATGATCTGTTAAATGACAAATTCTTTTCCGGAGAATTGGATTATAATGACCAGTTGTACATTACAAATGCGAGACATAAAGAAGAACTGATGAAGACCGAAGAAAGTCTTTTAAAGGTAAGAGAAAGCATTGATATGGGTATGGAGGAGGATTTCTTCTCAATTGACCTGATGGATGCTTATGAACATCTGGGGCTTATTATAGGAGAAACGAACAGAGATGATCTTGCAGATAAGATATTTGAAGAATTCTGCATGGGTAAATAGGAGGATGGATAAATGCCAGTGGTTGAAGAAAATTATGATGTGGTAGTTGTGGGGGCCGGTCATGCAGGCTGTGAAGCTGCACTTGCTTCTGCTCGGCTTGGACTTGAAACGATTCTGTTTACAGTTAGTATGGACAGTGTAGCCATGATGCCCTGTAATCCAAACGTAGGTGGAAGCTCGAAAGGACACCTGGTAAGAGAACTGGATGCACTCGGCGGGGAGATGGGAAAGAATATTGATAAGACTTATATTCAGTCCAAAATGTTAAATGCATCAAAAGGACCTGCTGTTCATTCTCTTCGAGCGCAGGCAGATAAGTCAAATTATTCCCGTACAATGAAACATACATTAGAAAATACCGATCATCTGGTATTACGTCAGGCTGAGGTATCAGAGCTGATGGTAACAGACGGCGTGGTTAAGGGTGTTAAGACATTTTCCGGTGCAACCTATTATGCAAAGGCAGTTGTTCTCTGTACAGGTACTTATCTGAAAGCAAGATGTATCTATGGAGATGTCGTAAATCATACAGGACCAAATGGACTTATGGCAGCCAATCATTTGTCGGATTCCATGAAAGAAGCCGGAATCGGTATCCGCCGGTTTAAGACAGGTACACCTGCAAGACTGGATAAGAGAACGATCGATTTCTCTCAGATGGAGGAACAAAAGGGTGATGAGCATATCGTTCCATTTTCATTTACAAATACAGAAAAAGATATCAAGAGGGATCAGGTATCCTGCTGGCTTTGTTATACAAATGAGGAAACACATGAGATCATTCGTGAGAATATCAACCGTTCTCCATTGTTTTCCGGTGTGATCGAAGGTACAGGACCTAGATACTGCCCTTCGATCGAGGACAAGGTTATGAAGTTTCCGGATAAGACGAGACATCAGATTTTTATAGAGCCGGAGGGTGAATTTACAAATGAGATGTATATGGGCGGAATGTCCAGCTCTCTCCCGGAGGATGTTCAGTATAAGATGATACGGAGCATGAAAGGACTTGAGAATGTCAGGATCGTAAGAAATGCTTATGCGATTGAGTATGATTGTATCAGTGCGATTAATCTGAAGCATTCACTGGAATTTAAGGATGTGGAAGGCTTATTTGGAGCAGGTCAGTTAAATGGAAGCTCCGGTTATGAGGAAGCGGCAGCACAGGGACTTATGGCCGGTATCAATGCAGCCAGAAAGGTGCTTGGAAAAGAGCCTGTTGTACTGGATCGTTCACAGGCTTATATAGGTGTGTTGATCGATGATCTGGTTACAAAGGAGACAAAAGAACCATACCGAATGATGACTTCCAGAGCAGAATATCGTCTGCTGTTAAGACAGGATAACGCGGATCTTCGACTGACCGATATAGGTCATGAAATCGGGCTGATCGACGATGAGAGATATGAGAAATTCTGTCAGAAACGTACAATGATCGAAGAAGAAACAAAGCGTTTAAATGAAACGATGGTTGGCGGAAACAGTAAGATTCAGGAATTCTTGCGTTCTATGGAAACAACGGAGTTAAAGACAGCAGTAAGTCTTGCAGAGCTGATCCGCAGACCGGAGCTTTCTTATGAGAAGATTGCACCGATCGATCCGGAGAGACAGCCGTTGCCTGCGGATGTGATCGAACAAATTGATATATCGATCAAGTATGAAGGATATATCAAGAGACAGACGGAACAGGTACACCAGTTTAAGAAGCTGGAAAAGAGAATGATCCCGGCTGATCTGAATTATGATGATGTATCGAATCTTCGAAAAGAAGCCAGACAGAAGTTAAAGGATATCAAGCCGGAAAATATCGGTCAGGCATCCAGAATCTCCGGTGTATCACCGGCAGATATATCTGTGCTGCTGGTTTATCTGAAGATGAAGCAGCATGGCGGAGAATCAGAAAATAAATAAAAAAGCAGATATGAAGATAATATAAAATTATCTGTAGGTAAGTGTTATTTTTGAAAGCATATAATATGAGATGTAATATATATGTTCAAAAATATATAGAAAGGATACCATAAATATGGATCGACTATATGAAGTAGCAAAGAAGATAGATATTGAATTAAGTGATCATCAGTTAGAACAGTTTCAGAAATATTATGAGCTTCTGGTAGAGTGGAATAAGGTTATGAATCTGACAGCCATCATAGAGAAGGAAGATGTCATTATAAAGCATTTTGCAGATAGTCTTCTACTTGCAAAATATAAAAAGCTGGATGAATCTTTATCAGTCATAGATGTAGGGACCGGAGCAGGATTTCCCGGAATACCGCTTAAGATCGCATTTCCGGGATTAAAGGTAACTTTGATGGATTCCCTGAATAAGCGTGTAAAGTTTTTAAATGAAGTTATCCGCACGCTTGAGCTGGATGATATAGAAGCTGTTCACAGCAGAGCTGAGGATGGTGGAAGAAATGTACAGTATCGTGAGAAGTATGATCTTGCGGTATCAAGGGCAGTTGCCAATCTTTCTTCTTTATCGGAATTTTGTATGCCATTTGTTAAGACAGGTGGATATTTTATTCCATATAAGGCATCCGGACTGGATGAAGAGATTCATGCAGGAAAGAAAGCTATTCGTATCCTTGGAGGACAGGTAGAGAATATCTTCCATACAACGATACCTGATACGGATATGGAGCGTTGTTTTGTCTTCGTGAAGAAGATAGCAGCAACACCGGAGGAGTATCCAAGAAAAGCAGGAACAGCGACAAAGAAGCCTCTTGGAATGAAAGAAAAATAAAAAAGTATAGTAGAAATGTAAATATATAATATGAAAAATATATAATATCAATGAAAGACATTATATAAAAATGGAGCAGGTATTTGTAAACCTGCTCCATTTTTATTAGAAAAATATACAGAAAAATGATCTGTTCGTTTTATTATCAAATGTTAGAATATTATCTTGTAGCACGAGTGTACCGTTTTTCTTTACGTCTCTCTCGAATTTCTGTCTGTTTTTGTTTGATAGCTTCAACACCGTTTTTATCTATTGGTTTAATTGTTTTAACAACATAGTATTTTCCGTTATCAAGTGGTTTAAATTTTATCTTTCCACTGAAATAACCATGGTGCCAGCATTTCCCTGCACAGATGTAAGAAGACGGACTGTTTGAAAACCATTCAAGCCTCTTATTGATCTTCTTGTTACATTTGTAGCATCTTATACAGGTAATATCTTCATCGTCCATTGCTTCCTGCTTGCTTGAAAATTCTCTTGTAATGTATTCATACTGATTATTATGTATGGCTACAATTTCCTCTTCCTTTTTTGTAGGATGAATATACAGATCGAAGCTGTATAAATCTTTCAAATTTCTTGGATGCATCTCTTTTAAAACAAGAGCGGTATATCTGGCATCGTTTACAGCAGAATGAAAAGGTTCATCTTCCGGTATATTAAAATCTGCAACTGCTTTTTCCAGTTTACTGACGGTAGAACCGGTTGGATCGACCATGTTTGCATATATCTGCTGAAGATTTAAAAATTTCAAAGGACGAGGAAGCTTGTCCATATAGTAGAAAGCCATATTTGTCTGTAATTCGGTAAGATCCATGGGACCCCAGGTACAAAAGATATAATCTTTACCGCACCATTCCAGAAATTCCGTACAGACTTCTTTAAATCCTCTTCCTTTTGCCAGATCCGTTTCATCATAATTTAAAATGGTTCTGATTTTTGAATGTAATTTTTTATAGATCCGGGGTTTTATCAAACTGGAGTATTCATCAATGATGCGATAGTTCTTATCTACTTTAACTGCACCGATTTCGATAATTTCAAAAGGCATTCGGGGATGTTCTCCGATATGACCGGAATAACTTTGATTCCACTCAAGATCCATTACGATATAGTTCATGTGTATTGATCCTTTGATTTGTTATATGAAAATAACTGTCGTATACTTTCAAATTAATTAATTTACATCTATGAAATTCTGAAAATAATTTAAAATATAAGAATTTCATAAAAAATGCACCTGGCGGGATTCGAACCCACGGCCTTCCGCTTAGGAGGCGGACGCTCTATCCTGCTGAGCTACAAATGCAGACGAGTTAAACTTTATAGAAACCCTAACATTACTATGATACCTAAGAATATTAGAAATGTCAATTTTTAAAAAATGACATTTCCCTGCAGCCAGATTTCACCTTTAAAACGGCGCCCCGGAGCCGGTAGCCCGAGAAGATCTTTTTCATTAATGGCTATGGTCATAAGCATTTCATTTGTTTCCACGTTCAGAAGATAGACATTATCATTTGTATAATCATTCTTACATAAGGTGTAGTCCAGAATATTTCCTATAATAGAATAATGTTCTGTCTCAATACCATATGGCATGAAATTTGTTTCTACAATAGAAAGAATGTCTTCATAATGTGACCGACGGTTTACCTGTGTATAGATATCCATGTCATCCAACGTAAGACTTTCCATTGCGGTGCGATCACCTTGTCTGGCAGCTTCAATTAACTTGTTTCGGTTAGCAGAAGAATGATTGTGTTCTTTTGTTGATGGTGGAAGCTGTTCTATATCAAGTATGATCTTACCATTTGTAGACAGACCGGACATATAAGCCTTATTGATCAGATGGTTGGAGTAGTTCATCCATTTTGTATTTGCATAGTCGGAAACATTGGTAAGAAAGAAGATAAGTGTCATGCCGAGATTATAATCCTCACATACACCGGCAAAAGATTCTTTATCTCCGTGCTTTTCTATATAGATGCGTTCCTGATTCATTACGGAAGAACTGCGAACATAAGGAAAGTAATATTCAAATGAAACTGTGTTGTCGATATCCATTTCACCAACAAGTGAAATGCCAAAGCCTTCTCCAAAGTCTTTGGTCAGTTGGACAAGACGTGTGTCTGCATCAACAGTTATAATATTTCTTGTTGTTGGATAGGCAATGATTTCTTTTGTGATCGGAGTCAATTGCCTTCTGTTTTTTATATCGGAAAAACCAATTGAACGCAGATAACTGTGCATACAGACACCTCCTGTCTTACATTTTTATAATTTAGTCTAATTTACTATGGTCAAAAAAGTCTGTTTTATATAATTAAGCTTCAATTTTATCCTTGCCACCCATGTATGGACGAAGTACTTCTGGAATTCTTACTGAGCCATCTTCCTGAAGGTTGTTCTCGAGGAAGGCAATTAACATTCTAGGTGGAGCAACTACAGTATTATTTAAGGTATGTGCAAGATACTTCTTACCATCTTCGCCCTTTACACGAATCTGAAGTCTTCTTGCCTGAGCATCACCCAGATTTGAACAACTTCCTACTTCAAAGTACTTCTTCTGACGTGGTGACCATGCTTCTACATCCAGTGATTTAACTTTCAAATCTGCGAGGTCACCTGAGCAGCATTCCAGAGTACGAACAGGAATATCAAGTGAACGGAAAAGATCAACTGTATTCTGCCATAATTTATCAAACCACATCTTGCTTTCTTCCGGTTTACAGACAACGATCATTTCCTGTTTCTCAAATTGATGAATACGATATACACCACGTTCCTCAATACCATGAGCACCTTTTTCTTTTCTGAAACATGGAGAGTAGCTTGTTAATGTCTTTGGAAGTTCTTCTTCCGGAATAATCTGATCGATGAATTTACCAATCATGGAGTGCTCGGATGTACCGATCAAGTAAAGATCTTCGCCTTCAATCTTATACATCATCGCATCCATTTCCGCAAAACTCATAACACCTGTAACTACATTGCTTCGAATCATGAAAGGAGGAACACAGTAGGTAAATCCTCTATCAATCATGAAGTCTCTTGCATAAGAGATAACAGCAGAATGGAGTCTTGCAATATCACCCATCAGATAGTAGAAACCATTTCCTGCTACACGTCTTGCTGAATCAAGATCCAGTCCGTGAAGATGTTCCATGATCTCTGAATGATATGGAATCTCAAAATCAGGAACGACCGGCTCACCAAAGCGTTCAATCTCTACATTTTCGGAATCGTCCTTACCGATAGGAACTGATGGATCAATGATATTTGGAATGACCATCATGATTTCTTTTACTTTTGCTTGAAGTTCTGTTTCATTTTCCTGTAATTCTGATAAACGCTCAGCCTGTTCTGTTACCTGTTTCTTAATTTCTTCAGCTTCTTCCTTTTTACCCTGAGCCATTAAAGCACCAATCTGCTTGGACAGTTTATTCCTATTCGCTCTCAGATCATCTGCTTCCTGCTGTGTAGCTCTTGCCTGTGCATCGAGTTCAATTACCTCATCAACAAGTGGGAGCTTGCTGTCCTGAAATTTGTTTTTAATGTTCTGTTTTACTACATCTGGATTCTCTCTTAAAAATTTAATGTCTATCATTTTTTGATATTCCTCCTAGTTTATATGAATATTGTATATCCATATGTTTTTATATTTTTTTGACTAAAGTCATTATTGTTCTGAAAATTATTATTGTTCTATAATATCTTCAATTTCTTCATCCAGAGTTTTTGCACGTTCAATTGCTTCTTTCTCTTCATCGGAGAGAGCAACATAAGATTCTCCACGAATCAATTCTTTAGCATATGCAAAACATCCTTCTCTGGAATGCATACAGTTTAGAACAATACCATTGTTATTGCTATCCATAAATGCAATAGCAAAGCTGAGACTTCCACCCATTCCTTCAAAGGCATCGTATTTTACAAGACCAATCTTACTTATGCAGGAGGCAAGAGTTTCCTGTATCTCTTTATGTTCCTTTGTAAGACGTTTGGAATTATTTTTAACAGCGTCCATTTCAGCAAAACGATCAAGAATAATGTCTTCCATATCGCCTGCTGTTTTCCCGTTTAGAAGACGTTTGATATCTTTATTTCTTTTTCGTATATTTGCCAGTATATAGAATATAAATATAAACTGGGCGATGATTAAAATGAATAAAATGATGAAAAGGATAGCAGGATCCAGACCAATCTTATCAAGTAATGTATTGTTCATCTGATATAGTTCCTTTCCGTTTATTCTCTGTTGATGGAATATAACATCTCTGTTATTCTTTCCAATTCATCCTGAGAATAGTAATTTATTTCAATTTTTCCTTTTTCATTGTTCTTTGATTTTATAGCTATCTTTGCACCCAAAATATCTTTTAAACGACTTTCAATATCATTATAGAAGATAGATAAATCGTTTGTGGCTACAATATTTTCTTTCGACTCTTTCGGAATACTTAAAAGCTTTTTAATATAAATCTCTGTGTCGCGAACACTAAGTTTATTATCAAAGATAAAATTGGCCGCTTCTGTCTGTAATTCAGCGTCTTCAATCGGAATTAGTGCACGAGCATGACCGGTTGTTAGTTTATCTTCAATAATCATCTGACGTACTTCGTCGCATAATTTTAAGAGACGAAGAGAATTTGCGATAGTTGATCTGTTCTTGGATACCTTTTCAGCAACTTCTTCCTGAGTCAGACTATATTCATTAATCAGGCTTTCATATGCCAGAGCTTCTTCAATTGGGTTCAGATCTTCACGTTGAATATTTTCAATGAGAGAAATCTCCATAATTTCACGATCTGTATATTCCCGAATGACGACAGGAACTTCTTTTACACCGGCAAGTCTGGCTGCGCGCCATCTGCGTTCACCGGCAATAATCTCATAAAATTTGCCTTTTTTTGTAACAATAAGGGGTTCTAATACACCATACTGTTTGATAGAATCTGCAAGTTCCTGTAATGCATCTTCATCGAATTGCTTTCTGGGCTGAGATTTATTTGGCTCAATCTGTGTTATCTTAACTTTTTGTTCTACTTCTTTTACAACTTCCTTTACAACTTCTTTTGTAATGGTTTTTGTTGTTTCGCCAGGAGTAGATTTGGATTTCGTTCTTGCTTCATCGCCTGTGGGAATCAGTTGATTCAGACCTCTTCCCAAACCTTTTTTTGTGGGCATGATTTTCCTCCTGTATTTTATTTATAATAATCATTTTCGATTACTTCATCTGCAAGCATCATATAGTGTTCAGCTCCAGCAGATTTTGGGTCATATTCAATTATAGGCATTCCATAACTTGGTGCTTCTGCCAGACGTACATTTCTGGGAATCATAGTGTTATAGATATGCTGATTCAGATTTTCTTTTACATTTTCTACAACCTGCATAGAAAGATTTGTTCGTGAATCATACATAGTGAATACGATTCCTTCAATCGTTAGTAAACGGTTAAGCTGTTTTCGAATCAAATTTACTGTATAGATTAACTGTGATAATCCATCCAGAGCAAAAAATTCACACTGAATAGGAACTAATACTGTGTTGGCTGCAGTTAAGGCATTGACAGTTAACATTCCGAGAGCAGGTGGACAATCTATAATGATGTAATCAAATTTTCGCCTTACACTTTTAAGATGATTTTTAAGGACATATTGTGGGTCTTCTACCGTAACAAATTCTACTTCAGCACCTGCGAGTTCTCGACTTGCAGGTAATAGATTCAAACCTTTGATATCGGGATAGGCATCAATAATCATACATTCGCCAAGGTTACAATCGCCATTTAGCATATCATATACACTGTATTCAAGTGCATTCTTATCGATACCGAGACCACTTGTCATATTACCCTGTGGATCCATATCTACAGCTAATACCTTCTTTCCCTTTTTTGCAAGGCAGGCTGCAAGATTAATTGCAGTTGTAGTTTTTCCTACGCCACCTTTCTGGTTGGCAATTGCGATTATTCTTCCCACTTGTTGATAATCTCCTTCTTAAAGTCTAATAACAGATGTTTCACGTGAAACATTTTATTTACAAATTTATTTTTTACTTTGTTGTATTATTTTTTTCCTTGTCCATTATATCACTATAATAGAATTATTGAAATGAAAAAATCTCTATATATTATAAAATCCCGTCACACTAATTAAAAAATAAATTAGCAGAACGGGTACAAGAAAATGTCTATATAAAAGGAAAGATGTGACGTAACATGATATAGCGGGCTCCGGAAAGAGCAATTTAAAAAAAGGGGGGGATTAAATTTTGCTATATTATGTGTAGTCACATCAATCTTATCAAAACGTATAGACTGCGTTTCGATGGACTTATTATAACACTAATATGTAGAAATATCTACTATTATTTTGAAAAATGTAGAAAAAATTAAAAAAGATGTTCTCGTGAGATGAATTCCTCGCTGTGTTTCACGTGAAACAAGTAATGATAAACAAGTATGATTGTGTTTCACGTGAAACATATAATAATAAAAAATATGTCTGTGTTTCACGTGAAACATAAAATAGGATTGCTTCTTTATAGTAAGACAATCCTATCTTATGTTTGTTTACTTACTAAATTTTTATGTGTAAGAGTATCCTATCCGTTTATTCTATATATCTGTTAGAATATCATTAATTGCTCTAAGAATTTAGAAACCTCCACCCAGGCTTTTTTGGATTCCGGCATAAGGGTCATACCCATTTGAAAAACATGGAACATATTCTCATATATGGATAAACGAACTTTTACACCCTGGGCTTTTGCTTTTTCAGCGACAAGAACAGAATCAGATAAAAGCATCTCATTAGATCCAACCTGAATCAGCATCGGAGGAAAACCGGTAAAATCACCAAACAATGGTGAGATATAAGGATCACTTGAGTCATGAGCTCCCGGATAAACACTGTTGTAGATTAAGCTTTCATTTGTATTTCCAAAAAGTGGATCAATCTCAAAATTCTCTGTATAGGATGGACCACTTGCTGTCAGGTCTGTCCATGGAGACATAGCTACGATTCCGGCAGGAAGAATACGATCTCGATCTGCAAGATAATGGCATAATGCCATAGCTAATCCGCCACCGGCAGAATCACCGGCCAGAATGATATGGTTTTCAGAGTAGCCATGGGTTAACAGCCAGTCATATGAATATAAGGCATCGTTTAAAGCTGCTGGATATGGATTCTCCGGGGCAACACGATAATCAATGGAAAGAACAGATGCGCCTTTCCCAAGCTCTGAATATAAACCGGCAAACATACGATACTGTGTCTTAAAAGCTCCGACATATCCGCCACCATGAAATTGAAGGATGACATATGGATTATGGGAATTTTTCCATTTTAACATTTCCATTTTGAAATTCTTTGTTTCTATTAATTCGCTGGTAAAATGATCCGGATATTTATATGTTTTATCAATGTCGCTTTTGGAACGATTGTTATTTCTAATCTGTGTAAGAAGGTTGTTACTATTGAAATCTGCGACCAGTTCACATACAAGTTTTGCTTGTTTGCTCATTCCGGAATTATCAGGAGATGAGGAAGAACCGGAGGTTAATTTATCTAAAAGTGCCATTTAATAAAATCTCTCTTTCTAAATTTAGTTAATAGTAAGCAGTGCACAACGAAAAATAATTGCTGGCACTGCTTTTACTATAAGATAATTTGTATTTGTAGGTTATTACCTGTGATGTCATTTATAAAATAATATCCTATGCTTGAAATATAATTCTATATATGAAATATAATTTTATACATGAAATCTACGTTTTAGTTCTGTTGTTGCAGGTCGATCTCCGAATACCAGTGTACCACCGAGCAACAGAGCACTCATAACATCTGCAATGATCATAAAGAAATCATGTTTAAAGAACTTTCCGGTAAGCATAAGTATTGTCAGGATCACACAAATAATAATGATATATACCTGTAATAAAATATAGGATTGCCAATTTTCAGTATTAATAATCATCAAAACAAGAATTGCAATGTCTAGCATTGCAATAACACAAGGTATTGCAAAGTCGATTGACCATCCGGTATATCCAAGTATATAATCAACCAATACAAGAACGGGCATGATGAAAATTGCCTGTACCAGCATTTTCTTTCGATGACTCTTATTGTGCCTAAATGAATAGATCAGTGAAAAACAGGCATATGCAAGTCCGATTCCGCACAGGGCTGACCATTTTACCTTTGAATATGTCAGGTAATTGATCAGAATAAGGACACCTTCTACAACAATACTGCAAAATATTGTCAGTTTAATAACAAACCGCATACGACGCATTGCGGGCGTAATATCCGGATACATAACAGATTTTGACTTCTCACCGGTTCCTTGACTATGGTCAAGAAAGTCTTTTTCACTTTCCGGATCTTTCACCGGATCATATTCCAGAACTCCGTTACATAAAGGACATGAAAGGGAGTGATCCAGAACATCTATGTTACAACGTCTACATTTACTCATAATACACCCCGTTACTTTCTATCGATACATGAATTCCGTCTCGAACCATCTGGCGGAAAAATTCTTTTTGTATAAATGTTTCACGAATGGCAGAGCTGAAGGTGAAGACCAGTGTATCCTTATAACTGATGACACTTCCTTTGATGAACTGTCCTTTGGACATTGACAGAACGACATGGAAGCGGTCGATATATTCCTTATACATATCATCAACGGATACAACTCCAAGGTTTGTGATCGTTGATGTATTTGCTTTTAATGAAGCTTTATAAATACGGCGCATGGCGATGCTCTTAAAGACACGCGGAACGGCACGGATGATAAAATTTACTTCATTGGAAACGTTATAGGATAACAGCTTCTCCAGATTTTCTTTATTGATTTGTTCCTTCAGACTATCTGCGATGATGTGCAGAACATCTTCAAATGTATAAGTATCCTTCTCCGGCTTGAAGTAAGCGGAGACAACGGCAAAGAAGTTCTTCGTTGTATTGGAATTAAAATATGGGCGAAGATTTACAGGAACGACGGTGCTGATCGGACGCTTGGAAGGCTGACCCTTCAGGTATTCTTTGTAGATTGCCCAAGTAAATGTACCGAGCAGATACTGGTTGATGGTTACGCCATATTTTGCTGCCGCCTGTTTGATCTCGGCAACCGGGATGTAGCCGTGCAGGATAGCAAAATGATTAAATGGCAGCTTTTCCCCCTTTAAGATAACTGCTTTTTCCGTCTTATAGGAACGTTTGGCAGGTCGTATATAGTTCTTCTTATAGCTGTCCTCGATATCCAACGAGGAATCTGCATTTAAGGTATTACCTGCTTTTTCAGCAAGTTCCGGGTATTTGTACCGGAGGTACTGGTAAGTCAATTCCTTCAGAAAAATAAGAGCACCATTTCCGTCTGTTAGGACATGAAATACTTCCAGATTGATCCGCTTCTGATAGTAGGTAACACGGAACAGATATTCGTTATTTGTATAGGGATTGATATACAGACAAGGATATGTATCTTCCGGTATTACCCTTGGAGCAGGCCGATTATTTGCTTCAAAGTAATACCAGAAAATACCATTTTTTAGTTTGTGATTAAACACATCAAAAAATGGAAGAATCTTGTCCAATGCCTTTTGCAGAAGTTCTGCATCGATGTCTTCTGTCAATGTAACGGAAATGCGGTAAACATTACTTACATTTTCACTTACAATGACAGGAAACAGATTGGCTGTATTATCGAGTTTATCCCATTTAATTGTCTTATTTAATCGTTTAGACATGAAAGATCACCTGATTTACATAGCTTCCGGTGCATTGATTCCAAGGAGATCTAATGCATCGTGAAGTGTTTTCTTTGTAAGGTATGTGAGCATGACACGGGCATTCTTTACATTTTCCTCCGGCACGTTGATACGTGTAGAGTTGTAGAATTTGTTAAATGCCTGAGCAACATCTACAGCAAATCTTGCAACAACAGATGGTTCGTATTTCTCTGCTGCATCCGATACAACCTTAGGAAAACGGTTGATTTCTTTTAAGAGATTCATAGCGTCCGGTTCAGAGATCGTGCTATAATCAACCGGCTTTGCAGGATCAAAATTCTCAGCAAGTCTTACAACGCTGGAGCATCTTGCATGGGTGTACTGAACATAAGGACCGGTCTCACCATCAAAGTTCAATACTTTGTCCCAGCTAAAGGATACATCTTTGATACGCTGGTTATAAAGGTCATTGAAAAGAACAGAGCCAACACCGACGATCTTGGCAACTTCTTCTTTATCAGGAAGGTTTGGACTCTTTTCTGAGATGATTTCAAAACTCTTTTTAATTGCATCATGCAGGATGTCTTCTGCGTAGATGATATTTCCGCTTCTGGTTGAAAGCTTTGCACCCTCTAAGCTTACCAGTCCATACGGAATGTGAACCAGAGAATCCTTCGCCCAGTCATTTCCGAGAAGCTCTACTACTTTGAACACCTGTGCAAAATGCAGCTTCTGTTCCTGTCCGGTTACATATAAGCATTTTGTGAAATGATAGGTATTCTTACGATAGAAGATAGCAGCCAGATCACGGGTTGCATAGATGGAGCTTCCATCTTTCTTTGTAACGATACATGGAGCCATATCATAGTCGGACAGATCTACGATCATAGCACCCTCGCTTTCCTTTAACAGGTTCGCGTTTGTCAACTGGTCAACAACGTCCTGGCATTTGTCACGATAGAAGCTTTCACCGAGATAATAATCAAAATCCATACCCAGAAGATCATAGGTACGTTTGTATTCTACAAGACTGATGTCCTTGAACCACTGCCAGATTGAAAGTGCTTCTTCATCACCATGTTCCATCTTGCTGAACCATGCTCTTGCTTCATCTACAAGCTCCGGATTCTTGTCTGCTTCTTCATGGAACTTCACATAGAGACGCATAAGCTCGGCAACGCCATCTTTCTCAACTGCTTCCTTTGTGCCCCAGTTCTTATATGCAACGATCAGCTTACCAAACTGTGTACCCCAGTCACCTAAGTGGTTGATACGGATTACTTTATAGCCGAGTTTGGAATAGATCTTATAGAGGGAATTACCTATGATAGTAGTTCTGAGGTGTCCAACGTGGAAGTTCTTTGCTACGTTTGGCGAGGAGTAATCGATACAGATAACCTTGTCTGCACCTTCGTCTGAACCACCAAAGTTGTCCTTTAATGCAGCTTCGATCATAGTCTGGACAAAGATATCTTTCTTTACGAAGAAGTTTAGATATGCACCCTGAACATCAATCTTATCGAGAAAATCAACATCACCGATAGCTTCTTTGATATCGGCTGCAATCAGATTTGGTGCTTTATGCATAGTCTTTGCAAGTCTGAAGCAAGGAAATGCATAATCACCAAGCTCCTGCTTTGGTGGTATCTCAATAAAGGTTGCTATTTCTTCAGCAGTCATGCCTTCTACATGATCTGCAATCAGATTTACGATTTTTTCTTTCATAATTAAGGTTGTCCTTTCAAATTCTTTCTTATATATTAAGGAAATGTCCTTATTTTTCTTTCATTTCATAATTAAGGGGGAGAACCCATAATCTACATTATTTCAATTGGGATAGAAAAACGGATATCTGTTCCACTAATGATATCACCATCTATCTTAAGTTGTCCATTTAACAGATAAATAAGCTCCTGAATGCGGTGAAGTCCACTGTTCCATGGAGAGGTGTGACTGTAATTCTTATCAATGCCGATGCCGTTATCGTTGATATGTACCGATATCTGATCGCTAAGAATCTGAATATTGATATCAATACGATTTGCATTTGCATGCTTATATACATTGTCCAGACATTCACACAGTATACGGATCAGACTGATTGTGATAATTTCCGGAATCTCGATCGAAGCGTCCGGACAGTCAATGTCAGATTCAATGACACATTCCGGGTGAGTGTCTTTATATCGGAAAATGGTATCCCTTAACAAGGTTTCAATCGGTACAGACGTATCGATGTCCCCGGTAAGTCCTGAAAGGATAGCATTCAGAGAATCTTTCATGGAAATTGTCCTTTCAATCAGTTCATCAAGGGTGACTGTTGCCCGGTTGATATCGGATTTGATCAACCATGACAGGGAATCCAGAGTATGTCTGGTTCGATCTAGCTGATCCAGAATATCGGTATGTAGGGTCTGTACCAATTTGTCCTGATCGTATTTCTTCAGACGTAAGATATTGAATCCATGATTGATAACCGGAAGATTTTCTTCGGTAGATTCATCATCTTCAAGTGCAGTTGATTCTTTTGTGAATTCATCTGCCAGTTCGTCCAAGAAAGTATCCAGTTTTCTGGTCGCTGTATGAAGGAGAGTGATCCTGCTTTTCAGCTCGTCAGCATCAGCCTGTAAGCTATGGATATTTGCCGTAAGTTCAGCATCAGAAGCATTTAGTTCTTTTAATTCCTGTTCAATCTGTGCTGCTTTTTCCTCCTGCGTTGTAGTCGTTGTAGAAAATGGAGAAAAAACATTATGTCCGGCACTGTTTTTAAAGGAATAGACCTCCAGTGTTTTCATAAGCTCATCAATTTTGATCTTCAATTCAAACTGCTCTGTTTTTAAAGACTGGATCTGTTCCAGCTTCGCTACATACAATCCGTTGAAGTAGTCCAGCATTTCCTGATTGGAATCCCGCACTGTTTTCAGATTTTCCGTTGTTGAAATATCCATGATATTCTCCATTCTCCTCTATAACCGATAAGAGGTTTTGTTGTTTTTATTGTACCTTATTCGTCAAGGTCATTATCAAATGTTTCCTGCAGCTGTCGTCGGCGTTCTTCATATTGTTTTCTTCTTGCTGCCTGAATCGCACGCTGACGTTTTCTTGCCTTCTTTATATGGATCAGATAGATCACAAATAATATGGCAAGAAGAAGCAGAGCTGCAAAAATGATCCATAACGGACGGATTAATAGTTTCTTTTTTGTTATTGGAGCTGCAACTGTAGTATCAGCTGCATTCTCCGTGTTTTTTGATGACAGCTGTTTACCATCCGGATTATAGCCGGTTACGGTAAGATCTGTTGTTCCGATCATATTTCCTCCATAGGAGAGGATCAGATGCCCCACGGTATAAGTATCTCCATCTTTTACAGGTTCTTTGTTATATTCGATACTGTAAGTTAATTTCTTAATATCATCATTTTTATTGAAATTCAGTTTATAGTCCTTATTAATCTGCAATGTAATATCAGAAGCGGAATCAGCTTTGTAATAGGAGTTCAGATAATCAAGCGTCTGTGATGTCTGGGTGCTGTCAAAGGTATAGTCGGCCAGAGGGGTCTGGAGACTATAATTCCGGAAGCAATACTCATAGATGGCTTTGCTGTCAGTGTAGGTATTTGCCGCACCATTGCAGTTCATCAGAACACAGATCAGTTCTGTATCACCTTTTTTACTCCAGGTAACAAGGGTATTTAATGCATCGTTTGTGTAGCCGGTCTTACCACCTTCACAGTATTCATAGTAATATTTGCTGTCAGGATTTGTCATCTTGCAGTGTTGCCAGAGCTGACGTTCTTCCTCACAGATATTTGTCGGTCCGATGACGTGATTTCTGGTACCTGTTATTTTACGGAATTCATCGTGTTTCAGACAGGCTTTGGTTATTAACGCCATGTCATAACAGGTCGTATAGTGATTCTCATCCGGCAGGCCGTTTGCATTTACAAAATGAGTGCCAAGGCAGCCAAGTTCGACTGCACGTTCATTCATCATCTTAGCAAAATCTTCGATGCTTCCGCCGGAGACAAATTCTCCGATGCCCCATGCAACTTCATTTGCGGATTCCAGCATCATACCATAGAGGGCATCCTCCATAGAGATTTGTTCACCTTCATCCAGACCGATATGGCTGCTTCCTCGATCAATGCCGAAGACGGCATCGTGTGACATTGTTACAGTATCGGTCAGCTTTGTATTTTCAATGGCAAGTAAGAAGGTCAAAAGCTTCGTAATACTTGCCGGGTACTGTTTATCAAAAGCGTTTTTTTGATATAGAATATTCCCAGTATTTGCATCCAGTACGATGGCATAGTTGGATGCAAGCTCCGGTGCTTTGCCCGGTTCGTCAGGGTACTCGGTTGTAACTAAGTATTCAGTTGTTCCATCCTCATCTGTGCTGTTATCTGATCCTTCGTTTGTAGAGTCATCAGATGCCGTATTCGTAACTGTACTGTCTGGAAGAAACAAATGGTCTGTTCCGGCAGCAGAGGATGACGTGCTGTCTATATAGAAAACGCTCATGGTAAATAACAGAACAGTGGACAGGATAACGACAGGAATTGCATGTCTTGTCCTGTTTTTCTTCGGGTTCTTTCTTATCTTCATGAACGGTTATTCTCCAATGCTATTTCTTTGTTCGATATGCAACCAGCCGGTTGATCGGAGTACCAAGAGCAGAAAACTTTGCTTCGTATTCTGTCATGATATTTCCTTCGTTGTATTCGGAATGGTGCAGATCATATGTGTAGTTTTCAAGTGTCCATCCTGCTTCCGGAACCTGCTCTAAGGAGAAGTCAAATAATGGGCGGTTATCTGTCTTGAACATAACACGTCCGTCCGGCGCAAGGATATGATCGTAGTGTTCGAAAAAGTGAGTTGAAGTCAGACGTCTCTTGGCATGGCGATCTTTTGGCCATGGATCAGAGAAGTTCAGGTAGATATTTGCTACTTCATTCTCTGCAAAGACATTCTCGATATATTCGGCATCCATTCTTATAAAGTAAAGATTGGTCATGCCTTCTTCCTGTTCACGTTTCTCGATGGCGCGCACCAGAACGCTGGAATATTTCTCGATACCGAGATAGTTGATATCCGGATTCTGTCTGGCAAGCTCCATAATAAATTGTCCTTTTCCCATACCGATCTCGATGTGGATAGGATTTGTATTTCCAAAAAATTCGCTCCATTTGCCTTTCATGCTTTCTTCGTTATGCACGACATATTTGTTGTCGGCAATTGTCTCTCTGGAGCCTTTTACGTTTCTAAGTCTCACGAGGGTGTTCCTCCAAAATAATCTTAATTCGCAATGCCCACTATGTGGTCAATTCGCAATGCCCACCATGTGGTCAATTTGCAATGCCCACCATGTGGTCAATTTGCAATGCCACTATGTGGTCAATTCGCAATGCCCACTATGTGGTCAATTCGCAATGCCCACCTCGCCTGACGGCTCGTTGTAGTGCTTCGCACTATAGAATTACATATATATAGAACTCGCCGTAAGCAAGCTTCCGCTCGTTCAATATATATATAATTCTGCATTGCTCATTGTTCCATTATATCAATATTAGGGTTTTAAAGTAAATAGCAGGGCGGCTTTTTTTATGTTTTTTCGTGGGTTTTCATAAGGAAATCTGCGAAATAAAGGAACTTATTTCAGTTTCTTCATATAATGTGTTATAGAGGACTTTTTTACCGGAAGGATGGAAGGCGTTGATGGATGAAAAAAGTAATTCGGTTTGGAGGGGTGAACGATGCGGAATCAGAAATTTCAGAAAAAAGTGACAGCCCGTAGTTATTGTAATAAAGGATTTAACCGGTGGTGTGTCTGCCTGTATAAGGGGTATGAGGAAGTAAAAAAGATTTTAAATCAGGATTGTTGTAATAGAGAAAAGAAACCGCACTGCTACAATAGAAGAAGATAAAAATCAATAGGGAAAAAGTACAAAAATCCGCATAAAATCTATGCAAATAACCGATATTAAAAAAAGTTAAAATTTTTTGAAAAAAATGCTTGCATTTGGATAAACTATGTTATATAATCAATTTCGTTGTCGGCGAGATAACAAATTAAAAAAGACTTCGGGCCGCTAGCTCATTTGGTAGAGCACCTGACTCTTAATCAGGGTGTGCGGGGTTCGAGCCCCCGGCGGCCCACTACAAAAGTCCTAATTTGGCAGATATTTGAAGCTGCTGGGTTGGGGCTTTTTTTCGGTTTAGGAATATATATTTTTGATTCAGGTAGTTCTCTTTTTTTCAGGAATAATAACCGTTACGGAATAGATTCCATTTTCGTAATTGATCAGGCAAAATCCGCCGCAGGCTTCAGCAGAATTTTTTACATTCTTCAAACCATATCCATGAATAAAGTCCAGATTTTCTATATCTTCCGGTGGTTTTTCTCCAATAGGAAAATGGTAGGTATTTGTAATATAGATCGTAAAGGTATGTTCAATCGTCTGAATATTGATATTGATTTCTCCACTCTGTTCTTCCAGACAGGCATTTAATGCATTATCTAACAGGTTTCCAAGAATAATAGTCATATGATAATCGTCACATGGAACAAGGTCATTGTCGATTTTTAGTTTGGTTGTGAGTTTGATGTTGTGTCGGGCAGTCCGAAGCATAAGATTGCTTATAAAAGCGTCGATGACCAGATTTCCTGTATTTACAGTACAATATCTGGCTTCCAGATCGGACATGGTTTCTCTTGCATATGGAATGATACGATCATAGTGTTCTTCATTTACACAGGTCTCAATATAGAATAAATGCTTCTTGATATCATGCATGAATCCACGAATGTTTTTATAGGCATCTCCAAGCTGCTGGTATTTCTGTCGCTGATAGTTTACCTGCTCGGTAAGCTGTCCTGCTTCCTGGGCAAGTGATTCAGCTTTTAAGACGCTCTGAAGAAGAATGTAGTTTACGATATTAATAATAAGCAGAAAGATAACAAGGATCAGGTAAGCATCAGGGTTGGTTTTATTCATGTGGAAAAAGGATGGCAATAGAACCAATATGCAGGATAAGGCTGGAATAAGAATCAGAAGTGCTGCATATTTTTTTGACTTTACACCGGCTTTTTTCTTCTTAATAATGTGAATAATCATGATAATCAAGATTATTAACAGATCACATATAAAAGAAATGGATGTAAATGTTATCTCAGGGAGGGTGTCGAATTGGATCGTAACATCCGTAAAATGAGCAATAATATAGTAGGCAAGCTCCTCACAGATTGAGATTATAATGGAGTAGCTTACAATTACCAATACACGATAAATAAACCCGGAGACAAAAAAGAAAGAGAGAAGAAAGGTCCTCAGATTTGTCAGTGAGGTACGGAAAAAGGTAACCATGTTTGATACATCACCATTAAAAGGCGCAGTTATCTTCCAGAAGATAAAATCAGATAATAAAAATGCAAGTATCAGCCAGTAAAAGCGTACTTTATCTTTTCTTTTTTCAAACATCGTCTGAAAGTATAAATATAATACGATGTTATCAATTATAGAACTTAACAATGTAATGTATGTTGACATTGATTCTCTTTCCTCTATAAAAATAATTAGTTTAATACATGTATGATTCGATCTGCATATAACTGCTGTAATGGACTTATCTTTCTTCTGCTGATCGGAAGCTGTTCACCATTATCCATTAAAACATGTGTCTGCTGAATGATCTGGATATGACCAATGTTGATCAGATATCCACGATAAGTTGAATAAAAGCTGTGTGTTGCCAGACGATTTTCCCATTCCTGAATGGTTCCCTCGCCATATAGAATAGCATCAGTCAGATGATATTCAAGATACCGTTTTTCACCTTTCACTGCCTGAATATATAAAAGGTTATTAACGGGGATCAGATGTTCTTCTCCATTTGTATCGATCACAATTTTAGTTATGTGTGAATGTTGATAACGACGGATAATATCAGACAGTAATTTTTCAATTCTTACATAGCTTACCGGTTTTGTAAGAAACTGAAATGGTTGTACTTCAAAGCTTTCCTGCATGTATTCAGGATAGGATGTTACAAATACAATAAATGATTCATCATATAATTCATCACGCAGATATCTTGCAATCGTCATGCCATTGATTCCGGGCATTTCGATATCCAGCAGAAGAATCTGAAATGGATGTTTCCGCTGTGCCTGTAAAAGGGCTTCGCCGGATTGGAATGATTCGATTTCAAATTGGATATTGTAAGATATCATATAATGCTTAATGTGTTCTGTCAGACAGGCAATATCTAACTGAGTGTCATCACAGATGCCGAGTCGAAAGGTCATAAATTCCTCCTGTTTTTCCAGATACCGATGTATACACTTATTACGCCTTCCATCATACAGATTGTAACCATTCCCATATAAAGTATCTGTCTGCATATATAGAGGACGATCATAAGGATACTCATAATTATACAGGTTATTATACATCGGTGAAATAATTTTTTTCGCTGATCTACAGATAATCGTTTGTTCTTTGTATCAACCGGTGCAACAGGGAGGATCATACCCCAGAAAATCAGATATAGAATAAGCAGCCCGACAGGTTCTATATATGGTACAAGAACCGGACCGAGAAAAACAGTCGCCAGATAAATGCCATATGAAAGCAGGGTACACCCAAGTCTTGTATTTGCATGGAAGCCTCCGGCAAAATGACGGATCGGGATAGTAACCAGAAGATAGCAAATGGTAATGCCAAATCGATGGACGAGCAGACCGAAGATAAGAACTATGATATCATATAAGAGAGACTCGATCAGATAGTCAAAGAGATAAGCATATATGGATTGTTGTTCTTTTGGTATCTGTCCGTCTTCTGTTAATATATCTGCCAGATATGTTCCGGGTTGTTTCATCAGCAAAAATCCCCCTTTTTATTAATAAAATCAGTATAACATGAAATAGTAAAAAATGTATTTTTTTAGAGTGAGTGGTCGAAATTCGGGAGTGAATGGTACAAAAATTACCGTTCACTCCCGAATTTCGACCACTCACTCCAAAATCGTCACAATTTGAAAAAGATGTGCTAAAATAAAGACACGGTTTGGGCTTTAGCCGTTGTGATTAAAGGGCAAAAAAGAAGAAAGGGGGAGATACTTATGAAGAAGACAGTAACCAAACTAATCTGTAAGTTTGGCGCACAACTCTGTGCCGTGGCTATGGTGATCGCACCACTGGTATCTGATATATGTAGAAATAAGTATTATCAGCCGGAAGAGCCTGAAGGATTAGCGGCTTTTGCCAATAAGCATAGGGTTAGCTAGAGGGGCTAAAAGTAGAAAGTGATTCTTCAAATAATGAAACACGTCATATTTTCCATGTTGTTTATAATAAGAAAAATCGACTGTAAATGGAAAATATGACGTGCTTTTGTTAAATAAAAATATTGAGCGCAGAGAGGTGGATATCATGATAAAAATAGAACATTTGACAAAAAAGTATGGAGAAGGAGATTCCTGTTGTCTGGCGCTTAATGACGTTAGTGCAGATATTCAGGAAAATACATTTACAGTTATTACAGGCAAAAGTGGAAGCGGAAAAACAACATTATTAAATATGATCGGATTGATTGATAAGCCGGATTCTGGAAGCATATTGGTTGAAGACAGGAATATATTGGACTATGGTAAAAAAGACTGTTTACGATATCGTCGGGAAATGATTGGAATGGTATTCCAGTTTTTTCAGTTAATACCGGTTCTTACATGTCGGGATAATATTATGATCGCAAATGAATGTGTAAAGAAATGTAAGAAGGATTATTTTGATACATTGACAGAACAATTAGATATAAAAGATCTTTTAAATAAATATCCGGATCAGTTATCAGGTGGACAACAACAACGGATTGCAATCGCGAGGGCATTGATCAATCAACCCAGGATCATTCTGGCAGACGAACCAACCGGTAATCTGGATTCGGAGAACAGCAGACGTGTCATTGATCTGTTGAAACAGACAACAAATGAATATGGCATGACTTTGCTCATGGTGACGCATGATGCTGATATTGCAAAGCAGGCAGATCACTGTATTCATCTTGTTGACGGAAGAATCCAGCAGAATTAAGGAGGGGAAACAATATGAAGTGCCGATTGATATTTCACAATATCCTGCACAACAGGAAAAAAGCGGTTCGGGCAATTATAAGTATTTGTTTTTCTGTTATGCTTATCTTTTTCTCGATCAATGCATATATATCATTTCAGGATATGCGGCTGCAAAATGCGTATCAGACAAATGGAGAATATAATATTACTTTACATAATGTAACATATAAGGTTCGTGACTGGATATTGGAGCAGTATAAGGATCAGGCAACACTTGGTGTAGAAAAAATAGTTGCAAATGTAAATAATGAATTATGCATCGTGGATAGTGATGCAGCTTCGATCACTATGAATCATTACCAATTAGAAAAGGGCATTTTTCCCCAAAAAGAAAATGAGATTGCTATATCGGCAACAGCCAAATACAAAAATGTATATATTGCAAAACAATTTGATCTGGGAGACACAGTTACCTTCAAGGATCAGACCTATACGATTAGTGGAATTTTAAATGATTATGATTATAGTACACAGGATGTCTATAAGGTTGCGATCGTAAATGGAAGTATACGGGGAAATTTATACAACATCTATATTCATTTTAATGATCGACGGGACTATCAGCCGGGATATAAAGCAATAAAAAAATATATGGATCTGAGTTCCAAACAGATTTTTAATGGTGATACCGCCCATGGATTTATGGAAGGATACCATATGATTACAAATGGAGATCTGAATGCGATAGAGATTGACAGATCAGGCGGGCTGGAGGATACCAATATTGGACAACTCCTCATGGGTTTTATCATACTAATCATACTTACTTCACTCATTCTTGGTATTCATATTTTCCTGTCGTATATGAGTGAAAGAAGTAATCAGCAGGGAATCCTAATGAGTCTTGGATTTTCAAATAGCTATATTTTTTCGGCATATTTCCTGGAGGGTTTCATTCTGATAATTATTGGATGTGTGCTTGGACTTATACTTGGAAGATATATTACCATTTTGATCTTTAAGCTTATACAGTCATTACGAACCATCCCACTGGAACATTTCGCTCCACAGTTCCAGCCAATTTCATATATGGTCATTTGGGGAATCTGTGTATTGGATTTTATAGTTGGAATCTGTCCTGTATTAATATATCGTTCAAGAATGAAAATGATCGATATTATGAAAGGTGGAAAGAACAATTATAAGGTAAAGGATAAACGTGGATCTGAAAAAGGAAATATCATGATGCGGTATTCCATTCGGGATACCGGAGATTATGAAAAGGTATTTTCATTCCTGTCTCTTGTCTTGATCGGAATGGTAACGATGCTGGTTCTTATGGTAAATCGTTATGTATCATATCAGTTATTGTCTGAGGAAAGTCAGGATGTACAGTTTTCACTAATATCCGATGATGTCAGTCATATGGACGATTTTGAAAATCTGATACCGGGCGTTTCCTACTATGATGAGGTTTATGATACTATGGGTGAGTTTTTCATTGATCCTTCTCTTATCAATATGGACTATGCAGATGATTTGATATTTTCAGATGATGAAAAGGGTGTGTGGTGTGAGATTGTTGGTGTCAGTGAAAAACAATATAACCGAAAAATAGAGATGTCACAGGAGGTCAGCTATAATAAGTTTGTCCAATCTGGAGGAGTGATCATAATTGATAATTATAAGAATACAGAAGATTGTATTTTAAATGATATCCCGGATACACTAAAGTATGCGGGTCGTCAGGAGGAAGAAGGACCGGTATTTTCAGAGGGAGAAGTACCGGTTTTCGGAAGAAGCAGATTCTTAAACTGGAAGGATCAGAATGGAATCGCTATCATTGTTCCTGAAGAGCTGTTTAAAAAACAATTCGATTATACAAATGTACTTATTAATATAAATGTAAAGTCGGGTTATGAGTTAAAGGCAGCAGAGTTTCTGAATACACATGCACCTGTATATGAATATTCTTTTTTTGATACTTTGACAGATTACATCCGGGATCAGGATAATAAGAAAACGATTCAGGGTGGTACTTATGGAATTTTTGTAATCATTATGGTAATTAATTTCCTGGCAGTTTTATATATTCATGCACTGACATTCGTTCGACGCAGACACAACTTTGCCATCCTGAAGGCAATTGGCCGCACAGACAGCAGTATTATTTTGCCGATGCTTCTGACCAAGATTGGTCAGGGAATTGTTGTATCTATTGTAGCTGTCTTTATAGTGACACTTTTGTGCCGCTTATATTTGTCAGAAATAACAAAAAATATTGTGTTAGTTGATGGCTGGAAAAGCATAGCACTGGTGCTTGCATTTGTTCTGTTTATTCAGATAGTGGCAATTTTTATGGATGTTATTCAATTAAAAAGACAAAGAATCTTAAAGGATCTGAGAGAGGAATAAGGGAGGGTAATTATGAAAATGAAGGTAAAGATTCTTGTTATAGCATTAATGGCAATATTTTGTATAGCTCCTACGAGTGTTCCAAAGGCAGAGGCGGCTGGAACTTTAAAGACAATGTATGTACATCCATCTATCTGGAGCGTTCATGGTATATATACAAAAACATCAACAGGAAAAATAGTGTATGCAAAGAATGCATCTGGATTTGGTAAAATGGAGTACTGTTATGGACAAGTCCGTTCTAATATATCAGGTAGTTGGGCGGCATATTCATCATCAATTAAGTTATACAAGAACAATAAAAACACTACAATGAATCTTACTAACACAATAGATAAGAATAAAAGTGTTAGTTTGAGGGTTGTAGGGCTTGGAAGCAGTCAAACAAGTGATGACAAACAACAAATAACATTTATATACTAAGTAAGATAAAATATTATTAATTTCTCTCAGATTCTTTTATGATAAGAGCTGACACGATAACAATAGAATTGTTAGGTGTCAGCTCCTTTTTTTAAGATATATTATTTCAATTCTTTCAATATCTTTAAGGTATATTCCCATGTTCTGCGGACACTTTCAACGTTCATGGATTCATTGGTTGTGTGGATATCGTCCATATCCGGTCCGAAGGATACACAGTCGAGTCCCGGCATTTTCGACGCAAAGATTCCACATTCTACACCGGCATGGAGTGCCTGTATCACAGGTTCTTTTCCATATTGCTGTTTAAATATTTTTACCATCAGATCGCGAAGAGGAGACACCTCCCGGTATTCCCATGCAGGATAATCTCCGGTTATTGTCAGTGTTCCGCCTGCAAGAGTGGCGAGAGATTTCAGGCTGTTAAGCAGAGCATCTTTTTCACTTCCGATACTGCTTCGGACGGAGCTTTTAAAAGATACTATGCCATTTGTTGATTGATCGTCTGGTTTGATCGTTGACAGGATACCGAGGTTCAGGGAAGTCTGAACCAGCCCTGCGATATCTTTGCTCATTTTCCGGACACCATTTGGATAAGTCATTAAGACATCGATCACGGTATGGGTAGATGTATCCGTCATTGTGGCTGCCGGAAGATCAACAGGCTCTAAGGTGATACAGATATCCGGGTCTGTATGGGTGTATTCATGACGGATGATCTGATTCCATTTGGAGATGAGATCCTGAAGGCTTGAGTGCACAGAATTTGCTGGAATATTTGCATGGTCTGGTGTGTTTATGTCAGACATATCGGTATCAGAAAAGATAACGACAGCTTCTGCATCGGTCGGGATGGCGTTATCTTTTAAACCGCCGGAGAGCGTGGATAATTTCATATCAAAATCATTTGCAAGTGCGTTCAGAACACGTCCCAGCACCTTGCTGGCATTTGCACTTTGCTTGTTGATCTCGACACCGGAATGACCGCCACAGGCATGTGAGACAGAGAGTTTATAGGCCGATGCCTTTTCGTTCGTATTTTCCCATATAACGGGGATCTGAACATCTGCGGTTGCGCCGCCTGCACAACTGACAAGCAGATAGCCTTCGTCTTCGGAATCAAGATTTAACATGATACGGGATGAGAGTGGCGAACAGTCAAGAGCTGCCGCACCGAGCATACCGATCTCCTCGTCAACCGTAAAGACAGCTTCTAATGGTGGATGTGGAATATCGTGGGAGTCGAGTATTGCAAGTGCAAATGCGACAGCGATTCCATCATCACCGCCAAGGGTCGTGCCTTCTGCGCTGATAATGCCATTTTCCAATTTGAGTTTCAGACCGTCGGTATCCATATTGATCGGGCAGTCCTTTTCTTTCACAGCAACCATGTCCATATGTCCCTGCAGTATGACAGGGGCAGAAGTCTCATAGCCGGAGGTTCCCGGCTTAAAGATAATGACATTGTTGGAAGCATCTTTGATATATTTCAGTTCATGCGCTTCGGCAAATGCTGTCAGATAATTACTGATCGCATCGGTATGACCGGAGCCATGTGGGATGGAGCAGATTTCTTCAAAATAATGAAATACATTTTGTGGTTCTATAGATGATAATACAGACATATGTGCCTCCTTGAAATAAGCTTACAATATAAAATGTGCATATCCAGTATAACACAAGATATGCACAGATAGTTGTTGTATTATTTTCCAAGGGCAGTTGTTCGTAAAAAAGATTCCTGATATTTTCTTGGAGTGACTCCAGTTGTCTTTCGAAATACTTCTGTAAAATAACTCTGGCTGGGAAATGCCAGAATTGATGCAATTTCAGAAGGCGAGAAATCAGAATAAAGTAACATATTTTTCGCTGTTTCAATTTTTTTATCACGAATATAGTTGCTGATTGTCTGACCGGTTTCCTTTTTAAAAAGCCGGGATAGATAGGAGATATTTAATCCTGTCAGCTTAGCAAGCTGTTCTGCTGTGATATGAGTATGAAGATGATCATAGATATAATCCAGACAGACAGCAATATGGAGTGATGATATTTTGGATTTTCGAAGGTTTCGCATTCGTTTCGCATAATCCATACACATGGCAGGATGAAGTGCTGCAACTTCCTCTGGCGTTTTGCAACGGTCCGCTTTTTGGATATAGAAATCGCTCAGACTGTAGGCATTTGACAATTCCATACCACCTTCAATGCAGTAACGTGCAATAATTGCTGTTGTAATGACATAATGGTATTTTATGTTTTGAAGATAGTGGTCGGACAAGGTGCCTAATCCTTCTTTATCTAATAAGGATTCCTGACACAGCTGTTTAACCTTTGCTACATCTCCTTCTTTTATCGCTGCATAAAAGGAAACCTCCGGATTGTATGGAGCCCGCAGAAGATTATTTTCCCTTTGAACAAATTCTCGGTATACAAGTTCTTTTTTTAGTTGCATATCCTATCCCCATTCGTATAAAGCAGTCATAAGACTATATAGTAAATATGACAGATAAAACAAAATGACTATTAGTAAATTTGTATAAATTGTATCATAAAACATGGCTATGGTCAATAAAACGATATAAAAGTAATATAAACGATATAAAGAAAACTGTAATCTTCTTATACTATTTGCATAATAAAAATCTATACGGGAGGTATGTATTTATGAAAAATGCAAAAAAGATTATTGCTTTTTTAATGGCTCTTACTCTTTTGGTAAGCACCATCCAGATGCCGGTTATGGCTGCAACAACAAAAAAAGCAACAATCAAGATGGTATCGATTGTAAAGCCTGAGACAAAAACACTTGTTTTAAAAGCAAAAAAATCATACCAGTTGAAAACAAAAGTAACTGTAAATGGAAAAATCAGTAAAAAGGTAACCTATGAATCTTCAAATAAGAAGGTTGCTACGGTAAGTAAAACCGGTAAAATCAAAGCACTGAAAAAGGGAAAAGCAACTATAACAGTAAGAAGCAAGGTGAATAAGAAGAAAAAGACAACTTTGAAGGTTATTGTTGGAACACCTGTTAAATCTGTAAAGCTCAATAAAAGCAAGGTGAAAACACAGGTTGGCAAGAAGGTAAAATTAAAAGCAACAGTTTCACCTAAAAAAACCAGTGTAAAGGGTGTAAAGTTTACTTCAAGCAATAAGAAGGTTGCAACAGTAAGTAAGAAGGGTGTTGTTACATGTAAGAAGGCTGGAACGGTTACAATTACAGCTACGGCTAAAGATGGCAGCGGAAAGAAGGCAAAATGTAAAATTACTATTAAAAAGAAGACCACCAAGCCATCCAATAAACCAGAAACACCAAACAAGCCGGAGACACCAAACAAGCCGGAGACACCAAACAAGCCAGAGACCCCAAATAAGCCGGACGACAAAGACAACAAGCTTTCTTATGATGGATATAATCTGAAATGGGAAGATGACTTTGATGGTGATGCGTTAAATGAGGATGACTGGAATTATGAAGAGCATGCACCAGGATGGGTAAACAGTGAATTACAGGCATATGTAAAGTCTGATCAGAATGTATATGTAAAGGATGGAAAGCTGGTTATCCAGCCTGTCAAGACAAAGAATGAAGATGGTTCATATTCTATTACTTCAGGAAGAATCAATACTCAGGGTAAGCATGATTTTACATATGGATTGTTTGAGGTAAGAGCTAAGGTTCCAAGCGGAAAAGGTTTCCTTCCGGCCTTCTGGATGATGCCAACAGATGAAAATCTGTATGGACAGTGGCCAAGATGTGGAGAGATTGATGCTATGGAAGTTATGGGTCAGGAAACAAATAAGGTTTATGGTACGATTCATTATGGAAGTCCACATGCTGAAAAACAGGGGACATATACATTAGAAGATGGAAATTTTGCAGATGAATATCATACATTTTCATGCGACTGGCAGCCAGGTAAAATCACATGGTATGTAGATGGAGTAAAATATCATGAGACAAGTGACTGGTTCACAGCAGTTGAAGGTGAGACAGAGGTTGCTTATCCGGCACCATTTGATCAGCCATTTTACATGATCTTAAATCTTGCAGTTGGTGGATCATGGGTTGGATATCCGGATGATGATGCAGATTATATCAATACTCAGAGTTATAGTATTGATTATGTAAAAGTATATCAGAAGGACAGCTACAATGAAGATGTAGAAAAACCTGTTAACGAAGTAATTATCCGTGATCCGGATGCAAATGGAAACTATGTAAACAATGGAGATTTTGCTAAGACAGAAGATCTCACAGATGACATAGACTGGAAATTCCTTACCACTTTAGAAGGAGAAGGAAATGCAGTTATTAATGACAAGACAATTGAAATACATACAGATAATGCAGGAACAGTTGATTACAGTATTCAGCTTGTTCAGCCATCAATTCCTGCAGAAAAAGGTGGCGAATATACAGTAACATTTGATGCATGGGCAGATGAAGCACGTACTATGAAAGTAGATGTATCTGCACCAGATCGTTCCTACAAGCGTTATCTGAATGATACGGTTGTTGACCTGAAAACAGAGAAGCAGACCTATACTTATACATACACCATGATGGATAAGCCGGATGCAAATGCACGTCTGGAGTTCAATTTCGGTGCTACAGATTCAACAGCTACTGTATACATTACAAATGTATCAATTAAAAAGACAGCACAGAAGGAAATTGATAATAGTAAAAAACCTTTATCAGATGGTAACTATATTTACAATGGTGGTTTTCAGGAAGGTAAGAATCGTCTCGGTGACTGGACTGTGACAAATAACTGCCAGGCAGTAGTTAGCGTAACAGGATTGGCAGATGGCCGTCGTCTTATGGTAAAGGCTGATACAAAGAATAAAGCGGATGTAATCCTTTCACAGGATGGTCTTCCACTTAACAGTGAGACAGAATATGCATTGAGCTTTGACGCACAGGCAGATACAGATATGCAGCTTGATGTAGTTATTGCAGGTGAAACATTTACTGCAGATGTAACAACAGACAAACAGACATTTAACTATGTATTTAAAACACCGGAAGAGTTAACTGATGCACTTAAGACGATAACATATTTCCTTGGAAATAAGGGAACGATCTATTTGGACAATGTTCGCGTTGTTGAAAATACACTGATTAAGAACGGAAGTTTTAAGGCAGGTTTCTCCGGTTACGAAGTATATGCAGAAGGCAGCACAGATGTATCTTATGTAGTCGACAGTCAGACAGAAGATTGTGCAGCAGATTTTACGATCAAGGATACAGGTGCTCAGGACTGGATGATCCAGTTAAAGCAGAACAATATTAGTCTTGAAGAAGGTCAGTGGTACAGACTATCATTAAAGGCAAAATCAGATATGAACCGTAAGCTTATGGTTGCACTTCAGAGAGATGGTTCATCTGATGATGACTGGACACCATATTCAGGATCAAAGACAGTTGATCTTACAGATGAATATCAGTCTATTGTTGTTGAGTTCAAGATGAAGAACAAGAGTGATCCTAGAACAATTTTAAGTATTTCTATGGGTGCTGTAGGCGGTGTTCAGATCAAACAGCAGCATAGAATCTGTATTGATGATATTATTCTTGAGAAAATTGATGCTCCAAAGGTTGATGAGACGGAGTCAGATGTGAATCTGATCAAGAACGCAGATTTCTCAGAGGGAGACAATGGACTTTCAAACTGGGAAGGTGGTATTATGGGTGATGCAGTTGGAACACAGACAGTTGATAAGGGTGTTATCACTTATGAATTATCAGATGTTGGAACTGCTGACTGGAATGTACAGTTGAAGCAGACGGGACTGGCATTGGAAAATGGAAAGACCTATGAAGCAAGTATTACTTTAAAGTCAACCGAAGCAAGAACGGTATTATTGAATTTCATGAGCAACACTTATAAATGGTATGGTGGAGAAACAATTGTTCTTCCAAAGAATGAAGAGGTTGTAAAAACCATTACATTCACAATGAATGAAGAGACAGATACTGATGCTGGATTCTTCCTCTCTATGGGTAAGATTGCGGATGTTGATACCCCTGCATCTACAATCACAGTATCAAATATCTCTTTAAAAAAGCTTGCTGAATAATTCACAGGCATATAAACACATAAGTATTTATGCAAGGCAGGCACTGGTGATAATACCGGTGCCTGTTTCTGTTGCGCAAATAAGTTATTGAGATATTATTGTTTGTTAAAGCTGTAAACCTCGGCAATCTCGCTGATGGAGACATAGGCTTTATCGTCAAGTTCATGGACAATATTCTTCATCTTTCCAATCTGGAAACGGTTTACAACAATGTAGATCATGGTCTTTTCCTGATCCGAATAGAAGCCCTTTGCATCGATCATCGTTATACCGCAGGAAAATGTATCCGAGAGTTCCTGACAGATTTCCTGTGGCTTCGTTGTAATGATATAGGCGGCTTTGGAACGGTCAATACCTTCTACGATAAAGTCGATAGTCTTAAGTGCAGCCATATATGTAACGATGGAATAGAGAGGCAGGATCCAACTGTTCAGGATAATGCCACAGATGATATAAAGCATTACATTATATGCCATAACAAAGGTTCCGACGGTGATGCCAAGGCGTTTGGCAAATATGATCGCAAGTGTCTCGATACCATCCATTGCACCGCCAAAACGGATCGCAAGTCCGCTTCCCGCACCGGAGATCAGACCGCCAAAGAGTGCGCACAGAAGCAGATCGGAGCCTGCAAGCGGAGATACAAATCGGACATCGACAGGAAGGACATCTGTAATCAACCATGCACCCAGAGAGTAGATCGCAACTACATAGATCGCATAGATGGTGAAGGTAGATCCCTGCTTTTTCCAGCCATATAAGAATAGTGGAATATTTAAAATAATAAGGAAAACAGAAAGTGACAGGTGTTCCGGAGTGATCTGGCTTAGCAGCATGGAAGTACCGGATATGCCACTGTCATAGAGATTAACAGGACTTAAAAATATCGTAATACCGAAGGCATTGATAAGCCCGGCAATGGTCAGCCCGAGGATATTTTTCCAGTGTAGGGAACGAAAGATGGTTTTTAGTTTATTCATATAAAAGCCTCCTGTTCTGTCATATACATTTTTTACTATGGTCAAATATTACACGAGAAAACCATTGATTACAAGAGAATCGTGCTTAATTTAATTAAATCTTTACTGGAAGTTTATTGTTTTCTTGCATTCGTATTTGTCAGAGAGTAAGATAGACTCATATATTATGTGATATTAGAGGAAATAGAATAATATGAAAAATGTTTCAGAAATTATAAATCAAGGAAATAAAAATGCAGAGCTTCCGGCGTGGTTAAATATGCGGCATGCATGGAGTGCCAGTGATGCAAAGCGGGATGAAGGACTGATATATCCGAATAATGTAATTCAGATCAAGAATCTGGATTATAAGAAAGCGATAGACGTTAAAAAATGGAATGAATCTTTCCAGAGAGAAGATAATGAAAGAATCATTTATTATAATGAACCGGACGATGCTTCGAATCTTGATTCTGAACGTTATGCATCAAACAGTTTGTTTGACATATATTATCCGGTTGAGTTAGATGCACAGACATCATATCCGGTGATCGTCAGCGTTCATGGCGGTGGATGGTTCTATGGAGATAAAGAGCTGTATAGTTATTATTGTTGCCATCTGGCATCAAAGGGATTTGCGGTTGTGAATTTTAATTACCGGCTGGCACCTCAGAACAAATATCCGGCAGCGATTGAGGATGTGGCATACATTATCCATTATATTCACGAGAATGCAGGGATGCTTCATCTGGATATGGAAAAGTTTTATATGCTGGGGGATTCAGCAGGAGCGCAGCTTACAGCAAATTACTGTATTATTGCCGGGAATGCAGCGTATCGGAGCAAGCTGGATTTCTTTACATATGACAGACTTCCAAAGGCTGTGTGCCTGAACTGCGGAGCATATGAGATGGACAAGCGGGAGGATAATATTTCCGACTGGTATATGAAGAAGGAAGATGGAAGTTATGCAGTATCTGAAGAGCAGAGAAAGCTGTTCCTTTCACAGCTTGAGTATCTGACGAAAGATTTTCCACCGGCATATCTGATGTACAGTGTAAATGATGATCTGAGATTTCAGACCATTCATCTGGATGAACGAATGGAGAAGCTGGGTATCCGGCATGTGATCCGGTCATTTGGAGAGAAACATCCGGACAGCGGACATGTATTTCACATTAATCTGAAAAACCCGGAAGGCGTACAGTGCAATGAGGAAGAATGTGCATGGTTCCGTCAGTATGAATAAGTACATGGCGGTTCATATAGAAAGTATATGCATTTGTAAGAGTTGAAAAAATATGAAATGAAATTTGGAGTATAAGAAAATGGCAGAAGGTTGTAATCATAATTGTAGTAGTTGTGGAGAGAGCTGTTCATCAAGAACTGCTCCTCAGAGTTTACTTGAAACACCACATGAAGGAACAAAGATCAAACATATCATAGCAGTTATCAGTGGAAAAGGCGGTGTTGGAAAATCATCCGTAACGACATCCCTTGCAGTTACCTTGAATCGTCTTGGTTATAAAACGGCGGTTCTGGATGCAGATATTACCGGACCTTCGATTCCGACAGCATTTGGAATAAATGAAGAACCGGAGAGAGGCGACGATTTCCTGTATGCGGTTGAAACAAAGACCGGAATCAAGATGATGTCGATCAATCTGTTGATCGAAGATCAGACGGCACCGGTTATCTGGCGTGGTCCGATCATCGCGGGAGCAGTAAAACAGTTTTATACAGATGTTGTATGGGGAGATATTGATTATATGCTGGTTGATTGTCCGCCCGGAACCGGAGATGTACCGCTTACGGTATTCCAGTCTCTGCCTGTTGATGGCGCAGTTATTGTTACAACACCACAGGATCTGGTGTCTCTTATTGTGGAGAAGGCAGTCCGTATGGCAGACGATATGGGAATCCGTATCTTAGGTCTGGTTGAGAATATGTCATATTTCAAATGCCCGGATTGCGGCAAAGAACACAGCATCTTCGGTGAGAGTAAGGTAGAGGAGATACGGGATCGTTTTGGTATCGAGACGGTCGTAAAGCTTCCGATCGACCCTGCACTTGCCGGTCTGATGGATGAAGGTAAGATCGAGGATATGCCGGAATCAAAGCTGAAGGAATTCGCACAGACGATCGTGGGAAAGATAGGATGAAACTTAGAAAACTACTGGAAAGCTGCCATCTGTGTCCGAGAAAATGTGGGGTGAACCGCATAAACGGACAGACAGGGGCATGTAATGAAACATTATCAATATCAGCCGCAAGGGCGGCATTGCATATGTGGGAGGAGCCTTGCATTTCCGGAGAGAACGGATCGGGCGCGGTATTCTTTTCCGGGTGTTCACTTGGATGTGCATATTGCCAAAACCATGATATATCCGGGGGCTTGAATGGAAAAGAGATCACGATAAAGCGCTTATCGGAAATCTTCTTTGAGTTAAAAGAGCAGGGAGCCAATAATATCAATCTGGTAACGCCGGATCATTTTATTCCACAGATCATAGAGGCAATCGATATGGCAAAGAAGCAGGGGTTCGATCTTCCGTTTGTCTATAATTGCAGCGGGTATGAGGAGATCGAAGCCCTGAAGCTGTTGGATGGATACATTGACATTTACCTGCCCGATTTCAAATATATGTCGGCAGATCTGGCGGCAAGATACAGTCACGCACCGGACTATCCGGAGGTGGCGAAGCGGGCACTGGCGGAGATGGTACGACAGGTTGGAGGCGATCAGACGACATTTGACGAGGATGGCATTATGAAGCGTGGTGTTATTGTCCGTCATCTGGAGCTGCCGGGATGTATCGAGGATTCCAAGGCGGTCGTCCGTTACTTATATAAAACATATGGAAATAATATTTACATCAGCATTATGAACCAGTACACTCCGATGGAGGGTATCGGTGAGAGGTTCCCGGAACTGAACCGCAAACTGACAGAGCGGGAATATGATGAACTGGTTGATTATGCGATCTCGATCGGTGTAGAAAATGGTTTCATCCAGGAAGGAGAAACGGCATCAGAGAGTTTTATACCTCCATTTACAAATGAAGGGATATAGAGAAAGCGGGCCTTTTATAAGCCCGCTTTTATGATGTCGTTTTCATCGGAAAAAGTAATACAGTTGTATAAGAATAATACCTGATCGTAGTCTTCGACATTTACCAGATTGCTGATCGATTGATTCGTGTATCGCAGATCGATCATGGTTACGGTATCGTAGTTATTGATCAGAAACTGAATCATTGAATTCGCATAGCTGTCCTTGATCACAAGGATGGAACGCTTTCCGGAATCCGAAGTATTTGAAGCATTTTCCGCATCGGATGCTTTGTTGCGGCTGATCGTTGCAACTGCAACATTCTGTCCGGTATAGGATGCGTATTTGTCTTTGACATTCAGATAGTCGCGAAAGAAAATGGAGTCATGAGAATCTTCTTTGTCAAATCCATTCGATGTCGTCATGGATGGTGTTACACTATTATCTGCCAGAGTGTAGAAATCAATCGCATCTTTTGTAACAGACTGATCCAAGGTCTTTGAGAACAGGGTTCCCTGAAATTCTGTACTGGCGGTTTCCTTTGTAAAATCTTTCAGTTCATAAGGAGTATATCCAAGCTCTGCTCCGGCAGACTGATATGCATAGTAAGCACCAAGGGATGTCCAGTGGTGGTCGGTACGATAATAGATATACTCGCTATCATGTTCTTTTAATGTATTATATATATTGATCGGTGTCACGCCGGACAGCTCGCGATAACAGGATTCGATCATGTCTTTTTCGTCAACTGATACATTCATAACAGCTGCAGGCAGCAGGGAGTCTCCATAGATACCGACAGAGGTTGGACACAGCATGAAGTAGGTTGGAACCTCCGGATGCTTTGCAGCGAAGCTGTTAATAACAGCAAGATTTGTATGGATCTTATCAGCATTGTACGCGGCACCGATATCATCATAATCTGAAAGCACCTGCATCATCTGATCATCCTTTGTATATACAGTTGAAATCTCTGTTTTTCCCATCAATCGTTCAGAATCATTCATGGCTGAGATCCACTGTTCCCTGCCATAGAACCGGTCAGAGAACCAGGAATCAAAACCGTTCATAAATGTCTCGTCCTTGATGGAGGAAAGACTGACGGTTGGAAATTCCGACAGATAACGATTTTCATTTTCGGAAAAAGGCGCTTTCTCTTTTGGCAGCTTAACAAGTGTCAAAATGGGAAGAGCGATGATGATACATGCAAATATGATAATTCCGATTTTTTTATGCATAAGGGCTCACCTCACAAAATTCTATAAATAGGCGTTTGCAAAACGCCATGCCAATCTCGCCTGACGGCTCGATTTACGGCATTCGCCGTATAGCATCCGAACCTCATATAGATGATTGTGAGCAAGCTCCCAACATCTATATGGGTTGCAGATGCTGCATGGCTCATTTTTTAAAAGTTGAAATACAAAAATGGGTTATAGCTTGCGTTGACAAGGTAGGCGGTGGAAAGCAGCATCAGAATCGCCATCAAAATGACGCTTCCGTAATTGCCGACAGCCGGAACTTTGTCTGCGAGCTTAATAGCCAGCTTCTTTGGCAGATCCGTAGAACCGATGATCGCAATGATGAATAACAATCCGAAGTTCACAAGGATATATATGGTATAACTGTCGTAGAAGCTACTGCCAAAGCGGAACATCCGTCCCATATAGGAGAATGCCTGTGCGATCGTTGATGTATCAAAGAGTACCCATCCAAGCATGACGAGAACGATCGCATAAACACGTTTTATAATAGAAGGAATCTTTGTAAAGATATCCTGCTTTCCTGCTTTTGTCAGAGCAGTTGTAACCAGCTTTTCTATAATGATCAGAACACCGTACAGAGAACCCCACAGAATGAAGTTCCAGCTTGCACCATGCCAGACACCGGTTAAGAACCAGACAACTGCGGTGTTGAATATCGTACGGGCAAGTCCCTTGCGACTTCCTCCGAGAGGAAAATATACATAGCTCTTAAACCAGCCGGAGAGGGTCATATGCCATCTGCGCCAGAATTCACTGATACTCTTCGACATATACGGATAATTGAAATTTTCCGGAAAATGGAAACCGAGCATCTTACCCAGACCGATCGCCATATCAGAATACCCGGAAAAATCAAAATAGATCTGTAAGGTATAAGCGGCAATACCAAGCCATGCGGTTGCAACCGGAAGCTCGGATAAGTCCATAGCTTTGACATTTGTCCAGACAACACCGATATTATTTGCGATCAGAACCTTCTTGCCAAGACCGACCGCAAAGCGGAGAACACCTTCCCAGATCAGGTCGATGTCGATCACACGTTCATTCAGCTCGGCAGCCACATCTTCATAACGAACGATCGGACCTGCTACGATCTGTGGGAACAACGTGACAAAGGCTGCAAAGGTGATCGGATTCTTCTGAACAGAGATGTTCTTCTGGTACAGGTCGATCGTATACGACATGGACTGGAAGGTAAAGAAGCTGATACCGATCGGAAGCAGAGAGGTCGGTGAACCATAGTGCGTTCCGAATATGTTATTAATATTTTCTATGATGAAATTGCTATATTTGAAAAAGCCAAGTAAGGACAGATTCATGACCATCGATATGACCAGTGCAAGCTTTCGAAGTGCCTGACGGTCGCCTGCCTTATAAATGACCAGACCTGCAAAATAATCGATCATTGTCGATGCGATCAGTACAAATACATAGATTGGTTCGCCCCATGCGTAGAAGAACAGACCGCTGATCAGGATGAACAGGTTCCGTAACTGCTTCGGGACAATATAATAGATAACCAGTGTAACCGGTAAAAAAATATATAAAAATGTCAAACTGGAAAAAACCATGTGATACCCCAACTAACTTCATTATTATGTCGACTTCTGTCGCCGTAACAATTATAAAGTTAACGTATGGTAGTGTCAATCGGATTAAATATTAAATATTTGTGAGAAACCGGCTAAGAAACGGGAAAATATATAGATTGTGTGCATAGTTACAATATCGGCAGGCATATACAGATATACAGCAGTATTAAGACTACAAATATAGGATTTTAAGGAGATGAGAAAAAATCAGCCCATGTAAAACCATGTGACTATATAAAAGAACTGCCTTACTTAGACTCGCTGTGGTTTCTATGATCTGCATATACGTGATTCGCAAATGTTCCTGTGCCAACTCGCCTTTCAGGCTCAGACAGGCACCCACATTTGCTCGTATATGCATCTCATTACGAAATCCTCACTAATGTCTTAGTAAGGCAGTTCTTTTATATGGATTGTATAAGTTTCACATGGGTGTCCTTCTATCGGATAGCGTCCTTCATGCTTGCGACATAGTCTTTGATGTAAGGAACGCAGTCCCTGCCATATTTGGCGCAGAGCTTGACGATGGCAGAGCCGACGATCACACCGTCAGCGTGAGCAGCCATTTCCTTTGCCTGCTCCGGTGTAGAGATTCCGAAGCCAATCGCACACGGAGTATCCGTTGCGGCTTTGACCAGCTTGGTCATAGCACCGATATCGGTCGTGATCTTGCTTCTTGTTCCGGTAACACCGAGAGAAGAAACACAGTAGATAAATCCATTTGCTTCCTTTGCGATCATGCTGATACGGTCGTGAGAGGTTGGTGCGATCATGGATACCAGATCCAGATCATACTTCTTACAGATACCGTCGAACTCATCCTTTTCCTCATAAGGGATATCCGGCAGGATCAGTCCATCAATGCCGATCTCCTTACAAATGCTGATAAATTTTTCAGAGCCGTAAGAGAAGACAACATTTGCATAAGTCATAAATACCATAGGGATGGTGACTGTCTTACGGAGCTTTCTTACAAGGTCAAATACATCATTTGTCGTAACATGGTTTGCAAGTGCACGGATATTTGCACCCTGGATAACAGGCCCTTCTGCGGTTGGATCTGAGAATGGGATACCAAGCTCGATCAGGTCTGCACCTGCTTCTACCATGGCATATACGATCTGTTCTGTTGTTTCAAGATCAGGGTCACCACATGTAACAAATGGGATGAACGCCTTTCCGTTTTTGAATGCATTTTTAATATTACTCATAGAGATCCTCCCCTCTGTATCTGGCGATGGCGGCAACGTCTTTATCGCCTCGTCCTGAAATGTTAATAACCATGATCTGGTCTTTGTCCATCTGTGGTGCAAGCTTCATTGCATAGGCAACCGCATGAGCACTCTCGATCGCAGGGATAACACCCTCGATCTTGGACAGATATTCAAATGCATCAACAGCTTCATCATCTGTAACAGCGACATATTCTGCTCTGCCGATGTCATGCAGGTATGCATGTTCCGGTCCGATTCCCGGATAGTCAAGACCTGCGGAAATAGAATAAACCGGTGCGATCTGTCCGAATTCATCCTGACAGAAGTAGGATTTCATACCATGGAAGATACCAAGTCTTCCGGTATTGATCGTTGCAGCTGTCTCAAATGTATCAATTCCACGTCCGGCCGCTTCACATCCGATCAGGCGAACGCTCTTATCCGGAATAAAGTTATAGAATGCGCCGATCGCATTGGAACCGCCGCCGACACAGGCGAGAACGGCATCCGGTAGTCTGCCTTCCTTCTCCATAAGCTGTTCCTTGATCTCCTTGCTGATAACAGCCTGAAAATCACGAACCATCTCAGGGAAAGGATAAGGTCCCATAACAGAACCCAGAACATAATGAGTATCATCGATTCTGGAAGTCCATTCACGGAAGGTTTCGGAAACGGCATCCTTTAATGTACCTGTACCGGTTTCTACCGGGTGAACCTTTGCTCCTAATAATTTCATACGGTAGACATTTAAAGCCTGACGGATGGTGTCTTCCTTGCCCATGAAGATTTCACATTCCATACCCATCATGGCAGCAACTGTAGCAGTTGCAACACCGTGCTGACCGGCTCCTGTCTCGGCGATAACTCTTGTCTTACCCATTCGTTTTGCAAGGAGCATCTGACCGATAACATTGTTGATCTTATGTGCTCCGGTATGGTTTAAGTCCTCGCGCTTCAGGTAGATCTTTGCACCGCCGAGATCCTCTGTCATTCTCTTGGCATAGTACAGACGGCTAGGTCTGCCGGCGTATTCATTTAACAGTTCTGTCAGCTCCCGGTTGAATTCCGGGTCATCTTTGTATTTCTTATATGCTTCTTCAAGCTCAAGCATGGCGTTCATCAGTGTTTCCGGTATGTACTGTCCGCCATGGATTCCAAAACGTCCTTTTGACATATATGTTTCCTCCTGTATGTGTTGTTTCTATATTATAAAATATCATTAATGCTTTCAAATAAAGTTCGTTGTTCCTGCAGAAACAGGATCCGGTTCTATCCTATAGCTTCACCCCGTAACCATGCAAATGCGGCTTTCTTATCAGGGCTTCGCATAAAGGTTTCTCCGATCAATACTGCATCTGTGCCATTTCCCTTTAAACGGTCGATGTCCTCCGGTGTGCGGATGCCGCTTTCGGATACATAGACGACCGGTTTTCCGTTTATCGAATCCGGGATCAACGTCCGAAGTCTTACACTGTTCATGATGTCAACGATGAAGGTTTTCAGATCACGGTTATTCACACCGATGATATCTGCACCGATCGCGATCGCACGTCTGACTTCCTCTTCATCGTGTGCTTCTACCAGAACGGACAGGCCAAGACTTGTTGCAAGCTCGTAATAGCTTTTGAGCTGTTCGTCGGTAAGGATCGCACAGATCAGAAGGATCGCAGAGGCACCGATCACTTTTGCCTCGTAGATCATATAAGGATCGACGGTGAAATCCTTCCGCAGGATCGGAGTGGATACTGCTTCATGGATCGCTGTCAGATATTCGTTGCTTCCCTGAAAATAAAATGGTTCGGTCAGCACGGATATGGCGGATGCACCGGCGGCTTCATATTCTTTCGCAATCTCGATATATGGGAAATCCGGTGCGATCAGTCCTTTGGAAGGAGAAGCCTTTTTTACTTCGCAGATAAAGGATATTCCCGGCTTTGCCAGATTGTCACGGAAAGGAAAAACGGTATAAGGTTTTGTTCCGTTCTCTGTTTCCTTTTCTACGATTGCAAGAGCTTTTGCCTTCATTTCTTCAAATGAGATCTGCTCTTTGCATCTGGCAATCCGTTCTTTTGTTTTTGCTGCTATTTCATCTAAGATCATATATATTCCTCCATAGCGGTCCGGAGATTAAAGGTTCCGGGTCGGTTATGTGTTTTGCTTTTACAAATAATTAAGCGTTTGTTGCTGCTATAAAGTCTTCCAGCTTCTTCAGACCGCTGCCATTTGCCAGAATATCGGCTGCAAGGGCGAAGCCTTCTTCAAGTGAGATCCGGTTTGTGATATGCAAAGCCGCACCGGCATTTAAGATAACGGCTGTACGCTTGCCATCTGTGATCTTGCCGGATAAGATATCCTTTGTGATCTGTGCATTTTCTTCCGGTGTACCACCGACCAGTTCGGCTTTGTCACAGAGGGTGAAGCCGTATGCGGTTGGGTCTAAGGTATAGGTGTTAAATGTGCCATCGTTGAATTCACATACAGTTGTTGTTGTAACCGCTGAGATTTCATCCAGACCGTCGTTTCCATGAACGACCATACCACGTTTTACACCGAGGTTGCTGAGTACTTTTGCAAGCGAATCAACGAGGGAGGCATCATAGACACCGAGTAACTGAAGATTTGCTTTTGCCGGATTTGCAAGAGGTCCTAAGATATTGAATACTGTAGGAATCTTGATCTCTTTTCTTGGAGCGCCGACAAATCGCATTGCTGTGTGATATTTCTGTGCAAATAAGAAGCAGGTACCAAGATCCTTCAGACAGGCTTCGCTGACTTTACAGTCTGCTGCGATGTTGACGCCAAGGGCTTCCAGGCAGTCGGCTGTTCCGCATTTGCTGGATGCTGCACGGTTGCCATGCTTTGCCACCTTACCACCGCCTGCGGCTGTTACTAATGAGGAAACAGTTGAGATATTGAAGGTCCCTGCACAGTCTCCGCCGGTTCCTACGATGTCGATCTCCTCATCGACATCCGGTGTAAATTCACCACAGTGTTTTCTCATGATCTCAGCAAATGCTGTGATCTCCTCGATCGTTTCACCTTTAATATGAAGGGCTGTTAAGAAGCTTCCAATCTGTGCCTGTGTTGCTTCTCCGCTCATAATTTCATCCATAACGGCCGCAGCCATATCCTTATCAAGATCCTTACCATTAACAACTGCTGCGATTGCTTCTATAATCATATTCATTTCCTCCTTTAATGTATGTTCTAATAAACATTTGCGAATCCTATAAAGTATATTCATGATTAAACATTCTGACTTGCCAAAACAGTGGCATTTGAGACCGCCGGTACTCACATTTCGTACTTAGTGAGTGCTTGCACGAGCTTAGAACGAAAGCGCACCCCTGTGGTGTGATGGTGCGTTAGCAGCATCTTAGTACCGTTGCAGGGGTAACTGAGACCTTAGCGAGGCTTAAGCCGAGGTTAGTTCGAAGTTACACAGAGTGGAAACGAGCGGAAGCGTTCCCTGGTTGGTAATGGCAAAAATGTTTAATCTAAGTAGTGTATTGCAACCTGCAAATGTCTGGTTATGCCTCTAAAAAGTTTCGTAAGATGATCGTTCCTTTTGGTGTCAGAATCGATTCCGGATGGAACTGGACACCATATATTTCATAATCTTTGTGTTTGACTGCCATGATCTCATCATCATCGGTTCTGGCGATAACGGTAAGAACATCCGGGAAGTTTTCTTCGGAAGCGGCAAGGGAATGATATCTGGCAACCTCGATCCTTTTTTGAAGTCCCTTGAACAGTTTGCAGTTGATGTCGACATTTGCAACGGACATTTTGCCATGCATCAGCTTTTTGGCGTATGTGATCGTTGCACCGTAGGTTTCACAGATTGCCTGATGTCCGAGACAGACACCAAGGATCGGAACCTTGCCGGCAAAATAGGAGATGGCTTCTTCGCAGATACCTGCATCGGAAGGTCTTCCGGGACCCGGTGAAATGATGATCTTATCCGGATTCATTGCTTCAATCTCCTGACAGGTATATTCGTCATTTCGTATCACCTTGATGTCAGGATTGATCTTTCCTACAAGCTGATACAGATTGTAGGAAAAGCTGTCATAATTATCGATCAGTAATATCATGCTTCGTCACCTCGTATCTTCTGAGAATTAATCAATGCATCCGTTACGGCTTTTGCTTTGTTGATGCATTCCTGGAATTCGTTTGCCGGTACACTGTCGGCTACAATGCCGGCACCGGAACGGACAAATACTTTATGCCCCTTGCGGTATGCGATTCGGATCGCGATGCAGGTATCCAGATTTCCTGAAAAATCGATATAACCGATCGCGCCGCCGTAAATACCTCGTTTGTTATTTTCAAGCTCGTTGATGATCTCGCATGCCCGGATCTTCGGTGCACCGGATAAGGTTCCGGCCGGAAGAACCGCATCGACAGCGGAGATCGCATCCAGATCCTCACGGAGTGTTCCGCGTACGGTAGAGCCGATATGCATAACGTGTGAATAACGCTGGATGGACATATATCGTTCGACTTCGACCGTTCCAAACTGACTGACCTTTCCGAGATCATTTCTTCCGAGATCCACTAACATATTGTGTTCTGCAAGTTCCTTTTCATCTGCCATCAGGCTCTTTTCCAGTTCCAGATCTTCGACCTTTGTCTTTCCTCTTGGTCTTGTGCCTGCCAGAGGAAATGTATGGAGAACGCCATCCTCTACCTTGACCAGAGTTTCAGGGGAAGCCCCGGCAACCTCGATCGTGTCACCGTCAAAGTAGAACATGTAAGGAGATGGGTTTGTGCTTCGGAGCAGTCGGTAGGTATCGAACAGGCTTCCTTCCATTTCGGCTTCCAGTCGGTTGGAAAGCACGACCTGGAAAATATCTCCTTCATATATATAGTGCTTTGCCTTTTCTACCATCCGGCAGTAGGCTTCTTTGTCAAATAATGGTTTGAATTCTGTCTTAAGAACGGGAGCAGGAATATCGGCTTCTGCGCCATGGAGAATGAGTTCTTTCATTTCTTTGATATCTTGTAAGGCTTTCTGATATCCTTCTTCGATATTTGCTGTGCCGGCATTTGCGATCAGGATCAGCTTGGATCTTACATTGTCAAATGCGATCACCTTGTCAAATAACATCAGGTCGACATCCTGAAATCCTTCCTCGTCCTTTGCATCAAGCACCAGCTTCTTTTCACTGTATTTCAGATAGTCATAAGAGAAATATCCAACCAGTCCGCCGGTGAAGGTAGGGAAGCCTTCGATCTTCGGACTCTTATAATCTTTTAAAACCTCACGGATAAAGATTTCCGGATGGATGCCGGAGGTCTCTTTGATGACTGCTCCGTTCTCATCCTTTAATGTCAGTGTTCCGTTCATACAGGTGATATCCAGTTTTGGACTGTATCCAAGGAAAGTGTATCTTCCCCAGAGCTCCTGATTCTCCACGCTTTCCAGAATGTAGCAATGCTCATTTTCCGCTTTCAGTTTCTTCAACAGATTGATCGGAGTGATGATATCAGAGAGCATCTCATAACAGACCGGAACCATGTGATATCCCTGTTTCGCATATTCTTTTGCTTCGCTAAGTGTTGGTCGTATCATATGTTTCACCTCGTTCATAAATAATAGTTTAATAAGTTATTTGAAATTGTTCATGTATGGTGAGGTGCGCTTTGCCTGATCTGCTTTTTATAAAAAGAAAAAGCACCGTCAGAAGATTGTATAAAAAAATCTCATCCAAAAGCAAAACGCTTATAGGACAAGATACAAATACAACACTCCTGCGGTGCCACCTATATTCATCAAAATCTGATGCACTCAACCATATACTAACATATATGTACTTTCTATAACGGGAAGTCTCCGTCGCCCCTACTAGATTCGCTCGTTCGGTTTGCCCTCGCAAGTCCATTCACTTAAGAAATCATCACTGCAATCTCACCACCTGCAGTTCTCTGGACATGTTGTTCATAAGCTACTCTTCTTGCTCATTGGTTTGTTTTATTGTATCCATATTGCACTGGTATGATATATTTGTCAAGAGCTAATTTTAAAATTGTTCAAAAAAAGGTACAATTATTTCGATGGAAAACCTTGTTTATTCGTTAAAAATCAATATAATAAAAGTAAGATGACTCGCTATGCGCAAGTATAGCTTTTAATACTGAAAATATACGGAACGTGTATATAATGCATGATATATGATTCGTATAAATAATCAATGGAGGACTATAATCGTGGAAGAACGTAAAAATTTTGGTTTCGGTGTATTGATCGATATTTTGAAGAAAAATCCAAAAACAATTGTTTTGACTGAAGGTACTGATCCCCGTATTCTGGAAGCATCTTCAAGACTTCTTGCAAGTAACTTCCTGCATCCGATTCTTGTAGGAGATCCTGATAAGATTTATGAAGTTGCAGAGGAAAGCGGTTTTAATATAAGAGGTTCCGAGATCATTAATCCAAGGAATTTTGATCGTATGGATGAGATGGTCGAGCTGTTCTGTGAACTCAGAAAGAGCAAGGGCGTGACACCGGAGCAGGCAAGAGAGATCCTGTATCAGAACAACTACTTTGGTACGATGCTTGTTAAGATGGGGATTGCAGATTCGCTTCTCGGTGGTGCTACATATTCAACAGCAGATACAGTAAGACCTGCTTTACAGCTGATCAAGACAAGACCGGGCAACACACTGGTTTCATCCTGTTTCATTCTGGTACGTCCGTTTGCAACAGGTGGTAATGAAGTGTTCGCTATGGGTGACTGTGGTATCAACATTAAGCCAAATGAAGATGAGCTGGTTGAGATCGCAGAGGAGACTGTTCGTTGTGCAAGAATCTTCGGTGTAGATCCAAAGGTTGCTTTCTTAAGCTATTCAACCTATGGTTCCGGTAAGGGCGAAGATGTGGATAAGATGAGAAATGCAGCAAGAAAGACAAAGGAGCGTAACCCTGATCTTCCAATCTCCGGTGAGATCCAGTTCGATGCAGCCGTATCACCGAGAGTTGCAAAGAAGAAATGTCCACAGTCAGAGGTTGCAGGAAATGCAAACACCTTTATCTTCCCTGATATCAATGCAGGAAATATCGGTTATAAGATCGCACAGAGAATGGGTAACTTCTCAGCATATGGCCCGATCCTGTTAGGACTTAATTCTCCTATCAACGATCTGTCCAGAGGATGTACAGCAGATGAGGTTTATTCTATGGCGATCATCACAGCAGCATTAGCAGATAATAAAGATGCATAGAGAATATAGATAGAACAGCCGGAGGCTGACGTTGATAAATCAACGTCAGCCTCCGGCTGTTCTATCTATATATTTATAAATTCTGCGGCTGTTAGTATTTGTGGTTTTTGTAGTCCTGATTCCAGAAAATCTTTATCTCCAGTTAACAAAATGTCAGCATTGGCATATAATGCAGCCCGTAAAATTGGTCGATCATTTATATCCCTGATCTGATTCTCAGTATCATATTCAATTACAGGCATGGGTATAACTTCCAATGTTAATAATGCCAATGATAAAAACGATTCTAATGCCGATATTTTTTGTGGAAATTTTCTGTTAAATATTCTACGCATTTCGTCAATGTTTTGTTCACAGATTAATCCATGATTGGGATAACTTACAGCTTTGACAAAGGCCTGATAAGGAGTTCCTTTATTACTTAAAGCTGCAGAAATAAGAATATTTGTATCAATTAAAACGCGCATTAATCCTCACTTTCAGAACGTACTTCTTTTACAAGATCCATAATTGCTTCGTCGGTTGTTAGGCCGGAGTTATCTGCTTCACCGGACATTTGTTTTTGCAATAGCTGCATGGCATAAATTGCTGAGTTGATAAGTCGCACATTACCATTTTCAACGACAAAAGTAACACGGTCACCACTTGAAATGCCAAGAATTTCTCTTATATCTTTTGGAATTGTAATTTGCCCTTTTGCCATAACCTTTGCATTGTCTATAAATGTAGTAGTCATAATATGCACCTCCATTCAAAAAACAGGAAAAGTAGGAATTTCCCTACTTTTAGTATATACAATAAATTTAAAAGTATCAATAAGTTTAAAAAAATATTTGGAAAACAATTGTTTTGCCTTATGTTGCAGACTCCCAATTTTTCATTGCCAGAAAATGTGATTTTTCTTGAAATAAATGAGTAAATGGTTTACCATAATATCATGAGTATTTAGTGTGGGATTGTAGCGCTTTTTTAGCGTGAAGGGCGAACAAATGACGCCTGTGAGACAGAAAAATTGGGACAGCATATATGTGGGTGTCAGAATGGAGAATTAATGAGTTTCGTATATTCATCGTGTTTGAGAAGAGCCGGAGAAGGACTTTCACAATTTGATAACAGAATTTTTCACATGCTTCCAGTTGCTGCCGGTCTGGTCTTTTTTGATATGCGGAACTACCATTATGATAATGGTGAATTTAATGTTTATATAGAGTGGAATGAGGAACTGAATTCTATCCTGAATGACAGACTTCCTTCGGGTGGTTATTTTATCAAGGCAACAAAGAAGCAGGCAGAACAGTTGGAAGAAAGAACAGGTGGGATACCTGTTTATATGAAGTTGATCGCGCATGAGGGCAGGCTGTATCCATATCGGACATATGTGATATGGAATGGCAGGCCTTTTAGTGTGGAATTTAATGGAAATATATTGATTCCGGTTGACTATAAAAAGAAAGCTGAGACTGTAAAAATACAGGGTTCCCAGAATGGCAGTAAAGGAAGTCGTACGGATGTATCTGGAAGCCAGATGAGTAGTCAACGAAGCTTATTCGGTACAAGCCAGAGCAAAATATTAGCAGGCAGTCAACATGGAACTTTTGTTGGTAGTGAACGTGAATTCTGGACGAGCAGCAATCGACCTTGGATGTATGAGTGGGAATATGAGAATGGTAGCCAGAGAAGTCTGTTTGGCACAAGCCAGCGTGGAATCTTCTTTGGAAGTCAAAGCAGACTTTTTAGCACAAGCCAGCGTGACATCCTCTTTGGAAGTCAAGGTGGATTTTTTGGCACAAGCCAGTATGGATTCTTTTTTGGCAGTCAGCGGGAGTTTTTGACAGGCAGCAATAAAGGCTTTTTTCTTGGAAGTCAAACCGGTTTTGTTGTTGGCAGCAGTCGAGGCTATCTGACGGGCAGCAATCGTGAATTCTGGACAAGCAGTAATCGACCTTGGATGTATGAGTGGGAATACGAGAATGGCAGCCAGCGTGGATTTTTAGCAGGCAGCAATCGAAGCTTTTTAACAGGCAGTAACCGGAATTATCTGGCAGGCAGCCGGTACACATCGACATTTTATCAGGCAACAGATGGCGGGGCAGATGATTATGATATTCCGCATTGGTATTACATGCCGCCGGAATGGCAGCTTATAAACCGGTCAAAACGACCATGCAGCAAAAAAGGCGGAAACAGCACATTTGGCTATGGGCTGGATTTAATATAGAGCGGAAGCACCCCTTGGCTGAGAAGGTCAAGAGCCTGCAGCTAATCAATATTTAGCTGGTTTTCAATTATCTTGAAAGGACAACATATGGACGGATTTCATTCCTTATGGTCAAAACCGTATATGGCGGGAAAACAAGCGGAAGAATATTGGATGCAGGACTATGAAGTCCTTACGATGATTCTTTCGGCATTGATGTGGAGAAAACACAATGGGGGGATCCGTTTGTGTGCGGATGCAGAGGCAAGAGTATTTATCGAGAAGCTGGGACTTGCGCACATCTGGAATCTCGGAATCGAGGAAATTACAGTGCCGGAAGCGGTACCGGAAAAGGTGTTCTGGGCAGCCGGCAAATTATATTCATTGAAAAAAATGCAGATGCCTGCGGTCATGGTGGATCTGGATCTGATCATCTGGAAGGATATACGGAATATTATAAAAGATACGGATATCTGTGCAATACACAGAGAAGGGATATTCCCTGATGTGTATCCGGGAAAAGAGTTTTTCCATATGAAGCAGGAGTATCGGTTTGACCCGGACTGGAGCTTTGAGGTTCTTCCGGTCAATACCTGTATGTTATATATCGCGGATGAAGCGTTTAAGAATTATTATGTTGACAGCTCGATCACATTTATGGAGAATTGTCTGGAGACAGAGGAGAATCTCTGCCATATGGTATTTGCGGAACAGCGGCTTCTTGCGATGTGTGCAGAGAAGCAGGGAAAGCAGATATCATCTTTTTTTCCCGGTTCGGCACAGATCGAGAACCAGGATATCTTCACACATTTATGGGGCTATAAGAACATTCTGAAATTCAATTATAAAGAAAGGGAAGCTTTTAACCGCAAAATGTATGATCGCATCGTCCGGGAATTTCCGGAAGAAGAGACGACACTCAAGCAGCTTCCGATATCAGGACTATAGGGAGAATGGTATGAAACTTTTACGCAAAATACCAAAGGAAATATACATATATATCGCATGGGGCATACTCGTAGGGGCAGTGAACTTAGGGTCTGCCTGGTTTTTTATGTACAAATGCGGGATAAATGAGATCTATGCCAATTATATGTCGTGGATTTTGTACAACTATGTGTCATTTGCGACAAACCGCAAATCTGTATTCCACACAAAGGCAGCTACGGTAAAGGCATATTTTATCGAACTGGCATTATTCTATCTGAGCCGGGTATCTACACTTCTGATTGAAACGGGAATTATCTTTGCGCTTGTCACCGGACTGAAATGGAATGCGATGGGCGTTAAGGTGTTTACATCGATCCTTGTGATCTTTTTGAATTATTTCATCAGTAAGAAATTTATCTTTTCCATTCAATACGAAAAGAAAAATAGCGGAGAAATGTTGTCGGAAGACGAAGTATGTCGTGAAATCGTGAGATAATTAATAAAAACTTTACAAGATTTATTTCCATATTTTTGTAAAATGTAGTACAATATCGGCGTAACCATGCATTCTGTGCAGTATGTGTGGTTTATACATAAGCTGACAAAGTAAATTTTTATAGAATTTAACAAGGCAGGATTTCTTCTATATCTTTCACAGATAATCTGGATGGTATATATATGGAAGAAAATGGAAATCATACTTTATATTAAGGAGAATTATTGAATATGAGTAGAAGAGTAGTGATTACAGGAATGGGAGCGATTACTCCACTTGGCTTGAATGTGGATGAGTTCTGGAACGGCTTAAAAGAAGGCAGACATGGTTTTGGACCGATTACACAGTTTGATGCATCAGAATATAAGTGCAAGGTTGTAGGTGAAGTAAAAGGATTTGTAGCAAAAGATTATATTGATCCAAAGGCTGCAAGAAGAATGGCAAGATTTTCACAGTTCGCAGTTGCAGCAGCAAAGGAAGCAGTTGCAGATGCAAAGCTTGACATGACAGCAGAAGATCCATACATGGTTGGAACCTGTGTTGGTTCCGGTGTAGGAAGTCTTCAGGAACTTGAAAGTGCATATGAGAAGATCATGACAAAGGGACCGAATCGTGTAAGCCCATTTACAGTACCTATGATGATCAGTAATATCGCAGCAGGTAATATTGCGATTCAGCTTGGCTGCAAGGGAAAGAGTATTGATGTGGTTACAGCATGTGCATCCGGTACAAACAGTATCGGTGAAGCATTCCGTACAATTCAGTATGGAGATGCAGATGTAATGATCGCCGGTGGTACAGAAGCAGCAGTTTCACCGATCGGTATCTCGACATTTGATGCATTAACAGCGTTGTCATCATCTGATAATCCGGACAGATGCTCAATTCCATTTGATAAAGAGAGAGATGGTTTCGTTCTTGGTGAAGGTTCCGGTATCGTTATTCTTGAGGAACTGGAACATGCTAAGAATCGTGGCGCAAAGATTTATGCAGAGATCAGCGGATACGGATGCTCCAGTGATGCATTCCATATCACAGCACCGGAAGATTCAGGCGAGAGCCCTGCAAAAGCTATGTTAAATGCTGTAAAAGATGCAGGCGTATCCCCGGAGGATGTTGCATATATCAATGCACACGGAACCAGTACACATTTAAACGATCTGGTTGAGACCAGAGCGATCAAGAAAGCATTTGGCGATCATGCAAAGGACATCAAGATTAATTCTACAAAGTCTATGACAGGACATCTTCTTGGCGCAGCAGGTGCGATCGAATGTATCGTTACAGCAAAGACGATCGAGGAAGGCTATATCCACAGAACCCGTGGTCTTCATGAGAGTGAAGAAGAACTGGATCTTGATTATTGTAAAGAGCCATATGAGCAGGAGGTTGACTGTGCGATCAGCAATTCTCTTGGATTTGGCGGACATAATGCATGTATTCTTTTACAGAAATATAAGGAGCAGTAAAAAGAAATGTTATTTATAAAGAAAAAGGCAAAAGAAGCCGAGATGAAAAAAATGAAGGCTGTCGAAGCAGAACAGCCAAAACCGGAGACTGTAAAATGTCCGAAATGTGGAGCTGAGCTTGATAAGCAGAGAGTTGTAAAGGCAAAATATATCTGTTATGAATGTGGTTCTTATTTCCGTGTTAAGACAAAGAACCGTATCAAGATGGTAACAGATCCAAAGTCATTTGAACCATGGTTTGAAGATATGCCGATGTCAAATCCGTTAAATACAGCCGGATATGAGGATAAGGTTAAGGCTGCGCAGGAAAAGACAGGCCTGAAAGAAGCGGTTACAGTTGGTAAGGCTCTGATCAATGGTGAGCCGGCAATGATCGGTATCTGTGATGCCAGATTCCTGATGAGCAGTATGGGCTATGTTGTTGGTGAGAAGATTGCCAGAGCGGTTGAGCGTGCGACAGAAGAAAAGCTTCCTGTATTCATGTTCTGTTGTTCCGGTGGTGCCAGAATGCAGGAGGGTATCATTTCCCTGATGCAGATGGCAAAAACCTCCGCAGCATTGAAGAAACATTCAGAAGCCGGATTGTTATATGTATCGATCCTTACAGATCCTACAACCGGTGGTGTAACAGCCAGCTTTGCAATGCTTGGCGATATCATCTTAGGTGAGCCCGGTGCTCTGGTTGGCTTTGCAGGCCCTCGTGTTATCAAGCAGACGATCGGACAGGATCTTCCGGAAGGCTTCCAGCGTTCAGAGTTCCTGGTAGAGCACGGTATTATTGATGGTATTATCACCAGAGATAAGATGAAGGATACCATGTATCAGTTGATCGTTACGCATAAACAGAGAACCGGTTATGCAAACTTCGATAAGGAAGAAGACGAAAAGTTTGATATCAGCGAGATCTTAAAGGAGAGATTGACTTCTGTTGAGAATAAGACTCCTTGGGAGAAGATCCGTGGTACAAGACAGATGACTCGTCCATGCGCACTTGATTATATTGATTATATCTGTGATGATTTCCATGAGATCCATGGAGACAGAACAATGAATGATGATAAAGCAATCGTTGGTGGTATCGGTCATATCGATGGACAGCCTGTAACCGTGATCGCACAGGTAAAGGGTTCCAGCATGACAGAGTGCATGGAGCGTAACTTCGGTATGCCGCTTCCGGATGGATACCGTAAGGCACTTCGTCTGATGAAACAGGCAGAGAAGTTCAACCGTCCTATCATCACATTTGTAAATACACCCGGTGCATTCTGTGGACTGGAAGCAGAGGAACGTGGTATGGGTGAAGCAATCGCAAGAAACCTTTACGAGATGTCAGCCCTTAAAGTTCCTGTACTTTGTATCCTGATCGGTGAAGGCGGCAGTGGTGGAGCACTTGCTATGGCAGTTGGTAATGAAGTATGGATGCTTGAAAATGCAGTATACTCCATTCTTTCACCGGAAGGCTATGCATCAATTCTCTGGAAGGACAGCAACCGTGCAGAGGAGGCAGCAGAGGTTATGCAGCTTACCGCACAGGATCTTTCAAGACTTGGTGTGATCGAGAAGGTTATTCCTGAGTATGGCGGAGCAGATAAAGAATCTGTCCCATATATCGGTAAATTCATTAAGATGAATGCCAAGGAATTCCTGAAGAAATTCGATGGAATGAGCGGCGAAGAAATTGCTGCTGCAAGATATAAGAGATTCCGTGAGATGTAAATAAAATAAAAAACAGGGATGTAACATTGAGGGCATCATAATATTATGTAGCAAGCCTGCCTGAGCGTCGGTACTTAGGTTGCGTCTTTTGCAACCTTATGTACCGCTACGACGAAGGTAGAGCGAAAGCGTCTTGCGGAATAATGATTATGATGCCCTCGATGTTACATCCCTGTTTTTGTAGCCGTCCTTTTTGTACACTTTGATTGATGACATTCAAATATCGTATATGTTATAATTAACATATGTACTGGTTTCAATTATACAAAAGGTTATTTCTGTTGGGGTTATGCAGAGCCTTTTGGTCAGGGAGATTAATACAGTGCGAAGCGGAGGTTTATCATTTAGAAATGGAGGGTAAAGAAATGAGAAAACGAATTGTAAGCAGTTTATTGTTAGGCTGCGCATTATTAACAGGAGGTGTGTCAACTGCTTATACTGTGCATGCAGAAGATTCGCAGACACAGACAGGCACGGCTACAATCATATTGGTTAATAACTGTGATTGGGAAGACAGCTCAGGATTTCAATTTTTGTTGGATGAAGACCATGATACATATGGTGATGTAATACCAGATAGTGGTCCGCTTAGTAGAAATGATGATGTCCCGTCATCTGTGTACGACAGGTTCGAATACAAAATACCTGGAAATGCAGATGGAGCAAGGGATACGCAAAATAGTATCCCATATGGTTCATCAGCCAAAATTACAATTCCGTCAGGAACATATGATTATGTTATTACAAATCCAACACCAGATGATAGAGTTTGGATCGTAGGAAATGGGGGAACAGATAAAGCGCGCATGGATGACTATGTTTTTGAAGCAGGAAAGGTATATACATATACTGTTTCAAAAGTAGGTAGTGGAGATGGAGTATATCTTTCCATACATGAACATAGTTATAGTAACAGTATCTGGAACAGTGATGAAAGCGGTCATTGGCAGGAATGTGACGATACAAATTGCCCGGATAAGGCATCAAGTGTGACTGCCAAGACAGCGCATATATCAAATGATGATGCAGATTGTACGACTGCTGCTACATGTAATGTATGTGGATATACAATTGCGGCAGGCAGATCAGAACATGCATTTGGGAAATGGCAACATGATGATGCTGCTGCAGGAATGCATATCCGGAAATGTGAGACAAATGGCTGTAACGCTTCTGAAACCGCAAAGTGTAGCGGCGGCAAAGCAACTTGTACAGAAAAAGCAAAGTGTGAGGTTTGTGGAGAAAGTTATGGAGATCTGAATCCGAGCAATCATACGGGAACAGAGGAGTGGATTCAGACAGCTGATACACACGAGAAGAAATGGAATTGCTGCAGCCTCGTAAGTGTTGCAAAAGAAAAGCATGAATGGAAAGATGGTGTATGTCAGAAATGCAGCTATAACTGTGAACATAGCGGAGGCACAGCAACCTGTCATGAGAAAGCAGTTTGCACAAGCTGCGGAGCAGAATATGGTGAATATAATTCTGATAATCATGCAGGAGAAACCGAGGTCAGAAAGAAACAGTCAGCAACCTGTACCAAAGATGGCTATACCGGAGATACCTACTGCAAGGGATGCGGGAAAAAGCTTTCATCCGGTTCGGTGGTTAAAGCAAAAGGACATAAAGGCGGTACAGCCACATGTAGTGAAAAAGCAAAGTGTGAAGTATGTGGTGAAGCTTATGGAGAAATAGATTCAGAAAATCATTCAGATTTCAAGCATGTTGATGCTAAGGCTGCTACGAAAAAGTCTGAAGGAAATGTTGAATATTGGTATTGTGATGGTTGCGGAAAGTATTACAGCGATGAAGCCGGAAAGAAAGAGATCAAAGCAGAAGCTGTAATAATACCAAAGTTAAAAGATGAACCGAAGTCTTTACAGACAGGTGATAACAGTGTACCTGTTTTGGCGGTTGTTCTTTTATTTGTCAGTGGTGGAGCTGCCATTGGAGTAATGAGCATTAAAAAAAGGAGAAAAAAGTAAAAGACCGGTTAGCTGTAGGATTATTTTACAGATAGCATAAAAACAGGGATGTAACATCGAGGGCATCATAATATTATGTAGCAAGCCTGTCCGAATGTCGGTCCTTAGCGATCCGCTGATAAGCGGGAGCTTAGTACCGTTACATGAGGATAGAGCGAAAGCGCCTTGCGAAATAATGATTATGATGCCCTCGATGTTACATCCCTGTTTTTATATAAATCCTAGATCAATGACTCGTACAGCTTGGTGATATCCTCTACGCTTGTCTCTTTTGGATTGCCCGGACGGCATGCATCATCATATGCAGACTGAGCAAGGAAAGGAATATCCTCCGGTTTTACGATATCTTTTAAGTCGGCTGGAATTCCAACATCCTGTGATAACGTAGTTGATCGTAATCTCGGCAGCAGTTCCGGCTGTTGTAGGTACAGCGAAGATAGGTACGGATTTATTCTTGGTAGGAGCAACGCCCTTTGCTGTGTCCATGGATGATCCGCCACCGATCGCAATGATGTAATCAGCTTCAGCAGCCTTAAAAGCAGCAACACCTGACTGAACATTCTCGATGGTTGGGTTTGGTTTAATGTTGGAATAGATCTCATATGCAAGACCAGCGTTGTCCAGAACATCTGTTACTTTCTTAGTAACACCGAACTTAATGAGATCAGGATCAGAGCAGACAAATGCTTTCTTGAAGCCACGGCCGATGGCCTCTGTAGCGATCTCTGTGATCGCACCTGCTCCATGATAAGATGTTTCGTTTAATACAAATCTGTTAGCCATATAAATAATATCTAAATTTACTTGCCGGCTGTATCTGCTTTTAATCCTGCGCGCCAGTTCAGATAAGAAATGCCGATGATAACGGCATACCCGATAAAGCTCAACGCATCCGGTATCTGGCTGAAGAAGATGAAACCAAGGATTGCCGAGGTGATGATCTGCGAATAATCGAAGATCGATATTTCCTTTGCCGGAGCATGTGAATAAGCAGCCGTGATCGAGAACTGACCGACAGCAGCGGAGGCACCTGCCATTAACAGACAGAACAACTGGAAAAATGACATCGGTTTATAAAAGGCGATCACAAATGGCAGCATGACCAGAGTCGAAAATGCGGAGAAAAAGAATACGATCTGTGGATTCTTTGCACCGCGGTTGCTTAGATATCTTACTGCCGCATAAGCAGCGCCTGCACCCATACCGCCGGTAAAACCGATGAGACCCGGAGCAAAATCAGTGAAGTTCAGGGATGGTTTGATAACAAATAAAGCACCGATGAATACACCGATCAGAGCAGCATATTGTTTCAGACTTGCCTTTTCCTTTAACAGGAAGATCGAGAAGATAACAGCGGCAAACGGTGACAGCTTATTTAAGATCGAAGCATCGGCGATGTTCATGTGATCGACTGCATAGAAGTTACACATGATACCGAGTGTGCCGCAGATCGACCGCATAAACAGCATCGGAATGTGCCGTTTCTCATAATGCAGTCCGAGATCACTTCGGATCAGGACAACAAGCGCGATGAATGCTGCGACCAGATTGCGGAAAAATGCTTTTTCAATCGTAGGAAGATCGCCGGATAATCGTACGAATACGTTCATAAAAGAAAAACCGACACCGGCCAGAATTATATAAAGAATTGCTTTTGTTTTCTCTCGCATATAAAAACACCACTTTCTGTTTGTTAGATATTTGCGGAAATAAACAGCATTTTCGCATTATGCCGGTATGTGAAGACACATTCCATAGCAATGCTCATTATAGCATGTTTTCGTATTTGTCAGCAGTCAAAGTTTTATGAAACACTTTATACTTGCTTTATAAACTATACACAATTTATTCAAAAAACTTGTCTATCATACATTCTAGAAAAAGTGTAAGGAAAAATAATTTAAATAATTGATGCAGAATAGGAGATCATACATGAGCAGGGTAATAGGAATAGATTTAGGAACGACAAATAGCTGCGTGGCCGTTCTGGAAGGAGAACAGGCGACGATCATACCGAATGCCGAAGGCAACCGTACCACACCATCGATAGTAGCCATTACGAAAAATGGCGACAGACTGGTGGGGGATGCTGCGAAGAGACAGCTTACGGTAAATGTAGACAGAACCATTGCATCGATCAAGAGAGAAATGGGAACGGCATATAGAAAAAGAATAGATGGAAAAGATTACTCACCACAGGAGATATCGGCGATCATTCTGTCAAAGTTAAGAGCAGATGCAGAAAACTATCTGGGTGAGCCGGTTCATGATGCGGTCATCACGGTTCCGGCGTATTTTGATGACAGCCAGAGACAGGCGACAAAGGATGCAGGAAAGATCGCAGGGTTAAATGTACTTCGAATCATTAACGAGCCGACATCAGCGGCACTTGCCTATGGTCTGGATAACGGACAGGCACAGAAGATTCTGGTATATGACCTTGGTGGCGGAACCTTTGATGTATCCGTGATCGAGATCGGAGATCATGTGATCGAGGTTCTGGCAACTGCAGGTGACAATCATCTTGGTGGTGATGATTTTGACGAGCGTCTGGTGCAGTATGTGATAAAGTCATTTAAGAAAGAAACAAGGATCAATCTGGAGAAAGATATAACCGCGGTACAGCGTATCCGGGAAGCATGCGAAGAGGCAAAGAAGGAATTATCCAGTACGCTGCAGACTCATATCAATCTTCCGTTTATCACGGTCGTAAAGAACGAGCCGAAGCATCTCGATATGCTCATAACCAGAGAGTTGTTCAATGAGCTGACAGATGATCTTGTAAAACGGACAGACGGTCCGGTCAATCAGGCACTTCGGGATGCAGGTATATCAGCCGGAAGTTTAGATAAGGTATTATTGGTTGGTGGGTCAACCAGAATCCCTGCCGTTATGGACGAGGTTAAGAGGATAACCGGAAAAGAGCTTTCGAAGAATCTCAACCCGGATGAGTGCGTTGCGATGGGAGCTGCGATTCAGGGAGGAAAGCTCAGTGGTGGTCTGACCGTTACGAATAAGGTAAATGATATTTTGTTGATGGATGTAACACCATTGTCTCTGTCAATCGAGACTTTAGGTGGTATTGCAAATGTACTGATCCCAAGAAATTCACCAATTCCGACCAGGGTATCCAAGATCTTTACGACGGCCGGAAATTTCCAGCGTGATGTAGAGGTAAAGGTGTATCAGGGCGAACGCAAATATACCAGAGATAATAAGCTGCTTGGTAACTTCCGCCTGAGTGGAATCAAGCGAGCACTTGCAGGAGTTCCGCAGATCGAGGTTACATTTGATCTTGATGTAAATGGTATCCTAAAGGTATCTGCAAAGGATCTTGGCAGAGGCGTGGAACAGCAAATCGTTATCACATCCAGTACGAATCTTTCAGAGGAAGAGATTCGCCGGGCAAGAGAAGATGCCATGCGGTATGAGGAAGAAACTCAGGGCAACAAGGAAAATATGGATATCTGGAATGAAGCTGAAGCATATGTATATAAAGTAGAAAATCAGTTAGAGGTACAAAGTCAGAAACTGGATAAGTCTCAGATCAAGAAGATTCGGAGAGATCTGGAATATCTGAAGAAGCTCGTATGCCGGACGGATGCTGACCGGATCACGGATATAGAAGCGGGCAATATAAAGGATGCTTACAGACAGTTACAGGAATCTGCAATGATCCTTGGATAGGCAGAATATTACGATCGTCGGATCGGAAATATATAGATAGAATACATGATTTGAAGGTGCTGAAATGGCAGCAGATCTGCAGAGTAAAGAAAGAGTGGTGCTTATATGAGAGATAAGATTTACAACTTTATGCGAACAAGATATGGAAATGATCAGTTTTCATCATTTCTGACTTGGATGGGATTGATCCTGATCATCATAGATGTCTGGGCGAAGACAGGAGTTTTGTATTTCCTTGGACTTGCTTCTTTTATCTATGGATATGTGCGCATCTTTTCTAAGAAATATGACAAACGTGCGGCAGAAAATAAGTGGTTTCTAAGCCACACGACAGGCGTTCGAAATGTATTTAAACGGATGAAAAAAAGCAAAGAAGCCGGAAAGGATTATAAGATCTTCACCTGCCCACGTTGTGAGCAGATGATCCGGATTCCACGAGGCAAGGGCAGGATCGAGATAAGATGTCCGAAATGTGGGAATACTTTTATTAAGAAAAGCTGATTGGAGACAGGCGCGTGTTTGGATATATAGTAGTAAACCAGCAGGAAATGAAATTTAAAGAATTTGACGAATACCACAGGTATTACTGCGGGTTGTGCAGGGCGTTAAAAGAAGATCAGGGCGCAAAAGGTCAGTTGTCATTAAGCTACGATATGACATTTCTGGTGCTGCTGCTTACCGGATTGTATGAGCCGTCAGAGGAGCGGGGTACAAAAAGGTGTGTGGTCCATCCGATGACAAAGCATGAATATGCCAGAAATCTGTACTCCGATTATGCAGCGGATATGAACCGTATACTTACATATTACAAATGCATGGATGACTGGACAGATGATAAGAAGCTGTTTCGTAAGCTGTATGCGGAGCTTTTAATACCGAAGAAAGAGTTGGAAAAGGAAGACAGCCGATTATATGATTACAGACAAAAGATTGATACTATTGCAGATCGGCTTGCAAAGATCAGCGAGCTTGAGAAAGAAAACAGTGAAGATCTGGATCGGTTATCAGGATATTTTGGTGAAGTGCTGGCAGAGATATTTGCCGTAAAAGCTGATGCATGGGAAGAAAATCTGAGAAAGATCGGTTATTATCTTGGAAGATTTGTATATATTCTGGACGCTTACGATGATATTGAAAAGGACCGAAAAAAACACAGCTTTAATCCATTGATACACAAGCTTACATGTAGTGAAGAAATGAAGACAGAGGACATTCCGGTGGAGGAATGGCAGAAGCTTGCAGACTGGGTAAAAGAAGTCCTGATGATGCAGGCGGCAGAATGTGCCAGAGAATTTGAGAAGCTTCCGATTATAAAAAATGTGGAAATTCTCAGGAATATCGTGTATTCTGGCATATGGAATAATTATTATAAAGCAACTGCCGAAAGATGCGGTAGCAAAGCAGATAACAGGCAGAATGGAGAATAAATGAAAGATCCTTATGAAGTACTGGGATTGCCGCATGGTGCCAGTAATGATGAAGTAAAAAGTGCATACAGACGATTGAGCAGAAAATATCATCCGGATGCGAATATCAACAATCCAAATAAAGCCGAGGCTGAGGAGAAGTTCAAAGAGATCCAGCAGGCATATAAGGCGATCATGGATGGTGATACCGGTTATGGAAATCCATACGGAGCAAGTGGATATGGCAGCCCATATGGAAATGGTTCATATGGTTCGGGCAGTTACCGAAACAGCAACAGCGGTGGAAGAACTACTTATGATGAGTCAGATCCGTTTGGCGGTTTCTATGGCGGTTTTGACCCGTTTGGCGGGTTCGGCGGATATGCCGGCGGAAGACGGGAGGACTATGATCCGAACGATCAGGATTCCAGATATTTTCAGGCGGCAAGAAATTATCTGCGGTCAGGTAGTTATGAGGAAGCAAGAACAGTATTGAACCAGATCCAGGATCATAATGCAAAATGGCATTATTATTCTGGTGTATGCAATGCCGGACTTGGTAATCAGATCCGGGCGCTTGAGATGCTTCAAAGGGCGATACAGCTAGAGCCGGATAATATGGAATACAAGCGTGCATACGAACAGATCAAGAGCGGATCGAAATGGTATATGGATCAGGGACAGGGTTATGGCATGGATATGTCAGGCCGGGATATGACAAAATGCTGTAATACTTTCTGCACTACCCTGCTTTGTCTCTCCTGTTGTGGTGGAAATATGTGCTGTTTCCCTTGTGGCGGCTATTATTCAGGCGGTTATTAGAAGGAAAACCCCTTATGAAACTGTTCAGATATTGGTATGCCCCATAGGGCAAGAGCGTATAAATAACTATAAAAACAGAAAATAATTGAAAAATCATTGTAAAATTGCAAGATTAATTAGACTTTGGTCTAAAAAATATGTATTTTTCTACAAAAAATTAAGACATGTATTGAGAAATACATGTTTTTTTGTTAAAATGATATAGGTTTCTTCCAAAATTTCTCATGGTAAAACTGGATATTATGATGAATTAGGGTGAAAGAGATATAAAGGATGCGAATAATATCGGCATCTGATTATAGAAAAATCGTCAGGGATGCATTCTGGCGTGCAATTTTCAAGGAGGATACGATAAATGAAAAAGTTGATTGATTTCGACAAAGAGGGCTTCAAAAAAGAGGTTATTACAAATGTAAAGACATTGTACAGAAGACCAATCGAAGAGGCAACTCCACAGCAGGTATTCCAGGCTGTCAGCTACGCTGTTAAGGACGACATAATAGACAGATGGATAGCAACACATAAGGAATATGAGAAGAAGAATGTTAAGACAGTTTACTATCTGTCCATGGAGTTCCTGATGGGTAGAGCCCTGGGAAACAATCTGATCAATCTGACATACTATGATGCAGTAAAAGAAGCATTAGATGAACTTGGATTTGATTTGAATCTGATTGAGGATCAAGAGCCGGATGCAGCACTTGGTAATGGTGGTTTGGGACGTCTTGCAGCATGTTTTCTGGATTCTCTTGCTACACTTGGTTATCCGGCATACGGATGTGGTATCCGTTATCGTTATGGTATGTTCAAGCAGGCAATCAAAGATGGTTATCAGATCGAGTTGCCGGATGACTGGTTAAAGGATGGCAACCCATTTGAGATCAAGCGTCCGGAGTACGCTGTAGAAGTTAAATTTGGCGGTTATGTAAGAGTTGAGAACAGAGACGGAAGAAATTACTTTATTCAGGATGGTTATCAGACCGTTCGTGCCGTACCATATGATGTTCCGGTTGTCGGTTATGGCAACAATGTTGTAAATACACTTCGTATCTGGGATGCAGAAGCAGATCAGGAGTTCTGTCTTGATTCATTTGACAAGGGTGAATATGAAAAGGCTGTTGAGCAGCAGAACCTTGCTAAGACAATTGTTGAAGTCCTTTATCCAAATGATAATCACTATGCAGGTAAGGAATTAAGACTGAGACAGCAGTACTTCTTCATTTCAGCGTCTGTTCAGAGAGCAATCCTGAAATTCAAAGAGAAAAACAGTGATATTCATAAGCTTCCGGAAAAGATCACGTTCCAGATGAATGATACACATCCAACAGTTGCAGTAGCAGAGTTAATGAGAATCCTTATGGATGAAGAAGGTCTTGAGTGGGATGATGCATGGGATATCACAACCAGAACATGTGCATACACTAACCATACGATCATGGCTGAAGCTCTTGAGAAATGGCCGATCGAATTATTCTCAAGATTACTTCCTCGTATCTATCAGATCGTAGAAGAGATCAACAGAAGATTTGTACTGAAGATCCAGTCTATGTATCCGGGCAACCAGGATAAGGTTAAGAACATGGCTATCCTTTATGATGGTCAGGTTAAGATGGCACATCTTGCTATCGCAGGTTCTTACTCTGTAAATGGTGTTGCAGCACTTCATACAAAGATTCTGGAAGAGAGAGAGCTGAAGGACTTCTATGAGATGAGACCTGAGCAGTTCAATAATAAGACAAATGGTATTACACAGAGACGTTTCCTTCTTCATGGTAATCCGCTTCTTGCAAGCTGGATCACAGATAAGATCGGTGATGAATGGATCGTTAAGCTTTCAAATCTGAAGAAGTTAAAAGTATATGCTACTGATGAGAAGTATCAGCAGGAATTCATGAATATCAAGTACCAGAACAAGATCCGTCTTGCAAATTATATCAAGGAGCATAATGGCGTGGATGTAGATCCTCGTTCTATCTTTGATGTACAGGTTAAGAGACTTCATGAGTACAAGAGACAGCTTCTTAACATTTTACATGTTATGTATCAGTACAACGAGCTGAAGACAAATCCGTCATATGATATGTATCCAACAACATATATCTTTGGTGCAAAGGCTTCCGCCGGTTATAAGAGAGCAAAGCTTATCATCAAGCTGATCAACTCTGTTGCAGATGTTATCAACAATGATGCATCTATCAAGGGTAAGATCAAGGTTGTATTCATCGAGAACTACAGAGTATCCAATGCAGAGCTGATCTTCGCAGCAGCAGATGTCAGCGAGCAGATTTCAACAGCTTCCAGAGAAGCATCCGGTACCGGTAACATGAAATTTATGTTAAACGGTGCAGTTACACTTGGAACCATGGATGGTGCAAATGTAGAGATTGTTGAAGAAGTTGGTGAAGAAAATGCAGTTATCTTCGGTTTAAGAGCTGAAGAAGTTATGAAGTATGAGCGTGAAGGTGGATACAATCCAAAGGATATTTACAACAATGATGCAGCAGTAAGAACTGTTCTTACACAGCTTATCAATGGTATGTATTCTTCTGATGATCCGGATCGTTTCAGAGATCTGTATGATTCACTTATCAACGAAGATGTATACTTCATCCTTAAGGATTTTGCTTCTTATGTAGAAGCTCACAGAAAGATCGATACTCTTTACAGAGACGAGAAGAACTGGGCTAAGATGGTTATGTTGAATACAGCATGCTCCGGTAAGTTCTCATCAGACAGAACAATCGAAGAGTATGCAAAAGAGATCTGGAACCTCAAAAAGGTTAAAGTCACATTAGACTAATAATATATGTACGACCCGTGATCGTTATATAGTACATCCATTATTCCGCAAGGCACTTTCGTTCTATCCTCGGTGCAGCGGTACATAAGGTTGCAAAAGACGCAACCTAAGTACCGGCACTCGGATAGGCTTGCTGCATAATGATGTACATATATAATGCTCACGGGTCTGTTTATGTATACAAAAAAAGACATATATACATTTATGCCGCAGAACGCTCGCGCTCTATTTTCACGTAGCGGTACTAAGCTCCCACCATTTGGTGGGTCGCTAAGGACCGACGTGAGTAACTGAGATCTTAACGAGGCTAGCCGAGTTTAGTTCGAAGTTATACAGAGTGAACAGGTCTGATGCATAAAGTATATAGGGGTCTTGTTCTATAAGTGATATTTTTATGACCGGCGGTAAGTATATAATACACATATTATTTCGCAAGACGCTTTCGCTCTAATCCTCGTGCAGCGGTACATAATAGTGTATCTATATACTTACCGCCGGTTTGTTTTATTGTTACTTTAGACAAGAAATGTCTTATTTCTTATAGAGCAGACTTAATGTACAAAATGAGGAAGGTTATACTATTATGAAGCAAGCCTTTTCTCGCGTCAGTCCTTAATGATCCGCCGTGAGGCGGGAACTTAGTACTGTTACGCGAGAATAGAGTGCAAACGACTTGCGTAATAATAGTATAACCTTCCTCATTAGTATAGAAGAGGTTTATTTCTTAAGCTTCACTTTTTTTGTGTCGGTGTAGACCTTTTTTTTGGTGATCTTGGAGATTTTATTTGCATAGACATTGCCTTTGCATTTTTTATCTGCATATACGCCAAATGTAACTTTGGAAATCTTATTTTTGTTGATAAGGATCTTGGCTTTTCTTATGGTGAAGCCGGATCCTTTTTTATTTCCGGTAATTGTGTTGTTTGTAGCGGTAATTTTGTATTTTGTTGTTGCAGGCTGGATATAGATTCCTGCATTTGAACAGCCTGATATTTTATTTTTTTCGATCTTCAAAGTATTTGAGATACTTCCGATCAAGATACCGCTTGTTTTGGCATTTTTGATCGTGTTGGATGCTATTGCCTTGCCAATAGATGACTTATTCAGGGTCTGAATTCCGTATTTGGCAGCAGATGATATCTTATTGCCATTAACACTTCCGGTAACCTGAGATTTCAGAGATACCACGATAGCTGAGTCACTACATTTTTCGATCGTGTTTTTATTGATCGATCCTTTTACCTTGGAAGAATTGTAAAGGACAATTCCACGGTTGGATGAGTACTTTGCGGCACCGGACAGAATCTTATTTCCCGTCATGGAGCCGGTGGTTGATTTTAAACTGATCTTTATACCGGCCAGATTTGTATGTTTACCGTTTTTTCTGGTATCAGTGATCGTGTTATTTGCGATTTTGCCTGTTGTACAGTTATTATAAACAGAGATACCGCCTTCTTCGTTATAAGATGAAATTTTATTTCCGGTGATATTTCCCGAGGTGCAGTTATTGCTGATAAAGATGCCACCTCGTTTGCAGCTTTTGATCTGATTATCCGATATGCCTTCTGTGCATTGGCTTTTATCATATATCTGGATTCCGCGTCCGCCGCATTTGGAAAAAATATTTTTGGAGATCCCCTTTACGGAAGATGACTTCTGTACGAGAATACCGTTTCTGGTCATTCCGGATATATGGTTATTGTTTATGATAATATTTTTGGAACCCATTTCTACCAGAATGCCATCATGATCGTTTTTGGACGGATCTTTGGAAGAAAAATTCTGCCCAATGATTGTATTATCATATGCACTACATCCGTGAGCATCAAGAAAATGAATGCCATGACCGGAGGTGTGGATTGTGTTGTCGGAAACAGTTACACCACTGATATAGTAGTTTCCGGCAGGAAGAATGAATCCGTCACCGCCCTTTTTTCCACTTTCCTGTTTGTATCCGGAGACTTTGATTCCTTCTGGTGTAATACAGCTAGGAGAATAACGGAGGGAGATATTATTGCCGCTGATAACTGTATTGAGTTTATAGCGGAAGGATGCTTTATATTTATTCTTGCCATCCAGAATTGAGGTGTTGATCGTGTTAGCGGCAGCTTTATAGTTTTGAACAAGGATACCGCCACCGCAGTTCTTGATCGTGTTATTTTTAATTTCACAGTTATAATAGTTCAGACCGATAATGCATTCTTCCAGTACGTTATCAAAGGTATTGTTGTTTATCTTAATATTCTCATGGTAAGCGCCGATCAGCATCGTATGGCTTCCGAGACCTCTTGCAACATTTTTAAATGTGCAACCGGTAATCTCGACATTTTTCATCGGAGTGCCGTCTTCGTATATATTCGGGAATACAAACTCACGGCATGGCATATCGAGCTGAAGTGCTTCCTGATTTTCGTGGTTATTGATATCGGTTGCTTTTCCATTGTCCCGGAATGTACAGCCCGTTACATAGAAGCCGTTGATTGCAGCTACTTCCATCTGGTGAAGACAGCCGCCTCCTTTTAAGGTGATTCCGTTTAAATGAACATTGGTTGCATGGGAAAGACGCACGATTGTTGAGTCGTTTGATGGAATGCTGATGAATGTTCCGCCGTTTATGGTTATGTTTTTGAATCCGTTATAGCCGCTACATAATGAACTTGTATTATAGTTGTTCTGTCCTTTGTATGCGCCGTTTGTTCCGGTGGTGATCATGTTGATCGGTGTATCCGCTGTGCATTTGATACTTACACCTGTCAGGTTCAGTGTTGTATTGCTGTAGATATGTAAAGCAATGTCCTGAGTATAACTTCCTGCCGGAACATTGACGGTGATTATGTGTCCGTTGGAATCCGCAAGATCGCGTGCAGCTTTTAATGCGTCATTTAATACTGTGCCGATTTCACTTCCGTTTTTAGCGGAGATCGTGATCGTATCGCCGGAAACAGAGTATGAGTTTGCAAATAGTTCCGGTGAGGTGTCATTTGATGCTGTGCTTTCAGTAGCTGTTAAGTTGGCTGCAAATGTCTGTGTATCTGCTGTATAAGCAACACCGGAAACAAGCAGCAGTCCTGAAGCAAGCAGGATAAGATGTTTTTTCATATATATGTCCCCTTTCAGTTATAAATATGATCCCATTTATCTGAGAATAAAATAGTTCGTCTGGAAATTTCCGAAAATACAGATGTTTTCCACTGTTTTATATGCCCTGATCCGATAATAAACCGGTTTGTTATTTGGCAGATCGTGCAGGGTATAAGATGTCTGTTTTGCATTCAGGTGGATAACCTGTTTGCTGGAAAAATCTGCATATGTGCTGTATTGTAATTCGTATCCGTCCATTCCCTTTACAGCATCCCATGTGATCGTTGCTTTATTTTTTCCATTATCTGTCATAGTTTCGACTGTTGATGAAATGACTGTATTCATTTTCTGGGCTTTTTTATCGATGTAGATTTCTTTTTTGACTATATCACTATATATATTATCATAGATTGACCCTGAAACGGAAGCTGCAGCATGGATTCCGTATTTGAATTTTTCAAATTCATTGGATGCAATCGATACTTTGCATTTGGATAGCCGGATACCACTGATTGAAGCTGAGCCGGATAATATATTTCCTGATATAGTGGTCAGATTCTTTTTTCCTGCGGAAATATTAATAGCAGCGTTCTTATTTTCATTCAGTTCATTGTGGGCAACGGTCAGGTCGTTTTCTATACTCTGGATATTGATGCCATAGTTATTACATTCTGTAATAACATTACCGGCGATGCTGTTCCGGACGGTTGCTTTTTTATCAAGTAAGATACCGTTTGTACCGCTGCCTGAGATATGATTGCTTTCGATATTATCACAGATTATGGAGGAATCGGTAACAGCAATAGCACTTTTTCTGGCAGAGGTGATATCATTACGATTAATCTGACCTGCTATCTTGGAATAGCTTTTAACGGCAATAGAGTATTCGTTTGTATTTGAAATTGTGTTGTTGCTGACTGATTCAGATAATCTGGAATCTGAATCAATCAGAATGCCGTAACCGGAGGAGTATTTAGACTTGGATGCATAGATCCGGTTGCTTTCTATTCCTTTTGAAGTTGATCTGCCGCTTACTACGATGCCCGAGGCAACCTCTTTTTTTCTGTACTCCCCCAGGTCATAAATCTGGTTGGAGTTGATATAACGGACAGTACTCATGTTGCTGATTTTGATGGCGGGATTACCGCTTACCGCTGAGAGTGTATTCCCGATGATATCGGAAGTCGTGCTGTTGTTTTCAACTATCAGACCACCGAAAGAACATTTTTTTATTATATTATTTGTTATATCATTTGCACAGATACTGTGTTCTGTTAATTTGATTCCAGACTTGGAACAGCTTTTAATATTGTTGTTTACTATGCCGGACAGAGAGGAACGATCATATATTACAATACCGTTTCTGGACATATTCTTAATAGAATTTCCTGTTATAGAGATATCGGAGCTTTGTTTATCAACTCGAATTCCGTCTCTGTATCTGGCATATGGATCTTTCTTTGAAAATTTTGCGCCTTTGATGGAATTCCCTGCTATCTCACAATTTCTGGCATCGGATATGGTTATGCCATCACCTGCGGTTATGATCGTATTATCCCGGATAGATATAGAGCTGATATAATGATTTTCTTTAGGCAGAGGATAGCCGTCTCCACCAAGTGCATCATCGGATATATTTTTCCCATATACATAGATTCCGGCTACGATCAGCGTGGTTGGATGGTAGACGATCTGTATGGTATTTCCACTGATCTCGGTATTCAGGTCGTGGATGGTTGCGCCGGCATACACTTTACTTCCATCCAGTATCGAGGTATTCATGGAACGATCGTAATCTCTTGCATTTTCAACAAGGATACCACCACCGCAGTTTGTGATCGTATTATCCTTGATCTGACAGTTTACATAGTTCAGACAAATGATACATTCCTCCAATACATTTTCAAATGTATTATTACTGATATTAATATTTTCATGATAAGATCCACAAAGCATCGTGTGTGTTCCGACACCGCGGGCAATATTTCGAAAAGTATTATGTGTGATCTCGACATTCTTCATAGGCGTACCATCCTGATAGACACCGGGATATACCAGATTACTGTATGGCATATCAAGCTGGATGGATTCCTGTTTTTGAAAATTAGTTGTGGAGTCTGCGCTCTTGCCATGATCCAGAAAAGTACAGTTGCGGACATAGAAACCATCGATGGCAGCGACCTCCATCTGATGTACACAGCCTCCGCCAATCAGTGTCAAGCCATCCAGAGTGACATTCCTGGCATGAAAGAGCCGGATCATACTGCCGGCATTTTCGGGTGTGCTTTCCCATATTCCACCAAGTACCGTGATATTTTCAAAGGCATCATAGCCGGAACAGCCTTCACTGGAATTGAAATGTTCATAGCCGCGGTATGGGGCATTTGTTCCGCTGATGACCATGTTGATCTTCTTAGTACCCTGATAAGTAAAATGTACATCTGTTACATCAAGGGTTGTGTTGCTATATATGTGCAGGGACTTTGAGAGATAGTAATCTCCCTTTTTTACCTTGACGGTTATGATCTGGCCGGAGCTTTCAGCAAGATCTCTTGCATTGATCAGAGCTTCACGCAGTTTGTCCGAGATATCACTGCCATTTTTGGCGGATACTTTGATCGTTGTTTCATCAGAGGAACTGTTTTCTGCGGCTGATACGGTTATTCTGGTCTGTGCGGAAAACAGAAGAAAGAACAGAGTCAGGGTAAGTAAAGTAAGTAATATTTTTTTCAATGGATGCGCCTTCTATACAAATTAATTTATTCGATCTATGTGTTCTTTATTTGTTTCGGAAATAATATAATGGGGACGATTCTTTACTTCCAGATAAGTCTTTGCCATATATTTTCCCATAATTCCCATGCAGAGGAATTGCAAACCTGCAATGAATATAATGATACAGGCGAGAGATGGCCAGCCGGCAACCGGATCACCGAATATTGCTTTTCGGATAATGATAAATATGACCATGATAAATGACAAAATGGTCAGAAAAATACCGAGACCGGAGGCAAAGGACATAGGAGTTTCCGAGAAGTTGATAATACCGTCGATCGCATATTTAACGAGTCCCCAGAAGTTCCATTTGGTTTCTCCCGCGATTCTGTTGACGTTTTCATATTGGATCCATTTGGTCTTAAAGCCGATCCACCCGAAAATACCTTTTGAGAAACGGTTGTATTCACACATAGAAACAATGCTGTCAACCATTTCTTTTCGCATCAAACGGAAATCCCTTGCACCATCTACAATATCGGCATCAGAAATTTTGTTGATAAGCTTGTAGAATTTTCTGGCAAAGAAAGAACGGATCGGTGGTTCACCTATACGAGAGACACGTCTGGTCGCAACACTGTCATAATCTTCGGTTTCCAGACAGTTTAACATTTCGGGAAGCAGAGATGGTGGATCCTGCATATCGGCATCCATAACAGCGGCATAGTCACCGTCGGAATTACAGAAACCGGCATACATGGCTGCCTCTTTTCCGAAATTTCTGGAAAATGAGATATATTTATAGTGTGAGTCGGATGCACAGATTTCTTTCATGACAGTCAATGTCTGATCGGATGAACCATCATTGACCAGAAGAACTTCTGTATTATAGTTTGTCAGTTGAACTATGACTTTATTTAGCTCTGCCGCAAACAGAGGAAGGGCATCTGCCTCGTTGTAGCAGGGAATGATCAGTGTTAACTTTTTCATGAAATTTCCCCCAAATAACTATTGATATATGATTAATTTTAAGTTACCGGAATGTAGGTGTCAAGCATTCCGGAGATAATACTGACAGAATTAATATTTGAAAACGGAACGATATTAAAGATATATTTTTTGAATACATGATCCTTCTCTCATTCTTTTGGCAGTGGGCTTTTGAAGGTGGCTTTTGAAAGTGACAGGATGAGTTTGCATAGCAAAGACAGGGTATGCTATAATTAACAATTAAGGAAAAAGATATATAGCAACATAAAATCATAAAATCAGGAGAAAAGATAACTTTGAAAGGAATAAAGAATTTTATCGCAAAACTACCCGGTATCCGGGGATTTCTTCACAAATGGAGAAATGCGCTTGCTGAAATAAAAGCACTTAAGAAAGAAGCTTCAAGTCTGAAAAAACAAATAACTGAACTCAAGAAAAAAAATACTGATCTTTCAGATAAGATCAAACAGCTAAATGCAGAAAAGAAAACAGTGAATGCGGAGCTTGCCAAGGTTAACAGACAGATGAAGAAACTGCGTGAGGATGCAGCCGGAGGATGTCTTATGGCAGATCTTGCAAGATTACAGGAACGGCAGTTTGAACGAAAAACCGAGTGGATGTTTTGGAAGGCAGATCCGTCGCCGGAACAGAACGATGAATTAAAGTATATTCAGGAGATTCGTTTTCTGGAAGAAAAACGACCGCTTGTGTCGATCATAGTATTGAATCAAAATGGGAAAAAGAATTTGGAACGATTGATGAAGTCGTTCGTTAACTGTCATTTTTATAAAAATATAGAAATTATTTTTGTGGATCACGCATCAACAGACGGGTCTGTGGATTATTTGGAGACCTATAGGTCGGTATATGATATGACAATAATTAAGCAAAATGAAAATCTGTCATTTTCCGTTTCAAATAATTATGCAGCAAAACAGGCAAAGGGCGAGTATCTTTTATTTATGAATAATGATACTCAGGTAACGGATGGATGGCTGGATGAATTATTAATTGCCATACAGAAAGCAGATCAGCCCGGTGCAATTGGAGCAAAATTGGTTTATCCGGAGATCCCTGTCGGATCGGCAAATGAGGAAAAATCATACATGCTTCAGCATGCCGGAATTGGGTTTAAGGATGTTATACGGGAAAAGGCACATTTTATTCAACCATATAATCTGAAAAACGGGGAGCCGGATTCGGATATAAGTCTGGAACTTCAGGAACGCGCAGCAGTAACGGCGGCGGTTATGCTGGTTAAAAAAGATGCATTTGATGAAGTCGGAGGATTTGATATAAAATATATATACGGATATGAGGATGTCGATTTATGTTTAAAATTGCATTTAGCCGGATATAAAAATTATTACTGCCCCGGTTCTGTAGTATATCATTATGAATTCGGAACGCAGGAGAAAGATGATGCAAAAGAAAAGAAGCAAAGACGTATTCATAACATGATGGTATTTAAGGGTAAATGGCAGAGATACCTTGCAAAGCAGTTATTCAATGATAAGATCAGTCAGTCACATATGTTCACAGAACAGAAATTGACAATTGCATTTGCCGTGTCGGATGCGAAGACCGGTACAGATGCAGAGGAATATTATCATGCATTATTCTTTGGGGCAGCACTTGAAGCACTTGGCTGTAAAGTGAAGATACTCAGCCGGACTGCGAAGAAGGATTGGTATAACGTAGGGGTTGATACAGATATATTGGTTCTTGTTTGTCCGGATTATGATATCGAAGCAGTGTATAACTGCAAGAATGATCTGATCAGGATATTATGGCAGCAGAAAGATAATACAGTTTGTCTGAAGTTGGAGATGGAAGCCGGACAGGATAAGGTGGCTGATATGGATTGTAGGTTTGATCTGGATTACGATTTGTATGATCTTAGCTGTATGAATGAAAAGACGCCGGCAGAGAAGAAAGAATATCTTGCGGAACAGAAAGCATATGTCATAAAGAATCATATATATGAGGATACTGCGCATGGATTTGTTCAGATGATCAGTGGGTGTTTTGATGTACCTGTCTGTTCGGATGAGATCGATATATGTGGGGCGATGCCGGATGATGAATCAAAAAAATACTGGGGAGACCAGCATTTTGCTGTTGGAATGAAAAAGGAATTTGAAAAGCTTGGGTATAAGGCAAATGTTCTTCCGAGAGACCGTTGGTATGATCAGAGCCGGGCGGGTTATGTGATCGTGCTGAGAGGGAAAAATCCTTATTACAGACCGATGGGAGATAACAGGAAATATATCATGTGGAATATTTCACATCCGGATGATGTGACGATAGACGAATATAATTCCTATGACTATGTATTCTTCGCTTCTCAGAAAATGCATGATGAGCTTGCCTCGAAGCTTCATGTGCCATCGGGAGTTGCACAGCAGTGTGTAGATGACAGTGCGATGGTATATGAAGAAGGACATGATAAGCAATATGAATTGTTGTTTGTAGGAAACTCCCGGCATGTATTCCGGCCGATCTTAAAGGATCTTATTCCAACAGAACATAAGCTGACAGTATATGGAAGACATTGGGAAAAATTTCCGGTTCAGGATTATGTTGTCAGTGATTATATGGATAACAGTAAGGTTGGACAGGCATATCATGATGCAAAGATTCTTCTAAATGATCATTGGGATGATATGAGAGAAAATGGAATTATCTCAAATCGTATCTTTGACGCATTGGCCGTTGGCGCATTCATAATCAGCGACGATATTCCAGAAATACATGAGTTGTTTGGGGATAATGTTGTGACATATCATGGACGAGAGGATCTGAAAGAAAAGATCGATTATTATCTGAAACACGAAGAAGAACGCGATGCAAAGGCGAAAGCCGGACAGAAGATTGCATTGAATGGACATACATTCCGTGATCGTGTTGCGGTTATGGTAAAGGTTATAAGAGAGATGCCGTTATAGACGGAGCACATTTTTACAGAAGAAATAATAAGACCCATATAGTTTATAGCAGAATTGAAATCTGTGTAATAAATCTATATGGGTCTTTATTATATGGTTATATGAAATTTGTTATATGGATTAGCCCATTACTACTTCTACAGCATGAGTCTTGCCATCACCGAATACAGGGAGAACATTGCCTTCAATAGCATTGCCATCTACAGTAACACTCTTGATACCCTTATTTACATGATCCGGATTTGTAACCTTGATATCATATGTAGCACCACGGAACTGACGTGTAGCATTCAGACCATCCCAAGCAGCAGGAATAGATGGATCGATCTTAAGACCATCGAAGTCTGCTGAGATACCTAAGATGTACTGTGAAATAGCTACCATGTTCCAAGCAGCTGTACCTGTAAGCCATGAGTTCTTACCCTGACCAAAGTGGTTGCCCGGCTTTCCGATATCGGAACCGGCATCCTTGCCACCGATCATCTGACCATATACATATGGTTCAGTCTTGTGGATATCAGATGTCTCCTCGGTGAAAGCAGGAGCAATCTCTGAGTAATATTTGAATGCCTGATCGCCGGCGCCTGCGTAAGCAGCAGCACAGATGATCCATGCATTGTTATGTGTGAAGATACCGGCATTCTCTTTGTATCCGCCCGGATATGTTGAGATCTCACCATACTGGATGTAATACTTTGTGAATGCAGGATTGTTAAGTACAAGTCCGTACTGTGTATTCAGACGCTCATCAATAGCAGCAAGTGTCTTCTTGTCGCAGCCCTGATCTTTACCGATGTCTGACATAATAGCGAAGCCCTGTGGCTCGATGAAGATCTGTCCTTCTTTACATTCCTTAGATCCCATCTTCTCACCGTTTGCATCGTATGCTCTTAAGAACCAGTCGCCATCCCAAGCAGATTCCATGATGTTAGCTTTCATCTTATCGATCTCAGCTTGAGCAGCTTCAGCTTCAGCGTCCATTCCGAGGTGCTTAAGAATAGCAACATAGTTAGGACCTGCATATGTAAAGAGTGTAGCAACCATAACTGACTCAGCAACCTTTGAGTATCCGCCTTCAGCAGCGAACTTAGGGTTGGTGTATGTCTGGAAACTTTCACCCGGTGTATCGGAGAAGCATGAAAGGTTGATACAGTCGTTCCAGTCAGCTCTCATTGCAAGTGGAAGTCCGTGTGGTCCAAGGTTGTTTACGATCTTGTAGAAAGAAACCTTTAAGTGGTCAAGCATCGGTTTAGCGATGGACATATCGTTGTCATATGGAACCATCTCATCAAGAATACCCCAGTCGCCTGTCTCCTTGATGTATGCAGATACAGAAAGGATCAGCCATAATGGATCGTCTGAGAAGTCACCACCGATATCTGCATTACCCTTCTTTGTAAGTGGCTGATACTGATGATAGCATCCGCCATCCGGGAACTGTGTAGAAGCGATATCAATAATTCTCTCTCTTGCACGATCAGGGATCTGATGAACAAATCCAAGTATATCCTGGTTGGAATCACGGAATCCCATACCACGGCCGATACCGGACTCGAAGTATGAAGCTGAACGTGAAAGGTTGAATGTAACCATACACTGATACTGATTCCAGATATTAACCATACGATTAACCTTATCATCAGGAGTATTAACATTTAAGATGCTTAAGAGGTTGTTCCAGTGCTCTTTGAGTTCTGCAAGACCTGCTGCAACCTTCTCAGGAGTGTTGTATTTCTCCATCATCTCAAGAGCCTTAACCTTGTTGATTGTCTTGCCATCAGCTTCGAACTTCTGGTCAACAGGCATCTCAACATATCCAAGAATAAATACAAGAGTCTTTGTCTCGCCCGGAGCAAGAGTGATCTTCTTGTAGTGTGAAGCGATTGGTGACCATCCATCTGCAAATGAATCATTTGACTTACCGGCTTCAACAGCCTGTGGGTTGTGGAAACCATTGTAAAGTCCGATGAATGAATCTCTGTCTGTATCGTAACCGTCGATCTCGTCATTTACTGTGTAGAATGCGAAATGATCACGTCTGTCTCTGTACTCTGTCTTGTGGTAGATTGTAGAACCAACAACCTCTACACGACCTGTACTGAAGTTTCTCTGGAAGTTTGTGCAGTCATCCTGTGCATCCCAGAGACACCACTCTTCAAATGAGAAGAATGAGAATGTCTTCTCTTCTGAGCTTTCATTTGTAAGAACAACCTGCTGAACTTCTCCGGCATAATTCTGAGGTACGAAGAAAGTAACCTCTGCCTTTAAGTTGTTCTTCTTACCGGTGATCACTGTGTAACCCATACCATGACGGCATTCATATTCGTCAAGCTCTGTCTTAACCGGTGACCAGCCCGGATTCCAGATTGTACCATTCTCGTTAATATAGAAATAACGACCACCCATATCGATAGGTACATTGTTATAACGGTATCTTGTAATTCTACGAAGACGAGCATCTTTGTAGAAGCTGTAACCTCCCGCTGTATTTGAAATCAGTGAGAAGAAATCCTGTGTTCCAAGGTAGTTGATCCAAGGATAAGGAGTTCTAGGAGATGTGATGACATACTCCTTGTTGGCATCATCAAAATAACCAAACTTCATGTAATATATACCTTCCTTTCATGTGTATTAAGATAAGTAGTGTCTGCCGTTATCAGGCAGTATCCGCTGCTTCATGATCTCTCCCTTACAAAGGACATAGCACGCCCTTTATAAAAACAGTCATATGGACATATTATATAATAAAATAGTATATTTGACAACAAAACCCAGGATAAAAGTGGAAAAATAATCATTGTAAAAAGAATCATCATCTGATACACTCAAAATGTGAACAGACATAAAAAGTTCACAAATACTATTTATTATTTTTTACTTTTAGGAGGAGAGATTATGAATTGTCCAAATTGCGGAGCAGAGACAAATGAATCTGTTTGTCCTGTTTGTGGGGCAGCAGTAGGTACAAGTGGTGGTTTTAAACTTGCGGGGAATGACCAGCCACAGCAGCCGGAGGGTGTTACATATGATGCACAGCCACAGCAGGGAATGGGGATGGATCCACAGTATGGTGGACCACAGTATCAGGGAGATCCTATGCAGAACGGTTATGCGGGAAATGCATATGGCACAGATTATCAGCAGCCAACCAAAAAGAAGAAATCCGGCGTAGGAGCAGTTATTGGAATAATTATTGCACTTGTGGTAATTGCAGCGGCAGTAATATTCTTATTTTCCGGTTCAATCGGTGGAGCAAAGAAGAGTAAAAAGCTGGTTGATGATTTCATGACCGGAATCGAAGAAGCAGATACAGCAAAGATTGTATCGCTTGTTGACAAAGAATGCGTTGCGGATAATGATGTAGCAACATTATCTAGCAGCTTCGAGCTTCTGACCTCTATGGGGGTTGAGTATTCTATTGATTACAAGATCACATCAACAGAGAAGGCAAACAGAGCAACTATCAAGAATATGTGCGAAGGTCTGTATGGTGATACATCTGTAGCAAGCAAAGTAAGATGTGCTTATATCTGTGATGTTGATTATACCATGACAATAAACTACCTTGGAGAGACAGAGACAGAGGATGACAAGATGTCACTGATCTGTTACAAGAAGGGCGGAAAATGGTATATCGGCGGAACGGTAGAGAACGAATAAGACCGAGCCTTATATGAAAACATGGCATATGCTATTCCTTACACAGAATACATATGCCGTGTTTTTTAGCTAAGGCCCTGTTTGCATGACGGTCTGACAATAAAAAGAGACATATATCATTCCTTTCGCAGAACACTTTCGTTCTATTTTCACGTAACGGTTCTAAATTCACCGCTTTTGCGGTTCATTAAGTACCGACGTGAAAAGAGGTCTGCTACAGGAATATGTATGTCTTTTTTTACTGTCAAACCTGTGTATGATGATAGATATAAAGTTAATGCTTTATTATAAACTATTTTCTACCGGACAAAGATTCGCTCGGTTACGGTTTTGGATTCGCCAGGAGCCAGTTCGGTGTAGCCGGTTACGGCAGGGTCGCCGGAGAGATTCGGAGCATCAATGTTCCAGCTCATAGGTTCCGGACAGAAGAATTCTTTCATGCCGTGATCATTCCACATGATCCAGTATTTCATAACATCACATACTTCGTAGCAGACACGGACGCCTGTAACTTTATCTGTAACGATGATGCCATAGAATGGTTTGCCGTCTAATTCATTCATCTCCGCGGTATAGAGGTCGTTGTCGATATCCTGAAGAACAGGAACCATGTCACCCTCTTTGTACATCATATCATATCTGGTAAGCGGCAGTGTTTTCTCGGTCGGGATGCAGGTGTCGCTGAGTTCCCATTTGTCACCGATCGGGACTTGTAAACGAACATTTGCGCCGCTTCCGCCATTTGTAAATGGTGCTTTGAATGCAATGTGGTTACATACACCATAAGGCATCTGCACCTTGGAAAGGTTAGTCAGTGTAAAGGAATAATCCAGTCCGTCTGCTGTCAGTGTAAAGACAAATTCAGCCTTGAAGCTGACAGGGAAAGTCTCGAAAAATTCATCATTTTCATCATATACATAAGATGTCTTTGCAACAGCACTTTCACCTTCTACATACATGTCATCAATTGTATGGCAGCGTTTGTGAAGAAAACCGTGAAGATGGTTTCCGAGTGGATCGTTACAAGGAAAATGATACATGGCATCTGAGGTTTTCAGATTTCCATGAGATAATCTGTTTGGAAGATATAAGGTAGGCATGCCATATACTTCGGCAGCAGCTTTTAATTCTGCCGGAGAAAGTGACAGATCATTTCTTAAAATATCAATATCAAGAGCTGTGTTTTCCAGCTTCATTACATTACTTCCGTTAAAAGGTGCGATCAACGCACGAAAATCTCCTGCGATAAGCTCAATACAGGTTTCGCCTTTAAAATCATAGTTTTTTGCGCTAAAGCTCATAGTTGCCTCCCATATAAAGTGATAAATATTTGAATATAAGATACATAAAATGGAAAAAGTCTGCAAGATAATAATATGTATGTGTGAGTGTGAAAACAGACTCATCTCAAAAATCTAATAGAATAGTAACACTTAAGTTAAAAAGTGTCCATAAAAATGAAACAAGATTTGTTAATTTCAACAATGGGAAAAGTCGAAAAACGACTAAAACTGCGAATTATGTAGAAATTTCAAAATCTGTACACTTATGTAAAGTGGTATGTTATAATGTGAACACTGATTAAATCGGGGTAATAACCCTTTCCTTTTATTAGAATGTAAGATCAAAAGAGGAAGCACAGATAATGGACAATGATAAACGATATAACGCAAAGCAGCATAACGCACAGGTCGACAGATGTAAAATTATTGCGATCGCGGTAATTTTTCTGGCGAGTTCCATTGCGATATTTGCTACAAAATATAGACAGGAAATTATAGATTTCGGCAGGGATGTGAACACGGAAAATGTTGCAACAAAGTCCGATGCAGATCGAACGGAGGAGAAACCGACAACAGAGGATACGGAAGAAGCTACAACAGGAGTAACGACGGAGGCGCCGACAACAGAAGAACCGACAACGGAAACAGTAACGACCGGTGAGGAAGCATCTACTTCGGAAGCAGAAGGCGGAGCAACTTTAAAATATATAAATGATAAAGATCCGGATCTCTCATCAAAGGGAGATGACTGGTATGATAAAAAGCTTTTCAAACCGGCAAATGCGACGGATGATGCTTATTTTGATACAGCAGTTATCATTGGAGATTCCAGGACAGAAGGCTTGAGTTTATATACGGGGATGAGTAATCTGGATGCATTCTGTTCGAAGGGTCTGAATATCGAAAAAGTTATGACGGATTCAATCGTTTCGACAGATAAGGGAATGATAACGACATTAGAAGCTTTAAAGCTTAAGCAGTATGATAATATCTATATATCCTTCGGACTTAATGAGTTGGGGTGGGTTTATGATGATATTTTTATTGAGGACTATAAGACATTTATTGATTCAGTCAGAGAGATCCAACCGGATGCAACGATTTATGTAGAAAATATTCTTCCGGTTTCAAAGAAGCTATCGGATGAGGATGAGATCTATAATAATAAAAATGTCAAGAAATTTAATAAGCTGTTAAAGAGAATGTGTAAGGACTATGGAGATATCATATATCTGGATGTAGCAAGCAGTGTTACGGTAGACGGTGTTCTTCCGGCAGATGCAAGTACGGATGGGAGACATTGTAATCAGGAATATTGTAAGAAATGGCTGGAATACATCAGACAGAATGTATATGTAAGACAGTAGATCCGGAATGGATGATATTGTGATATAGAAAAAACAGAAGAACAGACAAGGAGTGTTATTGAGTAGATGAAGAATCAGATTTTAAAGATGTGTGCAATTCTTGGTATTGCAGGTATGCTTGCAGGATGTGGCACAACGGTAGGTGGAAACGGTGATTCGAAGGAAGCGCTGAATATAAACGTGACAGATATGGCAAATGAATTAAAGAACGGATTGACGTTTGAAGATTCTTTGTCCGAGTTAGATACAAATGTGGCGCTTACTTATTATGGGATTGATGCGGATAAGGTAAAGAACAGTGTAGTTGTTGTATCAACAGGTGCAACTGCAGAGGAGATTGCGGTATTTGAAGCAGCAGATCAGAGCTCTGCGGATGCCGTAAAGTCAGCATGCGAAGACAGAAAGGCAAAGCAGACAACATCCTATGCAGACTATAAGCCGTCAGAGACGAGTCGTCTGGATAAAGCGATTATCAAGGAAGATGGCAATTATGTTGTTTACTGTGTTACAGATGATACGGATAAGGCAAATGAGATCATCGACAAATATTTCAAATAATTATAAAAAGAAGCAGTTGGAGGCTGGTATGTACCGAAGGATTCGGATATATTAGATTTCAACTGCTTCTTTTTTAATATAAATACCCGGATGTGAAGATTGTCGGTTATTGTGATTGAGAATTTGAAATAGCATTAAAAATCTCTATATAGTCCCGGAAATGTTGTTTCTTTTCCTCGTCATCAGATGTCATGATTTCCACTACGGTGTGTGGGATATAAGATGGTATATCGTCAGTTTTCTGCACACCGCGGATCAAGTAATCCAGATCGATATTAAAGATATCACAGAGATCGATCATTTTCTCTAATGAGAGACTGGATTTGCCTCGTTCGATTGCGCTGCAGTGCTTTACAGAAATATCAAGCATTTCAGCGAGCTGGTATTGAGTTAGATTATTTGCGTGTCGTATCTGCACAATACGTTGTCCGATTTTGGCATATAAATTTTCCATAAAACTACCTCCACTATACATTATATTTAGAATAAAAAATCAAATAAACAACCTGTAAGGTGTATTGGTACATAACCTGATAGGTGCATAAAATGCGTATATACACGAATAAACAAAACGGCAAAGGTGTTGACGCTTTTTTTAGGGCTGGTGTATAATTCCTTTGCTTTTATAAGGGAAAATACAAGTGAGACGGACAGGAGAAGACAGATATGGCAACAGAGATAAAACCACCGATAAAATATGATATGGAATGGACTGTATATGGGAAACGAGCCGATTTTTTCGGGATCGGGGAACGTTTTCATATCGATCCGGTAACAGTCAGGGTGATCCGAAACCGGGATGTGATAACGGATGAGGATATCGATACCTATCTGAATGGAAGTCTTGATCGTCTGCATGATCCCGGGTTGATGAAAAATATGGAAAAGGGTTGTAACCTTATGCTTGAGGAGATTCGGAACAAAAAAAGGATACGGATCATTTCTGATTATGATGTGGATGGTGTGAGTTCAAATTATATCTTATATAAAGGCTTGCAGCGTGTGTGGGAGCATGAAAATGGTATATCCGCAGGAGATAAGATAGATTATGATATCCCACACCGGATCTACGATGGATATGGAATCAATATCCGTATGGTAGATGCGGCGGCAGCCGATCAGATTAGTACGATCATTACCTGTGACAATGGGATTGCGGCATTTGATGCGGTGAGAAAAGCGAAAGAATATGGTATGCGGGTGATCGTTACGGATCATCATGATATTCCATATGATACAGATAAAAAAAATATCCGGATCTATAAAGTACCGGAAGCGGATGCGGTGATCGATCACAAGCAGCCGGGGTGTGAATATCCGTGCAAGGAGTTGTGCGGCGCTGGGGTGGCATATAAATTTATCCAGCTTCTGTACCGGATGTGCGGGATACCGGAGACGGAATGTGAGGCATTTATTGAGATACTTGGAATTGCAACTGTCTGTGATGTTATGAATCTGGTAGATGAGAACCGCATCATTGTCAGAGAAGCGCTGCGCCGGTTGTCCGATAGCAGCAATTATGGTTTAAAGGCATTGATCACAAACAGTGGCAGAGATGGAAAGAAGCTGTCAGCATTTGATCTGGGATTTATCATTGGACCGTGTATCAATGCGGCGGGCAGACTCGGGGATGCAAAAACCAGTTTGGAGTTCCTGCTCGAAACCGACAGCTATAAGGCAAATGAACGGGCGATTGAGTTATTGAATATCAATAATGCCAGAAAAGATATGACAGAGCAGGGAACGAAGACCGCGATCGAGCTGCTTGAGAAATCGGATCGCCTTCTGATGGGTGCAGTCCCGGAGACGGGGGTTGCGGCATTATCTGATAAAGTGCTTGTTATGTATATTCCAAAGCTTCATGAAAGTCTGGTCGGGATTATCGCAGGCAGGATCAAGGAACGGTATTATCGGCCGGTGCTGTTATTTACGGATGGTGAGGAAGAAGGAATCATTAAGGGATCTGGTCGTTCGATCGAAGGCTATAATATGTATGATGAGATCAATAAATGCAGTGATTATTTCACGAAGTTCGGTGGACATGAGATGGCAGCGGGCTTTTCCATGGAGAAGCGGAATCTTGCCAGACTTCGTGAAAAGATGAATACGAATTGTACATTAGATGAAAAACTGCTTACCCCGAAGCTTCGGATCGATGTACCTATGCCGCTTGATTATGTAAGTATACCACTGACGGAAGAACTGGAGCTTCTGGAACCATTTGGAAAAGGAAATGAAAAACCGGTATTTGCCCAGAGTGGTGTGTATGTAAAAAGTGCGAGGATCATGGGGAAAAGACAGAATGTTCTACGGGTTACGTTCCTGATGGAAAATGGTGGCACGATCGAGGGCATAAGTTTTGCCCCGGAAGTGTTTATTTCTAACATAAAACAGTGGTTTGGAGCAAATGAATGTGATAAAATACTAAAAGGAATGCCCGGTCATGTTGTATTAGATATTGCCTATTATCCGGATATCAATGAATTTGCGGGAAGAAGAACGCTGCAGATTCGTTTGCTCGAATATCGAAAGCATGAGGGTTAAAGATTTAACCGGTCTTTTGATATTATGTGGATGGCGGAAAAGGAAAATGTAAATAAATGTAGAATATACATATATATGTAGGAGGAAGATTATGAAAAAGATAGAGGAATATGTTACAAGTATACCGGATTTCCCGGAGCCGGGAATTATTTTCAGAGATATTACCAGTGTGATCGGAGATCCGGATGGATTGAAGCTGGCGATAGATTCATTAGATGGTCTGCTTGAGGGCGTAGATTATGACGTAGTAGCCGGGGCGGAGTCCAGGGGATTTATCTTTGGAACACCTCTTGCATATAAGAATGGAAAGGGATTTGCACTGGTAAGAAAAAAGGGCAAGTTGCCTAGAGAGACGATTGAAGCATCCTATGATCTGGAATACGGAAGTGCTACGATAGAGATGCATAAGGATGCGATCAAGCCGGGACAGAAGGTTGTCCTTGTAGATGATCTGATCGCAACCGGCGGAACCATGGAGGCGGCTGCAAGACTGGTAGAAGAACTGGGCGGCGAAGTGGTAAAGATCATATTCTTGATCGAACTTGCAGGCTTGAAGGGCAGAGAGAAGCTTGCCAAGTATGATGTGGCTTCTGTCATCTGCTATGATGGCAAATAAAAATGATCATATGATTTATGCGGAAAAAGAGCCGGTATCTGTATGTGGATGGAATCGGACGGCTGCCGTGATGATTGAAGAATAAGACAGAAAAATTCGAATTGGGAAAAGTGGTGAAGATCATGGAAAACGTAAAAGATAAAGCAGAAAGCATGGATGAATTAAAAGAGCTTGCGGCAAAGGCGAGTGCAATGGAGAACAAACCGGTGAGGGAAAAAAGAGATATCGACTTGTCTACACCTGCGGATTTCACTCCGCCGGAGGATCTGTATAAGGAACTGATCAAGAAGATTCTGACCTATCATCCATCCACAGATATTTCGATGATTGAGAAGGCATATAAGGTGGCATCCAAGGCGCATGAAGGACAGCTTCGGAAGTCCGGGGAGCCATATATCATGCATCCACTCTGTGTTGCTATTATTCTTGCAGAACTGGAGCTGGATAAGGAAACGATCGTTGCAGGAATCCTTCACGATGTAGTAGAAGATACGGTTATGACCTCGGAGGAGATCGCGGCAGAGTTCTCAGAAGAAGTAGCGTTTCTGGTGGAAGGTGTTACCAAACTGACCCAGTTAAAGATGACAACGGATAAGATCGAGGTACAGGCAGAGAATCTGAGGAAGATGTTCTTATCTATGGCAAAGGATATCCGCGTTATCCTGATCAAGCTGGCAGACAGACTGCATAACTTAAGAACGTTACAGTATCAGTCACCTGCAAAACAGGTGGAAAAAGCACGTGAAACAATGGATATCTATGCACCGATCGCACATCGTCTTGGTATCAGCAAGATCAAGGTAGAACTGGATGACCTGTCTATGAAGTATCTGATGCCGGAGGTATATAAGGATCTGACAGCACAGATCGATGCGAGAATGCATGAACGGGAAGCCTATATCAAACGTATCGTTGCAGATGTAAAGAAGCATATCGATAATGCGCATCTGGATGCGGAGATAGACGGTCGTGTAAAGCATCTGTTCAGTATATATAAGAAGATGAAGAACCAGAACAAGACGCTGGATCAGATCTATGATATCTTCGCAGTTCGAATTAAGGTAGAGACCGTCAGGGACTGCTATTCAGCACTTGGAATCATCCATGAGATGTATAAGCCGATTCCGGGACGTTTTAAAGATTATATCGCAATGCCAAAGTCAAATATGTATCAATCCCTTCACACGACGTTGATCGGACCGGAAGGACAACCATTCGAGATACAGATCCGTACATTTGAGATGCACCGGACGGCTGAATATGGTATTGCTGCACATTGGAAATATAAAGAGAACATAACCGGTACGGTTATGCAGAAGGAAGAGGAAAAGTTGTCATGGCTTCGTCAGATCCTGGAGTGGCAGAGAGACACTTCGGATAATAAGGAGTTCATGAATTTCGTTAAGACAGACCTGGATCTGTTCGCGGAACAGGTATACTGCTTTACGCCTGCAGGTGATGTCAAGAATCTGCCAAGCGGATCTACGCCGATTGATTTTGCTTATGCTATTCATACGGCAGTCGGTAATAAGATGGTGGGTGCGCGGATTAACGGACGGCAGGTTCCGATCGATACCAAGTTAAATAATGGTGACCGGGTAGAGATCATAACATCCCAGAATTCGGCAGGACCGTCAAGAGACTGGTTGAATATCGTAAAGAGTGCACAGGCAAAGACGAAGATCAATCAGTGGTTCAAGCATCAGTTTAAGGATGAGAATATCAGCCGCGGTAAGGAATTGATCCTTGCATATTGTAAATCAAAGGGGCTTGATTATTCCCTGTATTCCAAGCCGGAATATCAGGAACGTGTTTATAAGAAATATAATTTTGCCGATTGGGAAGCTACGATGGCGGCAGTCGGTCATGGTGGAATCAAAGAAGGTCAGGTTGTCAATAAACTGATCGAAGAATATAACAAGGATCATACGGAACAGCCGGATGATAAGGAGATTCTGGAAGCATATGCATTAAAGCGGACACCTCATTCGTCCCACGGACAGGGAGGAATCATCGTAAAGGGTGCAGATGATGTAGCAGTTCGTTTCTCCAAGTGTTGTTCGCCGGTACCGGGTGATGAGATCATCGGATTTATCACCAGAGGACGAGGTATCTCGATCCATCGTACAGATTGTGTAAATGTGCTCTGCATGAGTGAGGAAGACAGAAACAGGATCATTGATGCAGAATGGCAGCAGGATGCGGTTGCAGATAATACTTACCTGACAGAGATCAATATCTATGCAGATGACAGAAGCGGAATCCTTTTTGATATCACGAAGATCTTAAGTGAGGCTAATATCAGTGTTAACAGTATCAACAGCCGGACAAGTAAGCAGGGTAAGGCGACAATCACGATCAGCTTCTCGATCAAATCGGTCGATCAGTTGAACGCGATCATTGCAAAGATTCGAAATGTTGACAGCATTATTGATATAGAGAGAACAGTGGGATAGGAGATCCGAATGGCAGAATTAGAAGTGAAATTATATCAGTTGGGTGATTTGGGAACCAACTGTTATATCGTAAGTAATCAAGAAACAAAGGAAGCAATCGTGGTTGATCCGGCGGATAATGCAGATTTTATTTATAAGAGTCTGACAGATGCGGGACTTACCTGTGTTGGCATTTTCCTGACACACGGACATTATGATCATATCGGGGCGCTGGATGATCTGAGAAAGCTGACAGGAGTAAAAGCATATGCTTCTGAGGACGAGAAGCAGGTACTTGAGAGCAGGACAGGAAATCTGTCTGCAATGTTTGGTCATCCACTTGAGACGTCAGCAGATATTTATCTGCAGGATGGACAGGAGGTTGCAGTTCTTGGAACTGTAGTACGATGTATCAGTGTGCCGGGACATACGGTAGGTGGAATGTGTTATTATTTTGCAGAAGGACATCTGCTGTTTACCGGAGATACATTATTTGCCTCATCGGTTGGCAGATCGGATTTTCCAACCGGAAATGAACAGGATCTGTTAGAGGCGATCGAGACGAAGCTACTTGTACTGCCGGAGGAAACAGCCGTGTATCCGGGACACAACGGAACTTCAAGGATTGGCAGAGAAAAGAAGTTCAATCCATTTTTTTCATAAATAACGATAAGGAACTAGATTGACATGATTTGTCTGATTCAGAATGTAGAAGATTATAATAATGACCTGAGAGTAATTCTCATGGCGTTTTATATGGGTGTGAAGATTATTACCCCGGAAAATATAGAGAAGAAGCCTGAACTTGGTGCGGATATTACTGCAACACTTGTGGCAGAATTTGCAGAAGATCAGACAAAAATCTGGATGAAGGACGGCGGTCTGGATGTGGAACCGGATATCGTGATCGATCAGGACTATCATGACAGAAAGGTATTCCGTAATATTCTGAAGCGTGCCATGTACCGGATGCTGTCAGAAAGAACCGGAAGGGTTCTTCCATGGGGAAGTCTGACCGGAGTACGTCCGGTGAAGATTGCAATGGAAGCGGTAGAACGTGGATGTACGGATGAGGAGATACGGAAGCTGTATCAGGAGACTTATGTGGCAAGCCTGGAAAAGGCAGATGCCTGTGTGAAGATTGCCAGACGTGAGAAAGCGATCATTGAGACGATCGACGAGCGGAATGAATACTGCCTGTATATCGGCATACCATTTTGCCCGACGAGATGTCTGTACTGCTCCTTTACCTCTTATCCGATCGGTGTTTATAAGGATAAGGTCGATACTTATCTGGATACAATGGAAAAGGAAATGGAGTATGTCGCAGCAAGTTATACAGAGAAGAAACTGGTATCCATTTATATCGGTGGCGGTACGCCGTCTTCGATCAGTGCGGGGCAGATGGATCGTCTGTGCAGCATGATCGAGAAGCATTTTGACCTGTCGCAGATTCGGGAATATACGATCGAAGCAGGACGTCCGGACAGTACGACGGCAGATAAGCTGCAGGTGATGAAAGCTCATGGCGTAGGTCGTATCAGTATCAATCCGCAGACGATGAACGGAGAGACATTGAAGCTGATCGGCAGAGCACATACACCGGAGCAGGCAGAAGAAGCATTTAAGAGAGCCAGAGAAGCAGGCTTTGATAATATCAATATGGATTTGATCGTAGGTCTTCCGGGTGAAGATGCAGAGATGGTGAAGCGGACGCTGGAAAAAGTGAAGAAGCTTGCACCGGAGAGCCTTACGGTTCACACCCTTGCGATCAAACGGGCAGCACATCTGAAACAGGAGATGGACAAATACAGCTTTGCAGGTGATGTGGACGAGCAGTTATCACTGGTCGGTCAGGCAGCAGAGGAACTGGGTCTTGCACCATATTATCTGTACAGACAGAAGAATATGGCCGGCAATCTGGAAAATGTCGGATATGCAAGACATGGACTGGAATGTCTCTATAATATCCTGATCATGGAGGAACGGACAGACATTATAGGAATCGGTGCGGGAAGCTCCAGTAAGCTGATCCGCCGGGAGGGAGATCTGGATCCGGCTACAGGAGAGATGATTACAGGAACCCGAATCGATCGTGTGGAAAATTGTAAGAGTGTAGACGATTATATCGCTAGAATTGATGAGATGATTGACAGAAAAAAGCAGGCGTTTGCAAAATGACAAATAAAGTTATAAACTTAGACATAGATAAAGAAATTGAATACTATGAACAGGATCTGAATGATGCCATCCGTCATGGAATGTGTGTCAGCCGGTTGTCGTCGGAGCTTGCCAGAGAACTGGGGCTGTCAGAAGATGAGATCCATAAGATTGCAGTTGCCGGTATGATCCATGATATCGGAAAGCTCCGTATCACACCGTATATCTATGGGCGTGGCAATTCCATGAAGATTGAGGAAATGCGGTATGTAAGACTTCATGCGAAGCTTGGAGCGGATATCGTAAAAAAAGAAGGCTACGGAGATGATATTGCGGATATTATCCTGTATCATCATGAGAACTACGATGGCTCCGGTTATCCGTTCTGCCTTCAGGGAGATGAGATCCCGATCGGAGCAAGGATCATTCGTGTATGTGATGTGTTTGTCGCGCTCATAAGTGATCGTGCATACCGGAAAGCATTTGAACCAAAGACTGCATTATTGATGGTGATCGATGAAGTGCGGCATTTTGACATGAATGTATTTCTCGCATTTCAGAGAATTATAAATACAACCGATATTTTAGATGAGGTTCAGTCAATCTTAAAAGGAAGCTATAAATCACAGATCAGTTGATGTATAGTATAAAAATATGAACAATAGATGGAGGATGGAATATGATAACTCAGGCACCAAGAGGAACCAGTGACTGGTTCGGTGACAAGATGAGAACACGTACACAGGTAGAAGCAATGGCAAGAAATCTGTGTGAGAAATTCAATATAAAGGAAGTGATCACACCGGTATTTGAGCATACGGTATTGTTCCAGCGTGGTGTTGGAGAGACGACCGATGTAGTACAGAAAGAAATGTACACCTTTGTTGATAAGGGTGGAAGAAGTATCACATTGAAGCCGGAAGGTACGGCAGGTGCGATCCGTGCTTATGTTGAGAATAAATTATATGCAGAACCACAGCCGGTCAAGATGTTCTATATCACACCGGCATTCCGTTATGAGAAGCCGGAAAGCGGACGACTTCGTCAGCATCACCAGTTCGGTGTTGAGTTTGTCGGATCTCCAAATCCAATGGCAGAAGTTGAGGTTATGACACTGGTATCAACTCTCATCAGGCAGATCGGTCTGTCAGATGCGAAGCTGCATATCAACAGTATCGGATGCCCAAAATGTAAGAAGGTGTACAATGATGCACTGATCTCCTATTTGAAAGGGCATGAAGAGGGACTCTGCAATACCTGTAAGGAACGTATGGTTAAAAATCCGCTTCGTGTTATTGACTGTAAGGAGCCGGGCTGTAAGGCGATCGTAAAGGATGCCCCAAGAACGATTGATTATCTGTGTGAAGAATGCGATGCTCATTTTAAGGAGCTTCAGAGACTTCTGACAGAGCTTGAGATTCCGTTTGAGGTTGACACCGGAATCGTTCGTGGCCTGGATTACTATACAAAGACAGTATTTGAATTTGTGAATAAAGAGGGCTTCACCTTATGCGGTGGAGGAAGATACGATAATCTGGTATATGAGATTGATGGAAAAGAGGCACAGCCATCTGTTGGATTCGGTATGGGAATTGAAAGAATCCTATATTTCCTTGAGAAAGAAAATATCAATCTCGCACCGGAAAAACCGATCGACTTATATGTCGGTATCATGGGTGATTCCGCAAAGGCAAAAGCTTATAAGCTGGTATATGATCTACGTCTGGCAGGTTATATCGTAGAGACAGATTATATGAATCGAAGTGTAAAGGCGCAGATGAAATATGCAAATAAATTAAATGCGAGATACACGATCATTATTGGTGATAATGAATTAGAGACCAATACCGGTCGTATCAAGAATATGGAAACGGGCGAGCAGACCGAGATTGCGCTGGATCAGCTTGCAAGTATATTAGAAGAAAGATAAGAACCACAGGAGGATATAGAAAAATGGCAGAATCAATGCAGGGACTGAAGCGTTCCCACAGATGTGCAGAGGTTTCAAACGCTCTTGAAGGACAGAAAGTAACCGTAATGGGCTGGGTTCAGAAGAGCAGAAATAAAGGTGGAATTATATTTGTCGATCTCAGAGACAGAAGCGGTATTCTTCAGATCATATTTGAGGAATCCAAATGCGGAAGCGAGTGCTTTGAGAAGGCAACAAAGCTTAAGAGCGAGTATGTAGCAGCAATCGAAGGTACAGTTTGTAAGCGTGCCGGTGCGGTAAATGAGAATCTGACAACCGGAGATATCGAGGTTGTAGCAACTTCCCTTCGTATCTTATCAGAGGCTGAGACACCTCCGTTCCCGATTGAGGAGAACAGTAAGACAAAAGAAGAATTACGTTTGAAATACAGATATCTGGATCTGAGAAGACCGGATCTTCAGAGAAATCTGGTTATGAAGAGCAAGGTTATGACCATTGCCAGACAGTTCATGGCAAATGAAGGCTTCCTTGAGATCGAGACACCTATGTTATGTAAGTCAACACCGGAGGGTGCAAGAGATTATCTCGTACCAAGCCGTATCCATCCGGGTACATTCTATGCACTGCCACAGTCTCCGCAGATCTACAAGCAGCTTCTGATGTGTTCCGGTTATGATCGTTATTTCCAGATCGCAAGATGCTTCCGTGATGAGGATCTTCGTGCAGACAGACAGCCGGAATTCACACAGATGGATATGGAATTATCCTTCGTAGATGTGGATGATGTTATTGATGTAAATGAAAGACTCCTTGCAAAGTTATTCAAGGAGATTTTGGATGTAGATGTACAGCTTCCAATCCGTCGTATGACATGGATCGAAGCAATGAATCGTTTCGGATCTGATAAGCCGGATCTTCGTTTTGGTATGGAATTAAAGGATATCAGCGATGTTGTTAAAGGCTGTGGATTCGGCGTATTTACAGGTGCACTTGAAAATGGCGGATCTGTCCGTGGTATCAATGCAAAGGGACAGGGCGCTATGCCTCGTAAGAAGATCGATGCTCTGGTTGAATTTGCAAAGACATACGGAGCAAAGGGTCTTGCATATATCGCAATTAATGAAGATGGCACTTACAAGTCGTCATTTGCAAAGTTCATGACTGAAGATGAGATGAACAATATCGTAGCAGCACTTTCCGGTGAACCGGGAGACTTATTGTTATTTGCAGCAGATAAGAACAAGGTTGTATGGGACACTCTTGGAGCACTTCGTTGCCATCTCGCAGAGCAGATGGGACTGCTTGATAAGAATGTATTTGAATTTGTGTGGATAACGGAATTCCCACTTCTTGAGTGGTCAGATGAACAGAATCGGTTCACAGCTATGCACCACCCATTTACTATGCCGATGGAAGAGGATCTGGCGATCATTGATACAGATCCGGGTAAGGTTCGTGCAAAGGCTTATGATATCGTATTAAATGGTAACGAGATTGGTGGTGGATCTGTCAGAATCCATCAGGATGATATTCAGGAGAAGATGTTTGAATGTCTTGGATTTACAAGGGAACAGGCGTATGAAAGATTTGGTTTCCTGTTAGACGCATTCAAATATGGAGTACCACCTCACGCAGGACTGGCTTATGGTCTGGATCGTCTGGTTATGCTTATGGCAAAGCAGGATTCTATCCGTGATGTGATCGCGTTCCCTAAGGTGAAGGATGCATCCTGCCTGATGACAAATGCTCCGGATTATGTGGATGAGGCTCAGCTCAAAGAGCTGGGTATTGACATTACAGTGTTAGACGAACAGAAGACGGAAGAATAAAAAATAACAAGACTGCACACTGTATATTCTTATTGTGTATAATCAATGAACCAAGTTTCGTGTTTATATCGGGCTTTGGCGGTTGTATAGGATATATGGGGTGCGGTTTTGTTTTTTAGGGAAACACAATGTGCAATAAGGCACATTGCAGATGCTATGATAGATTGAGAGAAAATGGAGCAGGATGTAATTAGTTTCATAAAGGAGAGAGGCATATGACAAAAGGTGTACAGGGGTTAAAGAAAAGCATCATTGCTGTAGTGACCGGATTTACAGTGGCAGCAGGAATTCTTTCCGGTGGAATAACAGGCCGCCTTGGTGGAGGACAGCAGGTACAGGCGGCAGAGGTTGCTTGTACAACTTATACAGGAGATAATATCGAAGATCAAAACTATGAGTATAGTCAGTGGGCAAAGCCGATCCGATCATATCTTACATATGAGAATGGAACTTATATGCGGGTACAGGCTGGGGCTGATGCCAACGGTTATGTCGTTGAATATTTTGATTCGTCTTTTACGATCACCGGACGGAAGATTGTTCCGCAGGAACTTCCTTTATTTGGTGGATTTTATGAGATGAATGGGAATTATTATATTCTTTCCGGTCAGACAAATAAGAACGAGTCGGATAGTGTAGAAGTGTATCGTATCACAAAATATACAAAGGACTGGAACCGGGTAGCTTCCTGTGGACTGTATGGAGAAAATACGACAGTCCCATTTGATGCCGGCTCTGCAAGAATGGCGGCTTATGGGGATTATCTGATGATCCGTACATCTCATGAAATGTATAAGTCAAAGAAAGATGGTTATAACCATCAGGCGAATGTAACGATTCAGGTAGATACATCTGCGATGAAGGTCACAGATTCATATACAAAAGTTATGAATGTAAGTTTTGGTTATGTCAGTCATTCATTTAATCAGTTTATTCAGATGGAGAATGGTAAGATCGTTGCGGTTGATCATGGAGATGCACATCCGAGATCTATCGTTCTGGTAAGGTATCCGTCTGTAGTTACTTCCAATGGATTCACCGATGTTTTTTCTACCTGCAAGGCAACAGATATTATGGCATTTGAGGGAAAATCAGGAGATAATTATACGGGAGCGACGGTTGGCGGATTTGAGATATCAGATACTGCATATCTGACGGCAGGAAGCGTTGATATTGACAGTACCGCCAAATATTCAGCAGGTCAGGATATATTTGTAGGTGTTGTATCTAAGAGTACAGATGCGGTGAAAGTAAACAAGATAACGAATTATACAGCGGGTCAGGGTACGACTGATACACCGCAGTTTGTGAAGATTGGAACAAACAGTTATATGCTGTTATGGCATAGAGGTTCTTCCGTATATTACACGAAGATCGATGGAAACGGAAATCAGGTCGGAGCTATCTATAGTCGGACCGGCGATCTGTCAGACTGCGTTCCTGTTCTTGCGGGAGATAAGTTGGTCTGGTATACATGGAAAAATGAAATATTGCAGTTCTATCAGATCAACATAAATGATCTGTCAGACTATACAGTAAAAAATGTTGTGTTAGGGCATAGCTATCAGGTGAGTGATACAAATGCATCAGATGCATCAGTGGTATTAACATGTTCAAAATGTGGTCAGTCGCATACGGAATATGTTGTTAAGTCTTTTGCCGTTTACTGGTATGGACCTGCAGATAATGGTTATTATTATACCAATTATGAGTCTAGATATGATACAGGTACGAAGCTCAAGTTCCTGTTAAGAAATCAGACCTATTCATCTGAATCTGATTCCACCAATCAGAATAGCGAGATGGTATGGGAATCTTCAGATACAAGTATCGCAACAGTCTGTAATCTGACAGATGAAAGTGGAACCGTTAATATGCTTAAACCGGGTATTGTGAAGATCAGCATTTATCCAAAGTATAATCCATCTTGTAAGGAAACTGCTACATTTCGAATTGGGAAGGAAGGCGCAATAAGTCTGGATGACTGTCAGATATCTTTATCACAGGATCGATATGTGTATGATGGTTCCAGTAAGAAGCCTGCCGTAACAGTAACATATAAAGGGCAGGTGCTGATACAAAATACAGACTATACCATAACATATACTAATGATACAAATGCGGGAAATGCTGTTGCAACGGTAACAGGCAAGGGAATCTTTGCAGGGTCAAAAAATCTGAATTATATAATTGAGGCAATAGATATCGGATCATATAAACTGGAAATTCAGTCGGATTCCTATAATTATGATGCTACAGAGAAAAAACCGGAAGTTAAAGTTGTCATATCAGAGATAGCGGGAAAGAAATATTATTTAAATGCATCAAGTTATACTGTTAAATATGAAAACAATAAAAATGTCGGGACAGCAAATGTAACTGTAACAGGAGCAGGCAGTTATAGTGGTGAATTAAAAGGAACATTTGAAATTTTACCAAGAGATATTGCAGGTGCGACGGTTACAACTTCACAAAAAAGCTATGGATATACAGGAAAAGAGATAAAACCGGAAGTGGCAGTAACACTTTCGGATGGAACCGGATTGATATTTGGAACAGACTATACTGTATCTTATGAGGATAATACAGACATAGGAACTGCAACTGTAAATGTAACCGGTCGGGGAAATTATACAGGTAAGGCAAAGGGTTCATTTGGCATAGGTGCAGACATAAAGGATGCAGAAATAGTCTTAAGTAAGGATCAGTATATTTATAGTGGAAAGAGGAATACACCAAAGGCGACAGTTGTATTTGCCGGAAAAACTTTGATAGAGAATGTGGATTATACTATTTCTTATGAAGATTGTATTGATGCCGGAACGGCGCGAGTAGTTGTATCCGGAGAAGGAGACTATGGTGGAACGGCAGAGAAGACGTTTGAGATTGCACGAAAAGATATTACAGGTGCAAATATCACGATCCCACAGGAGTGCTATGAGTATGTAAGTAAGGAGATCAGGCCAGAGGCAACCGTGACGCTTTCAGATGGAACAGTATTAAAAAATGCTATAGAGTATATAGTTGATTATACAGATAATATTGAGGTAGGAACTGCGACTATAACAGTAACAGGAACCGGCAACTATATTGGTTATGTAACAAAGACATTCACCATAACAGAAGTAAAGAAAGATGATGGAAGTGAGACCAAGCCGGGAGACGGAAGCGAGACGAAGCCGGGAGACGGAAGTGAGACCAAACCGGGAGACGGAAGTGAGACAAAGCCGGGCGACGGAAGCGAGACAAAACCGGGCGACGGAAGCGAGACGAAGCCGGGAGACGAAAGCGAGACGAAGCCGGGAGATGGAAGTGAGACAAAGCCAGGAGACGGAAGCGAGACGAAGCCGGGAGACGGAAGTGAGACGAAGCCGGGCGACGGAAGTGAGATAAAACCGGGCGATAGCGGTAAGACGGAGCCGGGTGATGTACCTGCAATAATCACGGTAAATAAGACAACTATTTCCAAGGTGGAAAACAAAGCAACAGGTGTCAAGCTTACATGGAAGAAGGTTTCGGATGCTACCGGTTATGTTGTCTATCGTAAAAACTTAGGGTCCAAGTCATGGAAAAAGATTAAGATAGTAAAGGGCGCTTCGAAGAATACTTATACAGATTCAACAGTGAAGTCAAAGCATGGCACAGTTTATAGTTATAGAATAGAATCTTATAAATCTGTGAACGGACAGACGGCAAAGGCGGTTAGTAAAGAAAAGAAGATCCTTCGTCTGACTGCACCAACTAAGTTAAAGATTGCGAACCAGAAGGGAAGAAAGCTTTCAGTAACGTGGAAAAAACAGAAGAAGATTTCCGGTTATCAAATTCAGTATTCTACCGGCAAGGCTTTTGCAAAAGGGACAAAGATGACAAATATAGTTAAATCTTCCGATAAAGCAGTAATTAAGAAATTGAAAAAGGGAAAGACATATTATGTCAGAATACGTTCTTATCAGAAGTCAGGTTCGAAAAAGACATATTCTGCATGGAGCAGTTATACTAAGGTCAAAATAAAAAAATAATATGTGAAAAATCGGGGCGCATCAGATAGAAGTGGTGTACCCCGGTTTTGATAGAAATGTGGAGGATGAATTATTATGAAAAGAAGACATTATATTCTGGCAGCTGGCTTGTGTGTATTTGCAAGTCTGTGTGGTTGTGGAAAAAAGGAACAAAAGGCAGAATCATCAACAGAAGAGGAGAATGTAACTGTCATTGTGCTAGATAATGACAAAGTGACTCTTACATATACAGGATATGACAAGGAAGCTGATGGTATGATGTTTACTGTTTCCAATAAGACGGGTGATCCTGTTAATATTTATTTTGGGGATGTAGCAATTAACGGAGAGACGATACAGCCATTGTTTGGTCCTGAACTGGAAGCAAATGCAACAGAAGAAGATGTGTGTATGATTGAGTGTGATAAAGCAGTTTCCGTATTGAATGGTATACTTTTTATTGATAACGATGCGGGAGAAACAGTTGGACATTATGAGGTTAAGGATGTTCCTTTATCTGGTAAGGCAGAAGCTTCGGGTGATCAGAGCTTTACATTAAAGGATGGTGCAGTTCAGGTGTTTGATAATGATAAGATTACCATTGCATATACAGGTATAGAGACTGACGGAGAGGGTGAAGATGCAGAGACTTGCCTGGCATTTGAAATCTATAATAAGACAGATGAATTAATTCAGGCAACATTTGACACTATCCTTGTAAATGGAACGGACGAAGAACCATCCTATATGACAGAGGCTCTTGGGCATACATATGGAAAGCTTCTGTGTGATGTAACAGATCCGGCAAGTATAAAAGAGTTAACCGCAAGCGTATCTATCTATACGGCAGAGGATGAGCTGATTGACAGTTATTCCATCGAAAAAGCAGCTTTAAAATAAAATGGTCAGATTTTTAATCTGATTTTAATCTTTCTCCTATTTTAGATTAATTCGTGGTTGGTATAGTAATACCATCAGCTGAGGAGAGAATAGAGAAAGAAGGAAAAAGATATGGATAATTTAGAAAAAGTAGAAAAGTTAAGAGAAAAAACAGGTGTCAGCTATGAGGAAGCCAAGGAGGCATTAGAAGCAAATAATTATGATGTGCTGGATGCGATCATTTATCTGGAAAAGAAGGGTAAGGTAAAAGCACCGGAAGTAACCGATTACACGACGGAACAGGCACAGCAGACATCAACAGAATTCGAACAGGCACAGCAGGAATATACTAGAGACTGCAATAAAAAGACCTTTGGTCAGATGATGGATCAGTTCTTTTCCTGGTGTGGAAGACTTTTGAAGAAAAGCGTTGATTCCAAGTTCATCATAGAAAGACGTGGCAGCACTATGGTGAATGTACCTGTTCTGGTATTGATACTTGCGATTATCTTCGCATTCTGGATCACGATCCCGTTATTAGTGGTCGGTTTATTCTGTGAATGCAGATACCATTTTGCAGGAATCGACAATATCAATGTAGATCTGAACAGTGCTTGTGACAAGGTTGCGGATACGGTAGAAACTATTAAGACAGACATTAACAAGAACTAATGTGAGAGATTAATTTACAATACACAGATTTATTTTAAGGGACATGAAACGAAAATACATTGTCCATGTTCTGATATACTATTATGCAGCAAGCCTTTGCGAATGTCGGTACTTAGCGATCCACGGAGTGGAGCGGTTAGAACCGCTACATGAGCAACAGAGCGAGAGCGTCTTGCGGAATAATAGTATATCAGAATATGGACATAGGTACTCAAGATACTCCCTTAAAATAAATTGTCACAACAAGGAGTAGAGATGAGCCGGAAGATTTTGATTGTAGAGGATGAAGAAAAGATTGCCAGATTTGTAGAGCTGGAATTGGTTCATGAAGGCTATGAAGTAATAAAGGCATTTGACGGGCGGACAGGTCTGGATCTGGCACTATCAGAACATGCTGACCTGATCGTGCTGGATGTTATGCTTCCAAGGCTAAATGGTCTGGAGGTCCTTCGCCGTATTCGTAAAGAAGGAAATAATGTTCCGATCCTGCTGCTTACTGCAAGGGATGCGGTAATGGACAAGGTGTCCGGGCTGGATGCGGGAGCGGATGATTACATTACGAAGCCATTTGCGATCGAAGAACTTCTGGCTCGTATCCGTGTAGCGCTGAAGCGGAAAAGCACCGACCGGCAGGAGACACATAAGCTAGAGATCCATGGGGTCAGCCTGGATACCGACCGGCATGAGGTTATGGTGGCGGGAGAACCGGTGGAGCTTACCAATCGGGAATTTGAGCTGCTGCATACTCTGATGGAGAATAAGAATATCGTCATGGATCGGGAAAAGCTGATGAATATTGTCTGTGGTTATGAGTATGTCGGTGAGACAAATATCATAGATGTATATATCCGGTATCTGCGTACGAAGATCGATGACCGGTTCGGTATCAAGCTGATCACAACGGTACGAGGCGTAGGCTATGTGATCAGGGAATCATAGGAAGGTGTAACGGGATAGAGTATACGGTCTGATGATAAGGGTAGATGCAGAAACAAGAGCAAGATTGAAAGAATGTATAAGAAAAGGTATCACGGATGAATGAAAATAAGAGGATGACCTCGATCGCCAGAAAAATAAATATCAGCTTCTGGCTGAAGGAAGTAGGCAATGTAATAGGAATCAATATTATCATTGCCTTTCTTATTATGGGAACCTGGATGTACTGGTGTACCACAAAGCTTCCGGATCAGGTAACAGGTGAGCATTATTATTTTAATGTCAATCAAGAAAAGCATACACTGGAATATGTGATCGATGGAAATGACCGGAAATCATATGCATATGATTTCCGGGATGTAAGGGATCTGGTAGCTGTACCGGGAATCATACTGTTATCGGCAGAAGGATTTGTGTTGTTCTTTGCGTTATTCCGGACTTCTGTTGTCAGAAGAAAGCTGAAGCCGTTAAATGATCTGGCGGTAAAGGCAGAACAGATCAGTAAGATGTCATTTGAGCAAAATGGTATGGAGGATCAGAAGAAACGTTCCGATAAGAAGTCTGCAAAGACATTTGACCAGAATCAGATGGATCATCTGGAACAGGCAATATCACATATTTCTCCGGATGATGCCGAACAGGGAGTCCATACCGGAGACAAGGAATTGAAAAGTATTGAGATCGCGTTGAATAACCTGCTTCGGAATATGAAGGAAAACGAAAGGCGGCAGGTACGGTTTGTATCGGATGCATCACATGAGCTTCGGACACCTATTGCTGTGATCCAGGGATACGTGAATATGCTGGATCGATGGGGAAAAGAGGATGAAAAGGTTCTGACAGAATCCATCGAAGCCCTTAAGAATGAGTCCCAGCACATGAAGGAGCTGGTAGAACAGCTTCTGTTCCTTGCGCGGGGTGACAGCGGAAGAAATACTCTGAATAAAGTGAAACTGGATCTGAATCAGATGGTCAGTGAGGTCTGGGAGGAATCCCAGATGATCGATGAGAAGCACCGCTATCTGTTTCGTGGAACAGATCCTGCATATATGACAGGTGATATAGCCATGATCAAACAGTCCATCCGGATCTTTGTACAGAATGCGGCAAAGTATTCTTCGGATGGTGCGGATATTACATTAGGAGTTATGCTGGAATCCGGTTATGTCAGTTATATGATTCAGGATGAGGGCATCGGAATGGAGTCGTCAGATGTCGTTCATATCTTTGAACGATTCTACCGATCGGACGAAGCGAGAAACAGCGAGACCGGCGGTTCCGGCCTGGGACTTTCCATAGCCAAATGGATCGTCGATGCTCACTCCGGCACGATCCAGGTCGTATCCCGTCCGGAGATCGGCACCCGATTTATTGTCCGTTTCCCGATGTGTGAGTAAACAAGAGGTTGTTGATGATTCTTGTGTTATTTATAGTTGTGATATTTTGGCTCTGCTGGTATGGATATATACATAAGACATCAGTGAAGTTTTCGTTGTGAGGTTTGCACTAGCTGTCAGCACCAAGCCCATGTCTGAACCCGTAAGGGTGAGTTTGGGCGACTGCTGGCAATAAGCGTGCAAATCCGAGCAGAAAACGGAACGGTCTTTGTATATGTCCATACCAGCAGAGCCAAAATATCATGGCAAAAAGTAGAGGTTGAACAACAACAACCTCTTTAGCGGAAAGGTCTGGTGCGGAATTCGTTAAAGACCATGAAGATGGCGACCGCTCCGGCAAGTCCATCGGCGATAGGGCCGGAATACATAATGCCATCAATACCCATAAAAAGCGGCAGAATAATTAATAATGGAAGAAGGAACAGGATCTGTCTGGTTAATGACAGGAATGTTCCTTTTTTCGGTTTGCCGATCGATGTAAAGAAGTTCGAAGTGATCGGCTGCATAAAGTTTATAAACGTAAAGAACAGAAAAATACGAAAATAGCTGATCGAAAACTGGAAGTAGCTTTCGGAGCCATTTCCGAAAATGGATATGATCTGCCTTGGCACAAACTGGAATAATAGAAACGCAATGAGCGCGATCACAAATCCACAGGTAGAGGCGAACAGATAGGCAGACTTTACCCGTTTGTATTTTCCTGCACCGTAGTTATAGCTGGTGATTGGCTGTAAGCCTTGTGATATACCGATAATCAGAGATAGAAATACCTGATTTACTTTTGTGATAATTCCGGCACAGGCGATAGGGATTGCTTCGCCATAGATGGAAAGGGAGCCATAGTATTTGAGAGATTTGTTCATAATGATCTGTACGATCATCATGGCAAGCTGATTGCTGCAAGGAGCAGTACCAAGGGATGTGACTTTCGCTATGATCGGTCTACTGATGCGGAGATGTTCTTTTCTTATCGTTACAGTCTTACAGTGGGATAAAAACCAGATGACAAGACCGGCGGATATTACCTGACCGATAACGGTTGCGATGGCTGCGCCTGCCATACCCATCTGAAGAACGGATACAAACAGAGCATCTAAGATGGTGTTGATCACGGCTCCGGTAAGGTTACAGATCATGCTGATCTTTGGTCTGCCATCTGCGCGGATCAGATGACCGCTTCCGGTCGTGAGGATCAGAAAAGGAAATCCAATCGCAACAATGCCTGTGTAAGTTTTTGCATAGGAAAGTACATTGTCGGGAGATCCAAAGAAACGGAGCAGAGGCTCTAGGAACAGCAGGGTGATCGTAGTTAAAATCACACCACAGCCAAAGAGCATGACAGCGGAATTGCCGATATAATAAACTGCTTTTTCCTTTTCTCCTTTTCCCATAGCCAGATTAAAAGCAGATGCGCCGCCGATGCCGAACAGCAGAGCGATCGCGATACAGGATATGGAAAGTGGAAATGAAATATTGGTTGCGGCATTTCCGAGTTCACCGACATTTCGCCCAATGAAAAACTGGTCAACAATGTTATAAAGAGAGCTGACCAGCATGGCTACTATACTTGGAATAGCAAATTGCATTAATAATTTTTTTACGGGTTGAGTGCCGAGAGGATTTTCATTCGTTGTCTGTGTATTCATGTGAGTTGTCCTTGTTTACAGTTTCTTGCGGGTGTAGGTCGTGCGGGTAAATATAATGTCGTCACCACCGGATTCGCCAGTTGTAATATCGAATTCATCTGCATTGAATTCTGGGAAGAAGACATCTCCGTCTTCAACGACAGTATCAACTTCTGTGATATACATCGTATCAACCAGTGGAAGTGCCTCTTTGAACAGCCCATATCCACCGGAGATATAGACATTCCCCTCTTTTACAGCATCAAGAGCTTCCTGTAAGGAATGAACGGTAAGCAGGTTTTCACCGGAGTAATTGGCAGTATTTGACACAACGATATTCATTCGGTTCGGGAGAGGATGTCCGATCTCTTCATATGACTTACGTCCCATAATTACAGTGTTGCCGGTAGTTAATTCTTTGAACTGCTTTTGCTCTCCTTTGATCCGCCATGGGATCTGGCCGTTTTTTCCGATTACATTATTTTTTGAACGTGCGACGATTAATCCTATCATAGTATGGGTTCCTTTCTCAGATGTCATATTTATTTTTCAGCATACCTGATCTTACGAAAATCAGCAAGTGGATTGCTGGTTTAAGCATGCCAGTTGTTGTTTCAGATATTCATATCTTAAACGTTTTTCTTCTTTTGCAAAATGTACTTCACGGAACTGCTCAGGATTGTTCTTATAAGAAAGAGTCTCATCACCAAACTGTTCACTGGTCAGGTCAAATATATGACCGTTGACATCGTTATAGCAATGATAGTTTCCGCCGGGACGCAGGATGCCATACACCTTGCCGCCAAAGATGTCCTGAACCAGAAATGCTGTGATAGAACACTGCCCCAAGGTTTTATTCTCCGGTGTCCAGCCATCACGCAGTCTTGGTGCGCAAGTATCAGCACACCAGATATCAGATAATCTGTCATACAGATCCTGTGGTGTATGGATTCCTTTATACTTGTTTGTTATGGCAGGAACGGTTGCCTGTTCCCAACCATAGAAGTTGTAGGTCTTCATTTTCAAATATCTCCTCATTTGCTATTGAATGAAATGTGTTGCTTTTGTTTGGATTTATAAATGATATTTATAGTATACGTTTCAGTTTGCAGTTCTCGATTCCTGCGCTCCAGAATTCTGACAGCGGGATCCCTTTGACCTGACAGATGATACTGGAATTCATAGCTCCATGTCCGACAATCAGGACATCCTTTCTTTCGTCTAATTGTGGTTTTACAACCTCTTTTAGAAACTCTCCTGTTCTCGCAAATAGCTGTTCAAAGCTTTCTCCACCATCCTTTGGAACTTTATAGTTTGCCGGATCAAGAAAGAGATTTTTTATTGGACAGCCGGGAGTAGTTATGCAGTTTGCGGTTCCTTCATAGCTGCCAAAACTCATTTCTTTTAACCGGTCGTCCGTTATGATCGGAATGTTCCGCCCTTTTAATACGATCTCGGCTGTTTCCTTTGCTCGGATAAGGGGAGAGCAGTAGCAGATATCAAAATGGATATCGGCATATTCTGTTCTGGCATGCTCCGCCATCTGGCGTCCTTCTTCATTTAATGGAATGTCTGTCCGACCTTGTAGTTTCCGCATGGCATTCCAGTCTGTTTTTCCATGTCGCATGATGTATAACATTGTTGTATCTCCTATAGATATAATTTTTTATCTTCCGAATGTCTGACAAGCATCCAATTCTCTTTCCTCAAATATCTTTTTAATATGTCTCGATATAGTTGATTTATCCCTTTGAAACAGTTCTGCCATCTGGTCAAGTGATAACCAGACTGTATCATTTCCAAATTTCTCATATTTTCTCGTTGCTCTTATCTTTCACCATGTTTTCCGTTTTAATATAGTATGCCAACAGCCTAAGGACATAATCTGGAGCATTACACATTCCTCTTTCCTACGCTGTCTTTGCACTTCGTGCACGCCAATCGTGGACAGCTATCGCATGGTCAGTGCTAATGCTCCTTGATAAGGTTCAAGGAAGTTCTGCTCTCGCTTCGCTCGCCAGAACAACTGCGTTTCTAAGTTCAGACTTCGTGCGTTGCACTTGTCTTCTCTAAGAGAACGCAAGTTTCAGCAGTAGCCCGCATCCAATCGAACTTCGTTTTTAACTCGTTCTCTTGGGCGTGCCTTGCATGGTCCTCCGTAATCTGCTCTCACTTCGCTATGCTCGTGACAGCAGAACTACGGACTCAACGTGGCCGGTGTGACCAAATTGGTCGACAACAGCGACTTTTTCGAGGTGGTAGCCGGCGGGAGTGAGGATGGCGATGTCACGGGCAAGGGTTGCGGGATCGCAGCTTACATAGACAAGCCGTTTTGGATTCATCCGGATCAGGGTGTCAAGGAGTACCTTGTCACAGCCTTTTCTTGGTGGATCGACAACGACGACATCTGCATGGGAACCATCGCCGCCTTTTTCGTAAATGGCAGGAACGACTTCCTCCGCTTTTCCGGTAAAGAATTCGACGTTATGGATATCGTTAAGTTCCGCATTTTTACGGGCATCCAGGATTGCCTGAGGAACGATCTCCACACCGTATACCTGTTTTGCTTTCTGAGCAAGAAACAGGGAGATGGTTCCGATGCCGCAGTACATATCCCAGACGGTTTCCTCGCCGTTCAGATCTGCATATTCCAATGCTTTTTCATAAAGTACCTTAGTCTGCACAGGGTTTACCTGATAGAAGGATAGAGGTGAGATCCGGTATTTTACATTGCCGATATAATCTGTGATGTATGGACTGCCCCACAGTGTTTTGCAGGTTGGTCCAAGAATCTTATTTGTTTTTTCTGTATTGATGTTCAGGCAGATTGAAGTCATTCCGGAAATTTTTGTCAGACGGGAGATGAGTTCATCTGCATGAGGTAGTTTTTTTCCATTTACGATGAGACAGACCATAACTTCGCCGGTTGTAAACCCAACACGAGTCAGAATATGACGTACCAGACCCTGTCCGGTTGTTTCGTTATAAGTGGAAATGTTATATTCCGTGAGAAATGCGCGGATGATCGGCAGAATCTGATCATTTACTTCTGCACCGATCGCACAGGTATCGGAATCGATGATCGAATGGGTTCTGCCGGCATAGAAGCCGATCACGATATTGCCGTTTTTGTCTCTGCCAACCGGAAACTGTGCTTTATTTCGATAGTGGTATGGTTCTTTCATACCATAGATTGGTTCCATCAGAGTATCGGGATTCTCAATCTTGCCGATCCGGCGCAGACATTCTCTTACTTTATTCCATTTGTATTCCAACTGCTTCTCATAGGAAATGTGCTGAAGACTGCATCCACCACAGCTCTTTGCGACTGGGCAGACCGGAGTTACGCGGTAAGGGGATGGTGTGATCAGGCGAACCAGCCGTCCGTAGGCGATCGATTTTTTTGCTTTCATGATCGAGATCTCGGCTACGTCACCGATCACTGTATCTTTGACAAATACAGTGATATTCTGCACGTTATTTCCATCTTCGGATGAAGCTTTCGTGGAAATGTCTGTGCCTGTTTTGTTATTTGCTACATCAGAAAGAGAGAGATGGCCGATGCCTTCTCCCTCATTTCCCATGTCCGTTATTTCTATTGTATATATACTGTTCTTTTTAAGTTCCATAAAATAAATATCGTATCCTTTATTTTGTAGATCTGCGGATATTACTTTCTATCATTTTATTGTAACCAAGCCAGCCGGTCTCGTCCTTGCTGTCTAATGCTTCCATGAATGTCTGGATCTTGGCATCTGTATTATCGGCAAATGATAATGCAAGTGCTTCGATCAGGGCAGGCTTCTTTGGAGAGCCGTATTCCAGTTCGCCGTGGTGGGCGAGGATACAGTGCTCCAGTTCGTTTGCTTCCTTTGCAGGAAATTCCGGAACAGAATCACGAATCTTGTCGCGGATCATCATAGTACCCATTACGATGTGACCAAGTAACTGACCGGAATCTGTGTAATCGTTTTCCGGGAATGTTGAAAGCTCATAGACCTTGCCGATGTCATGAAGCATGGCAGCAGTCAGGAGCAGGTCACGATTTAAGATCGGGTAGTATGTAGTGTAGTAGTCACACATGCTGGTAACTGCCAGAGTGTGCTCTAACAGACCACCGACAAATCCATGATGAATGGATTTGGCAGCCGAATGCTTTTTGAATTCTTTTGCAAGAGCTTTGTCCTCTACAAAGAAGCTTTCCAGAAGCTTTTTGTAGTAAGGCTTTTCGATCGTTGCGATAATGCCAAGCAGCTTGTCAAACATTTCATCGACATTTTTCTTCGTGCATGGCATATAGTCGTTGATATCGTATTCCCCTTCTTCAGCGATACGGATCTTCTTAATTGTCAACTGGAGAGTGTTGTTAAATGAGGTAACCTGACCGTCAACCTTAACATAGTTCATGGATTCAAAATGCCCAATTCCGCTGTTCAGTTCCCAGATCTTACCATCCATTGTTCCGCTGGCATCTACCAGCTGCAGAGAATAGTAGGATTTACCTGATTTTGTCTTTCCTGTGATCTTGTTTTTGCAGAGGTAAACCTCTGAAACCATTTCGCCTTCGCGAAGCTCGTGTATATATCTCATAATGTAAGCCTTCCTGTTATTTTGTTCCGAAAATTCTGTCGCCGGCATCACCGAGACCCGGGCAGATGTAAGCATTTTCATTTAAGCATCTGTCAAGCTGACCAACATAGATCTGGATGTCCGGGTGATCCTTCTGAAGTCTTTCCAGACCTTCGGGAGCAGCGATGATACACATGAATTTGATATTCTTGCCGCCGTGCTGTTTGATAAATGAAACAGCTTCGGAACCGGAACCGCCGGTTGCTAACATTGGATCAACAACAAGGATTGTTCTCTGCTCGATCGGATCCGGCAGTTTACAGTAATACTCATGCGGCTCGTGTGTCTTCGGGTCTCTGTAGAGCCCGATGTGTCCAACCTTTGCTGATGGAACCAGGGCAAGGATGCCGCTTACCATGCCAAGACCGGCACGGAGGATCGGTACAACTGCCATCTTTTTGCCTGCAATCATAGGAGATTTGCAGGTTTCGATCGGAGTCTTGATCTCTACATCTTCTGTAGGCAGATCACGAAGTGCTTCGTAGCCCATAAGCATAGCGATTTCTTCTACAAGTGTACGGAATTCATTTGTTCCGGTGTTCTCGTTTCTTAACATTGATATTTTGTGTTTGATCAAAGGATGATTCATAATTGTGACATTACTCATATCGGTAACCCCTTTTCGTAAAATTTTTAACTGTGTATAATTCTACCATAAGACAACAGGAAATTAAACCCTGCGATACCGGAAAAATCAACGGAAATCATTTCAGACAGACATAAAAAATCATCGACCGCGCCAACAGAACAGTTTTTAGAATGATCAGGAAAAACTGTCGGTCGGCAGGACCGATGATTTTGTAAAATATAATATTAATCGTTGTAGTCCGGCAGATCGTTATAGTACATTTTGATCGCATTTGTGCTCTTTTCCAGAACTGCCATTGTCGATGGAAGAGGAACTGCGATCAGATCGTCGAATTCAAATTCACCAAGCTCCGGTCGGATCTCATATCCAAGATTTCGTTCGTTGATCGAGAAATCAGCTTGAAACTGGTAATTGTTTCCTCTGGCGTCCAAGCGGATCCATTTCTTGACATCCGGTTCAAATACTGCATTCAGTGCATGAAGTGCCAGCTTGTTATCATATGTGAATCGTTTGATCCTCTGGTAGCAGAATCCGGTGTAAATACCATTTGCACGCATCAGTGCGGCTAACAGATTTGCCTTTGAATAGCTGATACCGGTTTTCTTTTCCAGAACATCTGATGCAGAGATCGTGATCGTGGAATCTTTGGCGTCCCAGGTGTGATCAATTTCATCTCTGACAAAATAATATATGGTTTCTATTTTTTCGTAAACAGATCTGCAGTTTTTGGTAAGATCCATAGCCTTCTCCATAACCATGGGATTGTCGAAATCGACATATTTATCATACTGTAGATATGCTGCATCCCTATTTCTCTGTATTAGCTTCATGTTTACCTCCCAAAAGTATTACAAGTAAGATAAATGACAGAGGACCAATCTCTGAAACTCCAGCTATTTGTCGCTGGTTACTTGAAATATGTAGAACTTCAGATAATATGATTCATCTGCAGCCCACAGAATCGGATGATCAGGAGCCTGAGTACGGAATTCAACCTGTCTCAGTCGTTTGTGAGAGTTGGAAGCAGCCTGCCCGATGGTTTTTGTAAAGAGTTCATAGTCCATGAAATGGGAGCATGAACAGGTGGCAAGAAAGCCGCCATCTTTAACGAGCTTCATGGCTCTCAGATTTATTTCCCGATAACCTTTTACAGCGTTTTTAATTGAGTTGCGTGATTTTGTAAATGCAGGTGGATCCAGAATTACAACGTCGAATTTCTCGCCCTGTTCTTCCAGTTCAGGGAGCAGATCAAAGACATCTTTACAGATAAATGTAACCGAATCCTCCAGGTGGTTCAGCTTTGCATTTTCCTGTGCCTGTCTGACCGCAAGTGCGGAAGCATCTACACCCAGTACGCTTGCGGCACCGGCAATTCCGGCGTTCAGCGCAAAAGAGCCTGTGTGTGTGAAACAGTCAAGAACTTTTGCATCCTTACAAAGACGCTGGATCGCAAGTCGGTTGTATTTCTGGTCAAGAAAGAAGCCGGTCTTCTGACCGTCTTTTACGTCAACAATATAGTGTACGCCATTTTCAATAATTTCCACGTTCGTGTCGAATTCATCCCCAATGAATCCCTTGAATGGCTGCATCCCTTCATTTATTCTAACTTTAGCATCGCTACGCTCATAAACACCTTTGATTATTATACCATCCGATTTAAGGACATTTTTTAAAATATTTATTAACAAATTTTTAACTCTGTCAATTCCAAGTGCAAGTGACTCAACGACCAGCACATCTTCAAATTTGTCAATCACAATACCGGGCAGGAAGTCTGCCTCGCCAAATACGATACGGCAGCTGCTTGTATCTACGGTTTTCTTACGATAATCCCATGCTGCCTGCAGACGCATGCGGAAGAAATCTTCATTGATCTCGGTATCGACGTGACGTGTCAGCATACGGACAGTGATCTTGGAATTCGTATTGATAAATCCCTTTCCCATCGGATATCCGTCAAAGTCTTTTACAATGATGATATCCCCGTTTTCAAAACTCCCCATGATGGTATCTATTTCATTGTCATAAATCCAGGCGCCGCCGGCTTTGATGGTTCTGCCCTCGCCCTTCTTTAATGTTACGATTGCGCTCATGTTACACCTCGTTCATTTTTTGATAAATCATAGTATATCATGGATGGCATGTTTTTTAAATCCGCTTTGCGGATGCAACAGTGGGAAGCAGAAGGTTCTTACAGAATAAAGAACAAATATTCGATTTGCTCTGTACTTTTTTTAAATGGAATGATATATTAGACAGAGAACAATAATAAGAATATTGATTGTATTTAGATAGATATATCAGGAGAACATAATGGATCATTTCAAATTAGTATCAGAATATCAGCCGACCGGTGATCAGCCGCAGGCGATCAAAGAGCTGGTGGATGGATTTAAAGAGGGAAATCAGTTTGAAACCCTGTTAGGTGTAACCGGTTCCGGTAAGACATTTACCATGGCAAATGTAATAGCACAACTGAATAAACCGACGCTGGTGCTTGCGCACAACAAAACGCTGGCGGCACAGTTATATTCGGAAATGAAGGAATTTTTTCCGGAAAATGCGGTAGAATATTTTGTTTCTTATTATGATTATTACCAGCCGGAAGCATATGTGGCATCGACTGATACTTATATAGCGAAGGATTCTGCGATCAACGATGATATTGACAAGATGCGTCACAGTGCAACAGCGGCCTTGATCGACAGAAAAGATGTTGTGGTCGTATCCTCGGTATCCTGTATTTACGGTATCGGTGATCCGGATGAATACCGGGAGCAGATGCTGTCGCTCCGTGTCGGAATGATCAAGGATCGGGATATGGTGATCGATGAACTGACGGATATCCAGTATGTCAGAAATGATATGGATTTCCACCGTGGAACATTCCGTGTACACGGGGATGTGCTGGAGATCCTTCCGGTATCGACATTTGAAGATGCTGTGCGTGTTGAATTCTTTGGTGATGAGATCGACCGTATCTGTGAATTTGATCCGTTGACCGGGGAGATCAGGCGCAGCCTGAATTTTACCTGTATCTTTCCTGCTTCTCATTATGTTGTCGGACATGAGAAGCTGGAACGTGCACTTACAAAGATCGAAGCGGAATTGGCTGAACGGGTACAGTATTTTAAGGAAAATGATAAGCTGATCGAAGCGCAGCGGATTGAAGAACGGACAAATTTTGATATAGAGATGATGCGGGAGACAGGCTTCTGCTCCGGTATCGAGAATTATTCAGGACCATTATCCGGCAGAGAATCCGGGGAGACTCCGAGCACATTGCTGGATTTCTTCGGTGATGATTTCCTGTTGATCATAGATGAGTCGCATATGACGATTCCGCAGGTCGGAGGAATGTATGCAGGTGATCGTTCCAGAAAACAGAATCTGGTGGATTATGGATTCCGTCTGCCATCCGCATTGGACAACCGTCCGTTAAACTTTGAAGAATTTGAATCGAAGTTAGATCAGGTATTATTTGTATCGGCGACACCATCCAAATATGAAGCAGAACATGAGCTGCTCCGGGCCGAGCAGATCATTCGACCGACCGGATTGCTGGATCCACCGGTGGATGTCCGTCCGGTAGAAGGACAGATCGACGACCTGATGTCAGAGATATTGAAAGAGACAGAACAGGGACACAAGGTTCTGGTTACAACACTTACAAAACGTATGGCAGAGGATCTGACAGATTTCCTGCGTGAGAATGGCATTAAGGTCAAATATCTTCATTCTGATATTGATACAATGGAGCGTGTAGAGATCGTGCGTGATCTCAGAATGGGTGTATTTGACGTATTAGTTGGTATCAACCTCCTTCGTGAGGGACTTGATATTCCGGAGATCACACTGGTGGCTATCCTGGATGCAGATAAAGAGGGCTTCCTGCGTTCGGAGACTTCATTGATCCAGACGATCGGACGTGCTGCGAGAAATTCAGAAGGTCATGTTATCATGTATGCAGATATGATGACAGACTCCATGAAACGTGCGATCTCGGAGACAAATCGTCGTCGAAAGATTCAGGATGCTTATAATAAGGAACATGGGATCATACCGAAGACGATCCAGAAGAGTATCCGTGATCTTATTACAAATGAAGTCACAGAAGATAAACCGGTTGTGGATGCTGAGAAAGATATTGAATCCATGACGAAGAAAGAGCTGAAAGCAATGATCGATAAGCTGACAAAGAAGATGAACATGGCAGCCGCCGACCTGAACTTTGAAATGGCAGCGATCGTCCGTGATGAGCTGAAGAAGTATAAAGAAGCACTTCGGGACTATGATAAGTAGAAAATACAATACAGATCATGCTGTCGTACTAATTGAAAGTGTATAAACATGTATGATCATAATATTATTTGTTTGAATATTAGTTGTTAAACTAATATGAAAGATATCATTACTATTATGAAGTAAGCCTTATCCGAGGCCGGTACTTAAGTTGCGTTTTTTGCAACTTTATGTACCGCTGCACGAGGATACGAGCGGAAGCGTCTTACGGAATAATATGTAATGTATCTTTCATATTGTATAAAAGTAATAATAAATATAATGATCATACATGTTTATAAGATTCAAATAAAATGAGCAGAAAGAAGGTCAACCGAAATGGGTGATATTAAGTATATTACGATTAAAGGTGCAAAAGAACATAACCTGAAGAATATAGATGTGAAGATTCCGAGAGATAAATTTGTCGTTGTGACAGGTCTGTCCGGTTCGGGCAAATCCTCACTGGCATTTGATACGATCTATGCCGAAGGTCAGCGACGCTATATGGAGTCCTTATCTTCCTATGCAAGACAGTTCCTTGGACAGGCAGAGAAGCCGGATGTCGAGAAGATCGAGGGCCTGTCGCCTGCGATATCGATCGATCAGAAATCGACGAATAAGAATCCAAGATCCACAGTCGGAACAGTAACAGAGATCTATGATTATTTCCGTCTGTTATATGCAAGAGCAGGAATCCCACACTGTCCGAAATGTGGAAAAGTGATCAGCAAACAGAGCGTGGATCAGATGGTAGACGATATCATGCAATTGCCGGAACGGACAAAATTCATGGTACTCGCACCGGTTATAAGAGGCAGAAAAGGGGAACATGTGAAGCTGTTGGAGAAGGCGGCAAAGAGCGGTTTTGTCCGTGCGATCATTGATGGCAGTATGTATGAGTTATCCGAGGAGATCAAGCTGGATAAGAATAAGAAGCATAATATTGATATCGTTGTGGATCGTCTGGTCGTTCGTCCTGATATGGAACGAAGACTGACAGATTCTGTAGAGACAACTCTGCGGATGGCAGAAGGTCTGATGAAGATTGAGGTTATAAATGCAGATGGAGAAAATGAAATCTTGAATTTCTCTGACAGCTTTTCCTGCCCGGATTGTGGAATCAGCATTGATGAGATCGAGCCCAGAAGCTTTTCATTCAACAATCCATTTGGTGCATGTCCATGTTGTGCCGGTCTGGGATTTAAGATGGAATTTGATCCGGATCTGATGATCCCGGATACCAAGCTGTCGATCAATGAAGGGGCAATTGTTGTGCTGGGCTGGCAGTCCTGTAATGATGGAAAGAGTTTCACAAATGCAGTACTTCGTGCATTGGCAGAGGAATATCATTTCTCACTGGACACACCATTTCAGGATTACAGTGATGAGATCAAAGATCTGTTATTATATGGCAAGAACAGTCGTCCGGTAAAGGTTCATTATAAAGGACAGCGTGGAGAAGGCGTCTATGATATTACATTTGAAGGTCTGATCAAGAACGTCCAGCGAAGGTACCGGGAGACCGGAGGTGAGACGACCAAGGCAGAGTATGAGACTTTTATGACGATCACGCCATGTGAAGAATGTAAAGGAAAACGTCTGAAACCGACAGCACTGGCTGTTACGATCGCCGATAAGAATATTGATGATCTGACCAGAATGTCGATCGAGGATCTTACAAACTTTATGGATAATATTAAGTTGACAGACCGGCAGATGCTGATCGGCGGGGCAGTTTTAAAGGAGATCCGGGCGAGACTGCATTTTCTGATCGATGTAGGCCTTGATTATCTGGCACTTTATCGTTCTACAGGCACATTGTCCGGTGGCGAGGCACAGCGAATCCGTTTGGCGACACAGATCGGTTCCGGGCTTGTGGGCGTTGCTTATATTCTGGATGAACCAAGTATCGGTCTGCATCAGAGAGATAATGATAAGCTGATCGGAGCATTGGAGCATTTGCGTGATCTTGGAAATACTCTGATCGTGGTAGAGCATGATGAAGATACGATGCGTGCTGCGGATTATATTATAGATATCGGTCCGGGAGCCGGTGAAAATGGTGGTTATGTCGTTGCGGAAGGTACGGCAGAGGAGATCATGAAAAATGAGAACTCGATCACCGGTGATTATTTAAGCGGAAGAAAAAAGATTCCGGTACCGGAGGTGCGAAGAAAGCCAACGGGCTGGCTGACCGTTCAGAATGCGTATGAGAACAACCTGAAGCATATTGATGTGAATATACCACTGGGTATTATGGTATGCGTGACTGGTGTATCCGGTTCGGGAAAGAGCTCACTTGTAAATGAGATCTTATATAAGAAGCTGGCGAGAAGACTGAACAAGAGCCGTATCAAACCGGGACATCATGATCACATCGTAGGTTACGATGCACTTGATAAGGTGATCAATATCGATCAGTCTCCAATCGGAAGAAGCCCGAGATCGAACCCGGCAACCTATACAGGTGTATTTGACATGATCCGTGATCTGTTTGCAAATACAAAGGATGCCAAGGCAAGAGGATATAAGAAGGGAAGATTTTCATTCAATGTATCGGGTGGACGATGCGAAGCCTGCCGTGGTGATGGTATCATCAAGATCGAGATGCATTTCCTGCCGGATGTCTATGTTCCTTGTGAGGTATGCGGTGGCAAGCGGTACAATCGTGAGACACTGGAAGTAAAATATAAAGGTAAGAGCATTTATGATGTTCTGGATATGACTGTGGATGAAGCCTGCGAGTTCTTTGCAAATGTTCCAAGCATTCTGCGAAAGATCGAAACGTTAAAGGATGTTGGCCTGGGCTATATCCGTCTGGGACAGCCATCTACCACTTTATCCGGAGGAGAGGCACAGAGAGTAAAGCTTGCGACGGAGCTTGCCAGACGTGGAACCGGAAAGACGATCTACATTCTGGATGAACCGACGACCGGACTTCATTTCGCCGATGTTCATCGTCTGGTGGATATTCTTCGCAGACTTAGTGACAGTGGAAATACCGTAGTTGTTATCGAGCATAATCTGGATGTTATAAAGACTGCCGATTATATCATCGACATGGGACCGGAAGGCGGTGTTCGCGGTGGAACAGTGATCGCACAGGGAACACCGGAGGAGATCGCAGAATGTGAGAATTCATATACCGGACAATATCTGAAGCGGTATTTATAAAGTGTGAAGATAGAGAATACAATTAAGCTCTTATATAGATATCAGTTTTATAGAATGTGTAGAATTGATATAGAGGAATTAGAGATATAGAAATTTGGAAACATAAGGAATTAGCAACATGAGGAATGATAAGATCATTGGCGCATTGATCGGCCTTGTAGGTGCGGCCGGTAATTCCGGCTGGACAGAGAAAACAGATCAGACGATCGCAAGTGCGTTATTACAGGAAGACAATGATGAGACAATAGAGGAAATACACCGGGAGAAATACCGACTTTCTCCCGGGTGTTCCACCTGTACGGCTCCATGCGGGAATACATCTGATTATGATATGAGCTGTTTCTGGAATGGCAGCCTGGAAGAACAGAAGCGTAAGCATGACATAATCAATGAATTACAGCAGGTGGCAGAACAGTATAACAGCGGAAATCTTAAGAGATTACCTGAGGTCTGTTTCCGTGCACTTGCATGCTTTTCCTATGGCATGGACGAAGCTACATACGAGTCTTTAATGAGCGACTTCCATAATATAGCCGAAACTGTTTAAGAGTAGAACTGCAGATAGAGTTACAGTTATATCTTAGCGTTTATGTTCTATATAGATTTGCTTTTCAGGTAGCCAAGGCTGACAAATAACACTACGACTTCAACGATCGGCATAACAAACCACAGGCTGGATGCACCCAGACACAATGGAAATACAAGGATACAGATACTGCTTAAGATGATATTTCGGAGCAGTGAGATGCACAGGGATTGTGCAGATCGCAGTATCGCCTGTAAATAGTAAGAAGTCAGCAGGTTAATGCCAAATGGCAGGAATGCAAAAAAGTAGGTTCGTATACCCAGATTTGCAATATCAGTCAGTGTTGGATTCATTTTAATAAAAATACGACAGACCGCAGTCGGGAATAAGATTCCACTAAGCGAGAAGATGGCACCCATTATAAGGATAGTGGTATATGCCATCTTTTTTATTCCTTTGATTCGGACCCCATTTCCTGCACCATAATTAGTAGAGATAACAGGCTGGATCGACTGACCGACTCCGGTAAACAGGGAGTTGAACAGGATTACACAGTTTGAGATCACGCTGTAGATCGAGAGTGCATTTTCACCGCAGTATTTCAGGATCTGGATATTAAACAGCAGTACGATGAATCCATTTGCAAATTCATTGAAAAAACTTGGGATACCACCGACAATAATATGACGGATACTGGGAATCGTGTGAATCGGTCGGATGAAATGAAGACCGTTTTTGCGTGAGAAAAAGTGTGAGCCACCGACAATTACCTGGATAGTCATACCGAGAACGGAAGCGAATGCGGCACCGCCCATTCCCATATGCATAGGAAATACAAAAATGATATCCAGTGCGATATTTACGACGCCGCCAAGCAGAACTCCCGCCATTGCACGGTTTGGATCATTGTCGGCACGGATAAAGATTGCTACATAATTTGAAAATACAGCAACCGGAAGGAAAATGTTGATATAACGCATGTAGGACATGGCGTATGGGAATAAGGTGTCATTTGCTCCCATCAGATGAAGCAGCTTAGGCATGCAGGTGGCATAGATCAGCCATAAAAGGGTAGTAACAGCCGTAATCAGGAAAAAAGAGATTGTAAAATAACGATTGGATTTCTGATGATTACCACTTCCCCTGTGAACACTCATCTGTACAGAGCCGCCGACACCAAACAGGATTCCGGTTGACATCAGGATGCAGAGAAGTGGTGTTGTAATACTTAGGGCAGCAAGAGCATCTGCGCCGACACCTTTTCCAATGACGATCGCATCTGTCAGTGTATAAATAGACATAACCATGGCACTTCCAAGTGATGGTATCAGAAATTTGAAGTATAATTTTTTCAGATTGTCTTTTAATAAATCCATTATAAGTCCTCCTATGCTGTGCTGTTCACAAAAAAAGAGCCAGATAAGATAATCTTATCTGGCTCATAACATTCATGTCCATCCGGGAATCCTGAATAACATTCAGAACACCTTGCAAGGTATATCATATATACCGTCCGATTCGTGCCTATTATACCAAGTTGATAGAAAATGTCAATCAATTTTATGGCATTTTTTGTATGCGGGTGTTATAATAGCATCCGCAAAAAACACAGTGAGGTAGGAATAAATGAATTTTATTAAGAAAAACTGGATAGGAATTCTGGTGTGTTTTATCATAGCAGTTCCTTCATGGTTAATTGGAAAACGGTTTCCGGTTGTCGGCGGACCGATCATTGCGATATTAGCCGGTATGTTGATCGCACTCGTATGGACGGATAAGGGAAAGGCAGAAGCCGGTATCAAATGGACATCAAAGATTGTTTTGCAGACAGCCGTTGTATTATTAGGATTTGGCATGAATCTCGGAGTAATCCTGCAGACAGGAAAACAGTCGCTTCCGATCATTATCTGTACGATCGGTACATCCTTATTGATCGCATGGATCCTTCGAAAGGTGATGAAGGTTCCGGCAAATACTTCGATTCTTGTCGGTGTTGGATCTTCTATCTGTGGTGGTTCCGCAATCGCAGCAACAGCACCGGTTATAGATGCAGATGACGATGAAGTCGCACAGGCTATTTCTGTTATCTTTTTCTTTAACGTGCTTGCGGCTATCTTCTTCCCGATCATAGGAAAAGCAATAGGATTTGATACGGCATCCGGTGATGCATTTGGAATATTTGCGGGAACAGCCATCAATGATACATCTTCTGTAACAGCGGCGGCATCAACATGGGACAGCATGTGGAATCTTGGAAGTGAGACTCTCAATAAGGCAGTAACGGTAAAACTGACCAGAACACTGGCAATTATACCGATCACATTAGTGCTTGCGGCAGTTCGTGCAAGACAGGCGGCAAAGACAGAGCAGAAGACAAATGGATTCAGCTTGAAAAAAGCATTTCCTATGTTCATTCTGTATTTTGTGATCGCATCTATAATCACAACGATCTGTATCAGTCTGGGCGTAAATGCGGATGTATTTGCACCGTTAAAGGAGCTGTCCAAATTCTTCATTATCATGGCTATGGCGGCGATCGGGTTAAACAGCAATGTTATTAAGCTGATCAAAACCGGTGGCAAGCCGATTTTGCTAGGTGCATGCTGTTGGATCGGCATTACCTTGGTCAGCCTGCTTATGCAGCATGTTATGGGAATCTGGTAAAAGCATGTAAGAACGCCCTTGGGGCATATATGGCAGAAAACCTGTAACAGCAATATGCCCCATATGGTTTATACAACAGAACACAAGTGGTCTGTGAAATAAATCCATATGGGGCATATTATTGTTATACGATATTCGTATTACGAAAGAAATTAGTCGTTAGCTTTGCCAACTGATCCGAAAAGTTCCATCTTTTCTTTAACAGTAGCCTTGATAGCTTCGAAACCAGGAGCAAGAAGCTTTCTAGGATCAAATCCCTTACCTTCAAGATCCTTACCAGCCTCGATGTACTTTCTTGTAGCATCTGCGAATGATAACTGGCACTCTGTGTTAACATTGATTTTTGAAACGCCAAGTGAGATAGCTTTCTTGATCATGTCAGCAGGGATACCTGTACCACCGTGAAGAACTAATGGCATAGTACCTGTCTTCTGCTGGATAGCATCAAGTGTTTCGAATGAAAGACCCTTCCAGTTTGCTGGGTACTTACCATGGATGTTACCGATACCGGCAGCAAGCATATCTACGCCAAGATCAGCGATGATCTTACACTCTTCTGGATCTGCGCACTCGCCCATACCAATAACACCGTCTTCTTCACCACCGATTGAACCAACTTCACACTCGATAGAAAGACCAAGCTGATGAGCAACATTAACAAGCTCTGTTGACTTAGCAAGGTTCTCTTCGAATGGATAGTGTGAACCATCGAACATGATAGATGTGAATCCGGCCTTAACACACTTGTAGCATCCTTCATATGTTCCGTGATCAAGGTGAAGAGCTACAGGAACTGTAATTCCTAAAGAATCGTGCATAGCCTTAACCATAGCTGCAACTGTTTCAAATCCAGTCATATACTTTCCAGCGCCTTCTGAAACACCAAGGATTACAGGAGACTGAAGTTCCTGAGCTGTAAGAAGAACAGCCTTTGTCCATTCAAGGTTATTGATGTTAAACTGACCAACGGCATATTTTCCAGCCTTAGCCTTTTCCAACATTTCTTTTGCTGAAACTAACATTATAAATTCCTCCATTATAAAAATTATTTTGGGCTTTCATCTGCCCGAATTGTCCACATTTATAATGTAAAAATCCGGTTAGATAACCCTACTCTGTCGCCATTATACATTATTTATTTCCAAAATAAAAGCCATTTACAAAAACTTGATAAAAATAAAAAAATACTGCGCCATAATAACCCTGATGTCGCAGCGTAGTATTTTATCATTATGTAAAACATTTATAAAAGAATCCGCCATTTCCTTGAAATGCTAAAACTGGGATGGTAAAATTTTTATAATATAATTCGTGGAGGAAACAATATATGCTTCAGTTAAAGAAGATTGTGAAGGACTATCAGACCGGAGATGAAGTGGTAAAGGCGTTAAAAGGCATTTCCATTAATTTCAGAAAGAATGAATTCGTATCGGTACTTGGTCAGTCCGGCTGTGGTAAGACAACGCTTCTTAATATTATAGGCGGACTTGATCAGTATACGAGTGGTGATCTGGTTATCAATGGCAGATCAACAAAAGAATTCAAGGCAAGAGACTGGGATTCATACCGGAATAATTCGATCGGTTTTGTATTCCAGAGTTACAATCTGATTCCGCATCAGACGGTTCTCGCAAATGTCGAGCTGGCGCTGACCTTATCCGGTGTATCCAAATCCGAGCGTAGAAAACGTGCAAAAGAGGTGTTGGAAAAGGTTGGTCTGGGCGATCAGATCTATAAGAAGCCGAATCAGATGTCCGGTGGACAGATGCAGCGAGTAGCGATCGCCAGAGCATTGATCAATGATCCTGATATCCTGCTTGCAGATGAGCCGACCGGAGCCCTGGACTCCGAAACCAGTGTCCAGATCATGGAGCTGTTAAAGGAGATCGCAGAAGAAAAGCTGGTCATCATGGTAACACACAATCCGGAGCTTGCAGACAAATATTCTACAAGAATCGTGAAGCTGTTAGATGGTAAGATCATAGATGATTCCGCACCATTTTCAGATGAAGACGAAGCGAAAGAATCAGAAGAAGCATATGCACCGAGAAAGACATCTATGTCTGTATTTACGGCATTTTCCCTCAGCTTTAATAACCTGCTGACGAAGAAAGGACGAACCCTTTTAACGGCATTTGCCGGAAGTATCGGTATCATCGGTATCGCGCTGATTCTGTCATTATCCAGTGGATTCCAGGGCTATATCAATGATGTGCAGGAGGAAACCCTGTCATCCTATCCAATCGAGATCCAGAAAAAGGCAATGGATTATTCTGACCTGATCTCGGAAATGGCGGGTAATACAAAGGAAGAAGATCTGAGTGATCATGACCCGGATCGTGTATACTCTGGTGATGTCATGGGCGATATGATGGTGTCCATGCTCTCAGAGGTAAAGGAAAACGATCTGGAAACATTTAAGAAATATATTGAAGATGATACAAATGGATTCAAGGATATCGTGAGTGATATCAAGTATACCTATGATACTCCGATGTATGTATTTAACGAAAATGCAGCAGGCGGTACACAGCAGGTAAATCCAAGTATCATGATGCGAGAGATGGGATTTGGCGATATGGAAGAATCCCAGAAATCCCTGTCAGGCTTCATGTCGGCATTCAGTTACGGAAATAATTCCATGGATATGTGGAAGCAGTTAATGAGTAATCGGGAGCTGTTGGAACAGCAGTACGATGTGCTTGCAGGACACTGGCCTCAGAATAAAAATGAAGTTGTACTGGTCGTTGATAAGAATAACGAGATCAGTGATTTTACCTTATATACATTAGGTGTCAGAAATGCTTCTGATCTTGGAGAGATGGTTCCGAAGATCATGGCAGGTAAAGATTACGATGCACCGGAGGAAATGAGCTTCTCCTATGATGATCTTTTAAATCTCAAATTCAAGCTCATTCTGCCGAGTGACATTTATCAAAAAAATGCAGACGGAACATGGGCAGACAAGAGTTCCGATGAAGATTATATGGCAGATGTGATCAGCAAAGGTCTGGATATTCAGGTTTGTGGTATCATCCGTCAGAGCGAATCCTCTTATGCAGCATCGATCGATGCGGGAATGATCGGTTATACCGCTGAACTTGCAGAGTATGTTGTATCCGAAAATGAAAAATCGGAGATCGTAAAACGGCAGCTTGACAATCCGGATACCGATGTATTTACAGGACTTCCGTTTTCAAACGGAGAAGATATCGACATGAGTCAGGTGGACATGCAGCAGATCGTTGCATCCATGAACCTGTCAGAGGAACAGCAGGCATATATTTCACAGATGTCTGATGAGCAGTTATTTGAAATGTTAAAGGAACAGGGCTATTTTGCACAGTCTACCGCAACCTATGATGATAATATCGAGAAGCTTGGATTTGCGGATCTGGCAAAGCCGTCCGTTATCAGCCTGTATTGTTCAGAATTCGCGGACAAGGATAAGCTGACAGATCTGATCGACAAATATAATGATTCACATTCAGACAGCGAGATCACTTATACCGATTATATCGGGCTGATGCTATCTTCCGTTACGAAGATCATCGATGCGATCACTTATGTATTGATCGCATTTGTAGCTATCTCGTTGATCGTATCATCGATCATGATCGGAATCATTACCTATATCTCTGTACTGGAGAGAACGAAGGAGATCGGTATTCTTCGAAGTATCGGAGCGTCGAAAAAGGATATTTCCCGTGTGTTTAACGCAGAGACATTTATTATCGGACTGGTATCCGGTGCGATCGGTATTCTGGTTACGGTGCTGTTAAATATCCCGATAAGCAAGGTGATAGAGAAATTTGTAAATGTGCCAAATGTATCTTCACTTCCGGTAAAGGGTGCGGTGATCCTTGTGATCATTAGTGTTGTGCTTACTTTGATCGGCGGTCTTATCCCATCTAAGATGGCAGCGAAGAAAGACCCTGTAATAGCACTTAGAAGTGAGTAACAGATAATTGTGAAATTAAAAATTATAAGTTATATATGAACAGTTTGAATTACCAAAACAGTGGCATTTGAGTCCGCCGGTCCTTAGATGGTGCATTAGCAGCATCTTAGTACCGTTGCAGGGCTAACTGAGACCTTAGCGAGGTTTACCGAGGTTAGTTCGAAGTTACACAGCGGGGAAACGAGCGGAAGCGTCCACTGGTTGGTAATGTCAATACTGTTCATATAAAAAAGAGAATATTTAATTCACAATTATCTGTCATGATAGAAAGGAGCGAGGCGGCATGAGTGCATATGTTGAGTTTAAGGATGTTAAGAAAATATATAAGACCGGTGAGGTTGAGATCCATGCTCTGCGGGATGTGAACTTCGAGATTGAAAAAGGAGAATTCTGTGTCATTGTTGGAGCGTCAGGAGCGGGAAAGACAACGATTCTGAATATCCTGGGCGGAATGGACACGCTGTCCGGCGGCAGTGTATATCTGGACGGAAAAGAAATCTCCGGGCTGAACAAGCGGCAGCTTACGGCATACAGGAGATATGATGTAGGATTTGTATTTCAGTTCTATAATCTGGTGCAGAATCTGACGGCATTGGAAAATGTAGAGCTTGCGGCACAGATCTGTAAGAACCCGTTAGATGCGGCAACGGTATTAAAGCAGGTAGGGCTTGAGGATCGTATGGCAAATTTCCCTGCACAGTTATCCGGTGGAGAGCAGCAGCGGGTAGCGATCGCCAGAGCACTTGCAAAGAATCCGAAGCTGCTTTTATGTGATGAACCGACCGGTGCGCTGGACTATAATACAGGAAAATCCGTACTCAAATTGCTTCAGGATACCTGTAGGAACACCGGAACTACGGTTATCGTTATCACACATAATCAGGCACTTACTGCAATGGCAGATCGTGTGATCACAGTTAAGAGCGGAACAGTAGAGAAGGTTGTTCTGAATGATAACATTAAAAATGTAGAAGATCTGGAATGGTAGGTATGTTTTATGAAATCAATGATGCGTCGTACGACATTTCGAGAAATTAAAAACAGTTTTGGACGGTTTGCAGCGATTCTCGCGATCATAGCGTTAGGTGTTGGTTTCTTTTCAGGCCTGAAGATGACCAAGCCGGCTATGGTGAAGACGATTACGGATTTCCTCAGTGATTCGGAATTCTATGATCTGCATCTGGTGTCTACGCTTGGCTATACAGATGAGGATGTGGAAGCATTTGCGGGTGAGGATGATGTCCGGTATGCAGAGGGCAGCTATTCATTTGATGTGCTTTATGATGGTATGGGTGATAATGAACGTGCACTCAAAACCTTGTCATTGCCGGAGCATGTGAATGACATCCGTCTGGTGGATGGCAGACTGCCGGAAGCGGATGATGAATGCGTAGTGGATGACAAGCTGACAGATGTGAGAATCGGTGATGTCATTACCGTGGCAGATACGAATGGTGATGCCACTGAGACAAAGCTCCGCTATAGGGAATTTACGGTTACCGGAACCGTACAGTCCTCCCTTTATATTAATTTTGAACGTGGAACGACTACTCTCGGGACCGGTAAATTAAGTGGATTTGTATATATGAAGCCGGAAGCATTTGACTGTGAATGCTACACTGACGTCTATGTCAGGTTTGATCAGGACTATGCGTTATACGATGATGCGTACGATACCTATATGGACGAGAAAAAGGATGACTGGGATGCTATCTGTCATGACCGTGTTACGAAACGATATCAGGCGCTTCTGATGCAGACCGGGCTTACCGAAGATATGGTTGCCGGCGTAACCATAGATGATGCACCGGATGTCAGTTATTATATTCTTGGCAGGGAGACGAATGTCGGTTATGTCTGTTTTGAGAGTGATTCCGATATCGTAGATGGTGTAGCAAAGGTATTTCCGGTGTTTTTCGTATTGGTTGCTGTGCTTGTCTGTATGACGACGATGAATCGTATGGTCGAGGAACAGCGAACAATGATCGGAATGCTAAAGGCACTTGGATACAGTGAGCATACGATCATGAGCAAATATATGATCTATTCAGGGCTGGCAGCAGTTATCGGATGTATAGGAGGCTTTTTTGCTGGAACGTATGCATTCCCACGGGTAATCTGGAAAGCATATCATATGATGTATCTGAATATTAGCTTAAAATATATTGTAGACTGGAAGCTGGCAGGAATTGCTATGCTGGTATCTCTGGCATGTTCGGTAGGAACGACATGGTTTACCTGCCGGTATGAGCTGTCGGAGACTGCGGCAGGTCTGATGCGGCCGAAGGCACCGAAGGCGGGCAAACGTGTATTTCTTGAGAAAATATCATTTGTATGGAAACGGTTAAAATTCCTGCATAAGGTATCGGTTCGAAATATCTTCCGTTATAAGAAGCGTTTCTTTATGATGGTAATAGGAATCAGTGGATGCACAGCCCTGCTTCTGACCGGATTTGGTATCAATGATTCGATCGCCGGCTTTGCAGATCGTCAGTATGATGAGATCCAGATCTTAGACGGAACGATGACCCTTGCAGAGAGTGTTGATGATGTAAAGAAAATGAATGCAGCTTCTGAGGAAAATCAGAAGGATCAGCAGGAAGCAACGCAGACGGGTTCGGAATCAGCGGCAGCCGGTGATCTGTATGATAAATTAGACAAATATATGCAGGACTATGATTTTGTTGGTGAGACAAGCTGGGATCTGATAGAGTCCGATGGCATTAAGAGCATTAATCTGGTTATTATGAAGGAACCGGAGCATTCGGACAAATATATGGATTTTCACAACAGTAAGAATGAGAAGGTCGCTTATCCGGGCAAGGATGAGGCGATTATCAACAGTGCTCTGGCAACCCGGTATGATCTGTCCGTTGGAGATATCATTACGATCCGGAACAGTGATATGAAAGAGATCAAGGCAAAGATTTCCGGCATTTTTGAAAATTATGTATATAATTATGTATATCTGTCGCCGGAAACATACATGGATCAGATGGGAGAAGCTCCGGTATATCATTCCGTCTATTTCAATCTGAAGTCTGATATGGATGCGCATGAAGTGGCTGCCGATCTTATGAAAGAAAATGTAGTTTCTGCAGTAGTCGTGAATGGAGATATGCGCGAACGTATCAGCAATATGATGAAGAGTCTGGACTATATCGTTCTGGTCGTTATCCTGTCGGCGGCAGCACTGGCATTTATCGTGCTGTATAACCTGACAAATATCAATATTACAGAACGAATCCGGGAGATTGCAACCGTAAAGGTGCTTGGATTTTTCAGAAATGAAACCTCATCTTATGTGTTCCGTGAAAACTGGGTGCTGACGGCAATCGGAATAGCAGTCGGTCTGGTGCTCGGAGTATTTCTGCATAGCTTTGTTATGGATCAGATTCGTGTGGATATGGTTTCATTTGACACTTACATTTCACCGCTTAGTTATGTGTACAGCATTATCCTGACGTTTGCTTTTAATGGCTGTGTCAACCTGTTCATGTCGGTGAGACTGGAGCGGATCAATATGGCGGAGTCCTTGAAGTCTGTGGATTAAAGCGGATAAGATAAAAATGCAAAGAACATATTGTATCGGGTTCTGTGTTGATACCATATGTTATAAGAAAACTGCAGGTGTATAGAGTGATTGCAGGCAGAAAATATATAAATGAAATGGCAGGAGGAAGAAAGAATGACAGTTACAAATGATATTAAGTACATCGGTGTGAATGACCATGAGATCGATCTGTTTGAGGGACAGTATATTGTGCCAAATGGCATGGCATATAATTCTTATGTGATCATGGATGAGAAGATTGCCGTTATGGATACGGTGGATCAGAATTTTACGGATGAATGGTTAGCAAAGCTGGAAACGGAGCTTGCAGGCCGGACACCGGATTACATCGTGGTTCAGCATATGGAGCCGGATCATTCGGCGAATCTTGCAAATTTCATGGAGAAGTATCCGACAGCAACAGTTGTTGCAACAGCGGCAGCATTTAACATGATGAAGAACTTCTTTGGAAAAGATTATGCTGATAGAAGAATGATGGTGAAAGAGGGAGATACCTTATCACTTGGAAAGCATGAGCTGACATTTGTCATGGCTCCGATGGTACACTGGCCGGAGGTTATGATGACCTATGACAGCACAGATAAGGTATTATTCTCCGCGGACGGCTTCGGCAAATTCGGAGCCTTGGATGTAGAGGAGGACTGGGCATGTGAGGCTCGCCGTTACTACATCGGAATCGTAGGAAAGTTCGGCGCACAGGTTCAGGCATTGTTGAAGAAGGCAGCAGGACTGGATATCCAGATCATCTGTCCGCTTCATGGACCGGTTCTGACAGAGAATCTCGGATATTATATCGGTTTGTATGATACATGGTCATCTTATGGAGTAGAAACAGACGGTGTAGTGATCGCTTACACATCTGTCTATGGACATACAAAAGAGGCAGCGGAGCTTCTTGCAAAGAAGTTGACCGAAAAGGGATGTCCAAAGGTGGCAGTCAATGACCTTGCCCGCTGTGATATGGCAGAGGCAGTAGAGGATGCGTTCCGTTATGGCAAACTGGTGCTTGCAACAACGACCTATAACGGTGACATTTTCCCATTTATGAGAGAGTTCATCAATCACCTGACAGAGCGTAATTTCCAGAACCGCACGATCGGTCTGATCGAGAATGGCGCATGGGCTCCAATGGCTGCAAAGGTTATGAAGGGTATGTTTGAAAACAGCAAGAATCTGACATTTACTGATACAACAGTTCAGATCAAGGCGGCATTAAATGATGCAAGCCTTGCACAGATCGATGCACTGGCAGATGAACTGTGTAAATAATCGATTCTTATATAGAAGTATTGTTCTACCACTATGATAAAGAGGTCGTACATATAAATGACAGAATGGAGAAGCTATGAGTCTGGTAAAAATCTGTGGAATCACAGAAGAACAGGAAGTTGAATATGTAAATGAAGCTGGCGTGGATTTTATGGGAATGGTGATGTTCTTTCCGAAAAGCAAGCGGAATATCACAGTAGAAAAAGCATCTTCCCTTATAAAAAAGCTGAACCCTGCGGTCACATCCGTAGCGGTAACGGTAGAACCGACGCTCGATCAGATCCGGGAGATCGAAGCTGCCGGAATTCAGATGATCCAGATTCATGGGGATATCAGCGAGGAACTGCTGCAGGAGATCCGTATTCCTGTTATCAAAGCATTTAATGTACATGATCTGTCTTCTTATGAGAGATATCATCAGGCGGACATAGTAAAAGGATATATCTTTGATGCACAGACACCGGGCAGTGGGAAGACCTTTAATTGGTCTGTGCTCTCCGATATTCCGCATGATGAGAAGTTTGCCCTTCTTGCCGGAGGTTTAAATCCTGACAATGTGGCAGAGGCATTTGCCGCAACTCATGTGGATGGTGCAGACACCAGCTCCGGTGTGGAGAACGACACCGGAATCGGCAAAGACCGGGAGAAGATCCTGAGATTTGTGGAGAATGTGAAGAGTCAGTAAGAGATGTATTATTTCAGGCACTCTGTGGGCAGTGATACGTTTTTGAGCAGACATTGGTTATTTTCATTGACTGCTTGAAAGGTATCATGCTTATAGGGTGCTGTTTTATTGTGCGATTCGCAGCAATGCTTTTCGTACATTATCCAGATAATTTCTTCCGACCGTCTGGGTTTGTTTATTTGCAAGATAGATCGTGGAGCCGGATAATGAGGTGACATGATTTATATTGACAATGCAGGACTTGTGACACCGTATAAATGGTTCGGGCAGATGCTGTTCCATGTTTTTCAGCGAGGTTCGTTCTGTGTATAAGCCGGAAGCTGTTGTGATACAGCAGTCATGCCCCAACCTGCTTATGGAAATGATATCATTGAACGGAATCCGTGTGATGTTATTGTCCTTATGCAGGCAATAATAGTCTGAAGAATGCAGTGAAATATACTGATCCAGGCAACGTTCGATCGCTTCAGGTGAAACAGGTTTTAATAAATAGTTGATCGCCTGTGCCTGATATCCGTCAAAGACATATTCACGGAAGGCTGTAAGAAAAATAATATCTCCTTGATATCCGTTTTTCCTTAATTGTGTACAGATATCGATTCCATTTTTGATGTGATCATCGGCAGGTATATTCGTGTCGGCATTTTTCAGTTCAATATCGGAAAACAGCAAATTACAATCTTTCATAAATGCTGATCCTAAAATAGAAGTTTCATCGTGAAACCATTTGACAGAAACAGCATATTCCTTTTTCTCAGCCCAGTTATGTATAACTTCCGCTAATTGTTTATAATGTTTTGGAATGTCTTCCAGTACAGCGATATTTATATTCATCCGATCAATTCATCCTTTCACTTAAGTGGCAATAATATCTGGATCATAAAGGTATCCGTCGTTGGTTGAATGTTAAAAATACCATTATGATCGTTTACAATACTTTGGATTCTCGACAGCCCCAATCCATGTTCGGGTGTATCCTCTATGGTTTTCGTTGATAGGAAATGATTCTTCTTATCTATTCTGTAATATCCATTTGTCCGGTTGCTTATGGCGATGGAAAGCATATTCTGAAATGGTTTCATCGAAAAATCAATCGAGCGTTGTTCTGTTTCCGGAAGCTGTTCACATGCTTCGATGGCATTGTCAAATAAATTACCAAGTAAGGAACATAATTCAATATCCGATAGCGGAATGCTGTCCGGCAGAAATACCGAGTATTCAACCTGAATCTGTGCAGATTTACATTGGATCAGTTTATTTGTGAGGATGCTGTCTACCGTGAAGTTGCCACTCGCAAGAATGTAGTGGTTGTTATTTACGGTCGCAGTCAGTTCCCGGACAAATGCTTCTGCTTCCGGATAGGCATGATTTGCCATCAGGGAGTGAAGGGTGTCCAGATGATTGCTGATGTCATGCTTCAGATAGCGAAGCTCTGATATGGAGCTGATGATCTGGTCGTATTGCTTACGCTCCATTTCCGATAAAAGCTGTTGCCTGGACAACCGGATATTTTTCTCACGTTCTATGCCGAGGTGGTACAGGTATATTGTCAGGGAGATAAATAAGATCAAGATTAGGAAACAGATGGCAGACAGAAGATCTGCATAGGTTTCCGGACTTCCGGTATGGATATTTACCTGACCGGCAACGATAAGATTTTCAATCACGGTGCATAAGACTGACAACAGAACGAAGATTATTTTTTCTGTTCGTGAGAGCTTGAAGGCTCTGGATGAGAAACAGAGCAGAATGGATGTCAATACCGTAAGGGTCAGAAGATACAGGATCGTAACCGGGCTTTGTACTGCATGATCCGTCAGCATCCCATCGGCATCTGTGTGCAGCCATTCTACAGGGAATATGGTCGCTGTGAATTTGGAAACAAGTTCTACTATGCAGAATATAACGACCCAGAACAGATTGCTGATCTGGAACGTAAAGAATATACAGGTATACAGGTAATGTAAGACCAATAGTATAGTCAGGGATTTGATGATAACGGGAGCCTGCATGACATCCAGTAATAAGGCACATTCTGCCAATACGAGAACCGACAGGATCTGTAACAGATAAGAATATCTGAAGCTTCGCCGGTTTAATTTTCCATTTGCAAGTATCAGAAAAAGAAATGATACCCAGATATTTATAATAAATTCTGCAATATAGTCACTCAAAAATATCCCCTCGCATTCCCATATCGTTTGTGTTCATTTTCGATAAATCTACACTTCTACAATATTTATTGTAACATACCAGCCTTTGCTGTGAAGACTATAATTTCATTTCCGTATGTTGTTTGCATCCGGCAGGATGTTGTTTGCGCCGGCGTGCCTTGAACAGGGGAATGTGGATGGTATGATGATGAAAATCATTTACTTGCAAGGGATGATCTTTCAGGTGTATGGAATGAGCCATGGCCGTAAAATTGTCTGCTTGCAAGGTTGTTTAGGAAGGAGGGCATATCTATGATATTCGGACATGTATTAAAGAAACACATAAGCATGAATCCTGTCATATCCGGGTTGTTATTGTTGGGCGTTGTCATATGTGTATATTGCATCAGCATCATGCTGGGTCTGGCGGTAGGGCAGTATCAGTTGGCTACCTGCAGCAATACGGAAGCATCTCTGACGATCGATATAGATGGGAAAAACGGTGTAAATATGGATGAGATGTCTGCATATCTGAATAGCATCTCAAAAAAAGACATGGTAAATGTATTATATTTCACAAGACTGGAAAGCAAAAAAGTATTGGTAGGTTGGGATGGAACAAAAGGAAACAACTGGTTTCCAATCACTTCAGGAAATTTTTTTAACAAAGAGGAACAGGCAGCAGGTGAATATGTTGGTTTTGTATCTGATAATATGAAAAATGCAATAGCCGGAAGCGGAAGTTTTGAGGCAGGAGAGCATACATATGAAGTAATTGGTATGGGCTGGATCGTTCCATGGTCCTTCGCTTCAGCCAGAGCATCACAGTCACAGATCAACATTTTAGGGGAAGAAGCCGGTGAGGAAATGCAATATATGTTGATCCCATATAAATGTTATAAAGAAGAATTTCAACCGGAACAGATACTGGCGCAATTCAATTATGCATCTTATGAGGATTTGCAGAAATATGCAGAAAAAATACAGGATATGTTTCCATCGACGCGGGTATATTTACCCGATAGCAATTCCGATGATGTGCTGGAAGAAGGACGGACGCAATATGAAATACTTGCATTTCTTTTGTGTATGATCGCCGGGATAACAGTGATCAGACTCATGGCAGAGTGGATCACAACTTATAAAAAAGAGATCACCGTTTTGTGGTTGTGCGGGATGCCAAAAGTACGGTGCATGTTATTGATATATGGACACTGGCTTTTATATTATGGCGTTGGCAGTATCATTGCGATTATTCTGCAATATCTTACCTTTCCATTACTTCAATATGTCTATGGAAATGCATTCCCAATGCCTGACAGCCTGATATATATATTAGCTGTTATGTTTGGATTTTCGATATTATGCACGTTAAGACCGATGGGAAAGGTGGTTCGTTTATATACAAAGGGGGAGATCGTATGAATTTTCTTCGGATATGCAGGTATTTATATACAAAGAAGTTGTTTGGGGAGATTGTTTTATTCATTCAGTTGATATGTATGCTTGAAATGTCATTTGTTGTATTAAAACCGGTCGATTCATATCTGATGGAGAAAAAGCAGGTAAAAGCGGCATATACATTAGACTTTGATTCTATGGTTCATTTTAGCAAGAATAATTCAATATATGCGCAGGAAATGGTCGGAAATGGAACTGCGGCAAAAGAGATTTATGAGCTGCTGTGGGAGTCGGACGGTGTGAAAAAAGTAGATCGATGTGCATTTGAAAATGGTACTTATATGCAGACGGATGGGAAGCTGGGCAGCGCAAATCTGGTTTTATATTCGAGCGAAATGTTAGATGTTATCCGGTTAAATACGGAATCAGCGGTGTTGAAAAATGTATCGGAAGGATATGTCCCGATATTGGTCAGCAATTCTATGGCAGAGGAATTACCGGTTGGAACAAAGACGGAAATCAATCTTGTTTTTGATGATACGATAAAAATACCGTGTGAAGTGGTGGGTATCTTACAGGAAGACAGTGCGGTTCCTGTGGTTTTCAGTTATGGAGATATCATGGAACTGGGAGATATGGCAGTTCCGTCGAAAGATTTATCGGAATACAGATTTATTGTATTTGGCAAGGCTATGGATGAATTGTTTGCTCGTTTGACAAATGTTAATTTTCTTATAGAACCGGAAAAACATGTATCGGGAGAAAATCTGGCAATCTCTTTGCAAAGTAAAATGAGAAATTATGGAACTTTAAATACTTACCGGACGATAGCAGCAGGAGCTTTTAAGAATATGCTGGAAGAAAATGCATGGTATGTGCTTGCATTTGCTTTGTTGACCTTGATCGCAGTGTTTGGATATGGCGGATATCTGTATCTTATGATCGCACAGAAGAAAAATGAGTTTGCGGTATTTTATATATTAGGAATGACAAGAAAGAAGATGATAGCGGTTATTTTCTCATCCGGTGCAATTTTGCTGGCAGTGTCATTTGGAATAGCGGCACTTTTATATCCATGGTTTACAAAAACAATATTAAAAATACAGGAGAGTTACGGATACATAGGGATATTTAGTTATGGATTTTCAGCAGGTGTGCTTTTGTTCATTCTGCTATTGAGCGTATGGATGGGGTTCCGGCGAACCGGAAAACAGGCGGAGATTGAATTATTAAAGGGTGGTGACTGATATGATCGAATTAGAAAAGATTGAAAAAATATATAATGCAGGAAAAGCAACCGAGACGCATGCATTAAAGGATATTAATCTGAGAATAGAAGAGGGGGATATGGTTGCCATTACCGGACCTTCCGGTTCCGGAAAATCAACTCTGCTGCATATTATTGCAGGAATTGATTCGCCGAGTTCAGGGGAATATCGTTTTTGTGGGAAACTGGTTTCTGATATGTCTGATAAAGAAAGATGCAGAATACGCAATCAAAAGATAGGGATGATCATGCAGGATTTTGGACTTCTTGGAAACGATACAGTTCTGCGGAATGTATGTCTGCCCGAAGTGATCGGAGGACGATATAATCGCAAATTTGAAAATAAAGCAAAGAAAATATTGTCGGCTGTCGGGCTTTCAGGGTTAGAGCAAAAAAAGACAAATCAGTTATCCGGTGGACAAAGACAGAGGGTTGCGATCGCCAGAGCATTGGCAATGGATGCAAAAATAATTATTGCAGATGAACCAACGGGAGCGTTAGATTCTGAAAATACCGATAGTCTTATGGATTTATTGTTGGAACTAAACAGACAGGGGATAACGATCATTATCGTATCGCATGATCCAAAGGTTGCGATGCGGTGTCCGATCCGGTACAGGATAGAGGATGGAAGAATTGAATGAGTATATTTATCACCTGAAAATTGTTGAGTTTATAAAAATTACCACCTGAAAAATGCTATAGACGAACAAATTACCACCTGAAAAATGTTGATAAAATATAAATAAAAGCATATAATATTGGCATAACTGCTACGGATAAGTGCAAAGGTGGTATGAAGTTATGGAAAGAGATTTATTTATAAAGTTAGAAAAATGGAAGGATAAGAAAAAAAGAAAACCTTTAATTATCCAAGGTGCCAGACAAGTTGGAAAAACATGGATTATGAAGGAATTTGGTGCGCGATATTTTAAGAATACAGTATATATTAACTTTGATAATAATGAAATTATGAAAAGGGTATTTCAAATTGATTTTGATATTGCGCGTATTGTATCTGCTATTAAAATTGAGTATGGAAAAAGTTTTGAAGCAGCAGATACATTGATTATATTTGATGAAATACAAGAAGCGCCTGAGGCTCTTACATCGTTAAAATATTTTTATGAAAATGCACCACAATATGCCATAATTGCTGCAGGATCATTATTAGGAGTAGCACTTCATAGTGGTACTTCATTTCCTGTTGGAAAGGTAGACTTCATGCAGCTTTATCCTTTGAATTTCAGCGAGTTTTTATGCGCAAATGGTGAAAATGAGTTGGCAAAATTATTACAATCGCGTGATTATGAAATGATAAATGCCTATTCTATAAAATATACGGAGCTATTAAAAAAATATTACTATATAGGTGGAATGCCAGAAGTTATTCAAACATATTTAGATACAGATGACTTTAATGAAGTAAGAGAAATCCAGAAGAATTTACTGAAGTATTATGAAGAGGATTTTAGTAAGCATGCACCCAGAGATGTAATTCCAAGAATTATGATGGTATGGAATTCTATTCCGGCTCAGCTTGCAAAAGAAAATCGTAAGTTTATTTATGGTTGTGTGAGGGAAGGCGCCAGAGCAAAGGATTTTGAATTAGCAATCCAATGGTTGGAAGATGCCGGTTTGATTATAAAAAGTTATCGTGTTAGTAAACCGGATATTCCTTTGATTGCATATATGGAGATGAGCAGCTTCAAGATGTTTATGATTGATGTAGGGCTTCTTGGGGCAAAGGGAAATATTGCAGCAAAAGTGTTGCTGGATGGGTGTAGAATTTTTGAAGAATTTAAAGGAGCATTGACAGAACAGTTTGTTGCACAGCAGTTAAAAGCAGCTGATAGAGAATTGTATTATTACTCTACAGAAAATTCCAGTGGGGAGATTGACTTTTTGATACAACAGGAGATGCAGTGTATTCCTATTGAGGTAAAAGCAGAAGAAAACCTACGAGCAAAGAGTTTGCGAGCTTTTTGTGAAAAATATAAACCTGAAATGGCAATACGATCTTCTATGTCGAAATTTAGAAAACAAGATTGGATGGTGAATGTTCCATTGTATATGCTGGATCAATTTCTCAGCACCCTATGAGTAACCATAGGGTGCTTTCAGAAATTTACTTCAACACCGTGCCATCTGCAAGAGTGATGGTGTAGCCGTTGAAATTGATCGTGCCATTATTGGTAAGGCTGCTGATCGTGCAGTTACCAGTCAGATTCCAGGTGCTTCCGGAATCAATCGTAACAACGGCATTGTCGGAGACAGCAGTACCACCATCGGCATTATCGATAATGTTGATCGTTCCGTTAAAGGTGCTGTTATCAGATAATGTCATATCAAGCGTGGAGATCGTATCCACAACGATATCACCGTCTAAGGTCTGGTCGCTTGCGGAAAATGTTACCTGTGCGCCATTTGCTCCAGCGGTACCCCAGCCATGGGAAGCGGAGTTGCCGCAAATATTCATCAGGTAGCTGTCGCTGTCTTTATTTGTGATCGTTCCATCGGAAAGAGAGATCACACAATTCGTATTTGTAATGTAAATATCGCTGCACGAGGATTAGAGTGGAAACGTCTTACGAAATAATAGGTAGATGATATAGATGTACAGGAACTATTTAATTTACTTGTATTCTAAAAGGGAATCCTTAAACGAACTTTAAAACAGAGAAAAATATTGTCGGTGACAAGATAAAAATTCGCTTACCTGTATGCGCGGTTATAAAACAATCCGTTTCTTGTGTTGAAATACAAAAATGGAAGGATACATTACTATTATGCAGCAAGCCTTTTCTAACGCCGGTTCTTAGTGAGCCGCCAAAGGCGGGGAACTTAGCACCGTTGCGTTAGAATAGAGTGCAAACGTCTTGCGTAATAATGGGTAATGTGTTCTTCCATTTTTAAGATTCGGAAAAACGGATTGTTTTATAACTGTGCGTAAAAAAGAGCATAAAAAATCGGCGCGACAGGATTTGAACCTGCGCCCTCTTCGTCCCGAACGAAGCGCTCTACCAAGCTGAGCCACGCGCCGAAAGAAAATCCATACTCAAATGTATGGATCTCAATACCTGTATTAGTATAAATATTTATTCTGAAAAAAGCAAGTGTTTTATTTGAAAGAATGAAAAATAATAAAAAAATGTGCAATACTAGCCGTTTGTCCAGTGTACAGTGCACCAAAACAAGTGATATAATGAGTGAATAACCCCGGCAAGCAATTACACAGCATGCCTGCTAGCAGGCATGCTGTGTAATTATTTGCCGGGCAAACAGACATGAGCATGAAGGACGAAAGTCCGGAAAGCGAATGGCTGAGGCGATTTCGGGAGTTCGAAGAACGGAGAAATCGTAGTTATTTACGGAGAAGAAGAAACAAGCGAAAGGAACAGCGGTTATGAACGGAAATCCATCAATAGAAAAAGGCGACTATATCAAACCGAAAAAAGCCTGGCGGTTGTTGAAGACGGCAGACGATGAGAACATAACCGCATATATATTTGGAGTCAGCGGAACCGGAAAAAGTGAGTTGATCACCCATTATCTGGGTAAGAGAAAATATAACCTGTTCCATGCAGGAGAAATAACGGCAGAGAACCTTGAGATTCCGGAGGAAACAGCCAGAAAGATTGTTGTGATCGATGATATACATGAGCTTACATGGGAAGAAGATGATGAACTCCGAAACGCAATTTTTAATTTAATTATAAGAGAGGATATCTGGATGATCCTGGCAGGCAGATGTCCTGTTCCCCCATGGCTTTCAACACTGCGCTTCCGGGAAGGATTTTATATTATAGATGAAAGCATGCTTATTATGGATATGCCGTCAATCTTGAAATATATAGAACTGACACAGATGGTTTTGACTGAAGAGCAGAAGAAGCGACTGGCAAGAGAAACCTATGGTATGCCATTTGCATTAAGCGTAGCAACAACCATGTACTACGAACTGGGATATGAAAATGGATTGTCCGATCCGGAGTACGACGAGTACTCAAGAAAAGTAACAGAGCAGATGTGGAATTATCTCGAGTTCCATGTATACGATAATTGGGATATCCAGATGCAGGATTTTCTGATGAAAATATCGATCGTAGATACATTTACCATACGGCTGGCTGAGATGATCACGGGAGCGAATGATGCAGAGAATCTGATCGAGCATGCAAGATGGATGGGTAATTTCTTAGATGAACAGATGGGAGCAAACGGAGAAAAAATCTATAAGCTTCGAGATCATATGCGGTTATCCATGTTGCGCAGAATGAACAGAAAATATACAAAAGAACAGATAAAAAATGTATATGAAAATGCAGGATTGTTTTATCAGTTAGCAGGCAGACCTTTACAGGCACTTGAAATGTACGAGAAAGCAGACGCGATGGAACGAATGGTATCTATTCTGATCGATAATGCAAGAAAATCAGCAAACAGTGCGTATTATTATGAATTGAAGAAATATTATCTTGCGTTGTCGGAGGAGATCGTGAAGAAAAGTCCGGAGCTTATGTGTGGCATGAGTATGCTGCAATCGCTGTTGTTGAATCCGGAGGAAAGTGAACGCTGGTATTCGGAGCTGCAGGCATTTGCAGACAGTCATCAGGGCAGTATTCGAAAGGTAGCAAAGAATAATCTGCTGTATCTGGAGATCGGATTGCCTCATAGAGGTTCAGCAGATATGATAAGTATTATGAAGAATGCATATCGACTGGTATTTGACAGGCAGGCGACATTGGGCGAATTTTCAGTTACTTCTAACCAACCGTCTATGATGAATGGAGGGAAAGATTTCTGTGAATGGAGCAGAAGGGATCGCGAACTGGCAGGGAAGATAGGTAAGCTTGTGGAATTTGTTCTTGGCAAATACGGCAAAGGGCTGATCAATCTGGCATTGGCAGAGAGCTTTTTTGAAAAAGGCGAAGACAATTACGAGGTGGCTGTCCTTGCAAATAAAGGTCGTATGCAGGCAGAAGCCGGAGGCAAGATTGAACAGTGCTTTGTAGCTGACGGTATCCTTGCATGGCTTCATATTATAAACGGAAAAGTTCAGGAGGCAGAAGAAGTTCTCCGAAGCTTTTATGAGAAAGCTGAAAAGGAGGGGGCAGTAAAGCTGTTGCCGAACATACAGACATTTCTTGCCCGATGTGCACTGTATAAGGGCGAATGGACAGAAGTAAATCGGTGGATGGATCAGACGGTAGATGAGAATGTGGAATTTTCAATCTATGACAGATTTATTTATCTTACAAAGGTTCGGGTATACATTCAACGAGGCAAATATGAACAGGCGTACAGTTTATTGGTGAAGCTTCAGTATTATGCCGAAGTCATGAAACGTACTTATATTCAGATCGAGTGCAGATTACTGATGGCGATCACGATGTATCGTATGGGAAATAAAGCCTGGCGGGAAGAATTGCAGGCAGGGATAAAGGAAGCGGCAGATTATCATTTTGTAAGAGTGATTTCCAGAGAGGGAGCAGCTGTCTATCCGCTGCTTCGGGCATTGCCGTTTGTACCGGAAGAGGTGGAAGATGATCCGAAACTTATAAAAAAGAATCGTCAGTATCATAGACAGGTGATGAAAGAGACAGAGAGTGTTGCAAGATCATATCCGGGATATCTGAAAATGGGAAAGGCAGAAGTCCGGATAAGTGAGACCGGTATCCGTATCATCAAACTTCTGGCAGAGGGATTCTCTAGGATCCAGATTGCGGAGCAGCTTAATATGACGGAGGCAAATGTAAAATATCATATGGCACAGACATATAAAAAACTGGGAGTAAAAGACAAAGCCGGCGCAGTTATGGAAGCGAAGAACAGGAATCTGATCTGATTCTGCATGTCATTTTTGGGGAAACAGCCTCGAAAATGGTAAAGAAATGGTAAAATAATGCAGAAAACAAGACATTTTTGCAAGGTGTATTGCAAATCCTGCGTTATTTATATAAACTAAACTATATATTGGTTTGGGGACAAATACAAAAGGGTTAAGGAGGAAAAAAGCATGGATGAGAAAGAAGTATACGGAAATGAGGTTCGCAAACTTCGTGACAGTATGGGTATGAATCGTAAAAAATTCTGCGATTATTATGGAATCCCATATCGTACCGTGCAGGATTGGGAGGCCGGAAAAAGAAAGATGCCGTCCTATGTGCTTCGGATGATGAAGTACGTTGCCGAGAAGGAACAGATGATAAGAGTATCATAAAGTTCCGATTAAAATGAAATGATCTGTATACAAGGGCAGTCAGAAAATGACAGACTTGTATGCAGATCATTTTTGCGTTATAAGAAGTAAGATGTTTTGCGGGTTTTGTTTGGAAGTACAGGAGTGGCAGATGCCATTTGGCTCTTGTGGCGGCATACCATTGAATTCTGATGGATGTCCATATATAATGGTGTGGAAAAAACGCCTAATGATAGACAAAGGCAGACTGTAGCACATAGGCCGAATTTGGAAACGGACAAGGAGATAAACAGATTTTTATGAGATTGAAAGAATATATACAGATAAAACGAATCATTGCAGACGGAGCATTTGGTACTTATTACATGTCATTATATGGAGATGGAAGTAAGCCGGAAAAAGGGCTTGCGATTTCAAATCTTCCGGAGCTTGCGAATATAACAGCACCGGAGCGGGTCATTGGCATCCACACCGAATACATAGAAGCGGGAGCACAGCTTATCCGCACGAATACATTTGCATCAAACACAAAGAGCCTTTTAAGTGATACAGAAGCGGTAAAAGAGAATATCCGGGCGGCAGTTACATGCGCGAAGGCAGCGGCAGAAAAGGCGGAGCATGAGATTTATATTGCAGGAGATATCGGCCCGATCCCCGCCGAGGGTGTACCGCATTCCGATAACCTGACGAAGGAATATATCATGATCGGAGAGACATTTATCGAGCAGGGAATCGACATTCTGTTATTTGAGACATTTCCGGAACTGGAAACGATTCTCCCGGCGATCGCATATCTGAAAGAGACACATGACTGTACGATTCTGGTACATTTCAGTGTCAATCAGTTCGGCTATAGCAATACAGGCCTGTCTGCGAAACGACTGATCGCGGATGCAGAGGCATGCAGATATATAGATGGCACCGGCTTAAACTGTGGTGTCGGACCGGGCCATATGAAGAAGCTGATCCGGAATATATCGGCAGACGATGCTACATTCCTTTCGGTATTCCCGAACTCCGGTTATCCGAAATATCTGAATAACCGTCTGACCTTTACGGATAATGCAGAATATTTTGCGGAGAAAATATCAGAGATCGCAGAGTCAGGCATCTGCATCTTCGGTGGATGCTGTGGAACAACACCGGATTATATTCGGAAGATAGCAGCAGGGATATCACTGGATTATCCGGTTGGCAGCAGGGAAACAGTGGCAGAGGTAACTGTATCTTCGGAGAAACCGGCATATGGTTTCATGGAGCGTCGGGTGAAGGATCCGTCCCATAAGCTGGTTGCAGTCGAACTGGTTCCTCCGTTAAATGCAGATGATGAGAAGTTACTCGATGCAGCGCATATATTAAAGAATGCAGAAGTCGATGTCGTGACTTTCCCGGATTCTCCATCGGGAAGAACCAGAGCCGATTCGGTATTGATGGCAGAGAAGATAAGACTTGAGACAGGACTGTGCGTTATGCCGCATATTTGCTGCAGAGATAAGAATGCGATCGCGATCCGTTCCACGATACTTGGAGCAAGTCTGAACCATATCACGAATTTCCTTTTGCTGACAGGTGATCCGGTTCCCGTATTATTCCGTCAGACGACAAAGAGCGTGTTCAATTTCGACTCTGTAGGAATGATGAAGATCGTTCAGGAAATGAACAGTGATACATTTAGCGAGCACCCGGTTACATATGGCGGTGCAATCAATCATAACCGGATGAATACAAAGGCAGAGACAGAACGAATCCGAAGAAAGATGGCGGCAGGAGCAACATTTTTTATGACCCAGCCGATCTTCTCGGCAGAGCAGGCAGAGATTATAAGGCAGATGAAGAAAGAGACCGGAGCTACGATCCTTGTCGGACTGATGCCGCTTGTCAGCAGGAAAAATGCTGTCTTTATGAAGAATGAAATGACGGGTATCGAGATACCGGATTCAGTTATAGATCGTTACAGAGAGGATATGAACAGAGAAGAAGGAGAAAATTGTGGTATCCGGCTTGCCAGAGAATTCATGGCAATGACCGATGATTTTGCAGACGGATATTATTTTTCATTCCCATTTAACCGCGTTCATATGTTGAAAAAGATATTAGGATAATGATAGAAGTACGCCATTGCTAAGATTTTAGATGGTGGAAAGCTTACATGACAGATAAGACAGAAACAGAGGGATACAGATGAAGTCAGAAACGAAAAAAGGCACTCTGATGACAGAGGGAAGCATCGTAAAAAATATATTATTTTTTGCAATTCCACTAATATTAGGAAATCTGCTGCAACAGTTGTATAACACAGCAGATTCGATCATCGTTGGTAATTTTGTAGGAAAGAATGCACTTGCGGCAGTCGGCTCCAGTACATCGGTGATTTACCTGCTGATCGCATTCAGTCAGGGCGCTTCCGTAGGTGCAGGTGTCGTAGTTTCCCAGTATCTGGGCGCAAGGAAGAAAAAAGAGACAGAGGATGCTGTTCATACAGCCCTTGCGATATCTGTTATATTAGGTGTGATCCTTACGATCGGTGGTGTTCTGTTCAGCCGCAGACTTCTTTTGTGGATGCATACCCCGGAAGAAGTATTTGACGGCGCAGTTCTCTATCTGCAGATTTATTCTGGTGGACTGTTATTCAATGTTCTATATAACATGGCAGCAGGCATCCTGAACGCAGGTGGTAATTCGAAGCGTTCACTGATCTACCTTGCGTATGCATCGGTTACAAATATCATCCTCGATCTGGTTCTGATCCGGGGCTTTGGCATGGGTGTAGAAGGCGCTGCGATCGCAACAGATATCAGTCAGGTGGTATCAAGTGTGCTTGCGACCGGTTATCTGATGCGCGTAAAAGCAGATTACAGAGTTTCTCTGAGAAAGATAAAGATACATAGACAGATGGCAGGACGTATCGTGAAGATCGGACTTCCAACCGGAATCCAGAATATGGTCATTTCCCTGTCAAATATCCTTGTGCAGTCCAGTGTGAACGGATTCGGAGCAGATGCGGTAGCGGGATTTGGCGCATATCTGAAGATCGACGGCTTCAATATCCTTCCGGTTATGAGTATCAGCATGGCAGTTACGACATTTACCGGACAGAATTATGGAGCCGGAAAGATAGACCGGGTAAAGAAAGGCATGTGGGTGACGATCACGATGGGATTGATCTATACGATCACCACAGGAATCCTGCTTCTGGTATTTTCAGACCCGTTGATGCGGTTATTCACAAATGATGATGCAGTCGTCGCATACGGAGAACTGGCGATGAAGTACTTCTGCCCGTTTTATTTCATTTTAAGTATCATGCACGGTCTGGCAGGAACCATCCGGGGGGCAGGAAAGAGTGTACCGCCAATGGTCGTACTGCTGACATCTTTATGTCTGTTCCGTATCGTGTGGATTCAGTTTATCCTTCCTACTTTCCATGATATTGACGGAATTTTTGTCTTATATCCGGTCTCATGGGCGTTCGGAGCGGCTCTTATGGTGCTCTATGCATGGAAGGGAAAATGGCTGCCTGCAAATACGGTCGGCAAACGGCTTTCTTAATTTAATAAACAAACTTAATCCTTGGCGAAATTTAATAAATACAACCTTGCTGCTTTGTTGACTTTTTTATGGTAATGGCGTATGATGTGATGAACTGGAACGTTTATGCCCTGGGGGTAGTCTGTTCATTTTTAGGCTAAGATTATATATCCGGTGCAGATCGTTAAAACAGATTATATTTAAACAATTAAGAACAAGAATGCTAAACAAAGAAAAGAGAACTAAGAGCAACAAACAAATGGAGGTAAAGAGAATGGGAAGGAAAAGCAAAAAAATAATTGCGATTTTGTTATCTATGCTGATGGTCTTCTCAGTTTGTTCACCAATTACAGGGGGAGCAGGTCTTGGAAGTACCAGTGCAAAGGCCGGAGCGGAAGCCCGGACAGCGACAGCGTCGGATGCGGATGTCAGATTATATGGAGCCATGAGAGCGAGTGGAGATAAATATGATCTTTCAACATACCTTGACAGTGTTACAGTTGGAAAAAAGGAATCCGGCACTTATGTAGAAACAGATAAGGTTTTCGATGGAGATGATATTCAGATCAGTATAAAGTATACTATGCCGGATGGCATTATTTCTGAGGAGAATAATCAGGTAACTTATCAGTTGCCGGGAAACATTAAGCTTTCATCAGAGATAAAAGATGGAGTAGTAAAAAGTGGTGAGCTGACAGTTGGTACTTATACTATTGATGAGAATGGCTTAGTTACAATAACTTACAGAACGGATATGAGTAACTTTAATCCATCAAAGAAGTTCCCGGGTACATTGATCTTTAATTGTTCAGCAAATGCAAATAAAAAACAGGAAGAAGATTCTATCAGTTTTGATGGAAGTGGAACAACGATTAAGGTTGTTCCGGCAAAGGATGCATTCGATATTGATGTAACCAAAACAGGTGGTTCTTACGATCCAACAACAAATAAAATACATTATACAGTTAAGGTATCTTCTGTAAAGGGAACTAGAGATACAGTAACAGTAACAGATACTGTGAATGATGCAAGTGGTATGTTTACCATTGATGCAAGCAGCATTATAGTAAATGGAACTTCCTATAGTACCGGAGTGACCGTTGGTAAGACAAGTGATAATAAAAGTACTATGACGATCAAGGATCTTCCAAAGCTTGATGCGGGAGAATCTTATACGATCGAATATGATGTTGATGTTGATCCGGATCAGGTGAAAAACCTGAATGGTTCAAAATGGATTAACAATCAGGCGAAAGTAGAAAGTAAGGATGAAGATGCAAGTAACGACAAAGACGCATATGTTAACACAGAAGTAAAACATGAGATGTTGACAAAGGGAGCTAGTGTATCAGGAAGCACGATCACATGGACGATCACAGTTAATGGTGCAGGAGAGAATCTGAATGGCTTTACCTTAAAGGATGTTCTTACTCCGCCGGCAGGAATGACGATTGATACCAGTGATATTAAGAATTTTACTGTTACACCTGCAAAGGATGGACTGACAGCAGATAAGTTATTTGGTTCAGGATATACCTTTACAGATGATGATACGAATAAATACACAATTACATATACATATACTTCAGAAAATGATATAAGAGATACTGAAGAAAAGTATAAGAATGATGCAGAACTGTCTGATCAGGATACAGATTATACCGCATCCAAAGATGCAACGATCGGAAAATCAGATTATCAGTATAAGAATTTCAAGAGTGCGTCGAATGAGACAAAGCAGGGAGGCGTCTATACCTGGGAGATAGGTGTCAGAATACCGGAAAGCGGAATACCTGCCGGCAGCTACACCAAAGATACCTTGGGAGATAAACTGATAATTAATAAGGATACATGGGGTATCACAGGTCTGCCGACAGGTGCAGAACTTGTATTCCATGGTACAGACGGTATAGATTATACAGATATAAATGATCTGCCGGATGGCGTAAATGCAGATGGATTTACGATCAACTATACACAGGATATACAGCGTACAGGATCTTTACGGGAATTCAGAATACAGTATACAACCTATGCCGACTATACAGGAATGAGCGAAGGGGATAAGAGAGTATTCCAGAATACTACGGCTCTTACGATCAATGGTAAGACAGAGCAGGATTCAGCAAATCATGAGTATGAGATTAAGACTCCGATGATTAAGTATGTAAATTCTGAGTCGGGTGATTGGAGTTGGAAGGCTGATGGCGAAAATAGTGTATTGGATTGCACAAATGCGTCATATGGCAAACTCAGATATCGTATCGCAATTAATCGCGATGGAGGACTGACTAATACGACATCTGATGTAGTTATTACGGATGAATTACCGGATGGTGCTACATGGGCTGAGTCAGAAGGCGTATATGCATATAGATATGATAGTAGTAAAAATGAGTATAAATCAAACTTAACAACAACTCAGTCTGGCAATAAACTGATATTTACACTGGATAAATCAGTATTTTCGACATCAGAGATTATTTATATCGAATATACATTGAATATGCCGAAGAAAAAGGGAAGTTATACAAATAAAGCTTCCATTGATGGCACAAATATATCTTCACAGATTACGCAGAAAGTCACGGGGGACAATACCTCTGATAATACTATAAGCAAAAATGGTGTTCAGCAGTTAGATGCAGATGGTAATGCAACATCTAAGATTAAATATACTGTAATTGTAAATCCGGATGGAGCGGATCTGCTTCCTGATTCCGATACAATTACACTTACAGACAAGTTGAGCACTATTGATGCTAATCTTCAGTCAGTTATCTTTAACAAAGATGATGTGGTGGTATATAACTATGATGAATCAGCAGCGGATAAAAAAGGACAACGTATATCTTCCGGCTTGTATCAGGTAGATACCTCAACGGCACAGACGATAGATGGAAATAATCGTGTATCATCTATCATATTTAAAGTGCCGGATGAGACTCCTCTGGTTATTGAGTATACCTATGATATACAGTATTCATCTAAGATGGCAGATCCGACAGTACAGATCAGTAATGCCATTTCATTAGACGGAACATCATACCATAAATCAAATGATATTAATTATACTGTCGCCTCATCATCAGCGACAGCGGGCAATAATCCTAGCCTGACCTTATATAAGACGGATTCAGGAAATATACATGTGAATCTTTCAGGTGCAAAGTTCCGTATGGAGAAGTTCGATTTTGACTCGACCAGTAAGACTGGAACATGGAATACAGAGAGTGAAATTCAGATTCCTGAGACAGGTTTGAACCTGACAACAGACAGCCAGAAAGCATCTGCCGATGATATTGTAGTAGAGAAGAAAGTATTATACAGATTAGTAGAGACGGAAGCTCCAACGGGATATACGATTGACAGTACTCCTATCTATATGATGTTTGGTACTGGCGGTAGTGATGAATCCTTATCGGATCTTAAGAAGGAGATTAAAGACAACGGCTTACAGTCTGCTGCAGGTTTACAGGATAATACGACGATTCATTTCTATATTAGTAAGGGTATGACAGATACTATTACGAACGATATAGATGATACAACAGTAGTTATAAGAAAAGAGTGGCAGAATGCAGATGGAAGTGCATTGACACCAACAAATGCACAGAGTGCAACCATTACTTTAAAACAGCAGAAGTATGAGAGAAATGGTGGAGATTATAAGACTGTAACGGTACATAATAAGTATGCTTGGAACAATACTCAAGAAGGGGTGGCGACTTACTATGTAAAACCTGGAACAAGCTGTACAATAACCTGGAATAATGGTTATGGTGCTTCTGGTGCGGATTTGACAGTAAGTACAAATGGAGGAACGGCTGAGACAAAATCTTTCACAAGTGAGTCATCAACTGCAAAAACTTATACATTTACAGTGGATGCAGATACTGATATTACATTTGCGCCAGATGATAACTGGTGGGATAACCCTGTAACTCCTGTAAATAATTGGCCGGTAGCTGTGTCTGCAGAATATCAGGAAGCACTTTTTGAAGCGACGGGAACAGCAACATCTGTATTTGCAGATGCCGGAAGTACAACACCGGTGGATCATGTATATACATTGAGTAATAGTAATTCCTGGGAGGAGATAGTAACAAAACTTCCTACCAAGGATGGAGAAGGTATAAGATATTATTACTTTATTGAGGAAGCAGATATACCGGGATACAAGGTAACATATTCAGCTAATAATAAGACGGGTATTAGTAGTGGTATATTGACAGCCGTTAATAAGGCGGATGCTCAGGTTGTGACCGGAGATCTGAAATTGATCAAAAAGGATCTGGATAATAATTATTTAGGTGGAGCAACATTCTATCTTTATAATTACGATGACACAAAGGCTGATTTCAAAGGCTCTGTAGTTGGTCACGGAACTTCTCAGAGTGGAACGGGAGAACTTACAATTACAGGTTTAGCTGTTGGAAAGTATATATTGGAAGAAACAACAGCACCTTCCGGCTTTTTGAAGCCAACAAGTACATGGACTGTAACGGTAACAGAAGATGCAGGAAAGGCCGTTGTGTCCATAGAGGGCTTAACAGCTGATGTAAATGGAGCATTTGGAATTATAAATTACAGTGAAACTCCGAAGGTAGGCAACCTGAAGCTGACAAAGACGGTAACTGGAGATAAGACACTCGCAGAAGTAAAGGCAAATATCAGCTTTAAGATTACCGGACCAAATGGCTACAGTGAGACAGTATCAGGAAAACAGCTTGATGCAAGCGGTAGTTACACGATCGATAATCTTGCAAAAGGAACTTATACGGTGAAAGAGACTGTGACCGGATCAACAGGTTATACAGTTACTACTACTTACAAAGTAGATGGTGGAAGTACAGAAACCGGAGCAACAGCAACGGCAGCCGTACCAAACGGCGGAACAGCAGAAGTAGCATTTACAAACAACTACAAGAAGCAGGTCGGAAGCCTGAAGCTGACAAAGACAGTAACGGGAGATAAGACACTGGATGAAGTAGCAGATGATATCAGCTTTGAGATAACAGATTCAGATGGCAACAGCAAGATAGTGAGTGGATCAGATCTGTTAGCAGCAGGTGGCAGCTATACCATTGATAATCTTGCAGTAGGCGACTACACAGTAACTGAAACAGTAGCAGGAATCACAGGTTATACATTAACAACCAGTCACAAGGTAGGAAGCGGAAGCAAAGTTGATGGCAAGACAGCAACGGCAACAGTAACAGATGGAACAACGATCGATGTCGAGTTCATAAACGATTACGCTAGAGAACTTACCTCTGTAACAGTTAAGAAGGTATGGAACGATAACAACAATAAAGCCAATAAACGTGCACCATTTGTAAACGTACAGCTTTATGCAGGAACAGCCGTTTCTGGTGTAGCAGCTCGGTTGGATGAGAATAATTCATGGACGCATACATGGACAAATCTTCCAAAGTATGATGATGGCGGACAGTTAATCTCATATAGAGTCAAGGAATTAAATGTACCGGCTGAATATACAGACAGCGTAACGACAGATCCTGTAACAGGAGAGATAACGATTACAAATACAAGAGTTGGAACTAAGGGCAAACTTGTACTTACAAAGATGGTTGTTGGTTCTGTAGATAAAACTACAGCAGCTAGCGCGATCGAGTTCAAGATTACAGATGAAGCCGGAAATGTCGAGACATATTCATTGAATGATTTCAAGTATGATGTAACTACAAAGCAGTATACATTGGAACTTGAAAAGCCTGCTGGTAAATATACAGTAGAAGAAACCAAGTATGATATCGATGGATATGAGACTAAGAGCATCAAGTATGCGATTGGTACAGGACTTCAGAAGGATGGTAAGACAGTAGATGTTCAGGTAGAGATAGATGAGACAGTAGATGTAACATTTGTGGATACCTACGATGAGACCACAACTACAGAGACAACCACCGAAGATACTTCTGAGACGACAACTACAGAAAAGACTACGGAAGTTACATCTGAGAAAACGACTGAGGTAACATCGGAAGATACAACCGAAGTTACATCAGAGAAGACAACCGAAGTAACAACTACAGAGACAACAACAGAAACGACGACAGAGGAGACAGTAGATAAGCCAAAGACAGGTGATGATTCACCGATAGCTTTCCTTCTCATTATGATGTCAGTATCACTTGCAGGAGCAGGAACTGTTGTCTATAAGAAACGTAAGAATCAGAAATAATATCTGATAGCAAACAAAATTAAGACGCCGGACTGTCATAATTGACAGCCCGGCGTCTTTCGATAAGATTATCATATATATAAATAAGACAAGCCTGTCTGTGATGATGGCTGCTGTGATCAGTAATGACATTCATGTAGTTTCGTAATGAGATACACTCTAGCTGTCAGCATCAAGCCCTTGTTTGAACCCGTAAGGGTGAGTTGGGGCGACTGCTGACAAATAAGCGGGTGTATCGAATAGAAACTAAATGAGTCATAACTGATCACAGTAAGCCGTTATTACAGATAGGCTTTTATATATGGTGATGTTATGCGAATATCTTATCAACAGGCTTTGCGACATACATAATGGTAAGCATCAGCGTGCAGGCAGCCCAGATGATAGGTTCGGTGATCGCTACGCCCAGATATCCGAGGGCAGGTGCCAAGAACATAACAGCAAGGATCTTTCCGACCATTTCGATCGTACTGGAAAGCACGGGAACAATCTTTCTTCCCATACCCTGCATAGCACAGCGAAGTACGAACAATGGTCCGAGTACATAGAAACAGCACATGCTGATTCGGATATACATAACAGCTGGATCGATTACAGCTGCGTCGCTTGTTCCGGCAACCAGACGGAGCAGAAGCGGAGCGGTTGGGAAACCGACCAGAATAATAAGTGTGGTTGCGATCGTATTTATAAGGATGCCGGCACGGATACCGGATTTTACACGGTCGATCCTTTTGGCACCGATGTTCTGACTGACAAAGGTTGTAACTGCGTTTCCGATAATATAGAGAGCTACATCGAGGATATCGAAGATCTTTCTTGCTGCGGTATGTGCAGTAATGATATTTGTACCTAGTTTATTGATAGAACTCTGTAAGGTAACAGTACCTATATTTACGATACAGCTCATGAATCCCATGGCGAGAGCGGATTGTACCAGATCGCTGAAATCTGTATGGTCAACTCTGTATTCATCTTTTTTGGGGATCAGGAAGTCACATTTTGTGAAGATGTATATAAAACATGCAACACCGGCAACTGCCTGCGAGATAACTGTAGCGATAGCTGCTCCAGCAACACCTGAATGGAAGCCCTGGATAAATAACAGATCCAGTCCGATGTTCAGCACAACTGCGATGCCAAGGAAGATCAATGGGGTCTTGCTGTCACCGACAGCACGTAGCAGATTTGCACCAAAATTATAAATTGCTGAAAAGATAAGTCCTGCTAAAATGTATTTGACGTACTTGTCAGCCATATGTATAATTTCCTCAGGTGTACCAAGAAGCACCAGGAGGTCATATATAAACAGAAGTCCAACGATCGTAAGAACGATGGAAGTAACAAAGGTGAGGATTGCTGAGACACCGATACATTTTCGCATGTTTTTCTGATCCTGAGCACCGAAATACCGGGCTATCGGGATCGATAAGCCGAGCGTGGCGCTGTTCAGAAATCCGATCAGTGTATTCGAGATAACACTGGTTGCTCCGACGGCTGCAAGCGCATCGGGATTGATACAGTTTCCGACAATGGCAGAATCACAGAAGCTGTAGAACTGCTGTGCGATCTGTCCGAGAATCATTGGAAGGGCATAGAGCCATATTACTTTTATTGGTTTTCCTTCGGTTAAATCTTTCATATTATATAACTTGCAGAACGCCATCAGACGCTGCTTTCTCCTTTCGTACTATTGAATTATATACATTTTTGGGAAAGTGTAAAGAGAAGTAAACATAAAAAAAGGTACAGAAAATTTACAATCAGATTTGGTGAAAATGACAGATTGTGGAAGAAAATGAAAATTGCTGCATGAAAATGGATAGATATATCATGGATTATGCAGTATGATATGTAAGATAAGTTTAGGTTTTATCGGAAATAATGTATGTTAGAATAAAAAGTTAGAAGGATTGGATACGAATGAAAAAAGATAATCAGAAAGATGAAAAGATATCTAATAAAGAAGAAAGTAGTCGGCAGAGATTGAAAGGTTTATCCTTTATAAAGGCATTTTTGTTTTTTGCTGTTTATATAGCAATATTGGTCTTGGTAGGGGTGCAGGCGGTATCCAGATCCGGGGAGACAAATAAAAAGAAGATTTCCATATATAAAGAAGCAACGCCGACGGATGCAGATACCGATATAGAAGGTGTGACAAAAAATGAGAAAGAAAATACAAAAGATCATCTGGAACTTGCTCGGCCGGCAGAATTAAAGAAGGTAGATGCTGTTTCTGCCGGACAGGACTATAATGGCATAGATCTGAAAGACAATGGAATGCCATATGCCATAAAGATTAATCGTAAAGAGAATATTGTTACAGTATACAGTCTGGATTCGGATGGTTTTTATACAGTTCCGGTTAAGGCATTTCGATGTTCGGTATCACTGGATGATACGACACCGGCAGGCTTATTCACAACAACAGAGAAGCGGTTGGAATGGGCGATCCTGCAAGGAAATGTATACGGACAGTATGCTTACCAGATTCATGAGGGAATTTATTTCCATTCCGTTCCTTATACAGAAAAGGGAAGCGATAAACTTGAGACATGGGAATATAATAAGCTCGGAGAAGGGGCATCGCTTGGATGTATCCGTATGTGTGTGGCGGATGTGAAATGGATCTATGAGAATTGTATGCCGGGAACACAGGTATACTTATTCGACAGTGATTATCCGGGACCGCTTGGCAGACCACAGCAGCCATATGTTTTTACTGAGACAGATGATACTGGCTGGGATCCGACAGATACGACGCCGGGCAATCCGTTTGCCGGAACGGCGGCGATATATGGAGCGGTAAGCCATAGCATTGAAGTGGGAGAGCCGTTTGACAGTAAGACAGGTGTTCTTGCATTTTCATCAGATATGGAGAATGTAACGGATCGGCTCATGGTAGAAGGAACAGTAGACAACCAGACACCGGGTGAATATAAATTATCTTATTACTTTTATGATAATGGAAAGAAAATATTACGGGATATCTATATTACGGTCAAGGACACGGAACCTCCTGTTATTACGGAAGCACCGGATGAACTGCACCTGAGAGGTTATCATGGGGATGCAGATGAACTGGCAGCTTTGATCGCGCGAAATGTTACAGCCTTTGACAGTGATAAGAAGATCATCTCATACGATGTGATCCCACAGACGGAGGAAGTCGGGGTAGACGATGACCGGACAACAGAGAATCCGGTTCTTGTGATAGACCTGACAGGTGTACAGGAGACACCGGGAACCTATGAAGTATCCTGTTATGCAAAAGATACCGCAGATAATCGATCAGCCGTGTGGAAGATAACGATTGCTTTAGAGGAATAGAGAAGGACAGCAGAAAGCTGAAAAAGAAGAGAGGTTAGAAGTTGGATATTCGATCAGAAAATGATAAAAAAAGCGGTTATGAAGTGCAGATGGAAGCAGAAGAACGAGTGATCGTATTTGCAGTAACCACCGGTGGAGTATCGGTAGAGGATACAGAGAAATCACTGGATGAACTGGAGGAACTTCTGGAAACCGCAGGGGCAGCTACAGTCGGAAGACTAATCCAGAGTCTGGATCGTGCAACAAGTGATCTATATCTTGGCAGTGGTAAGGTAGAAGAACTGCGAAGCATGGTCGCTATGTATGATGCGACAGGCGTCGTCTGTGATGACGAGTTATCACCGGCACAGTTGATGAACCTTCAGGATGCACTTAATATAAAAGTAATGGACAGAACGATGGTTATTCTGGATATATTTGCCGCACATGCCGGAAGCTATGAAGGAAAGCTGCAGGTAGAGCTGGCACAGCTCAGATTCCGGGCGACCAGACTGGTAGGTATGCGTGATTCCCTGTCGAGACTTGGTGGAGGAATCGGAACCAGAGGTCCCGGTGAGAAGAAGCTGGAGATCGACCGTCGAGTGATAAGAGACAGGATCTCGAAGCTGAAAGCGGATCTTCGTCAGGTAGAAGGCAGACGGACAGAACAGAGAAAGCAGCGGAACAGGACGGGGATTCCGGTTGTAAGTATTGTAGGATATACAAATGCCGGCAAGTCAACTCTGTTAAATAAGCTGACGGGCGCAGGTGTTTTGGAAGAAGATAAATTATTTGCAACGCTTGATCCGGCAACGAGAAATGCTATGCTTCCCGCCGGACAGCAGGTGCTGTTCACGGATACGGTAGGATTTATCCGCAAGCTGCCACACCATCTGGTGGAGGCATTCAAGTCGACACTTGAGGAGGCGAAGTACAGTGATGTAATCCTCCATGTTGTGGATGCGTCCGACCCGAACTGGGATCGGAATATGGAGACAGTCTATGCGACACTCAGACAGTTAAATGTAGATGAGGAAAAGGATCATCCGATCATTACAGTGTTCAACAAGATTGACAAACTGCCGGAGGGTGGGGATATATCGATGATCAAGGACCTTCGCGCGGATCGTATGGTATATTTGTCAGCAAAGACCGGTGCTGGAATCGATGATCTGCTGGTACAGGTTGAAGAAGTTCTGCGGGAGCAGAAGACATATATCCGGCATACATTTGCTTATCAGGATGCGGGGAAACCGGGGCTGATAAGGAAATATGGCGAAGTTCTGACGGAAGAATATCTGGAGGACGGAATCTTTGTTGAAGCATATGTTCCAAAGAGCCTGATCGGTCAGCTTGGTTTGGATAAAAATCTTTGACAAATCCTCTGTTTTCTACTAATGTAGGAATTGTCGGAGTTAATATAGAATAAACATGAAAACGAAGCAGATGGATGATCTGCTATATATTCATCAGAACGAAAGGAAAATGAGATGAACGAAAATAATATGAATCAGGGATTCCCGGAGAATCCGAATGGTGCTGATGGCGGTATGAACGATCAGACACCGGAAAACAATATGCCATATGGTTATAATGCAGATCCGAACATGGGCGCATACAATAACATGAATGACTATAATGCAGATCCAAACATGGGCGCATACAATAACATGAATGGCTATAATGCAGATCCGAACACGGGTGTATACAATAACATGAATGGCTATAATGCAGATCCGAACATGGGATATGCACAGCCGGACATGAATGAATTTGGTGACCAGACACCATATCAGGCGACTGTGCCAAAGAAGAAAAAAGGTGGAAAGATCGCATTATTTACATTTATAGGTGTTGTGCTGGTTGCAGCTATTGTTACTGCAGTTTATTTCTTTGTAAGAAAGACTCCTGCCGAGGCAATTAAGGCGGCAATGAAGAATACAGTTACCGAGTCGGTAGATTCATCACCGTTAGAAGATGTAATCGGCGTATCAGAGTTCAGTGAAGATAAGATGGATTTTGATATGAACCTGAAGGTGAACAGTATTTATAAAATGGATGGTTTATCCGGATCTACATACGGAATAAGCGGAGCATTTGAGAAGCAGAAGGATAATTCATATAATCTGAATCTGAATGGTTCCCTGACTATTGCCGGCGAGACCGTAAACGCAAATCTTTATGGCATTGACAAGGTTTTCTATTTTGAGATTCCTGAGCTGTATGATTCTGTGTTCAAGATGGATCTTGCGGCTATGCTGAAATCACTTGATACATCAGATATGGACGAAGCAACCCAGAATGAAGTAAAGGCGTTGTATGAGAAGTATATGGAGCCTGCTACAGAGGATTTGAAGAAAGCAGTTACCTATGACAGAGTAGGGAGCGCAGAGATTGAGAATCACAACGGCGACAAGGAAAAATGTAAGCAGTATACAGTTACACTTCCGACTGCTGATGTAAAGGCATATGTGACAGCACTCTGTAATTATCTGAATGCTTATGCATCTGATTATATTACTGATGATCAATTAGATGAGATCGGAGTTACAAGAGCTGAATTATCACAGGCATTTCAGTACATTCCAACTTATTATGGAATGATGTTCTCAAAAGATTTTGTTGTAAATATATATGTTAAGAAGAATCAGTTAGCAAGAATCAGTATGGATTATAAGTTTACTGCTCTTGGTGGAACTGCATCTGTTGTATGGGATTACATGGGTGAAGAACACCCGGCGGATGATGTTTATTTCTGTGCATCCGTAAAGAAGGACGAGAAGGAACTCGGATCCGTATCATTCAGTAAGAAGAAAGAGAACACAAAGGGCTCTTATGTATATAAATTAACAGACAGCGTTGTTGTAAATGATAAGGCTGTTGCCGGTCTGGAACAGACAGCGACCTTCACAAAATCGACAAATGCATTTGAAAGTCATCTGACATTGACTGCAAATGATGAGGCTGTATTTGCATATGATCTGACAGGAAGCCTGAAGGATGTCCGGAAGGGTAAATCCTTTGGCGCAACAGTTGATTCGTTTAAGGTTACGGATGGTGGCGATACCGTATATGCGGATCTTTCCGGTGATGTACAGTTTGGTGATCTTGGAAAAGAGATCGGGAAGCCGGACGAATCCAAGCAGGTTGTAGATTATACTGAGATGACAGATGAATATATGGAATCAAATATCAATCAGGAAGCAGCACAGAGAATTGTGTCAGCATGGGGTTCGGCACTTGGTTCTGCAGTTGATAACGGAGATATAGACATTGACGATTTTATTACATCGGATGCAACTACTGATGATGGTGACAATGATGATGAATATGTAATTGACAGTTCTTCCATTGATGATGTAGATTATTCCGGTTATGTCATGAAGGGTGAAGGCTATACAGTTGCCCTGAATGATCCGGCAGGTTACGACAGAGGATATGCAGATGATGAAGAGATAGATATCTACAATGACAAATATAATGCATATTATACATTGACACCGAACTGCGACAAAGAGAAGGAATGCGAGAACTTTATGACATATTTTGACTATCTTGGAGAAGATGGCAGCGTTCTTGATAAAAAGATGGAGCAGGTGATCGGAACTGATGGCAAGACAATGGACTGTTATGTAATAGATTCAGATATCTATGATATAAAGGTTCGTGATTATTACTATTTCTATCCGATCAACGATAAAGATTATATAGTTGTAAATGTGAATGTCTGGGCAAACGGAAAGGATCAGGAGGTTGATGCCGATATCACAGCCATCGCCAATGAGCTTGTCAATGACCAGATCATAAATGTACAGGAGCAGTAGGATAAAGGTATTCCGGGAGCACATATATGAATGTTGTAGAAGTAAAAAATGTAAGAATCGGTGAGGGTATGACAAAGATTTGTGTACCTATGGTAGCACCGACTGAGTATGATGTGGATATGCAGATACGAACGATCAAGAAATCTAAGACGGATCTGGTAGAATTCAGAGCAGACTGTTTTGAGGATTGTCTGGATATGGATGTATTGATAAAAATACTTGAGAAGATTCAGGATGAGTTAGCAGAGTTTCCGATCGTATTCACATTCCGGACCAGAAGTGAAGGCGGAAGTCATGATATTACACCGGATCAGTACAGAGAAATGTTGTTACGAGTGGTTGAAAATGAACTGGTTGATCTGATCGATGTTGAATATTTCTATGATATTCCTTTTGTTACAGAAGTAATTGAAGCAGCGCATGATCATGGTATCAAGGTGGTTGTATCCAATCATGATTTCAAGACGACGATACCGATGGAACAGATTGTGGGCAGATTCAAGGAAATGATAGACACAGGTGCAGATATTGCGAAGATCGCAATGATGCCTGAGGATGGCTCACAGGTTGTCGACATGATGCAGGCTGCAAAGGAATTGCAGGAGTATGGGAATCAGACACCGCTTATCGTTATCTCTATGGGTGAGCTTGGCGTATCAACCAGAACAACCGGAGAAATGTATGGCAACTGCATCTCATTTGCAACTGCGGGTATTCCTTCTGCACCGGGCCAGATCGATGTGGAAGCACTTCGCAGTCAGCTTGAGATGATCCACAATATAATCGGCAGCTAGAGATGAAGGATGGAGACTGGATAGTTTTATTTGCAGAGGACAGAGAATTTCTGCGGACAAGATTCTCCGGTCTTTATTCTTATAGAACAGGAGAGATTTGCTTGAAAGAATATATTAATAAATATCTGGACAGATACAGTAAAAGAGACTATTATCCCTGGCACATGCCGGGACATAAAAGGCAGGATGTATTTGCGGATGATTTCTGGGAGACATTATTCCACCGGGATTTTACGGAGGCGGAAGGACTGGACGACCTTCATGAACCGGAGCTGTTTATGAAGGACAGTCTGGAACAGATGAGACGATTCTACGGCACAGAGAAGACATATATGATGGTGAATGGTGCGACCGGTGGGATACTGGCAGCACTCTTTGCATGTGCACCGGAGCACGCAAGGATTCTGATGGGAAGAAACTGTCACAAATCTGTCTGCCATGCAGTAAGTCTGTTGAATCTGGAACCGGAGTACATCGTGCCGGAGCTTTTGCCGGGAACAGATATATTTGCAGATATTACACCGGAGCAAATCGGGCAGAAGATACAGGAGATGAAGCAGAGAGGTGAGCTGCCTGCTGCTGTGGTTATCACTTCGCCGACTTATGAGGGTGTGATCTCGGATATCTGCGGAATTAAGAATGTGCTTGTTCCGTATGATATCCCATTGATCGTGGATGAAGCACATGGAGCACATCTTCCGTTTATGCCGAAGCGGAATCTGTCAGCAGTTGCGGCAGGAGCGGATCTGGTTATCCAGAGCACACATAAGACACTTCCGGCATTGACGCAGACCGCACTTCTTCATGTGAATCGGAAAGATCTGATTCCGAGGGTGGAACGCTATCTGCATATTTTTCAGACGTCATCACCATCGTATCTGTTCACACAGAGTATGGAGAAAGCGGTCGTATATGCAGTGAATCACCCGGAAGTATTTGACGCATATCGAAAACGGCTAAAGCATTTTAGAAAAAAATGTAAGGAATTGAAGCATATCAGACTGTTACAACCGAAGCAGACATGTTATGCTTATGATAAATGTAAGCTGGTATTCACAGTGACGGGCATATACCCGGAGAATATGGATAATACAGGTGGTCAGAAGTATGAAAAGGCGACCGGCCCATGGCTTGCCCATGTACTGGCAGAGAACTTTCATCAGGTGGTTGAGATGGCAGGAGCACAGCATGTGATCGTCATAACATCATTTGCGGATAAGAGAAAAGCGTTTGATCGTCTGTATGAGGTCTTAAAACAGATAGATTCAGAACTGGAAGAGGTGTCTGATGAAGCGGGAAGAGATGCGATCTGGGAGTATGATACAGATTCGACACTGCTGGAGACGGAGGATGCCGTTTTGTTTAATACAAGGTTTCATCTGCCGGAGCAGATTATGACGCCGGGCAGGGCGTGGACATTTGACAGTAGCAGAAAGAAGCTGACAGAGGCAGAAGGATGCACAGCGGCTGATTATGTGTATGCGTATCCGCCGGGAACTTCGGTTATCGTACCTGGTGAGAGGATTGACGCGCAGGTGATCCGGGATATCATACATATGGTGGAAACCGGGCTTAACATGATCGGAGTGGAATGTCCGCCGGATGGTATATATATACAGGTTATAAAAATGTTATAGTACAATAACATTTGGGGCTGTCAAAAGGGTTCGGTAATTGGATCCGGATTGGCGATATGATAAAACAGATAAAGGAGTATGGAACATATGCAGGGAATATTTATAACGATGGAAGGACCGGACGGAGCCGGCAAGACAACACAGATCGAGCTGTTAAAGGACTATCTGAATAAAAAAGGATATGACGTACTCATTACCAGAGATCCGGGCGGAAATGCGGTTAGCGAAGCGATCCGTGAAGTCATTTTGAATAAAGATTTTACAGAGATGGGATATATGACAGAGTTGTTATTATATGCGGCAGCGAGAGCACAGCTTGTAAAAGAGAATATCAAGCCGGCATTATCTGCAGGCAAGGCAGTTATCGCTGATCGTTTCGTAGATTCGTCAGCTGTATATCAGGGAATCGGACGGGGGCTCGGAATTGATACTGTTTATAAGGTGAATGAATTTGCCTTACAGGGTATCCTGCCGGATATGACATTTTTAATGGATCTGGATGCGGAAGCCGGCATTGCCAGAAAGAAAAACCAGGCAGAGCTTGATCGTATGGAGCAGGAAAGTCTGGAGTTCCATAAGAAGGTTGTCGAGGGTTACAGATGCCTTGCTGAGATGAATCCTGACCGTATCGTAAAAGTTGATGCGGCTTTGCCAAAAGAAGTAATACATGATATAATAATTTCGTATGTAGAAAAATGGCTGGCAAGACCATAGCATAAGCAAGGAGAAGAGCATGATAGAATTTTCTGAAATTATCGGACATGAAGATATAATCCAGCATTTTAAGAGAAGTATAGAGATGGGAAAGGTATCCCAGGGCTATATTATAAATGGAGAAGAAGGCAGTGGTAAAAAGACTCTGACGCGTGCCATAATCAAGACTCTGGAGTGTGAAGAAGGCGGAACGGAGCCATGCTGCAAGTGCAAATCATGCAAGCAGATGGATACGGATAATCAGCCGGATGTTACATGGGTCACACATGACAAACCAAATGTGATCTCTGTAGAGGAAATCCGTGATCAGGTAAATAAGGATATAACGATCAAACCGTATAGCAGCCGGTATAAGATCTATGTGATCGACGATGCACAGCTTTTAAATGCAAATGCACAGAATGCTCTGCTTAAGACGATTGAGGAGCCACCGGAGTATGCGATCATTTTCCTGTTGACCAGCAATATTGACAAGATTCTTCCGACGATCATTTCCAGATGTATCGTACTGAATATTAAGCCTGTCAGAGAGCGGGACGTACTGGACTATCTGATGAATGAGCTGAAGCTTCCAAAGGAAAAAGCGGATTTCTGTATGGACTTTGCACAGGGTAATCTGGGTAAGGCGATCCGACTCGCGACCAGTGACGAATACAAGGAAATCATAGAGGATGTAACAGGTGTTCTTCGCAAGATCCCGGATATGACAGTCGACGATATTATGTTTGCGATCAAGAATATGAACCATCACAAGTTAAAGATCGGTGATTATATTGATCTGATGATGATGTGGTATCGCGATATCCTGATGTTAAAGATCACCGGAAATGCCGGACGGCTGATGTTCAAGGAATATTATACGGATATCCGCAAGCAGTCATCCCACATCTCCTATGAGGGAATTGAGGATGTCTTAAAGGCAATGGATAAGGCGAAGATCCGTCTGGAAGCAAATGTTAACTTTGATGTGGCTATGGAACTTATGCTTCTGACTATAAAGGAGAATAAATAATGAAAGAGATCATTGGAGTTCGGTTCAGACCGAATGGTAAGATTTATTTCTTTTCACCGGGAGACCATGATGTTGAGTGTGGACAATTTGTTATCGTAGAAACTGCCCGTGGTGTAGAATTCGGAAAAGTTGTACTGGGTAAGCGGAACATAGACGATGGTAAGATCGTATCCACTTTAAAGACGATCATAAGAGTAGCTACTGATGAAGATAAGAAAAGACACGAAGATAATAAAGAAAAGAGCAAGAAGGCATTTGCTATCTGTAAAGAGAAGATTGCAAAACATAAGCTTGATATGAAGCTGATCGAGGCCGAGTATACATTTGACAATAATAAAGTACTGTTCTACTTTACCGCAGATGGAAGAATTGATTTCCGTGAACTGGTAAAGGATCTGGCATCTGTATTCAAGACAAGGATCGAACTCCGTCAGATCGGTGTTCGTGATGAGACGAAGATGGTTGGTGGTATCGGTATCTGTGGCAGGGAGCTGTGCTGCCATGAGCATTTGTCAGAGTTCGTTCCGGTATCGATCAAGATGGCAAAGGAACAGAATCTGTCATTGAACCCGACAAAGATATCCGGAGTATGCGGAAGACTGATGTGCTGTCTGAAACATGAACAGGACACATATGAGTATCTGAATGAGAAGCTTCCAAATGTCGGAGATTTTGTTCGGACAGTGGATGGAAATAAGGGTGAAGTCTTATCTGTAAGCGTACTTCGTCAGAAAGTAAGGATCGTGGTTACGGATAAGGATGATAATAAAGAGGTTATGGAGTATCCGGTCAGTGAACTGAAGTTCAAACCGAAGAAACGAAGAAATACAGAGCGTATCAGTGACGAGGAATATAAAGCACTGGAGGCGCTGGAAGATAAGGGAGGAAAATCCAAATTTGATGATTGATCTTCTCCCTGATGAACGTATAGATGATCTGCAATGCAAGGGGTATCAGATCATACAGAATCCCAATATGTTCTGCTTTGGCATGGATGCTGTACTGCTGGCAAATTTTGTAAAGCACAGACGGGATGGCATGTACATGGATCTTGGAACGGGAACCGGTGTTATACCGATCCTGCTGGCAGCAAAGGAACCGCCTGACGGAACCTGTCAGTTTGTCGGCCTGGAGATTCAGGATGCCTGTGCAGAGATGGCAGGAAAGAGTGTCAGATTAAATGATCTGGAACAGAAGGTTCGAATCGATCATGGAGATATCAGAGAGGTCTCCTGTAATTACAGGAAGGCCTCTTTTGATATCGTTACATCGAATCCGCCGTATATCAGCGGGAATCATGGACTGACAAATCCTGACGAGCCGAAGAATATTGCCAGACATGAGATCTGCGTGACGCTTTCAGATGTGATAGAGGCAGCGGCATATCTGCTGAAACCGGGTGGCAGCTTCTATATGATACATAAGCCGTTCCGGCTGGCAGAGATTTTTGAAGGGCTGCTGGCAAATGGACTGGAACCGAAACGGATGCAGCTTATTCATCCATATATTGATAAAGAACCGAATATGGTGATCGTAGAGGGCGTAAAGGGCGGTAATTCCAGAATCAAGATCGAGCCGCCGCTGATCGTCTATAAAGAACCGGGTGTTTACACGGAGCAGCTTCTCGATACATATGAAGGGGAAGCAAAGAAATAAAACAGACAGAACAGGAGAATCTACATGGCAGGTATATTATATCTGGTCGCTACGCCGATCGGGAATCTCGAAGATATGACATTCCGGGCGGTACGCACACTGTCAGAGGTGGATCTGATCGCAGCAGAGGATACGAGAAACAGTATCAAGCTGTTAAATCATTTTGAGATAAAAACACCGATGACCAGTTACCATGAATTTAATAAATATGATAAAGCAAAGGTTCTGGTGGACAAGCTTCTTACAGGAACAAATATTGCAGTTATAACGGATGCCGGAACACCGGGGATCTCAGATCCGGGTGAGGAACTGGTACGGCAGGCACTTGCGGCAGGAGTGACGGTAACAGCAGTACCGGGGGCATGCGCCTGTATCACGGCACTGATCTCATCGGGACTGCCGACCAGACGGTTTGCATTTGAAGCATTTCTGCCACAGGATAAGAAAGAAAAGGCAGAGGTTCTTGCAGAGTTAAAGGATGAGACCAGAACGATGGTGATCTATGAAGCACCACACCGATTACAGAAGACACTTGCGGAATTATTTGATACACTTGGCGACCGGAAGATTACACTTTGCCGGGAACTTACGAAACGGCATGAAACAATCGAGCAGTTCGTGTTGTCAGAGGCAATCAATTATTATGAAGAGCATGAACCGAGGGGCGAATATGTAATGGTGATCGAGGGAATGGATGTGGCTGCGGCAAAAGCAGAGAGGCAGCAGGAGTTCCTTTCGATGACGATAGAGGAACATGTCGCTATGTATGAGAAACAGGGCATGACGAAAAAGGACGCGATCAAACAGGCGGCAGCAGACCGTGGCGTTCCAAAGCGTGAAGTATATAATGTGGTTATGCGATAGAAATAAACAGTTGTAAAGCTCATGCCGGAATTATTCATGAGAGATAGAAATGATGATTTGCAGGCAGTTATAAACAGATGAAAGGTGAAAGGGGTATAAACATATGGCGTGGTTGGAGATATCAGGAACAGTTGGCAGGGTGGCAGCCTGCCTCGGATTTTTTATTGCAGGTATGGCGATTTTCTATCTGTTGACAAAGGTGATCTACCGGATACCGGAGAAGCAGCAGTTAGAGCGGCTGCACGAACCGGGAAAATTCAGAAATGCAGGGATTGTTATATTTGGCGGTGTGGCAGCGGTTTTATTTACCGGATTTTTCGGTATGGGATTACAGGGGATTATTTATTTTCTGTTTCTGGCAGTTCTTACCGTAGTGACCTTTATAGATATGGATACCATGGAGATCCCATTTATGCTGAATGTCATTATCTTTGTGATGGGCGTGGTATCTCTGATCCTTCAGTTCGTGTCGGATGCAGTTCCGGGATCTGAGTTTTTTGCAATGGATGAGGTTACGATCGTATCCAGACTGATCGGAATGATCTGTATCAGCCTTCCTTTATATCTGATCGTTCTGTTTATTCCGGAAGGCTTTGGCGGCGGAGATATCAAGCTGATGTTCGCTGCCGGCTTCTTGCTTGGCTGGAAAGCAACAGTGGTCGGTTTCTTTATCGGTTTGATCCTTGGCGGAATCTATGGTGTGATCTGTCTGGTTCGCAGAAGTCATGGTAAAAACGACCATTTTGCATTTGGCCCGTTCTTAAGCGTGGGGCTTGCAATCGCACTTTTCTGTGGAAATATCATCATGAATCATTACATCGATTTTATAAAAGCGGCTATGAATCCTGAGATATAGAAAAAACTGCTTGTGTATTCAAGGGAGATTGAGTATACTAAGGGGTATGGATGTTTAACGCGTTAAAGCGTTTGAGCGAAAAAGTTACAATGTATGGAGGAATATGGAAATGCCGATTATAGATTATCTGGAAAGAAATGCCAGAGAATTCGGGGATGACGTAGCACTGGTTGAGATTAATCCTGATGTCACAGAGACAAGGAGAGTGACATGGAGAGAATATGAGCTGATCGAGGCGAATCCAACCTGTCAGTATAGAAGAGAGATCACATGGAATGTATTTAACGAGAAAGCAAATCGTTTTGCAAATCTTCTGGTCTCCAGAGGAATCCGGAAAGGAGATAAGATCGGTATACTGATGATGAACTGTCTGGAATGGCTTCCGATCTATTTTGGAGCATTAAAGACAGGAGCTTTGGCAGTACCGCTTAATTTCCGTTATGATGCAGAGGAGATCAAATACTGTGTAGAGCTTGCAGATGTGGATGTTCTGGTATTCGGTCCGGAATTTATCGGACGAGTAGAAACAGTTGTAGATGAGATTGCAGAGAAGCGTATTTTGTTATACGCCGGCGGTAACTGTCCGACATTTGCAGAGGACTATGATAAGCTTACGGCAAACTGTTCCAGTACCTTTGAGAAAAGAGATATCAAGGACAGCGACGATGCGGCAATTTATTTTTCATCAGGAACTACGGGTTTCCCGAAAGCAATCTTACATAACCATGAGAGCCTGATGCATGCAGCTACGGTGGAACAGAAGCACCATGGACAGACAAAGGATGATGTATTCTTATGTATTCCGCCTTTATATCATACAGGGGCAAAGATGCATTGGTTCGGAAGCCTGATCACAGGCGGAAAAGCAGTTCTGTTAAAGGGCGTTAATGCAAAGACTATTCTTCAGACCGTATCAGATGAACAGTGTACCATTGTATGGCTGTTAGTACCATGGGCACAGGATCTGTTGCTGGCATTAGAATCAGGTGAAGTAAAATTATCGGATTATAAGCTGGATCAGTGGAGACTGATGCATATCGGAGCACAGCCGGTTCCACAGAGCCTGATCAAACGTTGGAAAGAATACTTCCCGCATCATCAGTATGATACGAACTATGGTCTGTCAGAGTCTATCGGACCGGGCGCGGTACATCTGGGTGTTGAGAATATCGATAAAGTCGGTGCAATCGGCGTTCCGGGATATGGATGGCAGGTGCGCATTGTAGATGAAGATGGTAAAGATGTGAAGCAGGGAGATGTCGGAGAACTGATATTAAAAGGTCCCGGTGTTATGACCTGTTATTATAAGAATCCGGAAGCAACGGCTGAGACATTAAAAGACGGATGGCTGTATACCGGAGATATGGCGGAACAGGACGCAGATGGATTTATCTATCTGGTTGACCGTAAGAAGGATGTCATCATCAGCGGTGGTGAGAATATCTACCCGGTACAGATTGAGAATTTCTTAAGTAAATATCCGAAGATCAAGGATGTAGCTGTTATCGGACTTGCGGATCCGAGACTCGGTGAGATTACAGCGGCAATTATTGAGACAAAGGATGGCGTGGAATGTACCGAAGATGAAATCAATGAATTTTGTAAGGAACTTCCAAGATATAAGAGACCAAGAAGGATTATTTTTGAGGATGTACCGAGAAATGCAACCGGTAAGATCGAGAAGCCGCTCCTTCGTAAGAAGCATAAGAGCGATAACCTTGTTGCAGCCGAGAATAATGCATAAAGAGATCACAGATCGTGGCATTATACAGATAAAGAAAGCAGAATCTGATATGTGTTCTTTACAAATTCAGATGTGTGTGCTTAAATATATAGTCGGAATCACAAAATACAACAGGAAGGTAAGATAATCATGAAGACACCATTTGTAACAAAAGCACAGGTTGATGAGATGATTAAGAAATACCCAACACCATTTCATCTTTATGACGAAAAAGGAATCAGAGAAAATGCAAGAAAGTTATATCAGGCATTTTCATGGAATAAGGGATTTAAGGAGTTCTTTGCGGTAAAGGCGACTCCAAATCCTACTATTCTTCGTATCTTAAAGGAAGAGGGATGCGGTACGGACTGCTCATCACTGACAGAGCTTATGATGTCAGATAAACTGGGATTTACCGGAGACGAGATCATGTTTTCATCCAATGATACGCCGGCAGAAGAATTTGTTCTTGCTAAGAAGCTTGGTGCAACGATCAATCTGGATGATTTCACACATATTGACTTCCTTGAAAAGACAGCAGGAATTCCTGAGAAGATCTGCTGCAGATATAATCCGGGTGGAACCTTCTCTATTTCCACAACAATCATGGACAACCCCGGAGATGCCAAGTATGGCATGACCAAGGATCAGATCATTGAGGCGTATCGTATCCTGAAGGGCAAAGGTGTAAAGAGATTTGGAATGCATGCATTTCTTGCAAGCAATACAGTGACGAATGACTACTATCCGGTTCTTGCAAGAACCTTATTTGAGGTAGCGGTTGAGATTAAGGAAAAGACAGGCGTAAAGCTTGACTTTATCAATCTGTCAGGCGGCGTAGGTGTTCCGTATACACCGGATAAAGAGCCGAATGATATCCTTGCGATCGGCGAAGGCGTAAGAAAGGTATACGAGGAGATCCTGGTTCCTGCAGGAATGGGTGATGTAGCCCTTTACACAGAGCTTGGACGATTCATGTTGGCTCCTTATGGCCATTTGATCACAACAGCGATTCATGAGAAACATACACACAAGGAATATATCGGTGTAGATGCATGCGCAGTTAATCTGATGCGGCCTGCCATGTATGGTGCATATCACCATATTACAGTTCTTGGTAAAGAGAATGAACCATGCGACCACAAATACGATGTAACAGGTTCGCTGTGTGAGAATAATGATAAATTTGCGATTGATCGTATGCTTCCAAAGATCGATATGGGAGATATTCTGGTAATTCATGATACAGGTGCACATGGCTTTGCAATGGGATATAACTATAACGGCAAGCTGAAATCCGCAGAGGTTCTCCTCTGTGAAGACGGCAGTACCAAACTGATCCGCAGGGCAGAGACACCGGATGATTATTTTGCTACATTAGACGGCTTCTGGAATGTGGATCTGAACGAAAAATAAGTTCACCTGAGACGGTTGAGAATCGTTGTGCCGGGTTATAGAAAAAAGCAAAAAAAACAGCCATTTTGGAGAAATATTTGTTCCCAAAATGGCTGTTTTAGTTTATACTGAATTTTAGTCAGGCTTTTTCAGGTTCCGGGTAATCAATACCAAATGTGTCAACAGTTACGGAAGCCATTTTCTGTTCTTTTACAGGACGATCACCGTAAGTTGTTCGGGTTGTTGCAATCTTATTTACAACATCCATTCCTTCGATTACTTTGCCAAATGCAGCGTATGCACCGTCTAAATGAGGAGCGGCCTTGTGCATGATAAAAAACTGGGAACCTGCAGAATCCGGTCGCATGGAACGAGCCATGGAGAGAACACCTTCAGTGTGCTTCAGGTCGTTCTTGAAGCCATTCTGTGAGAATTCACCTTTAATGCTATAGTTTGGTCCGCCCATTCCGGTTCCTTCCGGGCATCCGCCCTGAATCATGAAACCATTGATGATACGGTGAAAGTTCAAACCATTGTAAAAGCCTTTTTTTACGAGTGAGATAAAGTTATTAACTGTATTAGGAGCAATGTCCGGGTACAGCTCAGCCTTTATAACATCACCGTTTTCCATTGTAATTGTTACTATTGGATTTGCCAAAATAAATCGCATCCTTTCATTTATGATGAGGCTATCATATCATTACAGGCTTTACAAAGTCAATGTTGGATGCATTGTTTTGGGTTGGGGTATATTTTTTATTGGGGAATAAAAAGTTACAAACAGAAAAAGGAGAAACGCAGAGTGAAGAACGGAAAAGGTATTAAGGTAATTATTGTATTGGTCGTCGTTATTGCCCTTGTTGTGATAGGCGGATTAAAGATTAAAAATGTCTATGATGGCTTTATGGATGAGTACAAGGGGACGGAGAGCGCATCGGGAACAGATGTAACGATCGAGATTCCGGAAGGAGCATCGTCAAAGAAGGTGGCAGCGATCCTGCATGACGCCGGACTGATCAAGTATGAATATGCATTTGTATTACGAGTGAAAGAATCAGAATACAGAGGACGGATCCAGCCCGGTACATTTACACTGAACACCGGAATGAGTACACTCGAGATGATAGAAGAACTTTGTTATGTAGAACCTGTCAAGGAAGTTGTTGATACACTGACGATACCGGAAGGATACAGTATCGAACAGATCGCAGCAAAATGTGAGGAGCAGGATATTTGCAGCTCGGAGGAATTCCTGAATGAAGTAAAGAACGGAAATCATCAGATCCCGTTCAGTACCGGAGACATGAATACAGATGGTGCGAAGTACGACCTTCAGGGATATCTGTTTCCGGCAACCTATGATATTTATGAAGATACGACTGCGGCAAGTCTGATTGATACGATGCTGGAAAAATTTCGGAGCGTTTATACCTCAGAATACAGTGCCAAGGCAGCAGATCTTGGATATACAGATTATCAGATCCTGATCATGGCATCAATCGTGGAACGTGAAGCAAAGATTGACAGTGAGAGACCGATCATTGCAGGTGTTATCTATAATCGTTTAAAGATCGATATGATGCTTCAGATGTGTCCGACGGTTCTGTACCCTCTGACAGACGGAATGTATGATAAGTCAGAGGTTACTTATGATGATCTGGAGATCGAATCACCATACAACACTTATAAAAATACCGGACTTCCGGTAGGACCGATCTGCAATCCGGGTCAGGCATCGATAGAGGCTGTATTATATCCGGATGAGAACGATTATCTGTATTATCATACCAGTGATGCCGGAGATGGAAGCCATATCTTCTCATCCACATATGATGAACATATTAATACGCAGTAATGTATTGGGCAGATTGCCGATTTCTTTTTAAAAAGACTTGCGATATATGGTGAAATTATATATACTTATAGAGTATGCATGAACAATGGGATAATTTGTTACCTTATATGCACAGCAGAACGTGTGATAGGAGGATTGTTTGATGAGAAAAGTGAATTTCAAAGTAAGAAATATAGGCTCTGAAAAGTATTTGTCTTATGTTTTGGATGATGAGACAGATCTGGATGAAGAGTTGCTTGATTACCTTGATGATAATAAAATTGCAGAACTCATTGATATCATTTATGAAGAAGATGATGAGAATGATTATCTTACATACAATATAACGGACAGAACAACAGTTGGAGCACTCCTTTCAGGCACGGTACATGCAGAGATGATGCTGGGTATAATCAGAGGGGTTGCATCAGGAATTATGAATATGCGTGATCTGGGAATCCCTGTTTCATATGTTATTCTGAATAAGGATTTTACATATGTAAATCCTGTAACGTTTGATGTAAAGATGATCTGTATTCCGGTAGGATCGGATGTGGCAGCAAATGCGGAATTTAAGGCTTTTGTAAAAGGCCTGATTCTGAATGCAACATATGCGGACGATGAAGATTGTAATTATGTTGCTAAGCTTATAAATATGCTGAATGTAGAGAAGTTCACGATCAGGGGATTTGTCGGGCAATTGACAGAGTTAATGGAATCTGCAGGTATGCAGGTGGAAGAAGAATTTATGGATGTCGGTGATTCAGGTGTGGAAGTATCACAGTCAGTTGAAGTTCCACAGTCAGATACATCACTGGATGATCTTCCTGAGTTCAAGGATATTCTGTTTGACGACGATGATGACGGACTTGAGATGTACGATGAAGAACCTGCTGAGGAGAATACGATATTCAAGGATCTGGATCTGAATGAGAATACTGACAGTATCGGAAGCTCGGTAAATATGGATGTCTTTGATGAGAGCAATCTTGAGGAGCTTACTTTAGACGAAGATACAGAGATTGAAGACGATGAATCGGAAGAAATTGCAGAGGAGACGGAAGTTGCGGAAGAAGCTGCGGGTGAGATCAAAGCTGCAACAGAGATCAAGATAGAGACTCCTGAGGATGACGGAGAAGCAGAAGGTATGACAGAGATGCTGGCGTCCGAAGCTGAGGAGTCAGAACAGGCATTTGACATAAAGGAAGTTGCCCATACAGCAGAGGGTGTAACTGAGATTATGGCAGAAGAAAAGAAGAAGGAAGAAAAACCGGTTCTGATCGATACACAGGATCTTGATAATCTGATCGAGAATCCACCGGTAATAAAGAATATTAGAATCAATCGTGCTAAGATCATACAGAAGGCAGTAGATGAGACGGAAATAGATGAAGCAGTTGATAATCCGACAGAGCAGATCAGAGGCGCAGGTGATGTAGATGAGGCAGATGCAAAAGAACCTGAGACACTCACGACACCGGTTGTGCCTACGGAGAAGCCGGAGGAGGATAGTTCATCAACCGGAACCACAGTAGAGCTTACAGGTGGAATGAGTGTTATAAAGGATCAGACACCTGAGGAAGAGAAGAAGCCTGCACCGGGCATACCAAAGGCGATGCCGTATATTATTAGAGTAAACACGAAAGAACGTGTGATGGTTAACAAAGCGGTATTCAAGCTTGGTAAAGCAAATCGTGGTGTTGATTTCCGAATCGACGGAAATGGTGCGATCAGCAGAGTTCATGCGATCATTTATCAGAGAGATGATGGCTGCTACCTGAAAGACAACAAAGCAACCAATGCTACATTAGTAGATGGTGTGAAGCTTGAGGAAGGCCAGGAAGTAAAACTGAAGAATGATGCTATGATCACGATCGGCGGAGAAGATTTTATTTTCAAATTAAGTTAATAAATTTATCACCTCGGGGAGGGGTGAACACGAGCAGGTAGCAATACCTGCTTTTGGTGTATAACAAGATAGAATGGAGAAAAGGGTTATGAAGAAAAACAAAGTAATACTTACAAGAACCGGCGAGGAATATACATGCAAGTATCTGCTAGATGCTGCAGATGTTGTTGATACAAAAGTGGATATGGGTATGTCCGGAAGATTTCCACAGATCATTCCATATACACTTGAGGAAAAAGAAGGACAGAGAACATTTGTATATCAGATCGGTGAACGGATGCAGATGACAGAGTTTCTGAAAAAAGAGATCAATAAGAAACAGATGCTTACATTGTTGTATAATGTATTGTCTGCGCTTGAAACATTTGGAATGAATATGATATCCCTGAGCTATGTGGCTAAGGATATTCAGTATATATTTGTCAAGCCTGAGACATTGGAGGTTTCCTTTATCGTCGCTGCAGTTGATAAAGAGATAACAGATCTGAATGAAGTCCGGGATTTCGTAAAAGCTATTATCTGTGATGCAACTTATTTTGAGATGGATAGAGATAATTATGTTGCACGTTTAATTTCATTCACAAATCGCAGAGGAACATTTTCCATCAGTGATATGAAGAAGTATGTGGATAATCTGTTGCTTGATATGGGTATCCACATCGAAGAAGAGAAAAAACAGGAAGTAAAAGAAAATAAAACGGCAGCTGATAAGGTAAGTCGTGTCGGAGTCATGCAGAATCAGGCTAAGATGTCACAGCCGGTATCTCCGATGTCAAACGGTCAGCCAATGCCGGGACGTCCGATGCCGATGCCGAATGGTCAGCCGATGCCGGGACGTCCGATGCCGATGCCGAACGGTCAGCCGATGCCGGGACGTCCGATGCCGATGCCGAACGGTCAGCCGATGCCGAATCGCCCGATGCCAATGCAGATGGGACCGGACGGCAAGCTGGTAGCACCGATGCCAAACGGTCAGCCAATGCCGAATCGCCCAATGCCAATGCAGATGGGACCGGACGGCAAGCCGGTAGCACCGATGCCAAACGGTCAGCCGATGCCGAATCGTCCGATGCCAATGCAGATGGGACCGGACGGCAAGCCGATAGTACCGCCGGTATCTCCGATGAATGGTGCAGCACCGATGCCGGAGAAGAAACCGGAGGCAGCACCGGTACCACCGATGCCGGAGAAGAAGCCGGAGGCAGCACCAGTACCACCGATGCCGGAGAAGAAGCCGGAGGCAGCACCGGTACCACCGATGCCGGAACAGAAGACAGATGCGCCGAAGCCACAGGCACCGGTGCCTTATCTGTTAAGAACAGCAACAAATGAAAAAATCTATATAAATAAGCCGGAATTTGCAATCGGAAGATCGGCAACAAAGGCAGACTATACTGTAACCGATAATTCAGATGTCAGCAGAATCCATTGTATTATCGAGAGAAAGAATGGTGTCAGCTATATTAAAGACAATCAGTCAACCAATGGTACATATGTAAACGGAAAAAATATAGCAGGGCAGGAAAATGTATTTTTAACAAACAATGCAAAGGTTTCATTGGGAGATGAAGAATTTGTATATCATATAAGATAAGCGTGGGGACAACAGAGCAGGAGAGAAGTATGAAGTATAAAGCAGCGTATTACACAGACGTAGGAATAAAAAAGAAAAATAATCAGGATTCTCTGGCAATTAAGATTGCAGAGACGCCGAAGGGATCTGCGGTATTTGCAATTATCTGTGATGGTATGGGAGGACTTGCAAAAGGCGAGCTTGCCAGTAAAGAAGTGATATGTGCATACTGCGACTGGTTCGAGAAGGATTTTCCGGAACTGGTACTTTCCGGAACATTTAATGCTTCCATATTGAAACAACAGTGGGATATGATAGCAATTAATGAAAATGAGAAATTAAAAGCATACGGAGAAGCACAGGGGATCATGATCGGTACCACTCTGTCTGCAATGTTGATGTATGGAGAACATTACTACATTATCCATGTAGGAGACAGTCGTGTATATGAATTAACAACAGAGGTCACACAGCTTACGAAGGATCAGACGCTTGTAGCGCGTGAGGTTGCTGCCGGAAGACTGACACCGGAGCAGGCAGAGAAGGACAGCAGAAGAAGTATTTTATTACAGTGTATCGGTGCATCACCTGTGGTAGAGCCTGATTTTATCAGAGGATATATCGAAGAAAATGCCTGCTACATGTTATGCTCAGACGGATTCCGACATAAGATATCAGAGAATGAGATGCTGGATCGTATCGGACCGAAAGCGGCGCTGGATGAAAATGCCATGCGTGAGGGTTGCGCTTTCCTTACAGAACTGGATAAGTACAGAAAGGAAACTGATAATATCACGGTATTGTTAATTAAGACAGAGTAGTGGGGAGATAAGATGACAGAATTAGGTACAGTATTAGATGGAAAATACGAAATACTGAAAAAAGTTGGTCAGGGTGGAATGTCAATTGTTTATCTGGCGATGGATAATCGACTGAATAAACAGTGGGCGGTTAAGGAGATCAAAAATGATGGCTCCAAAAGCGTTGAGACTCTGTTAAAGGGTCTTGAACGAGAGGCAAATATTCTTAAAAATGTAGATCATCCGGTTTTGCCGCGAATCGTTGACATCATAAATGAAAATGGAACGATTTATGTAATCATGGATTTTGTTGAGGGAAAACCTTTGAATGAAGTCCTGAAGGCAGAGGGAGCGCAGGAGCAGTCGGATGTAATTGAGTGGGGACGCGCACTTGCCAGTGCACTTGATTACCTGCATTCTATGAATCCACCTATTATTTACAGAGATATGAAACCATCCAATGTTATGTTAAAGCCGGATGGATCTGTGAAATTGATTGATTTCGGAACAGCAAAGGAATATGTAATAGAGAATAATGCAGATACGACAGCCCTTGGAACAAGAGGTTATGCTGCACCGGAACAGTTCGGTGATGCACAGGGACATGGTATCTATAATACAGATGCAAGAACAGATATTTATAATCTGGGTGCGACATTATATCATTTGGTAACCGGAAAGAATCCATGTGAACCGCCGTATGAGATCAAGCCGATCAGACAGTGGAATCCGATGCTTTCATCAGGACTTGAGCAGATCATTATCAAATGTTGTCAGCCAAATCCAAATGACAGATATCAGTCCTGTTCAGAGTTGCTGTATGCGCTGGATCATTACAATGAATTGGATAATGAGTACCGGGCAAAGGCAAAGAAGAAACTGATCATGTTTTGTACGATGGGTGGATTGTCATTGGCATCTGTTGCATGTGCAGTGATCGGCGGCGTGAGGAAGAATGAGATCAAGGAACAGAATTACAGCAATAAGATCTTAGAGGCAGAGAATGCATTACAGGATAATGATGTAAATAATGCAATCAAAATCTATAAAGATGCGATCGCATTGGATGAGACATCTTCAGATGCATATCTTGGTTTGTTAGATACATATGCTTATTATTACGATGCCACACAAGATGCTGAGAAGACATCATCCGAAGGCATGGACAGTGGAGCGAAGCTTGGTGTGCGGTATGTAACCAAGTATATTGATAAGGTTCAGGATGATGTTGTTTATGAGGTAGCAATCCTTTATTACAATGAAATTCAGGATTACAAAGCTGCAATGCAGTATTTTAATCAGGTAAACGATAAAGAGAACTTCCCGGATGAAGCTGCACAGGCATCTTATTATTCCGCTATCTGTGAGAATAAGATCAAGAAGAATTCCAACTTTGCGAACAGCCAAGAGAACCTGTTTAATTTTGAAGAATATAATAGCAGCAATCTGGAAGATACCAATACAAGTAAATATGTGAATTATCTGAATATCGCTTCAATATATGTTGATAATCTTGGAAGTGAAGCAGACGATATGCCACAACGGACGATCGCCCTGTTGCAGGAAGCAAATGAGAAGCTGGACGAGAACAGTACAGCATTATCAAATGCGTTCCCTGAGGACCGAAACGTAAAGTATTATACAGCACAGTACGCAAGGATCCTGTATTCGGTATATTCCTATGAAGCAGAAAATGCAACAACTGATGATCAGAGGGAATCCTTCTATCTGAAAGCAGTTGACGCATTGAATCGTTATCTTGCAAGTATCGATATTACAGACAAGAATATTTCTGACAATACAAAGAAATCTTATGTCAAATATATGAAGGAAGAAGCTGAGACATATATAGCACTTGCAGTTTCTAGCGGTAAGAAAGATTATTATGATTCAGCTGAAAAGATATATAAGACGGCAGAAGACAGCATGGGTACAGAGGATTTTGCGGCAGACATATATGTAAGTCATCTGAATTATCTGTACGACAGATATTCGGGAGAATACGGATCTAATCCAAAGAAGTGGAGAAGTGAAGGAATATCCAAGGTACAGGCAGTTTACAATGCAGGTAAGAAGATTAATATACTTGCAAATCGTGGTAACAATGAATGGAACTCGTTAATCGTGAATTCTGCAATTGCCGGAGTAATTGATGGCACAGCAGCTGCTAAGTGAGAGTGAGGGTGATAACAATGAATGAAACTATATGCAATATAATGTTATTCGGTGGCATAGCTCTTGCAGTTGTATTTGCGGTTGTTGCAGTTATTTTGTTTGTAAAGTTAGATATACCAAAGGTGATCGGTGATCTGTCCGGAAGTACCGCGAGAAAGCAGATCAGGGAGATCCGGGAAAAGGGATATGAGAGTGTTCAGGGAAGCGGTGCTTCCAAGAAGGACGCGATCAAGTCTAAGGATAGTACCGGAAAGATCGAGGTAAGAGATATCAAACGGAAGACCTCCCGTTCAGAAGAACTGGAAAAGAAAGGTAATGAACGGTATCAAAAGGCAGTCAATGAGCTTAAGAAAGAACAGCAGAGCCGGATGGATGAGTTCGAGCGTGAGACAGATATCTTACAGGGACCGGATGATTACGAGAAAGAGACAGATATCTTAACAGAACCGGATGATTACGAGAGAGAAACTGATATATTATCGGCGGATGTAGATTACGATGAGGCAACTGACGTATTGACGCCGGAAGATGATGCAGATGAAGCAACCGATGTTCTGACGATGGAAGATGATACAGAGGGAGCAACCGATGTTCTGACGATGGAAGATGATATGGAGGGAGCAACCGATGTTCTGATGATGGAAGATGATGCAGAAGGAGCAACCGATATTCTGGCAGCGGTGGATGATGAGGAAGCAACTAATGTTCTGACATCGGATGAAGAAGCAACGAACGTTCTTTTAAATGAGGCGGTTCATGGAACGAAGCCGGAAATAAAGGATCGTGCAGGTTTCAAGATAGTAACAGATATCGTCGTAGTACATACAGATGAATCAATATAAGGAGGGAATGACCAATATGAAAAAGAATAAGTATTTGCATCGATTGATCGCGTTGGTCATGACGGCTGTTATGCTGTTGTCACTGGTGGCGATAGATAACAGATTTGGAATAGCGGCGAAAGATGAGTTCTCAAAAGAGGTCATTGATCTGGAAGATTATATTCCAAAGAAAGTAAAGTATAAAGAAGCAAAAGACGGAAGCGTTAAGATTGACAGTGTTAAGGAGATTGAGATTACGGTTCCGTTAGAGTCGGCAGTTACATTTAAGGGCGACTATCTGATGGAAGCACTCGATGCTGACGATGCTAATGAGGATCAGAAGGTAGCAACTTCCTGTGATGCAGATGAGAAGGATGCACCAAAGAAAGCGTCCAAGATCAAAAAAGTAAAGGTTGAAACGGTGGATGATGAGTACCGGTTCGCTGTATATAAGACAACGAAGGAAGAGGGCATATATGACTTTGCCGGTATCGTTGCCGTATATAGTGACGAAGGTAATGATCCGGTTCCGGCAGTACCGGTTCCGACGATTCAGGCGTCTGTAACAGAGAGCGATGAGCTGATCGCTAAAACAGGTTATTATTATGCAAAACCGGGATCATCTGTCAATATTAAGCTGGCGATTGCTGATGGTACAGATGATACATATACCCGTCAGGAATCAGAAGACCCTGCTGATATCACAAAGGTAGCTTATACTGTGGATGGTGGTGCAGAGACGATCATAGATGCAGATGACGATGGTAATTATGCATTAACAGTTAATGAAGCTGGAACTTATGAATTCACGGTTACAAACCGCGGTGGAGAGTCTGGTGTATCGGCTGTAAAGATCCTTTATCCAACGACAGTTCAGATTACAGATGTAACAGCAAGTGAGAATACAACTGTAAAGAAGGTTGGAGACAAGATTCAGGAACTTCTGAATAAGGTAGATGCTTCGATCAAAGTAACTGTCTCTGCAAAGGAGACAGTAGATGGAAGCCTTATGCCGCTGACCCTGAAATACAGACTGGCAAATGGTGCTGTATGGGGAGAATGGCAGAAAGCAGATATGACAGAGGATGTAGATGCAGGCTTCTATAAAGCAAGTGTATCGATTCCGAAGTCTTCAGCAACCGGAGAAGATTATAAAGTTGCGATCAGTGTATGCGATTCAGACTATACAGAAGTCTCTACATATACATTTGACGAAAACGGTGCGATCGTATTTATCGATGATGATGAACCGGATTTCGTAAGTGGTGTTGTAAACGCATATCAGGGAACATCAGTATCCGCATCTACAAGCCTTGGTTCATACAGCTATAATTCTGATAGATGGTATAGCAGACTTGCAGTTAAGAATGTAAAGACAGAAGAAAATCATTCACCGATTGACTTTGTTGTAGCAACATTTGATGGCACACCGTTTGATAGGAATATAGAAGTATCCGCAAATGGAAATAAATATACTTATACATATACAGATTGGGATAGTGATGCAGTAGATTTGGAAGATGGTGTACATACAATCTCTTATGCAGTAACGAATCGTATGGAACTGGACAGCATCAAAAATGTCACATTTAATCTGGATGCAACAAAGCCTGTAGTAACAGTAACGAGTGCAGTTAAGAATGCAGCTGTAGCACAGGATGAGGAATATGTAGTAAGCGGGGCAACAGGAGAGACATTGACTGTTACAGCTACAGATCCGGGAAGCGATGTCGGAACAGGAAGTGGCGTAGCAAGTACAAAGGTTATAGTAAACGGAAGTGAGAAAGCATTAGCGGCAGACAACACTCTGATACTTGCAGATGCAGGAGTATATGATGTCGTTGTGACAGTAACAGATAAAGCAGGAAATGAAGCTGCACAGAAGTTTACGGTTATCGTAAATAATGAAACACTTACGGACGAAATTACGGCGGCTGCAAATGGTACACCTCTTACGATCTCTGATCTTGTATATACAGGTGGCAATAATGTTACAGTAACATACAAGGTTACAGGACTTGATCTTGATCAGAACGATGTGATCAGTAATGTGGTAAGAAGGGATTCGGATGTAACAGGTACTACAGGTGAACAGATCACACCGACGATTGCGAAGAATAGTTCCGGTATAAATACAACCCTTACTCTTATTTATACATTACAAAAAGAAGGAGTCTATTCTTTCAATATCAAGACAAAGCATCATTATATAGATCTTGAGAGTGATGCAAATACAACAGAAAAGAGCTGTACGATCGCGTACGATAAGAGTGCTCCATCTGTTACAACGATGGAATTTGTAGACTATGAAGCCGGTATCGATAATGTATATTATTATTCAAAAACTACAGTTCCTAAGATCAAGATAGCTGCAAAGGACAGCATTGCAATCAGGAGTTATAAGATTACAGATCAGAACGGACAGGAGATCGTGTCTGAAAACTTATCGACGGATCCGAAAAAAGAGTTAGAGCAGACGTTTGAATTGACAGCAGGTATTCAGGAGAATCAGCCATATACGATCACATTCTATATCGATGATATGGCTGGAAACGGTATATCAAAGAATGTTTCTGATGAAGGTATTCCATATCAGTTTGAGATCGACAGCATTAGCCCTGATCGCGTTGCGATCGCCGATATGGCAGATGACGGAAGCCTGAATCTTAAGAGCTACTGGAATGGTTCGGCGGTTACGGTAAGTGCATCAGCGGAGGATAACCATTTCATTACATCATTTAACGCGGAAGCAATCTGCGATGGAAAGGCAGTTGCTGAGCAGGAACAGCAGGTAACAGCAAGTAAGAATGCATCTGCAGCATTTACATATAGTGAAGCCGGCACGTATGAAGTGACAGTATACGCATATGATGAAGTCGGAAATGTGAATACAGCGACCTGTCATTTTGTGATCGACGGAAAGCCTGCAGATATCAGCTTTACCGGTATTCCTGACAATGGAATATACAGAAATGATTCAAAACATCCGATCACGATCAATGTAAAAGATGATTATGGAATCAGCGCTGATAAGGTAAAGATTACTGAATACTATGAAACTTATGACGGTACAAAGGGACAGCTAACTGTTCTTTCGGAAAATACAGATATTAAGACAACAAAGGCAACTGTTAATTCCTGTGAGGTTATTGACGGTAAGCCGATGAAATATTATTTCAATGTGGAAACAACTGATAATTCAGGGAATGTTTCAAGCACGACAAGTAAGACCTTCTATTACGATGATATGAATCCGGAGATATCAGTAACACCGGATATCGTATCAGAGGAAAAAGATTATTATTACAATGATAAGGTTACATTTAAAGCAAATGTAAAAGAGCAATTTGCACTTGGAACGGTTGTATATCTTCTGAATACAGAAGACTATGATCTTGCAACAAAGGCTTCTGATTATAAGAAGAAAGCGATCAAGACATATACACTTGACGATCTGTGTGAGAAGACATTTGAATTCTCTGCAAGCAAGGCAGGCTTCTATGACTGGACTGTCGTTGCAGTAGACGGAGCAGGCAATGAAGATGCCGTAACCGAGATGCAGTTCACGATCGACAAGGAAAGACCGGAGGCAGAGATTGATGGTGTGCCGGAAGATGGTTTGTCGACAGGTACAGAGGTTGCGATCACAATTACAGATAATGAGGCACTTGATAAGGATGACTTCACTGTTATTCAGCATTATAAATACTACAATGGCACAAAGTATAAGAAGAAAACCGTTAAAGTAAAGCAGACCAGTGCAAATGAGCTGACGGCAACCGCTAATTGTGATGAGATGGATGGCAAGGCATGTTCATATTATTTCACAGTGGTCGGAAAAGATAAGGCCGGAAATGAAGTGATCTATGATCAGAATGCATCCAAATTCAAAGTGGATGGAACAGCACCGGAGATTACGATCACACCTTATCCGGATGAGAATGACGGATATTATAACAAGGGCGTAAGATTCAAGATCAATGTAAAAGAGCAGTTTGAAAAGAAGCATAAGATAACAGTTTCTGATAAGAATAAATCTGTGAACGGAGATGCGGATGATGTATTTGTCTTAAATGGTACAGATGGTACATTCGAGGTTAAGAGAAATGCAGAAGGCATCTATAACCTGAAGATTAAAGCAGAGGATGCATTCGGAAACCTTGCGGAAGATAAGGTTAGCTTCATTGTTGATAAGTCGGCTCCGACGATCGGTATAGCGACCGTAAGCAAGCTGAACAATGGGAATGTAGCCTTAAATGTAAATATTGCAGATAATTATAAAGGAAAAGAATACATCGTACATGTGATAAGGAAGGATGCTTCCGGAGCAGTTGTATATAATAAGGATTACAGAAAAGAAATCTGGAAGACAACTACCGCAAATCCGGATCTTGTATTTACCGATGAAGGTGATTATGAGATTTCCGTATCTGCAGAGGATAAAGCCGGAAATAAGAAGATTGCAGAAAATGTAACCTTCCGAATCGATAAGACCGCACCGGTTCTGTCAATTACAGGTGTTGCGGATTCTCAGACAACGGATTGTACAGCGACTCTTTCCGTAAATGAGGCATTCCCATTTTCTTATGATGGTTCGTCACTTGGCAGTACAGATGTTACGGCAACTATCACAAAGAAGACAGACGGAGCAGGAACAACAAATATAGCTACACTGAATACAGGCAATTTCTCAAGTGGTAATCCACATACAGCTACATATTCCTTTACAGAAGATGGTGAATATACGATCACATTTAATGCAAAGGATATGGTTGGCAATACAGCGGCTGCCGTAACGAAGACATTCAAGGTAGATAAGAATGCGCCTGAGTTATTTGTAACGGCAGTAAACAGCAAGAAGTCAAATATAAGCGAATACCAGATCGTCGGTGGTGCTTCTGATGATTCAAAAGACTATGTAGATATGAATCTGGAAGTAAAGGAGACATTCTTTGCTACAAATAAAGTATCGATCACCGTTCATAAGGATGGTAAAGATGTATCATCCGGCTACTTTAAGAACTTCAGCAGCAGTTCTGAGGTCAGCAGAGGCAGCCAGCGGTTTGAAGATGATGGTGTCTATACAGTTGAGATCTCAGCACAGGATGCGATTGGTAATAAGGCAAAGGATTACAGTATGGCGTTCACGGTAGATAATACCCCGCCATCGGTTGAGAATACAGAGAAGATGGAAGGCTTTGCAGCCCGTAGAAATGAGAATGGAGATCTGTTGCTGAACAGCAAAGATTTCTCGGATATCAAGGATAAAGGCTATGATGCATTCTGGACTGTAAATGATACTTCTGTATTTACAGCAAGTGTTAAGCTGGATGGAATCGACTTCGTTGATTTCTCCGATCTGACAGACGGATATCATACGATGATGATTGAAGTAACAGATGAGGTCGGACATAAGACTACGAATACATTTGATTTCACCTATGACGGAACTGCACCTCGAATCATTATAAGTGGTGTGGACGATAAGAGCGTTGTAAGAAATCCATTTACAATGTCGATCGGACTGGAAGACCCGGATGATACGATCACGGAGATTGTGATCAATGGCAAGACTATTGATCCAACGTTGTATAAGGATACAAATTCATATGACTTCCAGGTATCTGATTATGGAAAATATGAAGTGAAGGTAACAGCAGCAGATGCGGCCGGTAACGTATCATCAACTTTTGATGCTGAGACGGGAGAAGTATTCTCCTTCCAGCTAAGACAGAAGCTTTCACCGGTTGTTATCATTCTGATCATTCTTGCAGTTCTTATTCTTGCAGGAATCATAATCTGGATCATACTCAGAAAGCGCAAGAAAGCACAGCAGTAAATTAAAACATAGAAAGAAAGGGACCACGCCCAAACAGGCGTGGTCTTTCAATGAGGTGACATAAATGGCATTAAGAGCGGTAGCATTTGATATGGATGGAGTCCTGATCGATTCCGAGAAGGTATACAGAATGTGCTGGTTGAAGAATGGATTGTCCATCGGTATCCCGGAGAATGAGATGTCGAAGATCTGTGACCGGATGGCAGGTGGAACCAAGAAGACAAATGCGCATGTGATGAAAGAAAAAATGGGCGAAGATTTTGACTATCTTGCATTCAGACAACGCACAGTGGATATGGTCGAAGCATATCTGAATGAGCATGGCGTTGAATTAAAGCATGGCGTGATCGAGACACTAAAGACTTTAAAGGCAAGAGGAATCAAGATGGCGGTTGCAACCTCGACGGATCGGGAACGGGCAGAGGATAAACTGATTCGAAGCGGATTGCTTCCGTATTTTGATGATGTGATCTGTGGGGATGAGATCGAGCGTGGAAAACCATACCCGGACATCTATCTGAAAGCCTGTGAGAAGCTTGGTACGAAGCCGGAGGAGACAGTTGGAGTAGAGGATTCCATTAATGGTGTGACAGCCTCCCACGATGCAGGACTGTATACCCTTATGGTGATCGATCTGATCCAGCCGGATGAGGAAACAAAGAAGAAAGCAGACCGTATCAGCAACGATATATTTGAACTGACGGAATTATTTGAAGACTGATGAAGCAGTTTGACTTCGAAAATGACATCTGAAAATGATCGATATAGCAGAATAGAGGCTGATCTCTGGAATGAAAGGAAACCTTTCGGCATATAGTAGTGTCAGGAGGTTTTTCTATGATTACAGGACAGAAAATTTTCAGCCTGTTAAAGGCACTTGCGGTATCTTACATAATAACAGCGATCCTGCTGCTTGTAACGGCACTCCTCATGTACAAGCTGGGGCTGGGTGAAACGGCGATTCATCTGAGTATTATCATCATTCATGGCATCTCTGTGTTCCTTGGCGGTTTTCTTACCGGCAAGATGGTGAAGGAGCAAAAGTATATCTGGGGATTGATGCTCGGAGTGTGCTATGTGCTGGTGATCGGTATTGTATCTTTCATTATGAACGGTACGATCCACATCTCTGCCGGAGGAACATTAACGAATGTGATCCTGTGTCTCGCAGCCGGAATGCTTGGCGGAATGCTAGGTTAGAGACAAGTTTTTCGTAAAAATACTTTGACTTTAAAGCATGTTGTGTTATAATTTCGCTATATGACATAAAAAGGAGAAGTGTACCTATGAAGAGAATAAAGACACTCACAAACAGAACAATGAAGAACACAATGGTTAAAGGTGGATGCGGCGAATGCCAGACATCATGTCAGTCAGCTTGTAAGACATCATGCACAGTCGGAAATCAGAGCTGTGAGAATGCTGAGAACAAGTAAGAGATCATTGTAGACAGACAACCACAAAGGGGACCGTCAAACAAATGGCAGTCCTCTTTCGTTGCGTGTCAGAAAAATTAATTCACAAGATGGGAGAATTTGTATGGTACATCAGTACAAAAGTAATGGATATAATATCGTACTCGATGTATGTAGTGGGTCTGTTCACGTAGTGGATGACCTTGTGTATGATATTATTGCAAATTACGAAAATCATACAAAAGAGCAGGTAATGGAATTGCTGCCATCCTATGATAAGGATGAAGTATCGGAAGCCTATGACGAGGTAACCGGCCTGGTAGAAGACGGAACACTATTTACAGAAGACATATTCAAAGATTATATCATTGATTTTAAAAAGAGAAAAACAGTGGTAAAGGCTCTGTGTATCAATATTGCACATGACTGTAATCTTGCATGCAGATATTGTTTTGCAGGAGAAGGTGAGTACAAGGGTGACAGAGGTCTGATGCCACTTGACATAGCAAAGAAATCTCTGGATTTCCTCGTTGCCAATTCCGGTAACCGTGTAAATCTTGAGGTCGATTTCTTCGGCGGTGAGCCACTTATGAACTGGGATGTCGTAAAAGAGACCGTTCGATATGGAAGAAGCCTGGAGGAGAAGCATAATAAGAAATTCCGTTTCACACTGACAACAAACGGTGTGTTGTTAAATGATGAGGTAATGGAATTTGCCAATAAAGAGATGGCAAATGTCGTATTATCCATCGACGGAAGAAAAGAGATTCATGATTACATGCGTCCGACCAGAAATGGAAAGGGAAGCTATGATCTGTTACTTCCAAAGTTCCAGGAATTTGCAAAGAAGCGTGCCGGAAAGAGTTATTATGTAAGAGGCACTTATACGCATAACAATCTGGATTTTTCAAAGGATGTATTACACATGGCAGATCTTGGATTTGACCAGATCTCCATTGAGCCGGTTGTATCTCTGCCGGACGAGCCTTATGCGATAAAGGAAGAGGATATTCCGTATCTGTTAGATCAGTATGATATCCTTGCAAAAGAGATGATCAAAAGACATAAAGAAGGAAGGGGCTTCAATTTCTTCCACTTTATGATAGATTTGACAGGGGGACCATGCGTGGCCAAACGTCTGTCGGGGTGTGGTTCAGGTACAGAATATCTGTCAGTTACACCATGGGGCGACCTTTATCCGTGCCATCAGTTTGTCGGTGAGGATGGGTTCTGCATCGGAAATGTAAATGAAGGTATTACGAAACCGGAACTTGTTGATGAGTTTAAGCTCTGCAATGTCTATGCAAAGGACAAGTGTAAGGACTGTTTTGCAAGATTCTATTGTAGCGGTGGCTGTGCGGCGAACTCATATAAATTCCATGGGAATATATTAGATGCGTATGATATCGGATGTGAACTTCAGAAAAAGCGTATCGAATGTGCGATCATGATCAAAGCCGCATTAGCAGATGAAGAAGAAAATCAATAAGGAGGACAAAGGTAAATAAGATGAAGAAAGCAAGAAAAAAAGCCATATGGGTATTGATCCTGTTCCTGCTTGTGCTTGCGGGTTCCATCTACGTTGCATTGTTTGGTGTAGGCGACAGAGGAAAAGCAAAGTATATCAGCCTTGGACTTGATCTGAAGGGTGGCTTAAGTGTAACCTATGAGATTCAGGATGAGGATTACAGTGATGCAGATGTTCAGGATACGATCTATAAGCTGCAGAAACGTATTGATTCCCATACAACAGAGCATAACGTATATTCAGAGGGAAATGGTAAGATCACTGCCGAGATTCCGGGTGTAACAGATGCAGATGCAATTCTGGAAGACCTGAGTATCGAAGGTAAGTTAGAGTTCTTAGATCCTGAGAATTATGAATTATGGTCACAGGGCAAGGATTATACTCCAGCTCTTACCGGTGATGATATTAAGGGTGCAGATGCCAAGATTGATTCTACAGAGACCGGTGATGACAATGTAGTACAGTTGTCATTCACAACAGCAGGTGCTCAGAAGTTTGCAGATGTAACAACAGCAAATGTAGGAAAGATCGTCTATATCGTATATGATGGTGAAGTTGTAAGTGCACCAACTGTACAGCAGGCAATTACAGACGGAAACGCTGTTATCAACAGCATTTCAACATATGAAGAGGCAGACAGCCTTGCTACTACGATCCGTATCGGTGCATTGCCACTGACACTGAAGCAGGTACGTTCTAATATCGTCGGAGCAACTCTTGGTTCAGAAGCAGTATCAACAACGATCAAAGCAGGTATCATTGGTATTATCTGTATCTTCATTATCATGATCTGCGTATTCAGAATTCCGGGTCTGATCGCATCATTATCATTGACACTTTATACATTTATGATCTTACTTGTTATGAACCTGTTCAATGTTACATTGACACTTCCGGGTCTTGCAGGTATCATCCTTTCTGTAGGTATGGCGGTCGATGCGAACGTCGTTATCTTTACACGTATTAAAGAAGAACTGGCAACAGGTGCTTCTGTTAAGCAGTCTGTAAAAGCCGGATTCCATAATGCGTTATCAGCGATCATCGATGGTAACGTGACAACCCTGATCGCAGCACTTGTGCTTGGTATCTTCGGAACCGGTACGATCAAGGGATTTGCGATCACGCTGGCAATCGGTATCGTATTATCCGTATTCACAGCACTTGTTGTTTCACAGCTTGTATTAAATGCACTTGTTACACTTGGTGTAAATGATGTGAAGTTCTTTGGCAAGGCAAAAGAGCCAGGCAAGGTCAACTTCGTAAAGGGTGGTAAATATTGTATTATCGCTTCTGTTCTTGTCATCGTGATCGGCTTCTGTTTTATGCCGATCTTTGCAAAGACAAAGGGAAGTGCATTGAATTTAAGTATTGATTTTGCAGGTGGTACATCAATCACAGCAGAATTTGACAAAGCATATTCATTATCTGAGGCAGAGAAGGACATTGTTCCTGTTATCGCTGAGGCAGCAGGCATCAGTGAGGCAGATATCTCTGTTCAGACTGTTTCCGGTACAAATGAGATCGTATTCAAGACCACAGAGCTTACGACTCAGGGTGATGATTCTCAGTTGACAAAGGTAACAGCTGCACTCAGCGAGAAGCTCGGTGCGACAGTAACAAATTCCGATAATATCAGTGGTTCAGCCAGCAGCGATATGACAAGGGATGCATTCCTTTCTGTAGCACTTGCAGCCGTTCTGATGCTGATCTACATTGTAATCCGTTTCAAGGATGTGAAGTTTGGTGTAAGTGCGGTATTAGCCCTTTGCCATGATGTAGCTATGGTATTTGTTCTGTATATCTTACTTCGGTTATCCGTTGGTAATACCTGTATCGCATGTATGCTGACAATCTTCGGTTACTCGATCAATGCGACGATCATCGTATTCGACCGTATCCGTGAGAATATCGCAAATGCAGGAACAAAGAAAGATTACAAGCAGATTGTTAATTTAAGTATTAATCAGACGATCACCAGAAATATCTATACATCCTTAACAACATTTGTTACGATCTTCGTATTATATGTAATGGGTGTAGCAGCGATCAAAGAGTTCGCATTTACTCTGATGGCCGGTGTCGTAATCGGTGCTTATTCTTCTATCTGTGTAACTGGTCCATTGTGGTACTACTTCAAGACCGGATTTGGTAAGAAGAAGGATGCTGCAAATGGTAAGAACAACAAGAAAGCAGTAGAGAAGAAGAAAACAGCAAAGGCGCAGTAATTATCTGTCGCCGATCGAATGAAAAACAGACAAGTATGTAGGATTTACATATTTGTCTGTTTTTTCGTTGTGTTACAGGAAAATTTACATCGTGTATCATTAAATTTAATACGTAATGACAATGCATTGACGGATGATAAAAGCTGTGATATGTTGAAGCAAAGGAGGTGCATGATTGAAACAATGAAACGATTTGAAGCGGTTATATTTGATATGGATGGGGTTATATTCGACTCGGAGCTGTTGGTTATAAAGTGCTGGCAGGTCGTTGCAGATAAATATGGAATCAAGAACATAGAAGACACCTGTCACAAATGTCTGGGGCTGAATAAGGATGCGACAAAGAAACTGATGCTTGGGGTGTATGGAGCAGATTTCCCTTATGATGAGTATAAGGCAGAGATGTCGGCACTGTTCCATGAACAGGCGGCGGGAGGAAAGCTTCCGATGAAGCCGGGAGTTACCGGTCTGTTGCAGACATTAAAAAAGAATGGAAGGAAGATCGCACTTGCATCTTCTACCAGGAAAGCAGTTGTTGAACAGGAGCTTTGGGATGCAGGTATCCTTCCGTATTTCGATCGGGTAATCTGCGGGGATATGGTAAAGCGGAGCAAACCGGAGCCGGATATCTATCTGGAAGCATGCAGACAGATCCATGTGATGCCGGAGCAGGCATACGCCATAGAGGATTCTTATAATGGTATCCGTTCTGTACATGCAGCGGGACTGCATCCGATCATGGTGCCGGATCTTGCACCGGTCACGGAAGAAATGCAGGAGCTGTCGGATGTCATTCTGGATTCCTTGACCGAAGTAGAGAAATATTTGTTTTTTATTTAATAGCTTCTATCCCTCTTTTCCGATATTGAGAGGGGGAGAAGCCCTTCTGTTTCCGGAACAGCCGGCTGAAATATAACTGGTTATCATATCCTACGACCTTGGCTATTTCATTTATAGAATAGTTCGTCTGTTCTAAGAGAAGCTGGGCGTTGTTGATCCGACGGGATACGATGAACTGCATCGGGGTCATGCCTGTGTATTTCTTGAAATTCCGTATGAACCAGCTCACGCTCATTCCTCTTGATTCGGCATATTGTTCTATGCTGATGTCTTTATTGTAGTTTTCATTAAAGTAGGAAACTGCATAGTCCATTTCACGATCCAGATATTCATTTTTCAGAATATGCTCGCGTGACAGCTCCCGTTTGAATACGATTAAAAGGCGTGTTAGCAGTAAAGCCAGCATTTCTTCATAATCATCCTGACAACGCTGCAGCTCCAGGATGATCTGTTTAAATATATGTTCATATTCCAGAGAGGAACCGACAGGGAATACTCTCCGGTTATCTTTAAATCCATATTTCCTCAGAAGATTCTTCACATCGGAGCCGGTGAAATGAATCCAGTAAACCTCTGTTTTATCTGCACCGTAATATTCATATTTCTGTAGTTCCTTCGGGCGGTAGAGTACCATATTGCCGGCAGGAACGATCGTCTCATTCTCAGTTTTATCAAAATGAAAATGTCCAAGCCCGGATGCGATATAGATGATCTGGTAGTCCTGTCTGCCCTTAGGACGATAGGTAGGCATCTTTGGGTCGCCACTTAAGCGGTATGTTCCGCAGCTTCCGACAATAAGCGGTCTGCGCTTGTCCTTGAAATCAAGATAGGAATGATTCAGGTATCCGGTATTTATATACATGATGAAGCTCTCCTTTATTTGTAGGATTGTAATATAAAAAGATTTATTGATATTGTATCATTTTGTCCATATTCTGTCCATTCCGGTTCATAGACAGAAATGCTGTTAAAGTGTATGATAAATACAAACAAAACGAAATAACAAGATAATATTTGCAAATAATATCAAAAACATAAGAATAGTCGAAAACAAAAAAGTACATATAAGGGAGGATGACTTATGATAGTGCCACGTTATTATGAGAATTTGAATGTATTACATGAAAATACACAGCCTGCAAGGGCATACTATGTACCGGCTTCCTGTAGGATGGATGATCTGGTCGAGCACAGAGAAGGATCAGATCGGTTACAGTTATTAAATGGAAAATGGAAATTCCAATATTTTAAAAGTATTTATGATGTGAAGGATGCTTTTTATGAGATGGGATATGACACCGGAGCATTTGACGAGATCGATGTTCCGGGCGTATGGCAGATGGCAGGATATGATACACACCAGTATACAAATATCCGCTATCCATTTCCATTTGACCCACCATATGTCCCACAGGATATACCGTGTGGAGCTTATGTGCATACCTTTTCTTATGCAAAGGATGTGGATGCGGCAAAGGCATTTCTGAATTTTGAAGGTGTGGATAGCTGCTTCTATGTGTGGATAAATGGGGAATATATCGGATACAGTCAGGTATCCCATATGACCGGTGAGTTTGATGTGACAGACATTTTAAAAGAGGGAGAAAATACGATCGCTGTCCTTGTCATGAAATGGTGTGATGGTTCTTATCTGGAGGATCAGGATAAATTTCGGATGAGTGGAATTTTCCGTGATGTCTATATTCTGAAAAGACCGGAGTGCGCCATTCGCGACTACCGCATCACGACCTCTGTTTTAAAGGAAAAGGCTGAGGTGAAGCTCGATCTGAGCTTTTATCAGGAGACAGCGGTTAAGGTTACAATCGAAGACAGGAATGGTGTGGTTGTAGCGGAAGGACAGGCAGAGCATGACGGAGCTTTCACATTTGAGATTATACAGCCGACACTTTGGAACACCGAGAATCCATATCTGTATACCCTCATTTTGCAGAGTGAAAATGAGACGATCGTTGATCATATCGCTGTCAGAACGATAGAGATAAAGGATAAAGTTATTTACTTCAATGGACAGAAGATCAAATTCCGCGGTGTCAACCGGCACGATTCTGATCCGGTAACCGGCTTTACAGTGGATGTGGAGAAGATAAAAAAGGATCTTACCCTTATGAAACAGCACAACTTCAATGCGATCCGTTCCAGTCATTATCCAAATGCACCGTATTTTTATCAGATGTGTGACAAATATGGCTTCATGGTATGCGACGAGGCGGATATAGAAGCACATGGCCCATATATGTTATATCGCAAAGAGGATACTGACTACAACCGGTTCAAAAAGTGGAATGAGAAGATTGCAGACAATCCGGAATGGGAGGCGGCTATTCTTGACCGGGTGAAGCGGATGGTCGAGAGAGATAAGAACCGTTTCTGTATCGTGATGTGGTCGATGGGAAATGAAAGTGCATATGGCTGCAATTTTGAAAAGGCACTTGCATGGACGAAGCAGTATGATCCATCCCGTATTACCCAGTATGAAAGTGCAAGATACAGAAATTATGATGTGACCTATAATTATGAGAATCTGGATCTGTACAGCCGTATGTACCCAGCGCTGTCAGAGATCGAGGAATATCTGGAAAAGGACGGAAGCAAACCATTTCTGCTGGTTGAATACTGCCACAGTATGGGAAATGGTCCCGGAGATTTTGAAGATTATTTCCGAATGATCCACAGTGATGACCGCATGTGCGGTGGATTTGTATGGGAATGGTGCGACCATGCAGTTGCGCATGATCAAGCGGAAAACGGAAAGACGAAGTATTACTATGGCGGAGATCATGGAGAGGCGATACATGATGGTAATTTCTGTATGGATGGTCTTGTGTATCCGGACAGAACCCCGCATACCGGACTGCTCGAATACAAAAATGTCTACCGCCCGGTCAGAGTTCGGTCATTTGATCAGGAGAGAGGAACGCTTACCCTTCATAACTATATGGATTTTGATGATATTCAGGATTTTGTGGATATCTGTTATGAGGTAACTCAGGATGGCTTAAGTGTTCAGAAGGGCAAGGTAGTGGATGCTTCGGCTGCTCCGCACAGTGATTGCACCGTGGGGCTTGATATCGATGTTCCTACGGCAGGCAGAGTATATCTGAAGCTTTCTTATCAGTTAAAGAAAGAGCTTCCGTTAGTTTCTGCGGGTCATGTATTGGGCTTTGATGAACTTCTGCTTGAGAATAAAGATGGAAGAAACCAGACAGCTGCCAAATGGACGGCTTCGGATGTGGAAGTATCCGATATCAGGGTAGAGGAAGACGATGCATGGATCGTGTTAAATGGTGATGGCTTCACATATCGGCTGGATAAGCGTACCGGCTTGTTCAGCGGACTTCAGTATGCAGGCAGGGAATATCTGAATCATCCAATGGAGCTTAACATCTGGCGTGCGCCTACAGATAACGATATGTACATCCGGGCAGAATGGGAGAAGGCTCATTATGATGAGGCATACACAAGAGCATATAGTGAACAGATCCTTCAGAACAAATTCGGAGTAATGATCATGTGCCATGCAGGTGTGGTAGCTCCAACCGTTCAAAAGCTGATCGATGTAGAGATTATGTGGAAAATAGATGGCGCAGGCAGAATTGCTGCGGGAATAACAGCAGTAAAAGATGAAGAACTCCCGGATCTTCCAAGATTTGGTATAAGAATGTTTCTGGATAAGAAGCTTTCTGAGGCTGCCTATTATGGCATGGGGCCACAGGAAAGCTACCGCGACAAGCACAGGGCTGCCAGCCACGGCTTGTTCAGAAGTTCTGTGCAGGAGCTTCATGAGGACTATATCATGCCGCAGGAGAATGGAAGCCACTATGACTGTGATTATGTGGAACTGACAAATCAACGATATGGAATGGCTGTTGCAGCAGAACATACATTTTCATTTAATGCCTCTTATTACACTCAGGAAGTGCTTACGCAGACGAAACACAATTATGAGCTTACGGAAGCCGACAGTACGGTGCTCTGTATTGATCATGCACAGAATGGAATCGGTTCGAACAGCTGTGGCCCGGTTGTCTTGGATGAATACAGGTTCAGTGAAAAAGAGTTCCGGTTTGATTTCACACTGGTACCGTTTGTGAGGGGTTAATTAGGAGGAGATACGGATGGAAGAGAAGAAATATTTAAAATGGTATAATAAAGTAGGTTATGGTTCGGGAGATATCGCGGGAAATGTGGTATATGCGTTTCTGACATCCTTTGTCATGGTATACCTGACGGATACGGTCGGACTTGCTTCAGGCATTGTCGGCACACTGATCGCGGTATCCAAATTATTTGATGGATTTACGGATGTATTTTTCGGATCCCTGATTGATAAGACACACAGCAGACTGGGAAAGGCAAGACCATGGATGATCTATGGATATATTGGCTGTGCAATCACGCTGGTTGCATGTTTTGCAGTTCCAGCCGGTATGGGTAAGACTGCACAGTATACATGGTTTTTCATTGCATACACATTGTTAAATGGTGTGTTTTACACGGCAAATAATATTGCGTATTCGGCACTTACCTCACTAATCACAAAGAACAGCAAAGAACGGGTTCAGATGGGTTCTTATCGGTTTATATTTGCATTTTCAACCAGCCTTTTGATCCAGACGATCACGGTCGGATTCGTGGACTGGTGCGGTGGAGATGCGGCGGCATGGAGATTAGTAGCAATCATCTATGCGATAGTTGGTCTTGTGGTAAATACGATCTCCGGTCTGTCTGTGAAGGAGCTTCCGGAGAAAGAATTAAACGATGGAGAGCCGAAGGAAACCGAGGAGAAGTATAGTCTGGTTCAGGCATTTAAGCTCCTTATTAAGAACAAATATTATATTATGATCTGTGGAACTTACATCTTGCAGCAGCTTTACAGTGCCATGATCGGTGCGGGTCTGTTCTATATGACATGGGTTCTTAAGAATAAGAATCTGTTCGGGCAGTTTGCCTGGGCAGTAAATATTCCCCTCATTATAGCACTGATATTTACACCGACGCTGGTTGGCAAATGGAAGGGCATGTATAAGCTGAACCTTAGAGGATATATCATAGCGGTTATTGGCAGAGCCTTGGTTGTTGTTGCCGGCTATATTGGAAACATCCCGCTTATGCTGGCATTTACAGCTCTTGCAGCGCTAGGCCAGGGACCTTGGCAGGGAGATATGAATGCGGTTATTGCTTCCTGTTCCGAATATACCTACCTGACACAGGGAAAGCGGGTTGACGGAACTATGTACTCCTGTACTTCGCTTGGTGTAAAGATCGGAGGAGGAATTGGAACGGCGGTTGTCGGCTGGCTCCTTGAACTGTCCGGTTATAAAGGAACGATGGCGGTTCAGCCACAATCGGCTCTTGGTATGATGCAGTTCATGTATCTGTGGCTGCCGTTGATATTTGATATACTAATCCTGCTTATACTTTCCAGAATGAATGTGGAAGCGGCAAATGAAAAGCTTAAGGCAGAGCGGGGAATGTGTGCAGGAGAATAATCTACAAGACTTCACAGATTTTTCACAAAAATTATTAGCACTCGCTATTGACGAGTGCTAATACAAGTGGTATAACATAATCAGAACGAAGGAGAGGACATCAGATAGAGACTGATGGAGGTTCCGGAGTTCCGGAAAAATAACAATTACGTGTTCTGACAATGGTCAGCACACAAAAGAATAAAATGTATGTATTTGAATGGAGGAATGACTTATGTTGATGCCTAGTATTTTTGGAGAAAATTTATTTGATGATTTTTTTGATGATTTTGCACGTCCTTATAAAGTGACAACAGGTTATACACAGCCTGCTAATATTATGAAGACAGATGTAAAAGAGACCGAAGGTTCATTTGAACTGGATATTGATATGCCCGGTTACAAGAAAGAAGATGTAAAGGCAGAATTGAAGGATGGTTATCTGACCATCACAGGTACAACGAAGAAAGAAACAGGCGATCAGGACAAGAAAGGCAAATATGTCCGCCGTGAAAGATATTGTGGTTCTTGCAGCCGTAGCTTCTATGTTGGTAAGGCAGTTGAAAAGGAAGACATCAAGGCAAAATTTGAAGATGGTGTTTTAAAGATCAGCGTACCAAAGAAAGAAGAGAAGCCAAAGGTTGAAGAAAGTAAATATATTTCAATCGAAGGATAAAATGCTCCATTCCCTGTACAGACGGAATAGCAAAGTAACACACGCATTCCTCTGAAAGGAAATGTTAATCATATAAGACCCCAAAAAAGCCGGTGCTTTTGCGTAACTGCGTAAAAGCACCGGTTTTTTAATTTATAGAGTAATTTTGCAAATGAAGAAAAACGTTACAAATCGACCTGTAAAAATGAGAAAAACGTTACCGAAATATACAAATAAATGCGAAATATGTTATATAAACATGTAAAAAACAAAGAAAAACGTTACAAATTGCCTTGCAAAAACAAAGAAAAACGTTACAATAATATATATAATGTTTATTTTATGGAGAGAAAGAAATGTTACAAAGAAAAGTATATCAGGAACTGTTGAAGTGGAAAAATAGTAAAAAAGGAAAAGCATTATGTGTAATTGGTGCAAGGCAAATTGGAAAAACAACATTAATTCGTGAATTTGGAGCAAATGAGTATGAATATTTTGCAGAAATTAATTTTGTAACCGATAAAAATGCTTTTAAAATATTTGATGGAAAGCTGACTGTCAAAACAATCATAACGAATATGACAGCTTATCTACAGACACGTCTGGAACCGGGAAAGACATTGATTTTATTTGACGAGGTGCAGGAATGCCCACAGGTAAGAGCCGCAATAAAATTTCTTGTGGAGGATGGAAGATTTGATTATATAGAATCAGGTTCGCTGTTGGGAGTCCGGTATAAAGAAATCAGTTCATATCCGGTTGGTTTTGAACAGATATTACAGATGTATCCTCTTGATTTTGAGGAGTACATGTGGGCAAATGGTATACAGTCATCAACATTTGAATATTTGAAAGGGTGTTATGATAATACAACGAAGGTTTCAGATTCCATACATGAAACATTAAGCAAGCTGTTTTATAGTTATCTTGTGGTAGGTGGAATGCCGGAGAATGTACAGATTTATGTAGATACACATGATATAGCAAAGGTTGTTATGAACCAGAGAAGTATTTTGGATTTATATCGATTGGATATTGCAAAATACGCATCAGAGAATGAGAAAGCAAAGATCAAAGCAATATATGATAGCATTCCATCCCAGTTAAATGAAAAAAATCGCAGATTTAAACTTAGTAGTATCCATCCGGATGCCAGAATGTTACGATACGAGGATTGCTTTAACTGGCTGACAGATGCAGGAGTCGCACTGGCATGTTATAACGTAGCAGAACCTCAGCCGCCATTGCAGTTAAGCGAAAAGAGAAATCTTTTCAAATTGTATATGGGTGATGTCGGGTTGCTGTGTGCGGCTTGTATGGAAAATGTTCAGTTCGATCTGCTAATGGGAAACGTGGATGTTAATATGGGGAGTATTCTTGAAAATGCGTTTGCACAGAACCTTCAGGCAGGTGGCTTTCATTTGAATTATTATGATTCAAAAAAGATTGGAGAGTTAGATTTTGTATTACAAAGAGGTTTGTCGGTTGAGCTTGTAGAAGTAAAATCTGGAAATGATTACCATAAACATAAAGCGTTGGATCGTGCATTACAGGTTGAAAACTGGAAATTTAAAGAGTCGGTTGTCTTTTCAAAAGGAAATATAGAGTCAGAGAATGGGATCACATATCTGCCCTGGTATATGGTCATCTTTTTTCATCAGGAAAAAGAGCCAGATCAGATGATATATGAAATAGACCTAAGCGACTTATAAAAGGAATGCACATAGATTCTTTACAGGGAATTGCTGGAATTGGTATGTTATGTTATACTAAGCGGGATTAAACAATGCAGGAAGATATATAGACCGAATGAAAACAAGCCTAAAATGAGGGATATATAACAATAAAAAAATACAAAGGGGAAAACCTATGCCAATAAGAATAATGGGAACCGGAAGCTTTTTACCGGAAAAAAATGTGTCAAATACAGACCTTGAGAAATATGTAGACACTTCGGACGAGTGGATCTCCAGTCGTACCGGAATTAAGAATAGAAGAATCGCAGTACATGAGACAACTGCAGGAATGGCAGCAGAGGCTGCAAAGAAAGCCTTGGAGATGGCAGGAAAAGAAGCAATCGATGTAGAACTGATCGTGCTTGCAACAGTAACACCGGATTATTATACACCGAGTGCTGCATGTCAGGTTCAGGCGGAACTTGGTGCAGACAATGCCATTGCATTTGATGTAAATGCTGCATGTTCAGGATTTGTATTTGCACTCAATGTGGCAAAAATGTACATCGAGACAGGCTTTGTTAAGAATGCACTGGTAATTGGTGCGGAGACATTATCCAAGATCCTCGACTGGAACGACCGTGGAACCTGTGTGTTGTTTGGAGATGGAGCAGGTGCAGCGTATCTGGAAGAATCCGACAAGGGAATTATCAGTGTAGTACAAGGATCGATCGGTAAGAAGGGAATGGTTCTGAACTGCGAGAGCAGACGTACACACAATATATTTACAGAAGATGGGATCGAACATGATTATCTGCATATGGATGGACAGGAAGTATACAAATTCGCTGTCAGACAGTGCCCGAAGTGCCTGCTCGAGGCACTGGAAAAGGCAGATATGACAGCCGATGATATTGATTATTTCGTTCTTCATCAGGCAAATGTCCGTATCATCGAATCAGTAGCAAAGCGGTTAAAAGCGCCGATCGAGAAGTTCCCGATGACACTTGGATATACCGGAAATATGAGTGCTGCCAGTGTACCTGTCATGCTCGACAGTCTGGTGCGTGATGGCGGCTTAATACGTGGCGACAAGGTTGCAATGTCAGCATTTGGCGCCGGCTTAACCTATGGTGCGATCGTACTTGAGTGGTAGGGCTTGCGTCTAACTATCTCGATCCTATACTTGTTATTCCGCAAAACGCTTTCGCTCTATTCCTCAACGCAGCGGTACATAAGGTTGCAAAAGACGCAACCTAAGTACCGGCGTTCGGAAAGGTTTGCTTCATAACAATATAGGATCGAGATAGATGAACGACAGAGAGAAAAGGCTGTAGCAGCATACAATTAATAAAGTCCTGTCCAGATAATGCCAGATTAAGCAGAAATGGAAAATAGCATTACTGTTATGTAGCAAGCCTTTTCTCACGTCAGTCGTTAATGAGCCACCGTTAGGTGGGGAATTTAGGACTGCTACGTGAGAATAGAGTGCAAACGCCTTGCGGAATAATATGTAATGCTATTTTCCATTTCGTTTCAAAGTCACCTGGACAGGACTGATTAGCTGTAAGCTGCTACAGTCTCTTTTATATTATCGTTCGTTGATAGGAACGTACTCTTTAATCTCTGCAATGCTGGTGTAGGCAGGACGGATGATCTTGTAGGAATTAACAAGCTCTTCCATACGGTGTGCGCTCCAACCGACTACTCGTGCGATTGCAAATAACGGAGTAAACATCTCAGCAGGAATCTTTAACATTTTGTAGAGAAGTCCGCTGTAATAATCAATATTGATACAAACACCTTTGTAGATCTTACGTTCTTCGGCAATGATCTCAGGTGCAATACGCTCAATCATCTCATAAAGGGCATATTCTTCGTCCATACCCTTTTCGGCTGCCAAAAGCTTTACATATTTCTTGAATTCCAGAGCACGGGGATCGGATATGGAATAGAATGGATGTCCCATACCATATACGATACCGGTCTTGTCATATGCTTCCCGGTTGACGATCTTACGAATGTACTCGCCAACTTCTTCCTCATCTGTGATATCGGATACATTGTCACGGATATTTTTCATCATACCCATAACCTGATAGTCACCGCCACCGTTTAAAGGTCCCTTTAAGGAACAGAGGGCAGCAGCCATTGTTGCATATGTATCGGAACCGGAAGAGGTTACAACACGCGTTGTAAAGGTTGAGTTGCTTCCACCACCGTGTTCCATATGAAGTACCAGTGCCAGATCCAGTACACGGGCTTCCAGACGGGTGTATTTCCGATTGGAACGCAGGGTACTTAATATATTTTCGGCAAACGATAATTCAGGAAGCGGCTTATGGATATAACAGCTCTTGCCAAGTTCGTAATGGCGGTATCCCTGATAGGAATAAACAGCCAGACGAGGGAACATACTGATCAACTGGATACACTGCTGTAATACATTTTCCAGAGAGTTGTCACCCATCTTTTTATCGTATGAACCAAGAGCCAGTGTACTCTTTGTCATATTTGCAATAATATCGGCAGTCGGACTCTTCATGATCACATCCTGAATGAAATGATGCGGCAGATCATAACTGATATTTAAAACCTGCTTGAAGTTCTGAAGCTCCTTTTCATCCGGCAAAACGCCGAATAACAGGAGATATGTACATTCCTCAAAACCAAAACGATTATCCAGGAAAAATCCTTTGATCAGATCATGAATTTCGTAGCCACGATAGTAGAGCTCTCCGGCACATGGAACACGATTGCCGTTTTCATCTGTTGTAAATGATTTACTGAGAGAGATATTCGTGATTCCGGCATTGATACCGATACCGTTTAAATCACGGAGACTACGTTTTACACCATATTTTTCATATAAGGCATCATCAATGCTGTTGTTTTTGATACACATATCCAGATGGCTCTTTGTGAAAGGGCCGATATTATTAATTGACATTTCAATTTCCTCCTGTGAATAGGATAATACTAAAAGTCATTATCGCATTTTTTTATAGAGAATGCAATGAAATAATTGTAGCAAGGCAGCACATGCTTTGGTATAATTAGTATGGTTACAAAAAAGGAGAGTGTATAAAACGGAGGATATACATGAGAAAAGGGAGATTGGCGGTTGTTACAGTCTTTGGAAGCCTTGCAGTCGGGCTTGCTGCCTGTACGGTATTGTCAGGCAGAGTTTATAATAGCGTGTTGTACGATATTGTTCCATGGCTTGTTACGGGGATGGTCTGTGTAATACCGACGGTATTGTGCGGAAAACTGGAAACACCAAGACTTAGCAAATGCAGAAACGGCTGTATGCAGCTATTTGTATTCTGTGTATCCACAGTGCTTACAATTATATATACCGTTTTATGTATGGCAAAAGTTCTTCCGGCTGAATATATACCGACAAATGGGAAAATGTGGGTATTTCATATATTGACAGCGATTCTTGTGGAAGCAGTTGTGTTCTGGAATGGAATGATCCGGATATATCTGACGTCAGAACAGCTTGGTATCAAATGGAGAGGGATCGGAGCTGTATGTGGCATGATACCGGTTGTAAATTTGGTCGTACTTGGGAAGATACTTCGCTTGACGATAGGAGAGGTTTCATTTGAAAATGATAAGGTTCGATTGAATCGGGAACGGAATAAAGAGCAGATCTGCAAAACAAAATACCCGATTCTGCTGGTGCATGGTATCTTCTTCCGGGATTTCAAATTGTTAAATTACTGGGGAAGAATTCCAAAGGAACTGGAGACAAATGGTGCAGTTCTTTTTTATGGCAATCACCAGTCGGCAGCATCGGTTCCGGCATGTGCGCAGGAGCTGGATACAAGAATCCGGGAGATCGTAACTGAAACGGGCTGTGAAAAAGTAAATGTGATCGCACATTCAAAAGGTGGTCTGGATATGCGCTATGCCTTATCAGAACTTGGTACAGATCGGTATGTTGCATCACTAACAACGATAAATACACCGCACCGGGGATGTGAATTTGCAGATTATCTGTTAAATATTGTTCCGGAAAAAGAGCAGCAGGGCGTGGCAAAAGCGTATAATGCAGTATTTAAAAAACTGGGCGATGATTCGCCGGATTTTCTGTTGGGAGTAAAAGATCTGACAGCTTCGGCATGTAAAGCCCTAAATGATAAATTACATGATGCACAGGGCGTGTTATATCAGAGCGTTGGTTCGAGGCAGAATGTGGCAGGAAATGGCAGATTTCCGCTGAATTATACATATCGATTGGTAAAATATTTTGATGGAGCAAATGATGGACTGGTAGGCGAAAAATCATTCCCATGGGGAGCAGATTTCAAATACCTGACAGTGGAGGGGAAGCGTGGAATCTCGCATGGAGATGTGATCGATCTAAACCGGGAAAATATTCCGGGATTTGATGTCCGGGAATTTTATGTGAAGCTGGTTCATGATTTAAAAACAAAGGGATATTGATTATATAAAAGAAAAGGAGCAGTATGATAATGGGAGAAAAAAAGCGAGTTTCAAATGCAGCAGGAAAAAAGAAAGCAAATCAAGACACTGCAAAAAACGGCAGGCGGCCATCTTCGGGTAGAAAAAGACGCAGAGGCATGACGGCAAATCAGTTTATATTGATAATGGCAGTTGTTGTCGGAATCATTCTGGTATTTACAGTCAGTAAGATCATGCAGAATCGCTATATGAAGGTGACAAAGATAGGAAGTGAATATGCACTTGGAACACCGTTTGATATAAAGAATTATGTGCAGCCGGTAAATGATAAAGCAACAGTAGAATGTGATGAAGCTGATTTTCAGCCGGATAAGGTCGGACCTTATAAGGTGAAATATACAGTTAGATGCGGCAGGCTAAAGAAACATAATATAGTTACGATAGAGGTTGTGGATCATGGTTTCCCGGATATAACGGGACCTGAGAAAATTGGCGTGCTCAAAGGGGAGATGGTCGATCTGTTGAAATATTATAATGTAAATGATTCTGAACCGAATCTGGCAGATAAGCTCACGATCGATCAGGAAATAGACACCAGTGAAGGCGGATATGCAGAGTATACTCTCCGTGTGATTGACTGGGGAAATAATTCAGCATCCAAGACGATTACGATCGGTGTATTTGATTTTACAGATGATCAGAGGGCTGTGGCGCTGGCGGTAAGGGAATATAACCGGGAATTTAGCAGTGCTGTAACAGACAGCGGTGTATATTATATGGAAAAAGATGATACAACCGGTTATGTGTTGATCGGAAGTGATAATGTATATGAAGCAGGTGCTGATAACAGCTGCACCAGAATCGAGGCAGATGAGAATCTGATCCAGTCAATCCAGAGCAATGGTTCATGGATGGAGATAGGCGGCTATTCCTACTTCAATTACAATATACAGGAATAATCATTGGTGGCAGAGACGCTATAGTATTCTTTTGGAGGGGTATCGTATGGATAATACAGAGTTATTTTTAGACAAATATAAGGAACTTGAGAATGCGGCAATCAATGAATTCAAGCTTCCGCCGGATGGTTCAGCGGTTGCAAAGCTGGAAAAGAGAAGTGAGTTCAAAGATATTCGATTTGAACTTAACTATTGTCGAGAGGTTCGAAATCTTCTGCAGCATAACCAACGTTTGGATGAGGAATTCGCCGTGCAGCCGGGGAAGAAAATGATTGAGCTTCTGGATATGGTTCTGGATCGCATCAAGAATCCTGTACGGTGTATGGATATCGCAGTACCATTTAATGATCTGGTATGGCGATCTCTGGATGATCCGGTTATGCCAGTTATACGGATCATGAATGACAGAAATATTTCCCATGTGCCAATCTTAAAGGATAAAAGAGTGGTGGGAGATTTCAGTGATAACTGTATCTTTCCTTATCTGCTGGGTGATACAAACTGCCACATCGATGAGAAAACTCGGTTTCGAGATCTGCAGGAATATATCGAATTGGAGAAACACCCATCAGAACGCTTCCGATTTGTCGCATATGACGAAAAGGTATCCAATATTAAAAAATACTATGAAGAAAGCAGGAGAGATCATGAACGTATCGGATTGATCTTCCTGACCGAGACAGGACACCCGGACGAACGTCTGCTGGGAATTCTGACTTCATGGTTAATTATAGGAAATTAAAAAAGATATCAGGAGTGTGGGGCTACAGTCACAACCAGCCTGATGGTATATTGACGTACTGCAATTTCTATTCAATATATATTGCCGGTAAATACTTTTGTGCAAACTCGTCCTTCGGACTCAAACATGCACTCGTATCTACCGGCAATATGTATTTCATAACGAAATTTTCGTTAATGTCAATATACCATCAGACTGGTTGTGACTGTAGCCCCGCATTCCTGATATCTTTTTATTCTATAGATGACATATAGATGTTCAGCAGCTTAAGTGCAGTATCCTGCACTTTAGGCGGGCTGTCATTTAACTGCGATAGAATCTCATCTTTATATTCTTGAAATGCCGGCGGTTCTTCTGTCAAAATATCATTTGGCGTTATATGAAGTACGCTGCATATTCTCAGCAAAGTATCAAGTCTCATATTTACATTTCCACGTTCAATATCAGCATAGGTTCGATCTGACAATCCTGCTAATTCAGCAACTTCTATCTGTGTCAAATGTACTTTCTTTCTGAATTGAAGCAGTTTGTTTCCTATCACATGAAAATCGGATATTATCACAGAATTACCTCCTTGTAATCTACATATAGGAATTATACTTCTTATTTAAATTGACAAACAGGAACTATAACTGTATAATGGCAGGAAGAAAAGTTCCTGTATATGTGTAGTATTGCTACATATGAGGGAAAAATGCGGAGGAGAAAATGAAAGCAGATGATTTACAAAAGAATACCGGATTGAATGCAAATATTCTGAAACTGATCGCGGTAATAGCCATGGTCATACAGCATGCGACGATTGTGTTCTATCCAACAGAGAACGCACTACATTGGACCTTGTATGCGGTAGGAAGAATAACAGCGCCTGTTATGTGTTTCATGATAGTAGAGGGATACTATCACACATCGAATATTAAAAAGTATTTGATGCGTTTGTTTATAGCGACCCTGATATCACATGTACCTCATGCACTGGCATTTGGATATTCACCATATGAGTTCTGGAAAGTGACAAGTATTATGTGGTGTCTGTTTTTAGGTTTGCTGGCATTAGTGATATTCAATAAGAAAGAGATACCACTGATCTTAAGATTACTCGGTGTTGGCATTTGCTGTATTTTGTCATTCCCCGGCAACTTAAATTGCATTATTGTCCTGTGGATAATGGCATTTGGCGTATTCAGAGACAGTAACTGGAAGAAATATACAGCGTTTTTCATCGTTACACTGTGCTATCTTGCAGAATTCTGGGTTATAAGCTCACATGGAATACCATGGATCAGACTGGTATCGTTATTGGCAATCCCGTTATTGATGATGTATAACGGCAAGCTTGGTAAGAAAAGCAAATGGATACAGTATGGATATTATCTTTTTTACCCGCTTCACCTTTTGGTGTTATACGGTCTGAAGATGTTGATCGGATAAATGGATGATAAATATAAAAAGAGAAACAAAGGAGAATTAAAATGAGTAACTATAGTTTTGGAGTGCGTACTAAGAGATGGATCAGATTTTCAATTAACTATATAAAAGAAAGAATGCGTGGTCTCGATTTCAGTATGGTCTATGTTGGAGATATCCAGAAAAATGTAGCAGAATTTCATGGCTACAGTATGACAGATGAGAAAGACATGAAACGTATGCTGAAGGCCATCCCGGTCAATCCAAGTGAATGTTCATTCCTTGATGTAGGATGCGGAAAAGGAATCTGTATGAAATGTGCGGTTGAAAGCGGATATGGCAAGGTTGCCGGTCTGGATCTGGATAAGCACTTGTTAGGTATCGCAAAAAAGAATATGTCTATTTTAAAAATGGATGTAAGATTGATAAATGCAAATGCTGTTGATTTTGACGGATATGCTGATTTCGATGTATTCTATTTCTACAATCCTTTTGGGAGAAGCGTTTTTGAGCAGGTTATAGAGAAAATCAAGGAAAGCCAGAAGACAAGAAACCGTGATATCTGGATCGCATATTATCATCCGGTATTCAGTGAATTATTTGATAAGGCAGGCTTTGAATTGAAAAATGAAGTAAAAGATAAGACCAGAGATACAACTACAAAATTCTACTATATGCCAAAGTTGAAATAAAAAAGATATCAGGAGCGCAGAGCTATGGTCACAACCAGCCTGATGGTATATTGACGTACTGCAATTTCTATTCAATATATATTGCCGGTAAATACTTTTGTGCAAACTCGTCCTTCGGACTCAAACATGCACTCGTATCTACCGGCAATATGTATTTCATAACGAAATTTTCGTTAATGTCAATATACCATCAGGCTGGTTGTGACCATAGCTCTGCGCTCCTGATATTTTTTTATATATTATGATAATGGTGGACGACGAAGTTCGTTGTCCAGTTCGGACTGATCGATAGCGATCGTCTTTGTATTCTTGATTTTTTCTATACGTCTCTTCCGGCGACGCTTATGGATATGTTTGATCAGAGTGATGATCAATAATAAGATAACACCGATACTGATCAGAACAACAGATAAGCCATAACGATCCAAAATCTTATCAAAAAGATTGTAATTATCTTCCTGCCAGATATTCTCCTGTTCCAGAGTTGACTGGATACTGTTTATACTGTGCATTGTTCCTTTACAGGTTGGGATTCCCGGCAGCCAGTCAGATGCTGGCGTCAGATTCTTTGCCTGTTCACTTGTAATATTGAAATAATCGTAGATCAGGACATTTTTACCGGACGTTGTCTCAGGATCATCATATGCAAGATCGACAATGTACCAGCCATCATCAAGACATACCATGTTCCATGCGTGGGAATTATAGGTTTCAGAATCCTTGTCTTCTTCAGAAGATGATGTCACATTTCCTTCTACATAGATGCATTTAACACCGAGATAGTCCATAACGGCTTTAAATGCTTTAGCATATCCAAATGAAGTCGCACTTTTATGTTTGGAGTTAAATACTCCGTCTACACTGTAGCACCATGAATCTCCGGAATGAGAAGCTTCGCTTTCCGTATCAAAATAAGTATCATCAATAATTGCATTATGGATCAAATATTCTTTTTGGTAGTCAGGAAGATCTTTATCTAAATTATCTGCATAATTGGAGATGACAATATTTGCATTATTTCGGACAATCTCCCGGGTATTCCCGTTTGCATAATCATCATAGCAGATGATCTGTACTTCATAGCAAACCGAACCGCCATCTAAGGATTTAGCATTGTATTTGAAATCAGGTGACATCCAGAAATACATTGGGTTATCTGCAAGAACTGCATTTACAACACTCTGCATACCGGATGCGCCAATAACTTCCCAGTTTTTACTGGTTACATTAATCGTGAATGCTTTGTAATAATGAGTTTCGCCTGATTCACGATACTCCGCATTCTGATTGGATTCGTGGTAAGCATTGGCTGCTTCTTGTAACTGATTATATACATTTTTGTATGCATCATTGTCAAACCTGTTATAATAATACTTCGTTGTATCAATATCTGCATAGACATTGGTCTCTTCTGTCGTATCATCCGTTGTATTATCCGCGGCAAGTACGGTCATATTCGGTAATACAAGGATAATTGTCATCAGAAATAGTAGTAATTTCTTTCTCATAAACACACCCCGATCCATATCTTTTACGATGAAAAGATTATAAATTTATACTTTGTCATTTTACCACAGAGTGGAAACTATTACCAGTAAAAAACGCTTTTCTGTAAGCCTGCCCAATAGATTTCGGACTAACGCTTGAAATGGGAATGAAAAATGTGTAATATTGACTAAACATAGAGTAAAAATAATGAGTATGTTACAGAAGGAGTGCTGATATGGGAGTATCAAGTTGTGATTTATGTGCACATTACGTGTATGATGATGAAGATGATTTTTCAGAGTGTATGGTGAATATGGATGAGGATGATTATGCCAGATTTATAACCAGTTCATATGAAAGTTGTCCGTATTTCCAGTTGGATGATGAATATAAAGTAGTTCGAAAGCAGATGTAAGAAAAGCACACGTTGGCTGAAGAAGTATATATAAAATATACTATCAGACAATGTGTGCTTTTTATATAAGAATCGGATGCAGTCTGAAATGAGAGAGCGCCTGATCTGTGATCACGCGTGATCCTCCGGCGACTTTTTGAAGGATTCCACCAGATCGGTCAGATATACATATCGATCCATCAGGTGTTCCAGCTTCATTTCAGCCGATTCTTTTTCAGCCATCAAGTGATTCAGCTTTGTAAAATCAGTTGCGGCAGCTGCAATCTCACGATCTAATCCGTCTATCTTTTCTTCGCAGATCATGATATCGTTTTCAATATTGTCATATTCACGCTGCTCATTAAAGGATAATTTGGTCTTTGTGCGTTTTGGTGTAGCTTCTTTTTTGGAAGCATCTGATCTTTCTGTGACTGATGGTGTATTCTTTCGTGAAGCCGTAATATTTGCTTTGCCTGCACATTCAGTGTCACTTACAGATTTCGCTGAATTTGCAAATGAACCATGTTCCAGATAATAATCGGTATAACTTCCTTCGAACTGGTTGATGTGTCCTGTTCCGTCATAGACGAATAAACGTCTGACAACACGATCCAGAAAATAACGGTCATGCGATACAACGATCAGGATACCGGGGAATGAGTCCAGATAATCTTCCAGAATGCAAAGAGTTGATATGTCCAGATCATTGGTAGGCTCATCTAAGATCAGAACATTCGGAGAACCGGCAAGTACTTTTAACAGATAGAGTCTTCGTTTTTCACCACCGGATAATTTACCGATCTTCTGATACTGAAGGGTCGAGTCAAATAAAAATTCTTCGCATAGGGTAGAAGCAGGCATATATCCGTCAATTGTTCGGATGAATTCTGCCTTTTCCTTTACATATTCCAATACACATTTATTATCATCTAAAGGTTCATTCTCCTGAGAGAAATAACCGATATTTACCGTTTCTCCAACCTCGATATAGCCACTGTCCGGTTCCAGAATACCCGTGATCAGTTTCATCAGTGTGGATTTGCCGCAGCCATTTGGACCTGTAATACCGATCCTGTCGGTTCTTAAAAAGTTATATGAAAAATGCTCAATCAACGGATGAGACATTCCCGGAAAACTCTTTGATATGTCGTGCAGCTCGATCGTTTTATTACCTAGCCGGGTCGTGATCGAATTTAAGGTTACGGATTTATCCATCTCGATCGGTTTCTCGGCGGATAGAACTTCAAATCGCTTAATATGTGCTTTTTGTTTGGTGCCTCTGGCTCTTGCGCCGCGTTGGATCCATGCAAGCTCTTTACGAAGGATTGTCTGGTGTTTTCTCTGAGTGGCCAGAGCGATATTTTCCCGTTCTGCCTTAAGGGCAAGGAAGCCTTCATAGTTTGTTTCATAATGATAGATGTATCCTTTATCGATCTCTGCGATCCGGTTTGTTACACGGTCAAGGAAATATCTGTCATGAGTGACCATGACCAGCGCACCTTTATAATTGTTCAGATATTCTTCCAGGTATTCCGTCATATCGTTGTCCAGATGGTTCGTTGGTTCGTCTAAGACCAGAATATCACAGTTGGACAGCAGAGCGGCAGCAAGTGCAACTTTTTTCTTCTGACCGCCGGAGAGGGTGGAAACCGGAATACCGGTATCGTTAAAGCCGAGCTGATCAAGAATTGCTCTGGCATCACCTTCAATGCTCCATTTATTTTCTTCCGTGCTGTTGGCGGTTATAACATGTTCGTATATTGTTTCATTGTCGTCAAATGTCGGGCTCTGTGGAAGATAATTGACAACAATGTTGTTCCCACGCACTACAAGCCCTGCGTCACAGGTATCTAAACCTGCGATCATTTTCAATAAGGTTGATTTTCCGGTTCCGTTGATTCCGATCACACCGATCTTATCACCACTGTTGACGGAGAAATCAGCTCCCTTGAAAAGCACTTTATCTGTATACGCTTTGTGGATATTTTTCATAGTTAATAAGTTCATTTGTATTTCCCAAACCATTCTTTATATTTGTTTCTTATAGAATAGACTGTTGATATTATGTGGCAGTACACTACTACTATACTGGAAACTGCACTTATTTTATGATGGTTTCCCGGCTACGTCAATAAGAGTTTTACGCACACTTGCCTCCGTGCGTTTAAAATATATAAAACAGATAAGAGATTATTATTTTACACAAAAAAATGCAGGAAAATGAAAAAAGGATATCCGAATATTGTGACCGGATATCCTTTTTTACGACTGCTCTTATAGCTTCTGTTTGTCGTATATTCCTTTTATTAAATGTAAGTTGCCTTATGCGACTGCTGGTTCAGCAATGAAAGGCTTCAGTGTTGACATGTATGAATCGGAAATACCATCATAGAATTTTACGGTTAATTCATCTCTCAGATCGAGACTGATAACACCAAGAATAGATTTTGCATCTACCATATAGTTTTTGTTTGTAGCTGATATATCGACATCGCCATGATATCCTCTCATTACATCTACAAACTGCTTTACTTCATCAACGCTGCTTAATTTTACTTTAATGTCAGTTGATTTAGCCATAAAACTCGCCTCCTTGATTTGTTGAACAATTTATAATCCTTTTTTTTGCTAAAGTCAAATTATGAAAGTGTGAACAAAAAGCAAAATTATTACCAATTTCTAAAATTTTTTAAAGTGAATAGAAATTTCAGCTTAAAGAAATTCAAAAATCGTCATTTTTTAGTTAAGGATATTCATTTATATGTAGTAAAACTGTAATGGTGTTACAAATTGCTATGAAAAATTTGTACAAAATAGGAGAAATTGGTGATTTTGGTGTATATTTTCGGTATAATACAGGTAAATAGCAGTTGATATGTATCTGCTTTTGTACAAATAGCTGTAAAAAAACAGGGATTGACCGGAACAAAAGCAGACAGAAACGGAGGTGGCAGTATGATCTATCAGGAAGAATCAGGACGGGAATATCACATAAAGACAGGGAAGAACGAGATCGGAAAATATGTAATCCTGCCGGGGGATCCGAAGCGGTCAGCGAAGATCGCAGCTTATCTGGATGATGCAAAGCTGGTTGCGGACAACCGGGAATTCGTGACATATACCGGATATCTGGAGGGCGAGAAGGTCAGTGTAACATCGACCGGTATCGGCGGACCATCAGCAGCGATTGCATTGGAGGAACTGGTGCATTGTGGCGCAGATACATTTATAAGGGTTGGAACCTGTGGCGCGATGCAGTTAGATATCATGGGAGGGGATATCGTGGTGGCAACCGGTGCTGTTCGGATGGAGGGTACATCAAAGGAATATGCTCCGATCGAATATCCGGCTGTTGCAAGCTATCCGGTCATTCAGGCACTGACAAAAGCCTGCGATACGACGGGAGTCCGATACCATACCGGAGTTGTTCAGAGCAAGGATTCCTTCTATGGACAGCATGAGCCGGGAACCAAGCCGGTGTCCTATGAACTGGAAGCCAAATGGGAGGCATGGAAGCGGATGGGCTGTCTGGCGTCCGAGATGGAGTCCGCGGCGTTATTTATCGTAGGGGCTTATCTGGGCGTGAAGGTCGGAGCCTGTTATCTGGTAGTCGGAAATCAGGAGCGGAAAGCAGCGGGACTTGAGAATCCACTGGCATACGATACGGACATGGCAGTAAAGACCGCGGTTGAGGCAGTCCGGCAGTTGATTCTGGATGCAGGGAAAGAATAAAATCTATTAATATAAGTAAGAAGTTATTGAAAAAAAATGTTAAAACATATACAATGTTTATAACGGTATTTGGTAAATATTAACAAAAAGAACCTGACGATATAATTTTTCGGGTTCCAAAATATCAGATAGGAGGTCAGTAATGGACAGAAAGGATTTGGAAGCAAAGGTTTTACAGGCTGTAGCTTGTGTTATGCCGGAGATTGACATCAGCAAGCTTGACATGACAGCCGAGTTGACAAAAGAATATGGGGTTAATTCTGTATCGATTATTCAGTTGATCGTAGAACTTGAAAATGATTTCAATATTGAATTTCAGGATTCAGAACTCGCATTGGGTTTGTATTATGATATGAATGATGTGGTTGCCGCTGTTGCAGCCAAGTTGAACTAGAGAAGATAAGGGAGGTATAATCATGAGCAATAAAAAGATATTGCCGGTCAGCTACCCAATGATTACATCATGGCAGTGGCATGCAACATTATTCTCAATTCTGGGGGATGACGAAAAGGCTAAGAACTGGATCTTTAGCAATTACATCCAGCTTAGATGTTATAATATTGAGGAGATTTTCACAGGAGATGAGATGCTTCTGGCAGATATGATGCCGGGAAGCAGTTCTTTGAAGGAGTGTCCATATCTTCTGTTCTCACTGATGACAAAAGAGCAGGTAGAGAGCTACTGTGGAGATATCATTAACTTCATTATTAAAACGATCGACCTGAACGGATATGTCTATGGTGTATTTGACGAGGCAAAGATTCTGTGCGATTCCGGTGCAGATTACAAATTCCCACATGAGTTATTTATCTTTGGCTATGATAAGGATAAGGAAGAATTTCATGTTGGTGATTTTACGTTTGGTGAGCATTATTCTTATTCAACTGTATCCTTTGAGGATGTTAAGCGGGGTTACGATATCATAACAGCATCCGAAGATCATATGTTTAAGGATGATTATAAAGGCAGACGTGGTTTATATGTGATCCAGAAGAATACCGCTGAGATGTATTATGATCTGGATGTGGCATATATCAAGGATACATTGGTTGAATATCTGGACGCAAAGGATTCCAAGAATCATTTCCGTATGATGAGAAATCGTTTCTCAGATACAGTATTCGGTGTAAATGTATACGATGCGGTATATAAGCAGATCGAAAAGCAGCTTTCAGGAGATGAGCCTGATTTTGATATCCGTGCACTTCACCTGTTATACGATCATAAGGTTCTGATGAATGAACGCCTGAAGTATATGATGGCAAAAGGTGTGTTGGCTTATGATAATGAGATTCTTGACGAGTATATGGAGGTTGTCAACAATATGCTGACAGCAAGAAACCTTCTGATCAAGACATCCATCACAGGAAATGTGAACTGCCTTGATCGTTTTGAGAAGTATATCATGACCGCAAAGGCCAAAGAGATTGAGGTCCTCAACAAGGTTGTCGAGAGACTTTAAAGTAGCAGACGAAAACACCACGGTGTATGTTTAAGGGACGAATTCGGGCCGGGCTTATATCTATTATTACGCAAAACGCTTTCGCTCTATTCCTCGGCGTAGCGGTACATAAGGCTGCGCAAGACGCAGCCTAAGTACCGACGCTCGGAAAGGTTTGCTTCATAATAGTATAAGCCCGGCCCGAGTTCTGTTCCTTGAATATATACCGTGGTGTTTTCTGTTTGTGGCTGAATTGTAGCTAGTTATTTCATAATAGTGAATAGACGGCTTTCTGGAATTAATTCAGCGTCTGATTCAGATATGTATGAATCAAATAAATAACAAACCAGATACAGGGCAGACAATGCAGTCATGGTATTCTTTAAATTGGCTTTTTCATAATTGTATTTTCCGCCTGAATTGATTTTCGTTCGGTTGTGCTTAACGAGATTATAATCTTTCCACCAGCCGTCCGTTTCATTCTCTGTGAAATTTGTAAAAGGAACAAAATTTATTTCGCATATGTCTGCTTTAGTGGAAATTCTCATGTTGTGTAAATTTTTATATTTGTAAAGCAACATATCTAATTTTTGTGGAAAACTTTTAGGCAAAGCCTTTTCTATAAAAAAATCCCTTCTGATAATTTCATCAAATTTTAAGACCAGTGAGTCAAGCTCACTACATGCCATCATAAATATTTTCGCAAAGTTATTGGAAAAGCATCCATAGTTTTTGCTGTCAATGGTTACATAATCATCCATCTGCAGGAGATCTTTTTCTAATGAGAGATACTGTTTCCAATATAATTTTAAAAAATCTTTATGTAACATTATTTATCCTCCTTTCTGAATTTTATGTTTATGCTATGAATGATATCATAATTCAGGGATAAAATATAGCCGGCTGTTCGGCAACGGATATTTTCATGAAGCAAGCCTATTCGAATGTCGGTTCTTAGTGATCCACGGAAGTGGGAGCTTAGTACCGTTACATGAGAATAGAGCGGGAGCGTCTTGCGGAATGAAAAGTATCTGAGCCGGACAGTCGGCTATATTTTTCGCCCATCTATTTCACTATATGGATCTCTGAAGGCTGATAGTAAAAGCTGTCGGTTGCGATATAGCGGTTGCGGTAGTCAGGATCTGTGGTTTCTGCGTCATCATCCGTATGAGCAAGGACATCGTAGGATACGATGCCTTTGGTGGACACTTCCTTTATGAGCAGATAGGAAGCACCTTTTAAGGATATTGGTTCATCGGTGAGGGTGGCTGCTTTTTGTGTGTCGCTCCAAAGTACGGTATTGTCATCGGACATACCATAGAAGGTGTAGCTGTCTACAGGATCAGAAATGGATCGTACCATAAGGGAGATCGTATTCGTTGTAGTGGCATTGGAATCGATGCCCGATTCTGTGTAGCTTTCAGAGAAGGTTTGAGTCGTTGATTCGCCTTCGTTCATGATTGAAACAGGAGAGCCGGGTGTTATAAAGAGATCACCATTTTCTTTCTGATAGATTAGATTCAGATAGATATAATAAAGATCTGAATCTGTGGAATAATCTGTTTTGTCCGGATCAACATAGAGAGTGCCGGAAAGGGATAAGGAAGCTTCTGTGGTACCATCGGGTGGATACATATAATTGCTTTGACCGATTAGTGTATGGGATGAAGACTCATAGGAGGTAGTGCTCGTTCCATCGGAACCGGAAATGTTTATAGATGGTTCAGCCATCATATCGGAACAGAACGAATAATAAAAATTTCCTTCTTCTTTGGATACATCAACTTTAATTGCAGCCAGATAGCAGCCGGAGATATCGGGATTATCCGGTTTGAAAGTATCTGTTTTCTGATCATATGTGCAGGAAATCGGTTCTTCCTGATCATCCAGAGGTGTTGCTGTACAATAGATACCAACCAGATGCTTGGTAACTGCAGATGGGGTATTTTCTTTCTTTGCAAGCTGACAGCCGGAAAGGACAGTCAGAACTAAAAGGGTCAGTATACTTATAGATAAAAATTTCTTCATGCTTCTTCCTCCTCATCAAGATTTCCGTCAAATGACAGAATATCGCCTACATCACAGTGTAGGTAGTAACATATTTTATTGATGGTTGTAAATCGGACACCTTTTGCTTTTCCACTTCGCAAAATGGAAAGATTTGCTTCGGTTATGCCGATCTTTTTGCATAATTCTTTAGAAGTCATATTATTTTCTTTTAAGACTTTTTCCAGATTGATCTTAATTGCCATATGAAACCTCCGTGTTAAATGAATGCTTCATTTTCTTCTTCCAGCGTGTGTGCTGTCTCGAATTTCTTTGCAAGGATAAATGCCGTTACGGTCAGAAGTATCTCTATAATAGGAAGAGATACGGTAAAGGTCGTATCTGAAAGTGACGGAAGCATAAGAAGCTGCAGGATGTTCCGAACAACTTCAAGTACTGCCGTAATGCAGAGAACTCTTACACACAGATGGGAGAGTGCCCCTGCATCCTGGATCGTCTGATCGGTGAAATGATTGTCTTTCAGAGAACGACACAGCCGGAAAGATGCGATCAATACCCAGATGAATAACAGGGATGGAACCAGGTCGCAGAGGAGTAACGGAATGCGGTCAGGCTGAAATGATCCCATGCTGCCATTATCAAGCATAACAGCACCATCTTCTGATGATATGATCCGGGAATACAGGTCGGGACCTGTTTGATCTGCAGAAACCCATAGTTTTGGAAGCTTTATGATACAGATATTAATGATTGATATGATCATTACAAGAATGATGAAAACCTGTGCGATCTTTGCCAGATTGATCTCATTTGCATGCCGGATCATGGCAAGAACACGGAGAATGATGTAACAGATAAAGATGGACCACAGGGTTGTCGATATTGCCAGATTGATCATAGGTATCGAATAACGAAAATAGGGGGTCATAAGCCCCGGATTTATCATCAGGTAAATGCCGATAAAGAGGGCAGCAGAGCATACGAGTAACAGATAGTCTGCACGGATCTTCTTTTTCCTCAGACAAAGAAGCAGAAATGCGATTGCCGGGAGACAGCAGATAATGATATAAAGTATGATCGCGATACAGTTACCGGAGCTTCCGGATAATGAAAGCTTTCGAAGCCATACTGCGATCCATTCAAACGGAGTTGTAAAAATCTGATTCATGGTTATATCCTTTCTGATAGCTGATTTTATCTAAAAATTATCGAAAAACAATAATTACAGTTTCAAAATATCATTAAAATTATCGTTTGTCAATAATTTCTATGGATTGTGAGCTTGATTCATTTATGCAGGTCTAATATAATAGAAATTGCCGTGTTCAGGTTTCGTATCATTTGTTTGAAGGATAGATAAAATGGTCGTTGGCATTTCAACACCGGCATAAGGGAACATGGGAGAGTAACATTCTCAGTGACGATAAATAAATGTTTGTGAGGCAGAGATATGATTTATTCTTATCCGGATTATTATAAAAAGTTTAGATGTATAGCGGACAAATGCCCGGACACCTGCTGTTCTGACTGGCAGATCGTGATCGATGATGAATCACTGGAAAAATATCGAAATTACGCAGGAGAATACAGGCAGACACTTCATCGGAATATACAGTGGGAAGAAGGCGTATTCGGACATAACCGGAAGGGCAAATGTGCATTTTTGCGGGATGATGGACTGTGCGACATGTATAAGCATATGGGAAAAGACAGCTTATGCACGACCTGTCGGGAATATCCAAGGCATACGGAAGAATTTGAAAATATAAGAGAGATTTCATTATCGCTTTCCTGTCCAGAGGTGGCAAGGATATTGATGCAGAAGACAGATCCGGTAACATTTGTCTGTGAAGAAGACGATGAGGAAGAAGTATTTGAGGATTATGATTATTTCCTGTTTTCCAATCTTGAGGATATCCGGGAGGAGATTTTGAAGATTACCCAGAACCGGGAAGAAAGTCTGAAAGTAAGGATCAGAAAAGTATTGCAGATCGGTGCTTCCGCACAGAGACATTATGAAGAAGGGGATCTGATCGACTGGGATGAATGTGAGGATACAGATAAAGTCTGCGTGAAAGATGAATATGAACTGTTCCGGAAGCATATGAGATTCCTGTCAGAGGAGCTGGAGCTGTTATATCAGGACTGGGATGATGTGTTGGTGGAATCCGAAGTGCTTTTGTTTGATCTGGGGGAAGCCGGTTTCACAGAGAATAAGAAACGATTTCTGTCATGGTGGGGAAACAGCAGCCTGCCTTCACTTGAGATCGTGCTGGAGCAGATCGTTGTTTATTTTATCTCGATCTATTTGTTGGGTGCGGTCTATGATGGGAATATTCTTGGTAAAATAGATTCCGCGGTGGGACATGTGACAGTAATCTTCCTGCTGCTTCTCGCCAGATGGATAAAGTGCAGTGAGAAGTTAGAGATGGCTGATCTGATCGAACTGGTGTACCGGTATTCCAGAGAGATCGAACATTCGGATGAGAATCTCGACCGGGTGGAAGAACTGGACTGGTTTATAAGAATATAATTTGAATTTCAGTGAACTCTATAGCATACTATAGGATAAGGTCGCTCGCAGAGCGATGAACAGTGATAAAAGGAAAATGGAGTAGCAGTATGAATATATGTATATTTGGTGCATCCAGCAATGACATTGATCAGGCATACATGGATGCGGTTTTTAATCTTGGAAAGAAGCTGGCAGAGAGAGGACACACATTAGTATTTGGTGCGGGTGCAAGAGGACTTATGGGGGCTGCCGCCAGAGGAGCAAGTGCCGGAAATGGTGAGATCGTTGGCGTTGCACCGACATTTTTTAATGTGGACGGCATCATATATGACAAATGTACAGAGCTGATCCGGACAGAGACGATGCGTGAGCGGAAACAGATCATGGAGGATCGGAGTGATGCATTTATCATGGTGCCGGGTGGAATCGGAACATTTGAGGAATTTTTTGAGGTGTTGACTTTAAAGCAGCTTGGACGGCATGGCAAGGCGATCATCGTCTATAACCAGGATGGATTCTTTGATTCCCTGTTTCAGATGATGGATGAATGTGTCGAGAAGGGTTTTATGAACCATGTAACAAACGAGATCTATCAGGTGATGACAGATACAGATGAGATCCTTTCTTATCTGGATGGCTATACACCGGAGGTCGGCAAGGTGTTTAAATTTTAAACGATATGGGCGCAGGTGCAGGAGGAAAAATGGGAGATACGAATGAATATACAGTTCACGATCTGGTACGGGATGAGTTGTATAAAAATATGGATGTTGAATATGGAAAATTTACAGCGAGTCTGTCACCGGGAGCAGGAAATATCATCGGCGTGCGTATTCCGGTGCTGCGCAAAATGGCGAAAGAGATCGCGTCTGTAAACTGGAAGGAGTATCTGGATGGCGCAAGGGATGATACCTTTGAAGAAGTCATGCTACAGGGCATCGTGCTTGGCTATGCCAGAGGAAAGATCGACGACATTCTCACATACATGGGACGGTTCATACCAAAGATCGATGACTGGTCGATCTGCGATACCTGCTGTAATACCTTTAAGATCGCAAACCAGTATCAGCAGGAAGTGTGGGATTTCCTGATGCCATATCTGGACGAGCAGGGAGTAATCGATGGCAAGCCTGCTAACGAGAGAAATCGTGAGTTTGAACTGCGGTTTGTAGCAGTTATGATGTTGAATTATTATCTGAATGATGCCTATATTGATAAGGTGTTATATGCATACGATCATATGAAGAATGATGGCTATTATCTGAAAATGGGTGTTGCATGGGGACTTGCAGAAGCCTATGTAAAATGTCCGGAGCCGACGAAGGTATTTTTAAATAATAACCATCTGGATGATTTCACATTTAACAAAGCAATCCAGAAGATGCAGGAATCCTTCCGTATCACACCGGAGGAAAAAGCTGCACTCAAGGCAATGAAGCGGTAGAGTATAGGTCAAAATATTTGAGGAATGATTAGAAATCATATGCTCTATAGGAATTTGTCCAGCTCGGCTTCTACCTGTTTTCTTTTCCTGATTTTTGGATGATCGATGATCGTGCCGCCTGTGACAACCATTTCCAGATTGCATAGAGCACGCAGATCTTCCAGAGGATTCTTTGCGGTAACGATCATATCCGTAATTTTTCCTTCCTGTACCAGAATACAGAGCCCTTCCTGTATCTGCATATCTTTTGTTCCGTTCAAGATTTTCCGTTTGGAAATGCGTAATTCACAATCATTCCCCATTTCCAAGAAATTGTTATTTTAACTATACAATAGCATGTGTGGGTTGGCAAGGTGCGGTTCTTATTTTGATCCCGACAGTTAATACAAAGGCAGAACCTTCCGAGATGTTTGAGTGGGAGCTGCGTGTTCAGGCATTTCAGAACAGTGTTATGCCTGCTATGTGTAATCGTGTCGGGGCAGAGGATGAGATGCACTTTTCCGGAAAATCGATCGTGGTTGATGCGCATGGAAATGTTCTTACAAAAGCTGATGATACAGAGCAGATCGTATATGTAGACGCAGATCTGTCAACCGTAAAAAAGATACGGGCATCAAAGCCATATACACAGCTCAGACACCAGGAGTTTTATTAGAAATATTAGGTATTCCGGTATCAGTTTTTATTGATATGACATATAGACAGGTGATTGCAAGAAATGGGGTTCCTTTTGAATTAAAAATAGAAAAAACTATTGATTCAAGAGATAGTATGAGTGATGAGGATTTTAATACAGTTATGGCAAAAGGACTTGCACCAGAGGCAGCCGACAGACTTTTGGATAAACAGTTCTGAAAAATTAGTTTAATTTCATAAGACAGATAGAGAACTGCCACCAGTATATATACTATTATGAAGCAAACCTTTTTTCACGTCAGTCCTTAACGATCTGTCGAATGGCAGGGAGTTTAGTACTGTTACGTGAAAATAGAACGCAAGTGCTTTGCGGAATAATAGGCGTATATACTGGTGGCAGCTCTTTATCGTTAATATATTAAGAATGGTCGGCAATCCTTCCGATGGTATCGGCAAGAATCTCGATCACCTGCTCGGTATCTTCTTCCTTATATTTTAAGAAGGTATGTACGCTTCCTTGAATCAGCAGAGAAATTGTGATATTTTTCTCCAGATTGTCTTTGAATTCCGGATGCGTGATAAAGATCAGTTCCTTAATGCGGGCTTCCAGTTTGTTGGTGAGCACGCCACAGCTTCTGTCATCATCCGGGAAAAGAATGTTGAACAGATGTCCCTGTGTGATAAATGCGGTACAGAGCAGTCTGGCTGCGGCAGCCGGATCTGTGATGATAAGATCCGGATTTGGAATGTCTGCAACCAGTGACGTGATCGCGTCATTTTCCAGATATTCCGACAGATCGTAGATATCTTTAAAATGAAGATAAAATGTCTGTTTGCTGATATTTGCTTTCTGGGTCAGCTCCCGGATCGTAATCTTTTCGAGCGGTTTTGCCGCACGTAATTCTATAAAAGCACTGAAAATGCTGTTCTTGGTTTTCTGTATTCTTAAATCCATTGCAATCTCCTGATTTACTATTTGTTGACTATGGTCAATAAATTGACGTTATTCAATTATTGGCTATGGTGTCAGCTTTTGTAATCTCATATAATAAACATGTCTATTTTAATCTATAAATTTACTATAGTCAATAAAGAAACAAAACAGATGATTCCTACACGGGCAGTTCGACCTTGCCAACATGTGGACGCTCTCGCTCGTTTCCACTCTGTGTAACTTCGAACTAACCTCGGCTAAACCTCGCTAAGGTCTCAGTTATACCTGCAACGGTACTAAGATGCCGCTTATGCGCCATCTAAGGACCGGCGGCTTCAAATGCCACTAGTTGGTAAGGTCAAACTGCCCGTGCAGGAATCATCTGTATAAATACAAAGGAGAAGAGTATGGACATTTACGAATTTTATTCCGGAAGAAGCTTTGATGCATATAGAGAACTAGGGGCGCATGTGAAGAAAGAGGTCACAGGAAAGAAGACAGTTGTCAGTGGTGTGGAATTTGTCACATATGCACCGAATGCTCTGGGGGTAAATGTGATCGGTGAATTCAATGACTGGAACGAGACAGTCATGGAACGTTGTTATGATGGTAGCTTTTTCAAGGTATTTGTGCCGGAAGCAAGACCGGGCATGATGTATAAGTATAAGATCTATCACAGAGATGGCAGCAGCATGGAGCATTGCGATCCGTATGGCTTCGGCATGGAGCTGCGTCCGGCATTTGCATCCATTATCCGGGATATGGATACTTATCGTTTCCATGATGCCAAATGGATGAAGAACCGTAGTGTATGTCAGGGAAGTCCACTTAACATCTATGAAGTTCATCTGGGTTCCTGGCGCACAAAACCGGTCTTTGATGAACAGGGAAATCCGCTGACACCGGAGGAGATCGCAGAGAGCAACCGGGTAGAGGAGAGCTGGTATACCTATAAGGAGATCGCTCCGATGCTTGCGGAATATGTGAAAGAGCAGGGATATAATTATGTAGAGTTCATGCCGCTCTCCGAGCATCCGTCCGATCAGTCCTGGGGCTATCAGAATACCGGATTTTTCAGTCCGACATCCAGATATGGAACAGCAGATGACCTGAAGGAAATGATCGATATTCTGCATCAGCATAATATTGGCACAATTCTTGATTTTGTTCCGGTTCATTTTGCACTCGATGGCTATGGACTTGCCAGATATGATGGCACGGCATTGTATGAATATCCAAGCAACGATGTGGGATACAGTGAGTGGGGAAGCATGAACTTCATTCATTCCAAAGGAGAAGTGCGGAGCTTCTTACAGTCTGCGGCGAATTACTGGCTGTCAGAGTATCATTTTGACGGACTTCGTATGGATGCGATCAGCCGTATCATCTACTGGATGGGCGATGAGAGCCGTGGTGTAAATGACCGGGCGGTTGATTTTATCCGGAATATGAATCAGGGGTTAAAGGATCGTCATCCTTCGATCATCCTGTGTGCCGAAGACTCGACAGACTTTAAGGGTACAACGAAAGAAACAAAATATGGTGGACTGGGCTTTGATTACAAATGGGATATGGGATGGATGAATGATACACTGAATTTCTTCCGTACACTTCCATTTGTCCGCGGCGAGCATTATCATGACCTGACATTCTCGATGATGTATAACTATAACGAACGGTATCTGCTTCCTTTGTCACACGATGAGGTTGTACATGGAAAGGCAACGATCATTCAGAAGATGGCGGGTATGTATGAAGAAAAGTTCCCACAGGCAAAGGCGTTATATGCTTATATGTATGCGCATCCGGGCAAGAAGCTGAACTTTATGGGAAATGAGATCGGACAGTTCCGCGAGTGGGATGAGAAGCGTGAACAGGATTGGGATCTTTTGAAATATCCGAACCATGATTCTTTCCACCAGTACATGAAAGCACTGAATAAGATTTATATGAAAGAGCCGGCATTATCTGCATGGGATGATGATCCGAATGGATTTGCATGGATCCTTTGCGGTAAGGAAAATGATGTTGTCTATATCTTTCAGCGTGAAGTAAATGAAGATAAGGTGATCGTTGTATTAAACCTGTCGGGACTTGTATATAAAAATTATCACTTTAATTATGGAAATGGTGATACAATGAAGGTACTGATCAACAGTGACTGGAATAAATTTGGGGGAAGCACAAAAGATACAGAAAAGACGATCAAAGGTGTAAATGGAGATTTCGGATTTGACCTTCCGGCATTTTCCGGAATTTACCTGAAACCGGTCGATTAGACATTCGTGAACGACCATGTGTATGTCTGGATATTTTGATATTATTAATCGGAAACTTTAGACAGAGATATGGTTTTGATCGTTGCAAATATACAGAACATTGTTTGAACACATAAAAAAGATCTGAATATATAGAACATGAGAAGGTGAATATGATGACGACAACAGAGAAGCTTGCAGGGCTGCGTGAGAAAATGAATGAAACAGGCGTAGATGCTTATGTGATCACAACGGATGACTTTCATGCGTCCGAATATGTTGGAGCATATTTCAGGGAAAGAGAATATATGTCCGGGTTTACAGGATCTGCCGGAACACTGGTTGTGCTCCCTGATACGGCGGCATTGTTTACAGATGGACGGTATTTCATTCAGGCTGAAGCACAGCTTGCAGGCAGTACGATCGAACTGATGAAGAGTGGACAGCCGGGCGTTCCAACGATCGAGGAATATTTGTATGACCATCTGGAACCGGAAAAGGTTGTGGGATTTGACGGAAGAACCGTCAGTCTGGATTTTGCTGACAGGATGCTTGGCAAACTGGGCGATAAAAAGGTCACTTTAAATGGTGACCTGGATCTGGTCGATGAACTCTGGGCGGACAGACCGGAGCTGTCACATGAGCCGGTATTTGAATTACCATTTTCATACACAGGTGAAACCCGTGCGGATAAGCTTGCGCGTGTCAGAGCGTCAATAAGATCCGCAGGCGCGGATGTCCGGGTGATCTCTGCGCTGGACGAGATCGCGTGGCTTCTGAATCTGCGGGGCAATGATATAGACTGTAATCCGGTATTCCTGTCATATATGCTGATCGCAGATGAAGCCTGCCGTTTATATATCAATGATGCGATTTTAAACAATGAAATCATCCGCAAACTTGTCGTTGATGGAATTACGATTTATCCGTATAATGAAATCTATACGGATCTGAAGCGGTTGCCGGAGATTATTCATACGCATAAACAGGAAGAGCAGATGACGGTATTGCTGGATGGCTGCCAGACCAATTATAGATTAAGAAGTTGTATACCGGATGGTATATCAGTGTTCGATGAACCGTCTGCTGTTCAGTTGATGAAAGCACAGAAGAATTCAGTAGAGTGTGAAAATGAACGGAATGCGCATATTAAGGATGGAGTTGCTGTAACGAAATTTATCTACTGGCTCAAGCATCATATCGGAACAGAGACAATCACGGAGCTTTCGGCAGCAGAGAAGCTAGAGTCTTTTCGAAAAGAGCAAAAGGGGTATATCGAGCCGAGCTTTGAAACGATATCTGCATATGGTCCACATGGCGCGATCGTACATTATGAACCGACAGAGGAGACAAATGTCGAATTAAAACCGGAGAGCTTCTTATTAGTAGACAGTGGCGGTCATTACATGGAGGGAACGACTGATATCACCAGAACGATCACGCTCGGAACTCTGACAGAGGAAGAGAAATGGGCATATACACTGGTGCTGATCGGACATCTGAATCTGGCAGCAGCAAGATTTAAGCATGGAACGCGTGGTGAGAATCTCGATTATCTGGCGCGTGAACCACTGTGGCGGTATGGCCTGGATTTCAATCACGGCACCGGTCATGGAGTCGGATATCTGTTAAATGTACACGAAGGACCAAACAGGATACACTTCCGAATCATGGAAGAACGCAGACCGACAGCAGTATTCGAAGAAGGTATGATCACATCAGATGAACCGGGCTTATATATAGAAGGAAGGTTTGGTATCCGTCATGAGAATCTGGTTCTTTGTAAGAAAGTAGGGAAACCGACAGGCAAGCTTCCGGAGGTATTCTTGAAAGAAGCGGAAGCAAATGGAACATTTCTGGAATTTGAAACGCTGACCTGGGTTCCGTTTGACACCGAAGCTTTGATACCGGAACTGATGACAGATCGTGAGCTCCAACGATTGAATGAATATCACAAGAATGTGTATGAGAAGATTGCTCCACATCTGACGGAGGAAGAACGTATATGGTTGGAGCAGGCAACGAGTCCTGTATCGAAAAAATATTAATTAAATTAAAGATGAATCGAGTATTTATGGAAACTTTTAACATGACGCGGATTATATGGAAACTAGATTTCTTGCTGGGAAATGGTGAAAGCGTGCATGAAAGGATAATAGAAACATCTTAAAATATCATAATAAAATTTGATGAATTTCAAGGGGAGAAACATATGATCTATAAGTGTGAGGCATGCGGGGGTGTGCTGGTATATGATCCGGATCTCGGAAAAATGAAATGTACACAATGTGGTCAAACAAGTGAACGTAGATTTCGGATGACGTTAAAAGATGCTGATTCGGATACAGAGGAAAAAGAAGACGGAAAACGATCATTTGATGATCTGTGGTTTGGTCTTGATAAAGATCAGAAGTGGCATGGAGAGAAGGAAATCCAGATCAATCCTGACTGGGATGCAGATCTGTTGGCATTTGAGATGCGGAATAACAGACCGGAAGATATATCGGCTGCATCAAAACGGACGGAAGCAGAAGATATATCAGAAAAATCAGAGCAGCAGGCACAAGACACTGCTTATACAGGTGACCGGGGAGAGATGCAGGGAGAACGACTGATGTCGGTTCAGATATTCCGCTGTACTTCCTGCGGAGCACAGATTATGATCCATGGAAATGAGCGGGCAACTTTTTGTTCGTTCTGTGGACAGCCGACGGTTATATTTGACCGTGAATCGAAGGAAGTATGGCCGGATTATATCATTCCATTTTCCATAACGGAACAACAGGCAGTGGATGCGATCAAAGAGAGATTTGGTACAGGCAGATATGTGCCAAGAGAGATCAAGCATCCGAAGATTGACAAGATCCGTGGAATCTATATTCCATATTGGCTGTATACAGCATATATGAGAAAAAAGGCCAATCTGCATTTAGTATCAAGTGATGAAGAGAAGAAAGAGCCGACAAATATCTTTAATGCCGGAGCAGACAGAGATCAATCCTTTTATTCGATGCTGCAGACAACGAAGAAGGTAGGTATGTATCCGGGATCATTTCAGAATCAGAAATATGAATCAGAGAAGAGAAGCTTTTCTGCGGGGATAAATCAAAGAACCGATATGTATGCAGATGCATATGGTAATTTTGACCGGGTTACATTTGATGCATCCAGAAAATTAGATGATCGGCTATCCGGTCGACTGGAACCATATTATATGACGGAAATGAAACCATTTGATCCATCTTACCTGTCGGGATTCTATGCAGATCGATATGATGTACCATCCAGAGAAGCGGCACCGGAGATTCATCAGAAAATCAGTGCTGCGATGGACAAAGCGATGATAGAAGATACAGGAACGACTTACATAGAGAGGAGCATTGAACAGTACAGCGTGGATAAAATTGAGTATGCACTCCTTCCTGCATGGTTCATGACCTTCTGGTATAAACATGAGCTTTATACGATTCTGGTAAATGGGCAGACTGGAAAGGTAGTTGGAAATATTCCGGTCAATAAGCGGAGCTTTATCTCGGATGCTGTGATACTTGGAGTGATATGCTGTACAATTGGGGTGATTTTATTTACCGAAGTGAATCAGGGAATTATAAGTGGTTATGGGTTCTTTTCTGAATTTGGCGGACATTTTGTTGTGTTGCCTTTTGTGCTGGCAGCAGGTTTTTTTACCAAAAATCTCCGTAAATATAGAAAGTATAAGCATGATAAAGAACGACTGACCTCCGATACAACGAAGGAATATGTAAAAGAAAGGCAGGATAAGACATGGATACGATAAATATTTTTTTGTCCGTATGGAAACTATTTTCTGTTATACAAGGGCTCGTCTGTGGCGGTCTGGTTGCAGCAGGCATACTGTTATCATGGATGCTTCGCTCCAATCTTCATGGTGAGACGGAGACAGAGAAGGAATTTGCCCAACAGCACAAAATCTCCTACTACCAGATTGACCAGGGCCACAAGATTTTATTCTTCTGATTAATAAGAGGGAAAATCCTGCATATTTGTGGGGAGAATATCTTGAATATCAGCTACAATGCCGCACTGGCTTCTTTGTTTGAAAGATACGCTTTTTTCTTATTCGATACATATGCCTGATCTGCTCATGCTCCTGTGCAAACTCGCTCTTCGAGCTCAGACATGCACCCGCATTCGCCGGCAATATGTATCTCACAACAGAAAAAAGCCGGATATCTTATCAAACAAGGAAGCCAGTGCAGCATTGCAGCTGATATCCGAGAAATTTTGTATCTTACAAATATGCAGGATTTTCTGCGTATATTGGTAGAAGAATAAAACGTGGAATATAGGCAATTCCTGTATATGGGTGCGGCTGGTTGTAGAAACTAATATATGCCATTCGAATACATAAAAAATACAGCAAGAAGGACTGACAGGGTAATAATTGCAATATGACTACCCATATAGAAAAGATATTAAGTGTAGTTTCCGTGATGAGATACATATTGCCAGCGAATGCGGGTGCATGTCTGAGTCCGAAGGACGAGTTTGCACAGGAGCATGAGCGTATCAGGCATATGTATCGAGTAGGAAACGAAGCGAATCTTTTTATATGGATGGTCATGTTGCAATATAACCCTGTCAGTCCTTCTGCTGGCAAAGGTATTGCAGAATGGCAGGCGGTATATTATAATGAAGCGAGAATGTAGATAACAGGAGGAACCCGAAATGGACATTGTATGTTTGGATTTGGAAGGCGTATTAGTACCGGAGATTTGGATCGCATTTGCAGAGGCAAGCGGAATCCCGGAGTTAAAGAGAACAACAAGAGATGAGCCGGATTACGACAAATTAATGAACTGGCGTCTTGGTATATTAAAAGAACATGGACTTGGCTTAAAAGAGATTCAGGAAACGATCGCAAAGATCGATCCGATCCCAGGTGCAAAGGAATTCTTAGATGAGCTTCGTTCCATGACACAGGTTATCATTATCAGTGACACATTTACACAGTTTGCAAGCCCGCTTATGAAGAAGCTTGGTTGGCCGACAATCTTCTGCAACTCATTAGAGGTAGCAGAAAATGGAGAGATCACAGGCTTTAAGATGCGTTGTGAGAAATCCAAATACACAACCGTAAAGGCACTTCAGTCTATCGGTTATGATACGATCGCAAGTGGTGACAGCCACAACGATCTTGGAATGATCCGTGCAAGCAAGGCCGGATTCCTCTTTAAGAGTACCGATCAGATCAAAGCAGATAATCCTGATCTTCCGGCTTATGAGACATATGATGAGCTGCTCGCAGCCATCAAGAAAGTATTGGCTTAATTAAGTACATATAACAAGAAACCTGCATATACTGTAGCAAACAGAGTATGCAGGTTTTTTATGGCTATAAAAATAATGATCGATGCCGGACATGGTGGATTTGACAATGGGGCATCTTATAATGGAAGAACGGAGAAGAATGACAACCTGAATCTGGCTTTGGCACTCGGTGATGCGTTGTCGGAGCTTGGTTATGACGTGGAATTTACGAGAACAACAGATGTCTATGATTCACCGACAAGAAAAGCACAGATCGGAAATGAGAGCGGTTCGGATTATTTTATCTCCCTGCACAGGAATGCTGCACCGTATCCGAACAAATATAACGGAGTGGAAACCTTGGTTTATAATACATCAGGGATTGCATATGAAATGGCAGAAAATGTGGATGCAGAGCTTGCAAAGATCGGATTTGAGAATCTGGGAGTTGAGGAACGGAAGAATCTGGCTGTTCTGCGCCGGACAACGATGCCGGCGATTCTGATCGAGACCGGATTTATTGACAGTGATAAGGATAATTATCTGTTTGATTACCGATTTGAAGATATCGTGAATGCGATCGCACTCGGAATTGATGAAACACTTCGTGGATAGGTGTGTGAAAAACGCACAAAAGAATTTACAGTTAACGAGAAAAATTGTATAATTATAAAGACTGTTTTAGAAAACGACAATCCGATTGGAGAAGGTTATCTGATTGGAAAATACGATAGAAAAGTGGGGTAGAAAACAATGAAAAATACGTTCAGTAATTCAGGCATGTTGAACTGGCTTGGCTTCTTTGCAAATAAGATGGATGTCAGCCCGGAGAAGATAAAGATGCTTAATATCTGCGGCAGACAGAAAAATGTCGTGCCAACGATTGATACACATAAGCGGGTCCTGATCTATACCGATGCCAGTCATGAAGATCTCTTCTATACATTATGGGAAGCGGGATTTGGCGAATATGATATCTGGATCGGCGAAGGAACAGAGCCGGGAAGTGAACTTACAAATGCAAAACTCAAGAATGTTATTAATAAGAAGATATCCGAACCGACGGTTGTCTTTATTGTAAACGAGAAGACCAGAGAATCCGTTCGGTACGGCATGAAGAATGATCTGTTTACAAAGGGATCGGTTCATTATGTATGCAATGAGATCCGCGCGGTTATCATGAGTATTCTCGGTGTAGATACTCATGACACGATTCTTGCGCTGATGGCAGAGAGTATCGTTATCGAAGCTGCGATCACAGCGAGCGAAGGTCAGATCATTGCAGTAGAGCCGGACAGCGGTTCCAGAAGATCTATGGAGGAAAATGTTGAGAAGTTTGGAGTCCATAACGTGCAGATCATTCCGGATATGAGCGAAGAATCCTTAAGTAAGATTCCGGTACCAAGACTTGCATTTATCGTTGCGAATCATTATCTGGAATCTGATATTGAACGCCTGCTTGCGATCAATCCGCAGATGCAGTTTGTTATCTACACATTAGATCTTGGTATCCTTGCAGAGACCAAGCTGATCTTTGACAAATTCGGTATTCAGAATATGGAAGCGTTACAGATCAACGTATCCAAGACAAATAAAGAAAATGTATTTGTTGCTCAGCCGGCACCATGGATCATTACAGGTGGGGCTGAATAGAACACAGATATTCAGAAATAAAGCCCCATCCTCCGGTAAGAGTTTTCTTCTGTTTTATAGACAGCGTAAAAAACAGAAGAAAGTCTGAAAAGGATGGGGCTATTTTACTTTACAGAGTAGAATCAGTTATGATTTTTTATAAAAAGTTTAGAAATATATTTTTTATTAATAAATTAATAAAAGGTGAAAAATAAAAAATGGTGTGCTATAATACGTTGTTGTTTAAAGGACAACTGGAAGCACATGGAAGAATGCAGGAGGAAATCTAAATGAAAGTCATTTTTTTCGACATTGACGGTGTGTTAAATTCAAACAAATTCATCTGTAACAATCCGGGTGAAACCGTTGACAGAAAAAATGTAAAAAACCTTGCAGATGTTGTAAAGGCAACAGATGCGAAGCTGGTAGCGATCTTTAACTGGCGGAAAGAGGTTATGAAAGATCCGGTATGTGACGAGAGAGCACAGGAGCTGATCCTGAAGCTTAAGGAGGAAGGTCTCGTTATATCCGATGTAACTCCGCCGCAGGAACATATATCCGGCAAGTATGAGGATTATGGACGGTGCTTTGAGGTTAAGGACTATGTAGACCAACACGATGTGGACAGGCTGGTGATCTTAGATGACATGGATTCAGACTGGGACAGAGTTGGACTTGCTGATTACTGGATCAATACGGAGAATACAGTAAAAGGATTTTCCGAGAGTGATGCAAGAGAAGTAATAAATATCCTTAACAGTTAGTATGTCCTTTGAAAAAATTACATGAGAGGAAGTGAAGACCTACGGGTGACCTTGCAGAAAAGTTAACAGAGGAGCTGAATTGCGAGACTCTCTTTACCATTCCAATTTTTGGTGGAATCCCGATCTCGGAATCAATCGTGGTAACATGGATCATTATGGCGGTACTTGTTCTGTTGTCCGTTATACTTGTCCGGAATCTGAAAGTTGAGAATCCGGGAAAGAAACAGCTTGCTCTGGAGTCGATCATTACGACATTTAATAATCTGTTTAGTGACGTTTTGGGAGAAAAAGGTAAGGCATATATACCGTATCTGATCACTGTCATTTTGTATATCGGAATGGCAAATATTGCAGGTATATTTGGATTTAAACCACCAACCAAGGATCTGAACGTAACAGCAGCACTGGCGATCATGAGTATAGTCATGGTTCAGGTTGTCTGTATTAGAAGCAGGGGACCGAAAGGATGGCTTAAGAGCTTTGCAGAGCCGGTAGCAATAGTAGCACCTATAAATGTAATGGAACTTGTAATAAAACCATTGTCGTTATGTATGCGATTGTTCGGCAATGTTTTAGGTGCATTTGTTGTAATGAAATTAATTGAGGCGGTAGCGCCTGCCATTGTGCCTATTCCGTTAAGCCTTTATTTTGATATCTTTGATGGCTTACTTCAGGCATTTGTATTCACATTCTTAACTGCACTCTACATGCAGGAAGGATTGGGAGAAGACTAAGATTAACATAAGGAAAATGAAAAGGAGATAATAATTATGAACACAGTAATCGCAATTGGAGCTGCTATAGCAGTATTAACAGGTATTGGTGCAGGTATCGGACTTGGAATCGCAACATCAAAGGCAGTAGAAGCAGTAGCAAGACAGCCGGAAGCAGACAGTAAGATCACAAAGCTTCTGATCATCGGTGGAGCACTTGCAGAGGCAACAGCCGTTTACGGTCTGGTAATTGGTCTTTTGATCATTCTTCTTCTGAAATAATATTTATAAGAATATGATGATTGCGACACTATATCATAATAGATATGAAGGAATCGTAATTGTCGGATAACGAAAACAGACAGAAAGGCAGGAGGTCATTAAATGATAAATTTAAGTGTCTCGTCCATAGCCATAACCATAATTAATATTATAGTTTTGTTTCTTCTGTTAAAGAAATTCCTGATCGGTCCGATCAATAAGATCATGGCAGAACGTGAAGAGATGATCAAATCCTCGATCGCGAATGCCAATCAGACGAAGGATGATGCCATGAAACTGAAGCAGCAATATGAAGATACTCTCGCAGGTGTTCAGGATGAATGTGATACCATGCGGGATAAATCCAGACAGGCTGCACAGAATGAATATAACAGGATTGTGGCAGATGCAGGCGAGAAATCAAACCGTATGATCAAGGATGCGGAAAAAACTATAGAAGTACAGCGTGAAAAGGCTTTGAGCGATATGGAATCTCAGGTTGCAGAGCTTGCAATGTCGGCAGCGGCTAAGATTCTGGGTGAAGACTCAAATGACGCGAAAAATCAGTCACTATATGATGAGTTTATAGAAAAAGCAGGTGAGGCCCATGACACAGAAAGCAATTAATTATGCTGAAGTTTTGTGCGAGCTGAATATTGATGCGGCTGAGCTTTCAGACATGGAAGCAGTTGTCAGGGAGAATCCTGAATTACAGGAGGCACTTACGTGTCCGGTTGTCAGCAGAGAAAAGAAATCAGAAATCATCGATAAGATATTCGACGGTTCAAAGACTACGGTAAAATTCTTAAAGGTGCTTTGCAACAATTCTGATTTTGATCAGTTCTTTGAGATATGCAGAGAATACAGAGTTCTTATAAAGAAGAAGGCGGATGTCCTTCTTGCAACCCTTTATTATGTGACACCTCCAACGGAGGCACAGAAGAAGGGGATTGAAGATTTTCTGAAAAAGAAATATAAGACCTCAGATGTGGAACTGACATTGGAGAAGAACGACAGTCTGATTGGAGGCTTTATTATTAAGGTCGGAAATAAGGAATATGACTGGAGTCTGGCAGGCAGATGTAAGCGGCTTACACAAAGATTGGTTACGAGGTGATAAGATTTGAGTTCAATAAGTTCAGGAGATATTATCTCCATACTGAAAAGTGAGATAGAGAATTTTGACTTCGACACCCGGGACAAAGAAGTAGGAACTGTCATCTGGGTAGGAGATGGAATAGTAACGATATATGGTATTGATAATGCCATGTATGGTGAGATTGTAGTATTTGAAAATGGTATCAAGGGTATGGTACAGGATATCAGAAGAACCGAGATCGGATGTATCCTGTTCGGAAAAGATACCGGAATAAAAGAAGGTACAAAGGTTACCAGAACTGGTAAGAGAGCCGGCGTACCGGTAGGTGAAGAATTCCTTGGAAGAATCATCAATGCACTGGGTGCACCGATTGATGGTAAGGGAGCGATCAAAGAGGCAGATTACATGCCGGTTGAGCAGGAAGCACCAAGTATCGCAGACAGACAGTCGGTCAATGAACCACTTCAGACCGGTATCCTGTCAATCGATTCCATGTTCCCGATCGGTAAAGGACAGCGTGAGCTGATCATCGGTGATCGTCAGACCGGTAAGACTTCGATCGCACTTGATACGATCATCAACCAGCGTGGAAAGGATGTTGTCTGCATCTATGTAGCGATCGGTCAGAAGGCATCCACCGTTGCAAAGATTGTTTCCACACTTGAGAAAAACGATGCAATGGACTATACGATCATTGTAGCATCAACAGCCAGTGATCCTGCACCGCTTCAGTATATAGCACCATATGCAGGAACATCGATGGCAGAATATTTTATGCATAAGGGAAAAGACGTGCTCATCGTATACGATGATCTGTCAAAGCATGCAGTAGCATACAGAACACTGTCCCTGTTACTTGGACGTTCCCCTGGACGTGAGGCATATCCCGGTGATGTATTCTATCTGCATTCCAGATTGCTTGAGCGTTCCAGTAAGTTAAAGGATTCATTAGGCGGTGGTTCGATCACAGCCCTTCCTATTATAGAGACCCAGGCAGGTGATGTATCTGCATACCTCCCTACAAATGTTATCTCCATCACGGATGGTCAGATCTTCCTTGAGAGTGATCTGTTTTTCTCCGGTATGCGTCCTGCGGTAAATGTAGGATTGTCTGTATCCCGTGTTGGTGGTGCAGCGCAGACCAAGGCTATGAAGAAAGCAACCGGTACCGTTCGTATCGATCTTGCACAGTTCCGTGAGATGGAAGTATTTACCCAGTTCAGTTCCGATCTGGATGAGAATACAAAGGAGCAGCTTACTTATGGTAAGGGACTGATGGAGTTGTTAAAACAGCCGTTATGTCATCCGCTTAGTATGGCAGAGCAGGTTATTACACTGGTTGCAGCAACAAATAAGCTGTTCTTAAATGTAGATATCAAGAAAGTAAAGCAGACACAGATGGATATGCTTGCATATTTCAAGGATGCAGAACCGGATGTTATCAAAGAGATTGAAGAAGGAAAGGTTCTTACAGATGATCTGAAAGAACATATTCTTGAAGCAGGAAAAGAGTTTATGAAGAGGGTGGAGTAATTGGCAAGTACCAAAGAAATCCAAAACAGAATAAAAAGCATTAAGGATACAATGAAGATCACAAATGCCATGTACATGATCTCTTCTTCCAAACTGAAAAAAGCGAAGAAGGATCTGGAGAATACGGAACCGTATTTCTATACTTTACAGGTTTCTCTGGCACGACTGTTACGACATCTTCCTGATATGGATCATCTTTATTTCGAAAATGAAGACGATGAAAAGAAGGAAAATCCGAAAAGAGGTTATATTGTGGTTACAGCCGATAAGGGCATGGCAGGTGCATATAACCATAATATCATTAAGATCGCAGAAGAAGAACTGGCAAATCACCCGGACAGCGAATTATATGTTGTCGGACAGGTGGGAAGACATTATTTTGCAAGGAAGAATGTGCCGGTTGATATTCATTTCCAGTATACAGCACAGAACCCAAGTCTTCACAGAGCAAGGGTTATTGCGGATAAGATGCTGGAAAACTATGAAAGCGGTAAGATCGATGAAGTCTATATCATTTATACGAAGATGATAAATAGTGTAACGGCAGAGCCGGAGATGATCCAGCTTCTTCCGTTCAGAAAGATAGATTTCAAGATCTCACAGGCGGATGTCTATCATGAGGAGATCATCATTGAACCTTCTCCGAGAGCGGTCATGGATCGAATTGTTCCGAATTATATTACAGGTTTCATATATGGAGCACTGGTTGAATCCTTCTGTAGTGAACAGAATTCCCGAATGATGGCAATGGATTCTGCAACCAGAAGTGCGAAAGATATGTTAGCTGATCTCAGTATTAAATACAACAGAGCCAGACAGGCTGCGATCACGCAGGAGATTACCGAGGTAGTTGGTGGTGCGAAGGCTCTGCAGAATAAGAAATAGGAGGTCTGATGTTTTGAAAAACGGTAAAATAGTACAGGTCATGGGACCTGTTGTAGACGTAGAATTTCCGGATAATGATTTACCAAACATCAAGGATGCTCTGGAAGTTGATAATCATGGAAAGAAATGCATAATGGAAGCTGCACAGCACATCGGAAATAATACCGTCAGATGCATCATGCTGGCAGCAAGCGAGGGCTTATCCAGAGATATGGAGGTTGTTCCGACAGGATCAGGAATCAAGGTTCCGGTTGGTACAGATACCCTTGGCAGATTATTTAATGTAACCGGTGACACTCTGGACGGTGGACCGAATCTGGCAGATACAGAGCACTGGGTCATCCACAGAGATCCTCCGTCATTTGAGGATCAGAGCCCTGTTGTTGAGATTCTCGAAACAGGTATCAAGGTTATCGATCTTCTTGCCCCATATGCCAAAGGTGGTAAGATTGGTCTGTTCGGTGGTGCCGGTGTAGGTAAGACCGTTCTGATCCAGGAGCTGATCCAGAATGTAGCAACAGAGCATGGCGGATATTCTATCTTCACTGGTGTCGGTGAGCGTTCCAGAGAGGGTAATGACCTCTGGACAGAGATGAAAGAGTCAGGGGTATTGTCCAAGACAGCCTTAGTGTTTGGACAGATGAACGAGCCACCTGGAGCAAGAATGCGTGTTGCGGAAACAGGACTTACGATGGCAGAATATTTCCGTGACGTAAATCATCAGGATGTGTTATTATTTATAGATAATATCTTCCGTTTTGTACAGGCGGGATCAGAGGTTTCTTCCCTGCTTGGACGTATGCCATCCGCAGTTGGTTATCAGCCAACTCTGGCAAATGAGCTTGGTGAATTGCAGGAGCGAATCGCTTCTACAAAATCAGGATCCGTTACTTCCGTACAGGCAGTTTATGTGCCTGCCGATGACTTGACAGATCCGGCTCCGGCAACTACATTTGCACATCTGGATGCGACAACCGTTCTTTCCAGAAAGATCGTAGAACAGGGTATCTATCCTGCTGTTGATCCTCTGGAATCCAATTCCCGTATTCTGGAGGTGGACGTTGTCGGCGAAGAACATTATAATGTAGCCAGAGGCGTTCAGGAGATTCTTCAGAAATACAGAGAATTACAGGATATCATCGCAATTCTTGGTATGGAAGAATTATCAGAGGAAGATAAGATTACGGTTACAAGAGCACGTAAGGTGCAGAAGTTCTTATCACAGCCATTCCATGTAGCAGAGAACTTTACAGGTGTTCCGGGAAAATATGTACCTCTTAAAGAAACAGTAAAGGGCTTTAAGGCTATCTTAGACGGTGAGATGGATGAATATCCTGAGTGGGCATTCTTTAACGTAGGCGGAATCGAAGAAGTCAAAGAAAAAGCCGCAAAGGGACAGTAGGATAAAGGAGGCAGACAGACATGAATACATTTTACCTGAGAGTCATATCAAGTAATAAAGTATTTTTTGATGATAAGGTTACGAAGTTTGTATTGCCTTTGGAAGATGGTGAGATGGCAGTCCTTCCTCACCATGAGAATATGATCATTGCAACCAGTATCGGGGAGATCCGAATTGATACACCGGATGGAAAGAAGATCCTTGGTGTTGTCGGGGAAGGATTTGCCCAGATCGTAAATAACCGTGTAACGATGCTGGTGGATTCTGCAGAGCGTCCGGAGGATATCGACAGAGTCCGTGCTGAACAGGCACTTGAACGTGCGAAAGAGCGTTTGAGGCAGAAGGAAAGTCTGAAAGAGTACAAACAGACAGAAGCATCTCTTTCCAGAGCGTTAATGCGATTAAAGGTAACGGGTAGAGATTTATAAATGGCCGGATCCGGTGCGGATCGCACCGGATCAAAAAAACAGTTGTTGGATATTGCAGTACTTTTGGACGGAGAGTTGTAAATTCAGGGGATTTAGGTAGATGGTTAGATTTTTTATAGTGATCATTTCCTGTTTTTTTCTGATTTTGTATTATGTTCCGAAGATGTCATATTATGCCAGACATGGTGAGAAATATGATGAGGAGACATGCTACAGAATGGCACAGGTTATGATCGAGCATGTAAAGAAAAGAGGGCGTATCGAGACGGTTGCATCCGGCATGGAGAATCTGCCGACAGAAGGCGGATATATCATGTTTGCAAATCATCAGGGCAAGTACGATGCACTTGGTGTTATAAGCGTACATGAAAAGCCATGCACATATGTAATGGATGCGAAGCGATCACATTTGTTTATCGTCACGCAGTTGTGTGAGCTGTTAAAGGCAAAGCGTCTGGATAAAACTGATCTCAGGCAGCAGGTTCAGGTAATTAATGACGTTGCAACAGAGATCAAAGCGGGAAGACGATATATTCTTTTCCCGGAAGGCGGATATGACCATAACCATAATTCTCTGAGAGGTTTCCTGCCGGGAAGCTTCAAGATCGCACAGAAGGCAAAATGCCCGATCGTGCCGGTTGTATTATATGATTCATTTAAACCATTCGAAGGAAAATCTTTCCGAAAGGTTATTACACAGCTTCATTTTCTGCCACCGATCCCATATGAGACATTTGCAGATATGAAGACCTATGAGATAAGAGATATGGTAGTTTCACTGATCCAGAATCAACTTGATAAGATGGAGAGCTTGAATGACTGGTAGGGAATTGCCGAAGAAAAGAGAGATAGCAGTTATGTTATCTCTTTTTTTCGTGGAAATCCAGACAGAGCAGAAATGTTGTATCTGAATTTTGGGGTTGGAGCATATACAAGTGTGGCATTTCTTTAGCAAAAATTTTAGAAATATATTGTCTGTTGAGATTTTAGATGGTAGAATAAATTTTGTCGATAATGAATATATTGTGTTATCGATGGGCTATCTGGCAGATGAGGCTGTCAGATGAAATTTAGTCTGAATTATAAAGGAGAGTAACATGGACGAGAATATGAATGGAAATCAGCAAAATGGCATGAATGCCGGACAGCCGGATGGAGCAGCTCAGAATATGAATCCAAATCAGCAGGCATACGGCGGACAGCAGTATTATGATCCAAACCAGCAGGCATATGGCGGACAGCAGTATTATGATCCGAACCAGCAGGCATACGGCGGACAGCAGTATTATGATCCAAACCAGCAGGCATATGGTGGACAGTATGGACAGCAGCCACAGGGTAATAAGCCGGCAGGCAGCGGATTTGATAAGGTAAAGAATGCGATTGTGAATAATAAGAAGATCGTTATTATTGCGGCGGCAGCAGTTGTTGCATTGATTCTGATCTTTAACATTATCGGTGGAATTGCCAGCCACGGCAAACAGAGCCCAAAGGCAGTTATTAAGGCTTATGTAAATGCAGTAGAAAAGCAGAGCGGTAAGAAGATGTATAAGCTGATCGATAAGAAGATCATTAAATATATTAAGGATGAAAATGATATCGACAAAGAAGATATGATCGAACAGTTAGACGACGTTATGGAATATTCAGGCGAGGCTCTGGAGAATCAGGTTGGTAAAGTAAAGAGTATCAAGGTTAAGTTCAAGAAGGTTAAGAAGTTAAAGGGCAGCAAGCTGGAAGATAAGAAGGAAGACTATGAAGATGAATACGATATCAAGGTCAGTCAGGTTGCACGTGTAGAAGCTACCATTAAGGTAAAAGGCAAAGATGATGATGTCGAAGAAGATATCACAATGTATGTATATAAGCGAGCTGGAAAGTGGTATCTGGATTTTAGTTCCATATACTAGGATGAACGTTTATAAAAGTATCAATTCGTAAATACATATAAGATGGCACCGGTCGGAAAGAGTCTGACCGGTGTCATTTTGTTTGCATATTACTTAATGAAAACAAGTCATATATGAAAATAATGGAGAAAAATACGATTTTTGCAGAAAAAACTGAATAAAATAAAGAAAATTCAATAAAATAGTTGATATTTAAAACGAAATAGACAAGAATTTTCAATTATAGGCTTGCCTTTTTTGAAAAATGTTTTAAAATAGCTAATAGGAATTTTACAGGACATAACTGATTTAACCGGAATAGAATAAGTGAAAGGCACAGGTATGTAGAATGAAGAAATACAAAGATATGAGTAAAGATGAATTATTGACTTTAAAAGCCGCTCTTTTGGAGGAGTATAAGGAAGAACAGGCAAAAGGTCTGAGTCTGAACATGGCAAGAGGTAAGCCTGGATTCTCACAGCTTGCATTGTCTATGGGAATGTTAGATGAGATCAATAGTTCTTCGGATATGAGAACTTTGTTAGGAAACGATACCAGAAACTATGGTGATCTGGATGGTATCGGTGAGTGCCGTCAGCTTATGGCAGATATGATGGAAGTTAAGAAAGAGAATATCATCGTATATGGTAACTCCAGCTTAAATGTAATGTATGATACAGTATCACGTTCCATGACACATGGTGTAAATGGTTCTACTCCATGGTGTAAGCTGGACAAGGTGAAGTTCCTTTGTCCTGTACCGGGATATGACAGACATTTCAAGATCACAGAATTCTTCGGAATTGAAATGATCAATATTCCTTTATTAGAGGATGGTCCGGACATGGATCTTGTAGAGAAATATGTAAATAACGATCCTGCAGTAAAGGGAATCTGGTGTGTACCAAAGTATTCAAATCCAACAGGAATCGTTTATTCAGATGAAGTAGTAAGACGTTTTGCAGCATTAAAGCCTGCAGCAGAAGACTTCAGAATCTACTGGGATAACGCATACTGCATCCATCATTTATATAAGGACAAGCAGGCAAAGATTTTAAATATCATAGATGAATGTGAGAAAGCCGGAAATCCGGATATGGTATACATGTTTGGCTCTACTTCCAAGATTACATTCCCTGGCTCCGGTGTAGCAGCACTTGCAACATCTCCGAGAAATGTTGAATTTATCAAGAAGCAGCTTACTGTTCAGACAATCGGACATGATAAGATCAACCAGCTTCGTCATACAAGATTCTTTAAGAATATCGATGGCATAAAGGCTCATATGGAGAAGCATGCAGATATCTTAAGACCAAAGTTTGAAGCAGTTCTGAATGAATTCGATAAGGAGCTTGCAGGACTTGAGATCGGTTCATGGATTAGACCGGTTGGTGGATATTTCATTTCATTTGATGCATTAGAGGGCTGTGCAAAGAAGATCGTAGCAATGTGTAAGGATGCAGGAGTTGTTCTGACAGGCGCAGGTGCAACATATCCATACGGTAAAGATCCAAAAGACAGCAATATCCGTATCGCACCATCCTTCCCATCTGTTGAGGAGATGGAAGCAGCTTCAAAGATCTTTGTTCTTTGTGTAAAGTTAGTCAGCATCGACAAATATCTGGGTGAAGAATAAGTAATAAATAATCGAATAGAGAACATATAAAAGCAACATCAATGTGTTAAAAATAAGATTATCCGAAGGTAGTCTTATGGCTGGCATGTTGATGTTGTTTTTTATGTAATATTATAATCCACAAAATTCCTCTTGCTAAAATCCAGATTTGCGTTATCATAGTAAAAACAAAAGATGGCAAATTCGTTTTGAAAGGAAGTTGAAGATATATGACAAAGACAGGATTGGTTTTAGAAGGCGGTGGCATGCGTGGCATCTATACTGCCGGCGTACTGGATGTATTTTTAGATCATAATATTACAGTGGATGGCGTGATCGGCGTATCGGCAGGAGCTATTCATGGAGCCTCTTTCGTATCCAAGCAGCGTGGAAGAAATATTGCATATAGCTTGGAATACCGAAACAATAAGGAATATATGAGTTTGAAGTCATTGTTGAAAACGGGAAATTTATTTGGAGTTGATTTTTGTTATGATCGACTGCCAAATGAATTATACAAATTCGACTATGATGCATTTGAGGAGAATCCAACGAGATTTTATGTATGCTGTACAAATGTAGAAACCGGGCAGCCGGAGTATCTGGAATGTACGGATCTTCGAAAGGATATGGACAAGCTTCGTGCATCAGCATCACTTCCGATCGTGTCACAGATTGTAGAAGTAGATGGCAAGAAGTTATTGGATGGCGGAACGGCAGACAGCATTCCAATCTTCCAGTTCCGGAGAATGGGATATCGAAAAGATATCGTAGTTTTGACCAGACCGGAAGGCTATGTCAAGGAAGAAGACAGCATGTTGAAGCTGGAAGCAATCCGGTATAAGGAATATCCGGAGTATGTGAAACGAATAGCCATGCGGCATTTGTATTATAATAAGACATTGGAGAAGCTGGCTGAACTGGAACAGAAGGGCGAGGTTCTTATTATCCGTCCGAGTGTACAGATCGACATATCAAGAACGGAAAAGGATGATAAGAAGATTCAGGCAATGTACGACCTGGGCGTGTATGATGCACAGAATAAGATCGAGGAAGTGGCTGAATTTCTGAAATAATGCATCAATATCCGGATGATATAAAAGATTGTTATGATTTTGGTATCAGAGTTTGGATGGATACAGAAATATTTATTTGTCGGTTTCTTACTATGACTATAGGGCAGGATGTCTGCGTATGAAAAATAATAGTGTTCAAGGTAAAACTGACAATACGAAGGATAAGGCACAGGAGAATCATGTGAAAATGACACAGACTCCTGTGCCTTATCTTATTTTGCGATTATCCTGTTCAACCATTGTCAGTATGCTTGCCGGAACAACGTACAATATTGTAGATATGTATTTTGTTTCGGATCTTGGAAACAGTGCAGTTGCGGCAGTTGGGGTTTTATTTTCGGTGCTTGCCATGATACAGGCGGTAGGGTATACATTTGGCATGGGTGCAGGCAGCAGAATATCCCGATTTTTAGGCGAGCAGAAGGAACAGGAGGCAGGCAGAGATGCACTGGTTGCGGTTTTAATGTCTCTGATTGCCGGGCTTATATTGATGGGAGCAGGCTTCCTGTGGCAGAAACCGTTGGTTGATTTTCTGGGATCGACGGATACGATCGAGACATTTGCATTAGACTATGGATTCTGGATCCTGCTTACAGCTCCGGTCATGTGTGTGTCATATGTACTCAACAATGTTCTGCGGGCGGAAGGAATGCCTGTCTGGGCGTTAGTTGGAATTGGAAGCGGTGCTGTCTTAAATGCAGTCTTAGATCCGATTCTGGTGTCGGGTTTGGAGCTTGGAATCCGCGGAGCGGGAATCGCAACATTTTGTGGACAGAGCGTAAGCCTTGCTATTATGTTGATCGTGATGCTGAGCGGGAAAAGCGTGATCGGATTCAGGGGGCAGAAAGGGAAGCCGTTCAGGCAGACGGCAGCCGATATTACGAGAACAGGTATTCCGTCTTTCTTCCGTCAGGGGCTGGTCTGCGTGGCAACGATCCTGTTGAACCGGGCGGCGAGAGAATATGGGGATGATGTGGTTGCTGCAATATCGGTATCGAATAAAGTATTTGCCATATTGTTTGCTGTTATGGTTGGCTATGGTCAGGGATTTGCGCCGGTGGTTGGCTACAACTATGGGGCAAAGGAAAATGACCGGGTAAAAAAGGCAATCACGTTTACACTTCTAAGCCAGATCATCGCATCGGCTGTTGCAGGTGTTCTTGTGTGGATATTTGCATCTCCGATCATCTCGTTATTTGGTGAAAATGCAGTACTTGATCTGGGCGTGCTCTCCCTCCGGATGCATGCGGTATCATTGCCATTTATGGCGGTGTGCCTGGTCAGCGGTATGTTATTTCAGGCAATAGGGGAGATCGGAAAAGCCATTCTCATATCATCCACCAGACAGGGAATCTTTTTCCTGCCATTGATCTGGCTTCTTCCAATGTGTTTTCAGGAAACAGGCGTGGCTCTTACACAGGGAATCTCCGATGTACTGTCAGGGGTATTTTCATTGCCGTTTATACTTGTGGCGATTCATATGTGTAAAAAACAGGTAGGAAATAGCTATAATGAATAATGTTTTTGGCTATGGAGAATAGATATCCTGTAAAAAACTGTAGCTGTCCCAGCTTTATTTATCCGAAATCTTTTAAGTTACGGTAAATAAAGCCGAGACAGCTACAATTTTTAACAGGGCATTTACAGAAAATCTCCACTAAGAAAAAGATAGACATTTTTGACTGTGAATGGTATGCTGTAAGGTAAGATTGTGATGGTGGAAGCCATGTTCGGCAGGTGGCTTTCACCCGGAAGACAGCTTCAGGAAGGTTGTGACACATGGAGTATATATTTGTGGATTTTGAGATGAATCAGATCGATAATTCTCATCCCGATGAATTAAAAATTTGCAAAAATGAAATAATTGAAATAGGAGCTGTTAAGCTGGACGATACATATAAGGAGATTGATTCATTCAAGACTTATGTAAAGCCGGGAATTACGCCTGTGACATCCAGAATAACAAATCTTACCGGGATCACAAATGAGATGGTAGACGATGCACCGGATTTTGCGATTGCGATGGATCGGTTCATTGCATGGGGCTTAAGCGCGGATGTGATTTATGCATGGAGTGAGAATGATCTGCGGCAGTTCAACCGGGAGCGCAAGTTAAAATCCTATAATAACCCGGATGCACAGAAGCTTGCATCCAAATGGAAGGATTTCCAGAAGGAATTTGCACGTATGCTTGGAACCAGAAGAAGACTGGCACTGTCAGATGCGGTATTCTATCTGGGAGAAGATTTTCAAGGAAAAGAGCATGATGCATTGTGGGATGCCAGAAATACAGCAGAAGTATTCGTTCTTTCAAAGGACAGGGAGAAGTTTGAGAAGATCATGGCTCCGATTATGAATGCTTATAAACCAAAAGAGAATATGACCTATTCCATAGGTGATGTATTTGGGAACATCAATCTGCCGGAATAAATGGTCTTGGCATGATTGAGCAGACACGTTCTATGTGCCTGCTCAAAAAAATGTAAAAAGAAAGCAGAGGAAATTGAATTTGGAACTGAATAATTCGAATATGAAAAAGCTCATAAAATTGATCATTATAACTGTATTAGTCGTATTTTGCGTATTTCGTTTTGATAAAATCTATGCCTGCGGTACATGGATCATCGGGTTGCTTATGCCGTTCGTGATTGGATTTGCGATTGCGTTCATTCTGAATGTGCCGATGAAGGGATTTGAAAATCTGTTATTCCGAAATGAAAAAAGTAGATGGTATCGGTTCCGGAGACCGGTCTGTATGGTGCTTTCCATTATCTGCGTCGTCCTGGTGATTGCTTTTGTGATCACGATGCTGATACCGGAGGTCAGCCGGACAATTACAGCGATCGGACAGCAGTTCCCGTCTACGATGGAGGCAATTAAGAATTGGGCGGTGAATCTGGCAGCGGGGTATCCGGATATCGTTGACCGGATCATGGAGATTGATATTGCATGGGATAAGGTGAGTGAGAGTGCGATCAATCTGATAAAGAATGGAAGCGGAAGCCTGTTGTCATCAACATTTAATTTTGCAACCTCTATTGTCAGCGGTATAGTCGATTTTGTGGTTGGATTATTTTTCGCAATCTATATTCTGGCACAGAAGGAGAACTTGAAGCGTCAGACAAAGGGTCTGATATATGCATTATTTAAAGAGAAAACAGCAGATAAGATCATCAAGACCTGCGTTATGGCAGATGAGACATTTGCAAATTTTATAACCGGACAGTGTCTGGAGGCATGTATTCTGGGCTTGATGTTCTTTGTATCCATGAGCGTCCTTAGTATTCCATATGCACTGACGGTCAGTGTTACGATTGTGGTAACGGCATTGATTCCGGTCTTTGGTGCATTTATTGGATGTGGTGTCGGTGCATTTCTCATTCTGGTTGACGATCCGAAGAAGGTATTGGTATTTCTGATCCTGTTTATCGTATTGCAGCAGGTCGAGGGAAATCTGATCTATCCGCATGTGGTAGGCGGGTCCGTCGGACTTCCATCTATATGGGTGTTGGTTGCCGTTATCATTGGCGGAGATCTGATGGGAATTCTCGGTATGCTGATATTTGTACCATTATCCTCTGTCTTATATGCACTGGTGAAGGAATTCGTACTTATGAGATTGCGGGAAAAGGGAGTCGCATGGGAAAAGTACGGAGAACCTTACGCTTCGTCGGATGATGGCTGGAGGGAGAAACCCCGGAAGCGGCAGCAGAGACGACAGTCGAGACGCATGAAAGAGAAAAGAAGCAAGGAAAATGCCTGAGAGAAACGAGCTGGATAAAACAGGGCAAATGCCTGTTTATATAGACAAATGAAGAAAGAAGGATAATTTAAGATGTACAGAGATATAGCGAAATTAGTATTATATAGAAATCTGGGTGAGAACAGTATTCTGATGAAGTTGTCCGGGATATTTGAGGATTTTGACCGCGGAGACTGTCCGAATGCGGAGCTGGTTGCAAGGATCTACGACCAGATCAAGCGGTTGCTGGATCTTGCTACCGATTATGGATTTGACACAAATCTGTGGCACAATTATTTGGCATTTATCCTTATCACAAATGAGAATTCATTCTCTATGACGAGTGAAAAAGTGGGTGCCAATGACGGAACCGTTAATTATTTTGCAAAAAATGATTTCAAGATCTTCAAGAAGCTGTTTGATTTTGATTTCTCTGAGATCGAGGAAGCGTTGGATATTGACTGCTTCACGATCGTGAATAATTATAAAGCCATCGGCAAGAAAGAACGTATGTATAATAAGAATGTCAGCACAAAGGTACAGGATATCAGCCGTGCGATCGAAGGGGCAAAGGATGAAAATGATATCTTCAAGATCGTGACGGATTTCTATAAGGCATATGGTGTTGGAATGTTCGGACTGAACAAGGCATTCCGTATCGTTCATCCGACAAATGGAGATATGCAGTTTGTTCCGATCAATAACACAGAGGATGTTCGTCTGGATGATCTGATCGGATATGAGATCCAGAAACAGAAGATCGTGGAGAACACAGAAGCCTTTGTTGCAGGACGTAAGGCAAATAATGCGCTGTTATTTGGCGACAGCGGAACCGGAAAGTCAACAACGATCAAGGCGATCATAAATGAATATTACGATCAGGGACTTCGTATGATCGAGATCTATAAGCATCAGTTTCAGGATCTGTCTCAGGTTATTTCCCAGATCAAGAACCGTAACTATCGCTTCATCATTTACATGGATGACCTGTCCTTTGAGGAGTTTGAGACAGAATACAAATATCTGAAGGCAGTCATCGAAGGTGGCCTGGAGATCAAGCCGGATAATGTTCTGATCTATGCAACATCGAACCGTCGTCATCTGATCCGTGAGACATGGACAGATCGTACCGATCTTGAGAATAACAATGGTATGCACAAGAGCGATACAATGCAGGAGAAGCTGTCACTGGTCAATCGTTTTGGTGTTACGATCAATTATAGCAAGCCGTCACAGAAGGAATATTTCCAGATCGTTGTAGGTCTGGCAGAGAAGAACGGCATCCATATGACAGAGGAAGAACTGTGCGCGGAAGCAAACAAATGGGAGCTGTCACATGGTGGAATCTCCGGCCGTACAGCACAGCAGTTTATCAACTATCTGGCAGGAAAACAGGAGTAATGTAGCATGACAAAAAAAGAAAAGCAACAGGTCGCTGAGATCTGTCGGATCTTGAATGAGACATACGGAACTGATTACAAGTGTTATCTGAATCATGAAAATGCATGGCAGCTTCTGATCGCAACGATGCTGTCGGCACAATGTACAGATGCCAGAGTAAACATCGTAACAAAGGATCTGTTCGTGAAATATCCGACCTTGCAGGCATTTGCCGATGCAGATATCAAGGAACTGGAAAAGGATATTTATTCGACCGGATTTTATAAGAATAAAGCGAAGAATATAATTGGCTGTGCAAAGAAGCTCATCAGTGAATATGGCGGAGAAGTGCCAAGTGATATCGAGAGCCTGACGAAATTAGACGGTGTTGGAAGAAAAACCGCAAATGTGATCCGTGGCAATATCTACCACGAGCCAAGTATCGTCGTTGATACACATGTAAAACGTATTTCCAGGCTGCTTGGGCTGACAGATAGTGATGATCCGGTGAAGATCGAGCATGAGCTTATGGAAAAGCTTCCAAAGGAACAGTGGATCTTATATAATATTCAGATCATTACACTTGGAAGAACGATATGTATTGCCAGACGACCGAAATGTGCGGAATGTGCGCTGAACCGTGTGTGTCCTTCGGCAAATGCTAAATTGCTATAAAATAATGCTATTATATCTGGACAAAGTGAAAATTCAGCGTTAATCTATACATGATGTCCTGCATAAGACGGAAGAAGATCTGATGTGTGGGCAGGTAATATCAGAAAATTATAAGTTTAAAATATAAAGGAGAAATGGGAAATGATCAATTTAAGCAGTTCAAAGGGTAAAAAGGTAGCATCCGCAATTATAGTTGGAATCCTGGTAGCAGCTATGGTAATCGGTATGCTTGCATATGCATTCTAAAAGGTATCAGGGATGAATAAAGAAAAGTTTCGATTTATACAGCAGAAGCGGTCAATCTTAAGATCGTTGAATAAACAGGAACATTCTGACATAACACAAGCCGGCATAGGAGATGACTATAGCCGGCTTGTGTTGTTGGATAGTGAGCTTGCAGTAACGGAAGGGCTCTGCCTTGCAAATGCACTGGGTATGGTGACTTCGGATGTTATCAAACAATATAATAAATTACGGCTTGGAGGGTATCAGCCATTTGCACTTACAGATACGGTCATGATGCCGGAAAATGATGAGAAGCGTATGAAAAAGATTCTGCGGGAGCTTTCTGATCTTGCGAAGGAGTTTCACATGGATGTTGTGTATGGAGATACCGCGATCAGCGGGATATTCAAGGAGCCTGCGGTAACTGTAACGATGTATGGACGAAGGATATCGCAGGGCGAGAAAAATGCAAAGATCAAGCCGGATATGGATATCGTTATGTGTGGACAGGCCGGCATCCTCGGAACCCTGCTTCGGGTCAGGGAAAGAAAAGAAGAGCTTCTGACCAGATATTCTGAGGAATATCTTCGCACAGCAGAGCAATTTGACCGGTTATTACTTGTGAAGGATCAAGGAGATATTGCGATGGCATGTGGCAGTATATATGCACGCCACATCTCAACAGAAGGAGTATATGGCGCATTATGGGAACTGGCAGAGGCTGGAAATGTCGGGCTTCGGATCAGCCATGACCATATACCGATCATGCAGGAAACCATTGAGATCTGTGAATTTACCGGGGATGATCCATACCGGATCGATGGATGCGGAGCGGCATTATTTGTCACGGCAGATGGTGGATTGTTAAGCGATCGTCTGTATGAAGCCGGATTTGAAGCTGCTGTGATCGGCAGAACAACAATCGGACATGATCGCGTGATCATCCACGATGGAGAGGAAAGCTTTTTGACACCATAGTTTAGTTCACAATATATTTAAGACTAGCCATATAGCCTATATGGGGATATAAAGGAGAAATATAGTATGGGTAATATTATTCAAAAAGAGCTTAGAATTGCAAAGACAAAAATGTTTGAAGAGGTTACTTATAATAACAAAAAACTTGTTAAATTAACAACGGATAATGTCGCTATTGTAGAGGCTATGATACGTAATGATTCTGCCTATATAAAATCAACAGATATATCGGCGGGACCTAAATTTGATAGAAAGAATCAACTTGTATATGGTGGCTCATCAGCATACTGGATGACCATGTTGAAAAGTGTTCTAATTAAAAATAAAGAAGTAAATTATACTTATGAGGAATTAATAAAAGGTGCAGTTGAGGCTGTAGATAGAGAAAACAGTACACATTTGAATGCTGATAAATGTGGAAGAACAGAAATAGTAAGGCGTATTTGCGCATTTGATTGTTCAGAACTGATTGAATGTTTGAGAAATCCGGAATATGAAGACATGAAGTTAGTTCATGAAATTGCAAGAGTAACATCTGCCAAGTTTAGGGCAAGAACAAATTTGTCCTTTGCGAGTAAATTTTGTCATTACGCATGCTTTTATTTATTTGAAAATACAGAATATCAGGATAATTATTCAATATATGATAATATTTTAAGAACAGTTTTACCAATGTATTTGGTTTATTTTAATATTACTGAGCGGTATGATCTCCGTGATTATAAGCAGTATAGAAATGCTGTTGATATGATTAGGAATGCAGCAGATGAAAAAATTAGTAGAAATGGTTTTGACCACTTGTTGTGGTATTATCATAAGGGAAGAATGTGAAAATTTGTAATAGGGGGTTAAAGGTGAAATGGCTTTTTTTCATTATGAGAAGAATGTTAAAGATATTGAATACTATGAAATACTTGAGAACTTGATGGAACGTTGGGAGTATGAAACGGTTGAATTTAAAGAAGCAAAAAGTAATTATGATACGGATAAAATAGGAAGATATTTTTCAGCATTAAGTAATGAGGCTAATCTGAAGCAGCAACAGTACGGATGGCTAATTTTTGGTGTAAGTGAACGAGATAAGATAAAACATGTTGTTGGAACTGCATACAAGCAGGGGGAACAGAGTCTTCTTGAAAAATTTAAGTATGAGATATCAAGAGATATTACAAATGGAATGACTTTTTATGAAATTAAAGAGATATTTCCTATTGTAAATGGTAAAAGATTAAGGGTGTTAATGTTTAAAGTTCCAGCCGCAGCAACGGGTATTCCTACAGATTGGCGTACCAATTATTATGAGCGTTCGGGTGAGAGTCTTGTTCCATTAAAACAATATAAGATTGATGCAATTCGATCACAGGAAAGAAAAGACTGGTCAAAACAGGTGATTGAAGTAGCCACTATTGATAATTTAGATAAAACGGCTATTAATTTGGCTAGAGAAAAGTATAAAGAGAAAATGAATCAGGAACACATATCAAAAGAAGTCGATGAAATGACAGATGAAGAGTTCTTGACGAAAGTAAAGTTATTGATTGGTGGTAAGGTTACGAATGCTGGCATGTTGTTACTTGGGTCAGCAGATTATGATTATTTAATGACATCTGCTCCAAGTATTATGTGGAGATTATATGGTGCGGATGGAAGTGATAAGGATTATGAAATATTTAAGATACCATTTATAAATGTTGTAGATAAGGTGTTTTCGAAGGTGCGTAATCTTACATACAGATATATGCCGAATCAATTGACCCTTTTTCCTATGGAAACGGAACAATATAACAGTTGGCTTATTCGAGAGTTGTTAAATAATTGTATTGCACACACAAATTATCAACTTGGTGGGAGAATATATGTAAATGAATTTGAGGATAAAATTAAATTTACAAACCCTGGAGATTTTATTCCGCAAAAGATTGAAAATGTATTGGAAGTGAGCTATAATCCACCATTTTACAGAAATCAGTTATTAGCTGAATCGATGGTTGTGTTTCATATGATTGATACTGCAACTTTAGGTATCAGAAGAGCATTTAATATTCAAAAAGCGAAATATTTTCCTATGCCAGATTATAATATTTCATCAGGAACTCAGGTTGAGGTTACTGTTTATGGAAAAATATTAGATGATAATTACATGCATATATTATATGATCATCAGGACCTGGATTTACAGACGGTATTTCTTTTGGATCGAGTTCAGAAGGGACTTTCACTTGATAAAGCGGATGTAGATAAATTAAGAGCTGCAAAATTGGTTGAGGGAAGAATTACAAGTTTGTTTTTATCAGCGTCAGCATCAAAAAGTATGGATGATAGTGCAGGCTATATCAAGAATAAAGGATTTAATGACAAATATTATAAAGATTTGATTGTTGAGTATTTGAAAAAATATCATAAGGCAAAACGTAGAGATATTAAGTTATTATTGTGGGAAAAATTACCGGATTCTTTGTCTGATAAACAGAAGGAAAATAAGATTCATAATATTCTAACAGCAATGAAAAAGAGCAATATTATACAATTAGATTCGGATAATCAACAAATATCTAATTGGATACTTAAGTAGGGCTTGGTTAAAATCCTGATTTTAACCCAAATAATTTGTTTGATAATTAGTGTTGTCGAGACAATTTAACCGAGATTTAACCGAGATTTAACCGAGATATTTTTAAAATTGTAAAAAATGAAGGATATAAGCTTGGTTAAGAAGTGAGCGATGCTTACGAATATACAGCTATATAAAAAAGGAGAAAAACATGTTAAATATCGTACTTCATGAGCCGGAGATGCCGGCAAATACAGGAAATATAGGACGTACCTGTGTGGCAGCAGGTGCAAGACTTCATTTGATCGAGCCTCTGGGCTTTCAGATCAACGAGAAGCAGTTAAAGCGTGCGGGTTTGGATTATTGGGACAAATTAGATGTAACGATCTATGATGATTTCAATGATTTCCTTGAAAAAAATCCAGGCGCAAAGATCTATATGGCAACGACCAAATCCAAACAGAAATATACGGATGTAAACTATGAGGAAGATGCCTATATCATGTTCGGAAAAGAGAGCGCGGGAATCCCGGAGGAAATTCTGTTAGACTATAAGGAAACAGCAGTCAGAATTCCGATGTTCCCGGAGATCCGTTCCCTGAATCTGGCAAATTCTGTAGCAATCGTGTTATATGAGGCACTCAGACAGCAGGGCTTCCCGGAGCTTGAGACGAAGGGACAGCTTCACCATTATGAGTGGTAAAAAGGAGTATTTATGAGTACATACATGGTAGATGGAAAGAAAATGATGAATATTTGTATCCTTGAGATTCTTCGGAAATACACGGATTCCGAACATACAATGGATCAGAAGGATATCATAAAGAAACTGGAAACCGAATATGGAATGAAGGTTGACCGGAAATCTGTCAAGAGCAATCTGATGAATCTGGTGGATTTTGGTTATAATCTGGAATGTACGGAGATTGAACGTGAAAATAAAAACGGAGAGACCGAGATCCTGACAAAGGACTGGTATTACAATCACGAATTTGATGATGCTGAGCTTAGAATGTTGATCGACAGTATCTTATTTTCAAAGACGATACCGAGAAATCAGGCACAGGAGCTGATCGAGAAGATCAAGGGGCTTTCGAATGTGTATTTCAGTGCGAAGGTACAGCATGTGTGCAATCTGCCGGGGTTATCACATACCGATAACCGTCAGACCATGTTAAATGTTGAGATGATCGATGATGCGATCAGTGAGGGCAAGAAGGTTGCATTTCTCTATAACACCTATGGTATCGATAAACAGCTTCATCCAAGAAAGGATACGAAGTATATTGTAAATCCATATCAGATGGTTGCAAATGAGGGCAAATATTATCTGATCTGCAATTATGATAAATATGACAATCTGTCGAATTACCGGATCGACCGTATGACGGAGATTGAGATACTGGATGAAAAGGTCAAGGATAAAAGTCTGGTAAAAGGGATGGAGCATGGACTGAATCTGCCACAGCATATGGCGGAACATCTCTACATGTTCAGTGATTCCGCAGCTACGATTGTATTAAAGGTTCAGAAAGGGAATATGGGTGATATTGTAGACTGGTTTGATAAGAACTTTGAAGTGTTATCACCAAAATTTGTTCAGAACAATTATCCAGATAACTTTAATCCTGAGGCAGATGCCAATAAGGCATTTATCCGTGTGACCTGCAGCCAGAATGCCATGTTCCACTGGGCGATGCAGTACGGAACCAGCGTGGAAGTCATAGAGCCTGCAGATCTCCGTGAACGCATCCGCAATGCTGTAAATGAGATGGCAGAGAGATATAAATAATGCCTCCTATTAATGGAGACATTATGAGTAAGACATAAAATAAAGCCCCACCCGCTCTTGCCACTATGCTGGGTAGGAGTTGAAACTCGCTACACTTTCTATTCGGTTCGCACGCTGATTTGTCAGCAGTCGCCCAAACTCGCCTTATAAGGCTCAAACAAGGGCTTGATGCTGACAGCTAGTGCAAACCTCATAACGAAAGTTTCACTGATGTTTCAATTCCTACCCAGCATAGTGGCAAGAACGGGTGGGGCTTTGGTTAGTCCTTCTTAATACGGAACTTTCCATTGGAGATATATTGTGTATCGGCTTCTTCCTTCTTCACATGCACGGCTTTGATCGGAACCTGCATTTCCTTCTGCATAGGGAGAGAGAAGATGAATTCACTTCCCTCGCCAACCTTACTGGTGAGGGTAATGTTCTCGCCGTGCGCTTTGATGATCTCTTTTGTGATAGCAAGTCCGAGACCGGTTCCGGTCTTATCCTTTCCGCGGCTCGGATCCGTCTTATAGAAACGGTCGAAAACTTTCTTGATCGATTCCGGTGGAATTCCCACACCCTCATCCTTGACACTGACATAGACTTTATCGGATTTTTCCGTGACCTGAACCGTGATCTGGCGACCCTCCGGGGTGAATTTGATCGCATTATCAACCAGATTATAGATAACCTGCTGGATTCTTGTTCGATCGGCATAGACAATGGTATTGTCGGTATGGAAGATCGCGTGCAGATAAATGCCTTTGTCCTGACAACGGCCTTCAAAGGTGTTGATCGTAGGAAGAATGATGCTCTTGATATCAAAATTCGACTTATCAAGCTGAAGGTCAAAGGAATCAAAGTTGTTAAGTTCCAGAAGCCCTTGTGTCAGTTTGGTAAGACGCATAGTTTCGCTCAGAACGATCTGGAGATATTTCTCGTGCTTATCCGGCGGAATCGTTCCGTCGATCATGGCTTCGATATATCCCTTGATGGAGGTCAGAGGGGAACGGAAGTCGTGGGAGATATTAGAGATAAATGATCTTCGGTATTCATTTGACCGGCTCAGTTCGTCTGCCATTTCCTCCATATATCGTGCCAGTTCGCCAAATTCATTATCCGTATGGACATCGATTCTAGCATTAAAATTACCCGCAGCATATTGTTTGGATGTTGCGATAATTTCACGAATCGGTTTTAAGGTGCTATTCGAGATCAGCATAAGGGCGATTAGAGATAATACAACGATGACGAGAAACGGCATGTAAGTGGATGTAAATGTTTTCTGCGCAATATCTTTAATAAACTGCAGGGATAAGTGGATCGATAATAAACCTGCGTATGTATTATCCTGATAAACCGGAGTACTGATACTCAGCGTTTTAGTGTTAAAGCATCCGTTCAAGGTTCCGGTTTTGATCGTTTTGGTAAATAATTCCGTACGCTCATAAAAATCGGTTATGATTAGATCCTTTGCAGCCACACTGTCTTTATTTGAGCAATAAATAATATTATTGTCCGGTGTGGAAAACCAGATTTCAGCATTCATCGTATCGGCATGATCATCCAATCGATCAAAGAAAGTATACTGATCGATCGTATTATTCAGGTAATCATGAATCGTTGTGTCGATGATCAGTTTACTCTCGGTATTCAGATTTTTCTCTGTATTGTTAAGAAGCCTTGACTGAGTCATATGGACAGTGTACAACGCAAGAACACTGAAGATAGCAATGACCAGCAGGACAAAGCCAACAACAATCTTATCAAAAATGGTTTTTTTCATGGTTATTTAACCTCAAATTTGTAACCGATTCCCCATACTGTGAAAATAGACCAGTTATATTTGTCTGTCAGTTTTTCACGCAGACGCTTGATGTGCACATCGACGGTTCTGGTGTCGCCGACATATTCGTAGCCCCATAATTTGTCCAGAAGCTGTTCTCTGGTAAATACCTGATTTGGACGGCTTGCAAGAAAATACAGCAGTTCCAGTTCTTTTGGCGGCATTTCCAGATTTTTGCCCTCTAATGTAACTGTATAATTTGAAATATTAACGACCAGATTATCATACTCGACATAGGTGCCGATATGATCGGCATTTGTCGGATTATAGTTCTGGGAGTTATCTGTCCGTGAGTTGCAGCGGCGGAGCAATGCACCGACACGGGCAACCAGTTCGTTAGAATCGAAAGGTTTTACGATGTAATCGTCAGCACCGATCTTAAGTCCGAGAACCTTATCGAATACTTCACCTTTTGCAGATAACATGATGATCGGTACATTTGACTGCTTTCTGATTTCGGTACATACCTGATATCCATCCATGCCCGGAAGCATGACATCTAAGAGGATGAGATTTGGCGCAAATTCGACAAATGCTTCCAGGGCAGAAGTTCCGTCTGCGGCAATCTGTGTTTCATAACATTCTTTATTCAGATAAAGGGAGATCAGTTCGGCGATGTTTTCGTCATCGTCAACGATCAATATTTTTTCTTTGTCCATATAGTTCTCCTTGTTGTTGTGTATTTTATAATTCTACGATCGTAACGCCGGCTTCACCCTCACCGTATTCACCCAGACGGAAGGATTTGACGTATGACTGCTTGCGCAGATAGTCGTGGATTCCTTTCCGGAGTGCTCCGGTGCCTTTTCCATGGATGATCCTTACCTTGTGCAGGTGAGCCATCATGGCATCATCGAGATAACGGTCGACTAATGAGGTAGCTTCAGCTACAGTCATGCCGAGTACATTAATCTCCGGCTGAATATTTAAAGCCTTGCCCATTCCACGTTTATTGTTGATCGATACCTGAGCGTTGTTCTGCTTTGGTGTCTCGATGATCACAAGATCAGAAGCAGGAAGCAGAGAGCTTAAGATGCCCATCTGAACTTTGATATTTCCCTTTGAATCAGCAGGAGCAGTAACCGTTCCTGTTGTATCCATGCTGATAACATGCACGGTGTCTCCGGCCTTGAAATCCTTTGCCATATGATGGGAGGTCATGGATTTGCGTTTTTCCGGTGTCATCTTCCGGTAATCGTCCATCTTGGTACGGAGCTTTTTTCGCTCATTCTCCATCGTGCTCGCATCTGCCTTATGAGGATTTGTTGTCCATTTGTTATATTTCTTAATGGCTGAATCCGCCATTTCCTTTGCTTCTTCCAGAATATCAGCCGCTTCTTCTCTTGCATCCGCTAGGATCTGAGCTTTCTTGGCAGAGAGTTCATCATCCTTTGCCTTTGCGCGTTCCTGAAGCTGTCTGGCTTCTTCCTTGAACCGTGCGATCTCCGCTTTGTCGCGTTCAATCTCTTTTCGGCTGTTTTCCAGATCGGACAGCAGTGTTTCAAAATCAACTTTGTTGCTGTCAATATTTGTCTTTGCCCGTTCAATAATATCGTCGGATAAACCTAATTTCTTCGATATTGCAAATGCATTTGATTTGCCGGGAATACCGATAATGAGCCGGTAGGTTGGCATCAGTGTTGCTACATCGAATTCGCAGCTTGCATTCTGAACGCCCGGAGTCGACATGGCAAATAACTTCAGTTCGCTGTAGTGTGTGGTCGCCATGCAGCGGATGTCCTGATCGTTTAAGCTGCTTAAGATCGCGATTGCAAGTGCAGCACCCTCGACCGGATCGGTTCCACCGCCAAGCTCATCGAAAAGGCACAGCGTGTTTGGTGTCACATGGTTCATGATATATACGACATTACTCATGTGGGAGGAGAAGGTCGAGAGACTCTGCTCGATGCTCTGTTCATCTCCGATATCGGCAAATACATCATCAAATACATTCAGTCTGGAACCATCCAGTGCCGGAATATGAAGTCCGGACTGTCCCATCAGAGTAAACAGACCCAGTGTTTTTAAGGATACGGTCTTACCACCGGTATTCGGACCGGTAATGATCAGCAGGTTGTAGTCCTCACCCAGTCTGATGTCGACCGGAACAACGGTATGTTTGTCTAAAAGTGGGTGGCGGCCCTGCTTGATATCCACAATGCCGTCCGTATTGAAGATCGGCTCGGTTCCCTTATAGGATCTTGCAAAATTCGCTCTGGCAAATATAAAGTCCAGATCGGTCAATGTCTCGAAATCAAATTTTATATTTTCGTATTCAGATGCTGCCCGTGCCGACAGGTTCTCAAGAATCTTTTCGATCTCTGCAAGCTCCTGATTATCCAGCTCTTTTAACTGGTTGTTCAGATTAACTACAGCAAGAGGTTCGATAAATACAGTATTTCCACTGGAAGACTGGTCGTGGATCATACCCGGAAAGCTGTTCTTATATTCCTGTTTTACCGGGATACAGTATCTTCCGTTACGCATCGTGATCAGGTTATCCTGAAACATCGTCTGCTTGCTCTGGTCGGTTACAAGTTTGTTCAACTGGTTATGTAACTTTTCATTTGTCAGTTTTTTGTTCCGTCTGACTGCCTTCAGACCGGACGATGCATCGTCTGCGATCTCGGATTCTGACAGGATACAGCGGTGGATCTCCTGACTTAAATGTTCCAGCGGAACAAGCTCCATGAAGCGGGAGTAGAGGCTGTCATGTGCTTTTTCCTCGTTATCATCGCCGCTGCCATATTGTCTGGCGGATAATGCCATATCAAGGACACTTCCGATATCTAACAGTTCCTTGATGCCGAGTGCTCCCTGAACCTCCAGCCGCTTGATCGAAGCACCGATATCACGGAGTCCGGCAAATGATAGGTTGCCCTGTGTATTCAGCCGGATCAGAGCATCTCTTGTTTCCTGCTGTAAGGTCTGGATCAGTGTCAGATCCCTGCGGGGCTTCAGGCGTTCGCATTTTCGTTTTGCCATCGGGGATGCCGCGTAGGAGGTCAGCATTTCTACTATTTTATTATATTCTAAAAGTCTTAAAGTCCTTAAATTCATATCATTTTCTCCATCTTAAATGCACAAATATGCATACACAATCCATTATAAACAGTTTGCCTGTGGCTGTCCAGTGTGGGTTGATGGCGGGAACCTATATGTTGTTTTCCTGACTTCATCTTACTACTTGATGGAGATTTTCTGTTATTTGCTATACCATCTTATTCAGGCCACATACAAACAGTAAGACTCGCAATATTTCTATTCGGTTCGCACATTTATGAACCAGCAGTTGCCCAAATTCTCAGACATTTATTTATAGGAAAATTCTTTTATTAATTTCTTCCGGCATATTGACGACTCTTTTTTTTTTACATAGAAACATATGAATCTATAGCAGGCAGAGTTTTTTTATGGTTAAACTTGTTTTCCTTTCTGATATCCGTTACAATCAAACTTGGAGAGACGGAGGCAATATACAAAGCTAAAATATGCATGTTATTCTGTTCTATCGGGAAAGGAGATGGGACATGGATAACGAAATTGTATATTCCTCCAAGGCTACTGATCAGAAAGCACAGTATGATGCCAGTGCCAAACGGCTGCTGGGTCAGAAGATCATATTGGCGCATATACTGATCAGGGTAGTAGAAGAATTTAAAGGTATGGATGCAGATACGGTTGCTTCGCTGATCGAGGGCGAACCGTATATCAGTCAGGTTCCGGTAGAACCGGGATTAACGAACAAAGAAACGGTGGATGCCAGAACCGGTGAACGGATTGTCGGACTGAATACAGAAAGTTCCGAAATTGATGAGGGAAAGATATATTTTGATATTATCTTCTATGTACGGATGCGGGATGGACTGGCGAAAATGATCATTAATTTGGAAGCCCAGAAGAATGAACCGACAAAGTATTTTATCTTAAATCGGGCAATCTTCTATACGGCAAGACTGGTGTCATCCCAGAAAGAGCGGGAATTTACAGGTTCTGATTATAACGAGATTAAGCAGGTGTATTCGATCTGGATCTGTATGAATATGAAAGAGAACAGTCTGAGTCATATTCATATGGTAAAGGATGATTTACTTGGTGAACAGGACTGGAAGGGCAATCTGGATATTTCAAATATCGTGATGATTGGTCTGGCAAAGGAGATTCCACCAAAGGAAGAAAGATATGAACTGCATCGATTGTTAGGAGCACTATTGTCGCAGACAATGACAGCAGAACAAAAATTGAAGCTTATGGAACAGGAGTATGACATACCGGTAGACAGACGCGGTATAAGAGATGAGGTGAAGATCATGTGTAATCTGAGTGAAGGCGTAGAAGAAATGGGATATGCCAAGGGCGAAGCCGCTGGCAAAATCATTGGAAGATCTGAAGGAAGATTAGAAGGAAGATCAGAAGAAAGAGCTGATATTATTCTGAAAATGCATAAGAAAGGCTATTCCTTAGAGCAGATCATGGATGTAACCGAAATGAGTGAAGCTGAAATCAAGGCAATTATAGGATAAGAACATAAGCAGAACAGATAACATGTATATTTTAGTGGAAGTCCGGATATGGCAGAAATGCTGTATCCGGACTTTTTTAGTTGAAATATAAATTAATAAGAAAAAATGAGAAAAGACAGGCTAAAAGCTCCGGCAAAATTTCCATGCATAGACTTGCAAAGCAGGACATATAAATAATGGTATAGAGATTGACAAGGGTAAAGATAGAGCCGAAAAATGACATTGTGAAGGGAGCGGTGAGATGAGAGGACAAAGATGGCTGCGTATTCTGGCAGGGGTGTTGACTGTGGTAGTTGGGCTGAGTTTGTTTGCTGGATGCAGTTTTTATAAGGTGAAAGAAGATGGTGAAGCGCTGACTTACGATATCTGTGACGACACCATGCTGCCGGAGGAGTTGTTGAGCGTCATTAACAGCAAAAAAGAAGAACCGTTTAATCTGACATATTCAAACAACACTTACACATATATTGTGATCTGCAGCGGCAGGCAGAATCGGGATGATGTTGGCGTGGTTGTAGATAAGATGTATATGGATGAAAATGCTATTTACATCGAATCGGTTCTTAGGCAGACGGCGACACCATCAGATGCAGTAAGTAAGGATACGGTATCGTATCCATATATAGTTCTTCGGATCGCACGGACAACGACACCGGTTGTATTTAAAAATTAGAAAATAGTATGGGGGTATCATATGGAACTTGTAAAAAATAAACTCAGTACAACGATTTTAAAGACTTCTAAGTATTCGCAGTTTACGATCAATGATGATTTTAATGTACCGGATGCAAAAGATGATATGGAACGGATCATTGCAAGTACAGGAAATGTCCTTTTAGATGATGTAGAGACATTGGAGAATAAGGTGCGGATATCAGGAACAGTTGTATTTAAAGTCCTGTATCAGACAGTTGGTGAAGATGTTCGGTTTGAAACCTATGAGGGTGATGTTCCATTTGAGGAATCCATTAATATGGATGGCATACTTGCCGGTGATAAGGTCGATGTCAGCTGCGTGCTGGAAGATCTGTACATAACCATGATCAATTCAAGAAAATTTGAAGTTCGCGGGCTGGTTGGCATGAAACTGTGGGCTATGGATTCCGTAGAACTGTCCGGGGCAACCGGACTGTTAAATGGATCGGGAATCGAATGCAGGAATGAGCAGATTCCATTTACAAATAATGTGGCATCTGTAAAAGATATATTGAAGGTAAAAGAAGATTTCGAGATCGCTGCCAATAAACCAAACATCGGTCGGGTGCTTTGGAGCCGGGTGTCCTTCTATGGCATCGAGACAAAGGTTGTAGATGGGGGAATAAATATTAAAGGACAGATGGACCTGTTTGTAATCTATCTGGCGGAGGAGCCCGGCGTACCGATGCAGTATCTGAATGAGAGCCGGGAATTTGCAGGAATGATCCCTTGCGAAGAAGCAAATGAAGGCATGATCCTGGATGACCGCATCACGATGGGAAAAGGAGAAGTCGGTGTGCGTGCCGACAATGACGGAGAGGACCGCGTGCTTCAGGTTGAATATAATCTCCATACAGATATGAAGATTTATGAAGATATGGAGCTTTCTATCATCGGGGATATGTTCTCTCCGTCGGCAAATGTAGAAACGATCTGTGAACAGTTTCCATTTGAGAATCTTCAGATAAAAAATAATGCCAAGACAAAGGTCGTACATAAAGAGCGGATCAAGAGCAGCTTCCCGAAGATACTGCAGATCGTATACGCAACCGGAACGGTTGAGATCGATGAGGTAAAAGCAGGAGAGGACAGCATTGATATATCAGGTGCGGTAAAAGCTGAAATACTCTATGTATCAGCGGAGGATAGCAAGCCGTTACAGCAGATTGAAACGGCGATACCATTCAATTATCAAGTGGAATCCGTACCATTTGTCAATCAGGATTCAATCCGTATCAATCCATCAGTTGACCAGATTACAGCCCAGATGTTGAATTCCGATGAGGTGGAGATCAAGGTGGTGATCAATATGAATGTTACGGTATTTGCACCGGGTTCTGTGGACGTCATTACCGATATGAATATCCTACCGATCGATTGGAATAAGAAGGCAGCTATGCCGGGTATGGTTGGATATGTTGTAAAAGAAGGCGACAGTATCTGGTCCATTGCCAAAGAATATTTCTCCAGCCTGGATTCCATCCGAACCATCAACCATCTGGAAAGCGACGAGGTAACACCGGGTGAAAAACTATTGATCGTAAAATGTTAGCAATATAAAAATCCCCGCCTGTCTCCGGCACGATGGTGGATAGTGTTTTCAACATCAGTGGAACTTTCGTTATGAGGTTTGCACTAGCTGTCAGCATCAAGCCCATGTTTGAGCCTGATAAGGCGAGTTTGGGCGACTGCTGACAAATAAGCGTGCGAACCGAATAGAAAGTGCAATGAGTTGAAACACTATCCACCATCGTGCCGGAGACAGGCGGGGGTTTATTTTTCAATCCAAAATCTTCGTGCAAATCCTATTGAAAAATGTTATCATCTATATATGAGGTATTGATAAAAATTCCCAACAATGGGGCAAAGCACGGAGGGTAATACATGCTGGAACAATCTTACTACGATGAGGCTGATAAGATTATTGCTGCATATGGGACAGAGCCAAGATTTCTGATCCCGATCATTCAGGATATTCAGAGCGAATATAAGTATCTTCCGCCGGAATTATTACGATATGTGGCGGACAAACTGAATATTACAGAGGCAAAAGCTTATAGCGTAGCAACATTCTATGAGAACTTTTCATTTGATGCAAAAGGAAAGTTCATTCTTAAGGTGTGCGATGGAACCGCATGCCATGTCAGAAAATCCATGGATATCTTAAATCAATTGTATAAAGAACTTGGATTGTCAAAAGAGAAACACACAACAGATGATATGATGTTCACATTAGAGACAGTATCATGTCTTGGCGCATGCGGACTCGCACCGGTCATGACGGTAAACGATGTTGTTCATCCGGCTATGACACCGGAGAAGGTAACTGCATTGATAGCAGAATTGAAGGAGGGTGCGGATGAATAGAATAACAAATGTATCGGAGCTTGACGCAGCAGTAAAACAGGCAGAAGAGATGTTGCATGCAGATTCGCACAGGATCCTTGTCTGTGCAGGAACCGGATGTCTGGCGGGTGGCTCTCAGAAAATATACGACCGGTTCTGCGAGATGGCGAAGCAGTCGGAGGGCGTGAAGGTAGAATTTGTCCCGGAGGCAGAGTATACAGGGACGGAGAAACAGGAAAAGCCGGATATAGCAGAAGAATTTGAAACAGACATTAGTAAAACAGAGAATTCTGCAGCGGGACAGACAGTTATAAAAGAATCCTGTCATGTCGGCGTGAAGAAAAGCGGCTGTCATGGTTTCTGCGAGATGGGGCCGCTTGTGCGAATCGAGCCATATAATTATATCTACATAAAAGTAAAGGAAGAAGACTGCGAGGAGATCTTCAACGAGACGATCCTGCACGGAAGACCGGTAGAGCGTCTGATGTATCACAAGGATGGTATTGTCTACAGACAGCAGGAAGAAATTCCATTTTATAAGAAACAGACCAGACTGGTACTGAAAAACTGCGGACATATCGATGCAGAAAATATCAATGAATATCTTGCGGTCGGTGGATATCAGGCACTTCGTAAGGTGTTATTTACCATGGAGCCTTCGGAGGTTATTCAGGTCATCAGTGACTCCAATCTGCGTGGACGTGGAGGCGGTGGTTTCCCGACCGGATACAAATGGCAGCAGGTTGCCAGACAGGCGGAGAAGATCCGATATGTTGTCTGCAATGGTGATGAGGGAGATCCGGGTGCGTTCATGGATCGAAGCGTGATGGAAGGCGATCCGCATAAGATGTTAGAGGGTATGATCATTGCTGCATATGCGGTTGGTGCGCAGGAGGGATATGTCTATGTAAGAGCAGAATATCCGCTGGCAGTCAGCCGTTTGAAGACAGCGATAGCACAGGCAGAGGAAGCGGGCTTCCTTGGTGAGGATATCTTAGGTTCCGATTTTTCTTTCCATATACATATCAATCGTGGCGCGGGGGCATTTGTCTGCGGAGAGGGAAGTGCGCTTACGGCATCGATCGAGGGACAGCGCGGAATGCCGAGAACCAAGCCGCCAAGAACCGTAGAGCAGGGCTTATTTGCCAAGCCGACGGTTCTGAATAATGTAGAAACCTATGCAAATGTGTCCATGATCATTTTAAATGGTGCAGACTGGTACAAGTCGATCGGACCGGAGAAAAGTCCGGGAACCAAGGCATTTGCATTGACCGGAAGTGTAAAGAATACGGGACTGATCGAGGTACCGATGGGAACAAAGCTGCGTGAGATCGTGTATGATATCGGCGGTGGTTTAAAGGATGACATCCCATTAAAGGCAGTTCAGATCGGTGGACCATCCGGTGGCTGTCTGGTGACGGATGATCTGGAGGTCAGTCTGGACTTTGATTCATTAAAGAGCAAAGGCGCGATGATCGGTTCAGGTGGTCTGGTTGTTATGGATGAGAATACCTGTCTGGTTGAGGTAGCCCGTTTCTTTATGAACTTTACACAGAACGAGAGCTGCGGCAAATGCGTTCCATGCCGTGAAGGAACCAAGCGGATGCTTGAGATCCTGGAGCGGATCGTTGCCGGAAATGGTACGTTAGAGGATCTGGATCTGTTAGAGGAACTGGGACAGGCGATCACCGACACGGCCCTTTGTGGACTTGGTAAGAGCGCAGCCCTTCCGGTACTCAGTACGCTGAAGAATTTCCGTCAGGAATACATCGAGCATGTGGTTGACAAACGATGCAGAACCGGAAACTGTAAAGCACTGGTTCGCTATAAGATCGATCCGGAAGCATGTAAGGGCTGTTCCAAATGTGCGAGAAACTGTCCGGTCGGTGCGATCACAGGTGAGATCCGGAAACCATTTGTCATTGATACAGCCAAATGCATCAAGTGTGGTGCATGTATCGATAATTGTGCGTTCCATGCAGTATATACAGAGAATTAAGGAGGGAGACGAACATGGATTATATTACGATCAATTCAATCAAAGTGCCGATCGAGGGCGAGAAGAATGTTCTGTCTCTGATCCGAAAGGCGGGGATCGATATCCCGACATTCTGTTATCATTCAGAATTATCCATCTATGGCGCATGTCGTATGTGCGTGGTAGAAGATGACAGAGGAAAAATATTTGCGGCATGCTCCGAGACACCGAGAGCGGGCATGGTGATCTATACGAATACAAAGAAAGTGCAGCAGTACAGAAAGCTTATTATCGAGCTGTTGTTATCCTCTCATTGCAGAGACTGTACGACCTGCCAGAAGAATGGCATGTGTGCGCTCCAGTCACTTGCCTATAAGGTTGGAGTGCATGCGGTTCGTTTCCTGAATAATAAAAAAGAAGAAAAGATCGATATGAGTTCGCCGTCTATCGTCCGGGATCCAAATAAATGTATCCTGTGCGGTGACTGTGTGCGTACCTGCGATGAGATTCAGGGGCTTGGTGTTATCGATTTTGCATTCCGTGGTTCGAAAATGAAGGTGCAGCCGGCATTTGACAAGCCGCTTGCAGAGACAGACTGTGTAGGATGCGGACAATGTGCAGTTGTCTGCCCGACCGCAGCAATCTCGATCCGTACCAATGTAACCGATATCTGGGATGCAATCGAAGATCCGTCCATCCGGGTGGTCGCACAGATCGCACCGGCAGTCCGCGTGGCAGTTGGAGATAACTTCGGTATACCAAAGGGCGAGAACTGTTTTGGCAAGCTGGTATCAGCACTTCGTATCATGGGCTTTGACATGGTATTTGACACAAGCTTTGGCGCCGATCTTACGGTTATGGAGGAATCCAAAGAATTTGCGGCGCGTCTTGCGTCGGATGAGAAGCTGCCATTATTTACATCCTGTTGTCCGGGCTGGGTCAAATATTGTGAAGAAAAATATCCGGAATTTGCAGATAATCTGTCAACCTGCCGTTCTCCACAGGGAATGTTCTCGGCAGTGATCAAGGATTATTTTGCAGAGAAAGATAAAGAAGATGGTAAGAGAACGATGGTTGTATCGATCATGCCCTGTACAGCAAAGAAGGGAGAGATCCTCCGACCGGATAATTTCACGGATGGCAGACAGGATACCGATTATGTCATCACAACGACAGAGGTTGTGCGGATGATCAAGCAGATGGGACTGCAGTTTACCGAACTGGAAAATGAATCCGCAGATGCACCATTTTCCGTGGCTTCCGGTGCAGGCAAGATCTTCGGAACGACAGGTGGTGTAACGGAAGCGGTGCTCCGTCGTCTTGCGGAGGACAAATCCTATAACACGATCCGTGAGATCAGTTATACAGGTGTCCGGGGATTTGAAGGAACGAAGGAAGCAACGATCGACTTAGATGGCAGAGAAGTGAAGATCGCAGTTGTACATGGCCTTGCAAATGCAGGACGGTTGCTTGACCGTATCCGATCCGGCGAAGCAAGCTATGATTTCGTTGAAGTTATGGCGTGCAGACGTGGATGTATCATGGGTGGCGGTCAGCCATCCGGCGCAGGCCCAAGAACCAGACGGAGCCGTATGGAAGGTATGTACAATGCAGACGCAAGCTCCAATGTCCGTTTCTCCGAGGAAAACCCGGCAGTCCGTCAGTTGTATGATCATTTCCTTGCCGGAAAAGAACATCGGCTGCTACATCGGAATCTGTAGAGTTATATTAATTAATACAAAAACGCAAATAAGCAGGAACTTTAAAAGTTTCCTGCTTATTTGCGTATAGTAATTATTGAAGAATTATTCGGTTACTTCTTTTGCTCCTGTATTTGCATTTGCTTCCGGCATAAGTTTTTTGAATAATGGAACAATCTGTGCAGCAATGATAGCTTTTACAAGATCAAGTGGAATAAATGCAACAAAGCCTGAAAGGAAAGCAACTTTCCAGGTTAAGTTTCCGTTGAATTTCCACCATAACATACCGATGATGTCGATAAGTGCTGCTGTTAAAATAGCAACGATCGTATAACGGATACGATTGTATTTCTTACCCTTTGTCAGACCTGCAAAGATAGTAACGATAATAAATGAGAATGTATATCCACCAAATACTCCTGTCAGATAACCGATACCGGAGCCGCCGCCGATAAATACCGGAACACCGACTGCACCGAGGATCATCCATAAGGCAACGATGATCGTTGAGTCGCGGACTTCAAATACCAGTGCAATGAGCATGATCATAAAGTTCAATAATGTAATGTGAGCTGCATTTGGGAGTGGAGTTGGGATGCTTAAATATGCAGATACGCATAAGATTGCTGCAAATACAGCCATCATTGTAATCTCCACGGTTGTGAATTTGTTTTTCATCTGTGTGTTCTCCTTGTTGATAAATAATATACATACAATGGGTGCCATTCCTCGATTGGATGAGGTTAAGGGGGATTGACAAAAATATGAAGCGGATAGCAGGGCTAAGCTATCCGCTTCCAGATAACAAATTGAATGTCAACTATTAAATGGCACCCACTGGATAACATTATAGATGGTATATTCTTAATTGTCAACCATAAAACAAACATTAAGGTTGACAATTGAAACGGGAGGCTTAAGGGTTGAAAAAAAGCAGATATAAATATACTATATAAGAATATAATAAAGAAAAACAGGTAGGAGGCAGCGGCTATGCTTAGAGTTGGTGTTACGGAACTGGATATTGGATTTGAGAATAGGGAAGAAGCAAAGGAACGCTGTCTTGAAGTTATGGAAAAAGCCTGTGCAAATGGAGTAGAGCTTCTGGTATTTCCGGAGATGACACTGACAGGATTTACGATGCGCCCATGGTTACATGGGGAAAGCGGGGATGCGGATAATATCCCTGACAGTGTTTCATTTTTTATGGAGAACAGCAAAAAATATAAGATGCCTATGGCATTTGGATATATTCATACAGTTATGGCCGATGGCAGCCGGGTGTATGATGAAATGAAAGAAAAGGCTTACGAGAACCGGTTGGTGCTTGTGGATGGAGAAAATGTATTGCTTGATTATGCTAAGATCCATCCATTTTCATATAGCGGTGAGGATAAGGTATATCGGGCAGGAGAAAAGCTTGTACAGGCACAGGTAAAGGATATCCGGATAGGCGGATATATCTGCTATGATCTTCGTTTCCCGGAGATTTTCTCTGCAATGAGAGACCGGTATGAGGCTGTCATGGTAATCGCAAACTGGCCGGAAACAAGGGCGGAACAATGGGAAACACTTTTAAAAGCAAGGGCGATCGAGAATCAGGCATATGTGATCGCTGTCAACCGGGTCGGAGATGGAGATGGGCTTCACTATATTCCGGGCTCTCATGTATATGACTGGCTTGGACGGGATATATCGGTTCGGGTTAGTGAGAAGCTGCGTGTTGCAGATATTGATTCCGGGGGAGTCAGACTGGCAAGAACAGAATTTCCACAGGCAAATGACAGAAAGAATACATTTTATAAGACGCTTTATTGATGAAATGTGCTTACAGTCAGTCGGATCGGCATGAAAAATACATGATATGCTTCATTTTTATTCGACAGGCTGTAAGCATATTTTATTTTTGAATAAATATAAATTAAAAATAATAAGATGATATCATATAATAAATATGGATAATATATTGTCTATTACAACAAAAATGTAGAATAAAAAGATAAAATATTATCTATATAAATAATTTACGGGGTAAAGAGACATGGAACCTTTTGTATGGGAGACACCGGATGAATTAGCAGAGGCGTGTCGCAGAACCATGAATACAGAATATTCGGATAAATTAGATGAATTATATGGGCTTGGTGGAACCCAAACCACATAAAGCTTGTAAAATCTCACATAATGGAGTAAAATGGAAAAAGCAATTAAGGAGGAAACTTTTATGGGTAAGGACGATTGCATTTTTTGCAAGATTGCAAATGGTGAGATACCATCAGCGACAGTTTATGAAGACAGCATATGTAGAGTAATACTTGATGTAAATCCTGCAAATAAAGGTCATGCTTTAATTATACCAAAAGAACATTATGATGATATATATAGCATGGACGCGGATACTGCTTCAAAGATCTTTACGATTGCAACAGAGGTTGCCAAGGCTCAGAAAGCGGAATTAAATCCTGACGGACTGAACATTATTCAGAACAATGGCGCTGCTGCAGGACAGACAGTATTCCATTTTCACATGCATCTTGTACCGCGATTCATTAAGGATACGGTTACAGTTACATGGGTTCCGGGTCAGTCAGACAATGAGGAACTGGATCAGTTGTCAAAGGCACTTCGTAAGAGAATTTAAGGAAAACATGGATAAAAGGGCAGAGACAGGGATAACTTCAAATCAGTTAAAGCTTCTGGCATGTATTTTTATGTTGTGCGATCATGTAGGATTTGTTCTAATGAATAATAACTGGATAATGCGGGCTGTAGGACGGCTCGCATTTCCTATATTTGCATTTCTGCTGGTAGAAGGATACAGACATACGTCGGATATCAGAAAATATTTTATCCGGCTTTTTTTGTTTGCCTTGATTTCGGAAGTCCCTTTTGATCTGGTAACAACCGGTCGTCTGTTTGATATGCAAAAGCAGAATATCTTCTTTACGCTTGCAGCAGGGCTGATCGTGCTTTATCTCGGAAAGGTAGCAAAATGGAATCAGATGGGAGCAGTCATCGGAATTGTTGTCATTATGGTAGTTGCAGAAGCGCTGCATTTTGATTATGGAATTGCCGGCATCCTTCTGATCGTATTAATGTATTATTCGACCCAAGATGGCACAGCGGAACATGCATTCAGAAATGCCGGCCTTGTGACGGGACATTATCCATTTAGCAGGAAACTGCGTCAGAATATGGGATTTGCGATCGTATCGGCGGTGTTGTATTTCCTGTTTTACGGAATAAGACAGCTCTATGCTGTTTTGGCGATCCTACCGATCAGTCTGTATAACGGAGAGTATGGTCGAAAGAATAAAGTTCTAAAATATGCATTCTATGTGTTCTATCCGGCACATTTGCTCATTTTATATCTGCTTGGCAGGGTGATTTTATAGTATAACCTTTTTAAGATGAAATATTATTTTATTCTGAAAATGCTAAAAATTAAAAAACAGTGCTGTGATCTATGTAAAATTATTGATTTTTTGTCGCAAAATATAAATTTCCTATTGACTTATGAAGATTTATCAGTTACAGTATAGCTGTTTCTGAACTGCATTGCAGTTCGAATACAAGTAAATATTTATAAATGCTCTTATTCAGAATGGTGGAGTCATAAGGGACTGTGAAGCCATGGCAACCCCGGAACAGGTGAAAGAAATACCTGTATGGAAGGTGCCTTCCTGAGCGAGTCTGTAATATGCAGACGTCGAACAATGAGAGGTTTGATTTTATCAATCCGCTCAGAGCGGATTTTTCTTTTGCCTAAAATCAGGTAGAGACGTCCTGTCTGAAAAAAAGAAAAATCAGAAAGTCATGTGAACGAATACGCATGGCTATAGCTATAGACAGTATTTATACAAGGAGGAAATGATGGAAAAATTATTATTCACATCAGAATCAGTAACAGAAGGTCATCCGGATAAAATCTGTGACCAGATTTCAGATGCGGTATTGGATGCGTTGATGGAACAGGATCCAATGAGCCGTGTGGCTTGCGAGACATCTATTACAACAGGTCTTGTACTTGTAATGGGTGAGATTACAACAAAAGCATATGTAGATATTCAGAAGATCGTTCGTGAGACGATCCGTGAGATTGGATACGACAGAGCAAAATATGGATTTGACTGCGATACCTGCGGTGTTATCACAGCAATTGACGAACAGTCAGCAGATATCGCAATGGGTGTTGATAAGGCGTTAGAAGCAAAAGAACATCTGATGAGCGATGATGATATCGAAGCGATCGGTGCAGGAGATCAGGGTATGATGTTCGGATTTGCAACAAATGAGACCCCGGAATATATGCCATATCCGATTGCACTTGCACATAAGCTTGCAAGAAAGCTGACAGAAGTAAGAAAGAACGGAACACTTTCATATCTTAGACCGGATGGTAAGACTCAGGTAACAGTAGAGTACGATGAGAATGGAAAAGCAAAGAGGCTCGATGCAGTAGTTCTTTCAACTCAGCATGGCGAGGAAGTATCACAGGAACAGATTCACGAAGATATCAAGAAGTATGTATTTGATCCGGTTCTTCCTGCTGATATGGTAGATGAAGATACTAAGTTCTTTATTAATCCGACCGGAAGATTCGTTATCGGCGGACCGAATGGTGACAGTGGACTTACAGGACGTAAGATCATCGTAGATACTTATGGCGGATATGCCCGTCACGGCGGCGGGGCTTTCTCAGGAAAGGATTGCACAAAGGTTGACCGTTCAGCAGCATATGCAGCAAGATATGTAGCAAAGAACATTGTAGCAGCAGGACTTGCAGATAAATGTGAGATCCAGTTGTCTTATGCGATCGGTGTTGCCAGACCTACATCTATCATGGTAGATACATTTGGAACAGGAAAGGTATCCGATGAGAAGCTGGTTGAGATCATTCGTGAGCATTTCGATCTTCGCCCGGCCGGTATCATCAAGATGCTTGACCTCAGAAGACCAATCTACAAGCAGACAGCAGCATACGGACACTTTGGAAGAACTGACCTCGACCTTCCGTGGGAGAAGCTCGACAAAGTTGATATGCTAAAGGCATATTTATAAAAGGTATAGATAAAAAGCCTGTCGGAAGTTTGCAGCTCTTGAATAAGGTTTATAATCACGTTTGCTTGTTTAATATTGACGCTATTGTAAAAATAAAAATAAGACCTGACAGAGTTTGTTATTTCTGATTAAGGTTTCATAATCCATAGTGTAGCCGACTGAGTTTCATTCAATTTTGTGCCATGTCGTCGCCGCAAAAGTTTTTATCGCGGCAGAGACATGTGCATATAAAATTGAGTGAAACAAAGGTAGGCAAACGTGATTAGAAACCTTAATAAAGAATAACAAACAATTCTGGTCAGGTCTTATTTTGCTATTATTAAAATCTTATTTTTCCTTTTTATCCTCCGGTGCGTTCTGCTTGATCGGCTTGAACTGTAAGGAACCGGCATTCTTCTTAGGATCTTCATGGTTGATGATCGCTTCGGCCATGTTGAATACCTCTGACAGGTCTGCGGTATTCATAGATGAATACTGAGCAGCTTTCTTCACGATCTCTTCTGCCGGTGTTAATTCCTGTTCCTTCTTTGCACCAGCACTTAATCTGGTAGATGTAATGTTTTCTGCCTTGGTAGCAGGTTCTGCTTTTAATTCCGTCATTCCATCGTGAGTAGCAGCGGCTGTTTCTTTTACAGAAGCATTTGCATCCGGTTTAGGCTGTTCTGCCTCAGTGGTATCTGTAGCAACCGCTTCCTCTGTTGTAGCCTGTAAATCGGTCGTATCTGCTTCAGCAGGTTCTGTTTTGGCCTTAATCTCAGGGATCGAAGATGCCTCAATAGAATCCTTGTCAGAAGACTCGTTTAAGACAAGCTGTTCGGAATCTTCGGAGCTGTCTGAATCCGCAGTATCGTCTATAGTGTCTGCTTTAGCAGAGTCATCCATAATTTCTGAGTTGTCTGCAACGTCGGTAACACTACTGGTTTCTGATGTCTCAGAATCAACATTTGCATCATCGGCATCATCTGTGGTATCTGCCTCAATATTATCGTCGGTATCATCTGTGGCATCTGACTCAACACTATCGCCGGCATCATCTGTGGCATTTGCCTCAACACTATCACCGGCGTTATCAATAGCATTTGCATGAATATCTTCGTTGGCATTAGATTCGACATTATCGCCGGCGTCGTCTATAGCGTCAGTATCAATATCTTCATCGGCCATTTTATCAGGATCGTTCGGATCATCCGGCTCATCGTCTTCAGGCAGACCCTTTCGGATCACACGTACAAGCATGCATGCAAGGATGATGATAAGGAAGAACATAACTACAACGACAATGATGCAGATTGTCAGAACCTTATCCTTATGCTGGTCGAAGAATGAACCGTTTGATGCAGCTTCTTCCTGCTTTTCCGTTACAGGATCTGCATTATATCGGACAAATGTTTTCTCAACTGTATCGTATCTGTACCAGCTTGGGTCAGAATCCGGACTCATAGCATATACCAAGATAACTTCATCATTTTCTGTTACATGGTAAGCAGTAACGGTGTTTCCACCAAAATCATAAGAGAATGAGCTGTAACCTTCCGGCTTGCTTACGTTGTCAGATGGTTCCAGAATAATAAAATTCTTATATGACGACTGCACATTGATCAACGGAACTGCTGTTTTTGCATTCAGATCAATGATGTACCATGCCCCGTTTTTTCCATCTTTATCCGTCAGATATGCACATTTGATCTGACCATTAGGAGAAGTATATAAGATTACATCGGCGCCATCAAATTTTTCTTTTGATTGGGCAAACCCTTCAGGGACACTGATCTTGCTATAATCCTGAGAGAAATAATAATCGGTTCCGTTTACATTGATAACAGCCCGTGTATCAACGATTTCCTCAACATTTACCGTAAGATCATAAATGTGGGTGTCGCCTGTCTCGGCGGTAACTTTTATCGTAACATGTGCCTGCTTGCCCGGTTCGAAGTTCTCGTTTCCGTCAATAGATACAGATGATTTGGAATCTTCCGGTAAAGCATTGATGGCGAGACTTGTTGTTTCACCCGGAACAGTTGTCTCATATGAATATACATCCTTTGAAAATTCCGGCTTTAATTCGCCCGGTGTGATTTGAAGGGATGAAAGGAAACAATTATCGGACATTTCTTCGGTTGTCTCCTCGGAAGTTTCTTCGGTGCTTTCTGTAGATTCTCCGCTTTCGGTACTTCCGGCTTCGGTGGAACCCTGTTCTTGTGTAGTTGCAGCCTGAGTGGTGGAATCTCCACCGTTGTTGCCGCTACCTGCTGCTGTTACAGTGATCGTAGCACCGGCATTTGAGACAGAGCAGCTTTCCTCACCCCAAGTATATACGTCTGAGCTTCCTGTACCTACATAGGAAGAGCCGCTTGCGATAGCAGAAAATGTAAAGCTGTTAGAAGCAGATTTGATATTTCCGTCACCGTATCCGGCACAGGAAATTGTACCGCCTCCGCCATATCCGTCACCGGAAGTGTATTCCAGAACGGAAGAATCATAGGACAAGCAATAGCTGTATGCACCCAGTGCTTCGGAGCAGCTTACTGATACGGTTACTGTTACCGAACCTCCCTTTGATACACTTGAAGATGAAAGGGAAATGGAGAACTGGGTAGAAGCGGCCTGCGCTTTTATCGCGTTTCCATACACAAAACAGCTGAGAGCCATGATTAGAACCAGAATCATCGCTGTACATTTTTTTAGCTTATTCATAGTAATATCTCCTATCATAACCTTGTAAAAGGCTTATTTTTGTGAAATCTTGGCAGCACCCATCAGGAATTTCTGAACCTTTAACAGATCCAGTGCAGAGAGACCGCCGCTTCGTTTGATATTGGCTGCCTGCAGGAATGCACCCTTTAATGAGGAGGCGCCGATGATATGTTTCTGAATCTTTAACAGATCCAGTGCATTGATCACACCATCACCTGTTACATCACCAAAGATAATAACATTATAAGTGCTTGTATTACCGGATACTGTGATCTTTACAATGTCACCTGTTCCGATCTTACCGGATGTCTTTTCCTTACCGGAAGCATTTGTAATGCTTATCGTTCCGTTTGTGCATCCTAGAGTTGACAGGAAAGAGGAGACAGTAGTTGATGGAGCTACTCCGCTGATTGTTTCGTCGGAGATGATGTAGTCTCCGTCAAATTCAGGATCAGATCCTCCGTTTCCGGTTGACTTACCGCGGACTATAGTTATGGTATAAGTTCGTTTTGCACCACTTTGTGCTGTAACTGTAACTTTAGCTGTATTTGTTCCCTTTGACAGGGAGATCTTTCCGGTTCCGGATACAGAAGCATGGCTGTTTACCGGGGTGGCGGAGATCTTAACCGAGGTTGTGTTCTCAGATACGATCAGGGAATATTTCTTTGTTGAGTTGATGGCAAAAGTCGGTGTCAGTGAATAATTATCGATCGTAAGAGACTTCAGATAATTATTCGGATTGCCGCTGTCTGCCGGTTTCCCCGTGTTTGTGTCCGGCATATCGGTATAGACCGGAATGCTGAAAGTGATCGCATCATTTAAGGTACCGGAGCCTGCGTAGGCATTAAATACTTTCGATGCTTCTGATGATACAGCCTGTACATTTGACATATATTGATGAGAGAACAGGTTGGATGTATTTGTAACGTTAAATTTTTGTGTATACAAAGTATTCTGTTTTTTCAAAATGTAGTTGTTGCCGATATACTGTGCGCCACCATAAATGGACTTGTAGACATTGTTCCATGGTCTTCCGTAGGAACCGCTGGTCGCTGCCCAGCGCAGAGCATTTGTTACAGCATTACCGCTGGCACTGTCATAGCCACCGATATTATAGAAGTTATAGATGCCCGGATATTTAGCGTGTTTTCCGTTAGTAACCGAGCTCAGGGATGAACCTACCTCTTGTTTGATACGGGACGCAATATGATATGGGCTGACACCGACTGCCTGCCCGGCTTTGATGATTAACTCGGAATATGTATAACTGTATCCGGATGGTTTGGACTTGTACATAAATGTACCGGAAAGAATCGATTCTACGCCGGATTTGGTCTGGGTATCTTCATATGAAAGATTTTCAAATGCAAATACAAAGCGCTCGTATAAGTAAGTTCGTGGATCCAGATAATAAGTGACAAAATCATTTGAAGCAGCAAACCAGTTCGAGCCATCGTAAGAGGACCATTTGTCCGTCTTGATGTTATATCCGACTGTGGTAGAACGCCAGTTATAATGAGGGGCTCCGCTGGTTCCCTGAACCAGATTTTTAATCTGGCCTGCTTTGTTGATCTCATTGTCGATAACCGTGTTCCAGTCTAATCCGGTCTGTATAGCTTTGAATGTCCAGTTTGGATGGAGGGCATGCAGATCACGAAGCTGTGGTTTATAGCTTTCCGGGAAGCCCTGTTTGGTCAGATATGCTTCAAAGTCGGAATCGGAACCGCCGGCACTTGCTGTTGTAGCTTCGGTATCCGATGAATCTTCTTTTTTCCCGAGGGTGATAAATGATGAAGATACATATCCGGTATAAGTTGTTCCGTTATATACCAGAGTAACCTTATACCAGGAACCGTTAGAGGTATCAACGACGTTTAATGCCTGCCCCCCATTTAACATAATGTTACTTCCGTTTTCCTGAACAGGATTTCCGCCGGGGGATTCTCTGAAGTAGACATTTGTACGTCCCTCGGAGATATATCCTTCCTTTCCGGCAGCATCGGCCATGCCGTTGTTTATAAATAAGCAGATCAGGAGACTGAAAATAAGTGCTGTAAGCAGAAACATACAGGTGTATCCCGATCCGGTATAAGACTTTTTGTTTGTCATGTGTATTCTCCTTCAGGGTTCAAAACATAAAAAGAACGCGAAAACGCTCTTGAAAAACAGTTTACCATAATCTGAAAAAAACAAAACCCTTTTTTCTCAAAAAACTATGAAAAATCGTAAAAAAAAATGGATTCTGCATATAAGCAAAATCCATTTTTGGGTATATCAGTAATCGGATTATCCGATTTTTAACTTGAACTTTTGAATGTCCTTTTCGGTATCTACTTTTTCAATCTTTGCGCCAAGACACTGAAGTTTTTCGTCGAATTTCTCATATCCGCGCTGGATATACTTGATATCGGATACAACTGAAAAATCATCGGCTACCAATGCGGCAATCACAAGGGCAGCGCCGGCTCGGAGATCAGGAGCGGCAACATTCGCTCCGGTGAAGGATTCGACACCATCGATAATAGCGGTATTGCCTTCCACACGGATATGAGCGCCCATTCTTGTAAGTTCCGCAACATATTTGAAACGATTTTCAAATATACTTTCGGTTACGATGCTTGTTCCGTTTGAAAGAGCCAGTGTAACAGCCATCTGTGGTTGCATATCAGTCGGAAATCCGGGATATGGAAGTGTCTTGATATTAGTAGACTTCAAACGTTTATCTGACATGACTCTTACAGAATCATCATATTCAATAACGTGAGCACCAATCTCGTTCAACTTGGAGGTGATAGCTTCCAGATGCTTTGGAATGACATTCTTGATCAGAACATTTCCTTTTGTTGCAGCAGCAGCTACCATAAATGTACCGGCTTCAATCTGATCCGGAATGATGGAATAAGTAGTACCATGAAGTTCTTTAACACCACGGATACGGATGACATCAGTTCCTGCACCTTTGATATTTGCGCCCATACTGTTTAAGAAGTTGGCAACATCGACAATATGTGGTTCTTTTGCTGCGTTTTCAATGGTGGTTTTACCTTCAGCGAGAACTGCAGCCATCATAATATTGATCGTTGCACCAACGGATGCAACATCCATATAAATATGGCTTCCAATCAGTTCTTCGGCATAAGTGGAGATAGTTCCATTTGTAATATCAACCTGTGCACCAAGTGCTTCAAATCCTTTTATATGAAGATTGATCGGTCTGGCTCCGATATCGCAGCCGCCGGGTAATGCTACCTGAGAGCGCTTATATTTTCCAAGCAGTGCTCCTAACAGATAATAAGAAGCACGGATTTTACGAATAAATTCGTCATCTACACATAGATCGCTGTTCGGATTAATGGAGGCTCCGCAGATAGAAACCGTGTGCTCATCTATGTAACGGACTTTTGCGCCGATACCTTCGATCGCCTGCAGGAGAACCCGTGTATCTCGGACATTTGGTACATTTTCTATTATAACTTCCTGGTCGGTCATAACAGCAGCAGCAAGAATACCGAGTGCCGCATTTTTTGCACCTGCAATTGTTACCTCTCCTTCAAGAGGCTGACCGCCTTTGATCACATATTGTTCCATACTAATTGCACCTCTAAATATTAATCAGCATATTTAAAAAGTCTGGTTATCGTGCCGGTGAGTTTTTTCGATGCATTACCGCACAGATAACTTCTAGATTATAGCATATTTTTGCAAAAAGTAAATAGTAAGTAAAATTATTTATCTGCTTCGCAATAAATACAACGATAAATCCTGTGTGCTCTGTCGGTAAGCTTGAATATGTGCTGGATACCCTGTTCCGTTGAGGTAATGCAACGTGGATTGGTACATTTCTTGATGCCTACCAGACGTTCCGGAAGTTCGATATTTTTCTTTTCTACCAGTTTTCCGTCGCGGATAATATTAACCGAGATATCCGGATCGATATAACCAAGGACATCAAGGTTGATGTCGATATCCTGATCTATTTTTAAGATATCCTTTTTACCCATTTTCTGGCTTTTGACATTTTTGATAATGGCTACGGAGCAGTCCAGCTTGTCGAGATGCAGGTCATTATAGATCTGGAGTGCCTTGCCTGCGGCAATGTGATCAAGTACGATACCGTTTTGAATACTGTCTATGTTCATCTGTTTGTACCTCCTATGCTAAACCAAGCAGTGTGGCAATTAATGCCATACGGACATATTTACCATTTAATACCTGACGAAAATAACATGCTCTTGGATCGTCATCTACTTCAACAGCAATCTCATTTACTCGTGGCAGCGGATGGAGGACACACATATCCGGACGGGCAAGTGCCATCTTGCTGTTATCCAGTATGTAAGTATCCTTTAATCGGATGTAATCTGCTTCGTTGAAGAAACGTTCTTTCTGTACTCTTGTCATATAGAGGATATCCAGTTCTCCGATCACATCCTCCATAGAAGAAACTTCCTTATAAGGTATATTATTCTTCTCGATCACTTCTGTGCGGATATAATCAGGAATTTTTAATTCATCCGGTGAAATAAGCACAAAACTGATATTTTCATAACGGGACATTGCTTTGATCAGAGAATGAACGGTACGTCCAAACATCAGATCTCCGCAGAAGCCGATCACAAGGTTGTCCAGTCTTCCTTTTTCACGTTTGATCGTTAAAAGATCAGCCAGTGTCTGTGTTGGGTGGTTATGTCCACCGTCACCTGCATTAATGATCGGTACATCGGATTTCATGGATGCAAGCATCGGAGCACCTTCCTTGAAATGGCGCATAGCTATGATATCTGCATAACAGCTTACAACCTTTACTGTATCACCAACGCTTTCACCCTTAGATGAGGATGATGAACTGGCAGAAGAAAAACCAAGTACATTACCGCCTAATTCCATCATGGCAGCTTCAAAACTTAAACGAGTTCTTGTACTTGGTTCAAAAAATAAAGTAGCGAGCTTCTTTCCTTTGCATAGCTCACTGTATTTTTCTTTATGATCAATAATATCCTGAGCAAGATTCAAAATGTGATCAAGCTCTTCCATACTTAAATCCATTGGATCTATAAGATGCTTCATGGCAGCCTCCTTACAAATTTGCTATCCACGATTATAGCACCTGCCTGAATGGCATGCAACCGGTTTTATGAATTTAAGAGTGTGTACATTACGGCCTTTTCGGCATGACGGCGGTTTTCTGCCTCGTCTAGGATATGGTCGAGGTTCTTATCTACGACATCCTGAGAGATCTCAAAGCCGACATGCATTGGCATATCGTGGAATACGATCGCTTTGCTGTCTTTTGTGAAGTCGCCGTTTAACTGGTAAGGCATCATTTTTGCAAGGGTTTCTTCCTTCTGCTTCTGGTAAGCAGGATTGTTAAAGAATTCCATATCTACCCATGTATCCGTGTAGAGGACATCCATCTTATTAGCATATTCTTTTGCTTCTTCCATAGACATAGAAGGATCGAGTTCGATGTAATGACCGCTTTTCTTTGCTTCTTCATAGAAATCAGGGCCGCAGGCTGTCTCATTTACAAGTGGGGTCAGTCCGTATAAAGTACCTTTCTTCATCTTGGAGAAGAATTCAACATGGGAGTTAAATACATTGTTCTTTGCGCCGATGTACATCAGATTGACATCCAGCGTTCCGAACTTCTCAAGAATAGTGAGGGCATCTGCAAGGATCTGGCAAGGATGGTAGGAATTGTCGCAGCCGTTGATAAACGGAACAGTTGCATTCTTGCCAAATAATTCAACAGTTTCATTCTTGATCAGACGTGCCATGATGATATCAACATTACGGCAGACATATTTGATCTCGGAAACAGGTTCACCAAGTACAAAGTTGGAATCCTTCCATAACTGGTTGTAGTAGGTACCGCCTAGTTCAGTAATGCCGGTTGCAAATGAAAGGAAGGTTCTGGTTGATGTCTTTTCAAATAAAGTATAAAGTTTCTTACCTTTTAATGATTCGCTGTACTTCTCCGGATTCTTCTTCATATCCAGAGCAAGGTTCAGGATATCCATCAGCTCATCTGCTGTGAATTCCTTGAAGTTTAACATGTTTTTCATATCTGACACCTCTTTAAAATAAATAGTATGTATCCGTCACTGCTTCGCATATATGCATAAATTATACAGAAAAAATGATATAAATCTGTATATCATAAAATGAAAAAGCAGGGCATATTTATAATATCATTAATGAAATAATAACAGAAAAACAAATTGTACCACGATATGTATTTTTTTTCAATTTTTTTGTATGCAATTGTTAGAATTTATTGGAATTTTGTCGGAATGAAGCAGAATAAGATACAAACTACGGAAGATTACGCAATAACATTGCCGAATGTGCAATATTTTTGTATAACTTCGTTGACAGTTGTTTATAAATATTTTATACTTTTTTTATTATGAAAGAGATGCGAAAGGCGCGTCGGCAAGGAGGAAAGTATGAAACAAAGAAGTATTGGCATGTGTATCTTATTGTCAATTGTCACCTGTGGTATCTATGGGCTTTATTGGTTTGTATGTATTACAGATGATACAAATGAGATGTCAGGCGAGAATGACTTGGCAGGTGGTGGAATGGCACTGCTGCTTACGATTGTTACCTGTAATATTTACGGATGGTACTGGGCATATAAGATGGGTGAAAAGGTCGATATCATCAAGAACAGAAACGGTATGCCATCAAGCAACAGTGGTATCCTGTTTGTAGTTCTTCAGTTTCTTGGACTTGGAATCATCAACTATGCATTAGCGCAGGATGCGGTTAACAAGTACAGCGGAACAACAGGATATAATCAGCCGTATAATGGTGGATATCAGAATCAGCAGTATGGAGCTTATAACCAGAATCAGCAGCCATATAACGGCGGTTACAACCAGAATCAGCAGCCATATAACGGCGGTTACAACCAGAATCAGCAGTATGGTGGTTACAATCAGGGCGGCAATAATCCATACAACAATGGAAATGATAATAACAACCCATATAACGGACAGTAAGAAACGTATATGAAAGAAAAGAAAAATCGTGTCCGAAAGATTATATATCGGGATGTCATTATCCTTTTAGCAGGAATCCTGTATGCGGCATTTGTCAGACTGACCGGTTTGGCGGTTCCCTGCATATTTCGGGTTCTGACCGGTTGGCAGTGCCCCGGTTGTGGGATAACCAGAGCGTGCCTGTTTTTATTAAAAGGAGAGATACGGACATCCTTTTCCTATAATCCGTTTTTGTACATTGCAGGACCATGTATCATATATCTGATAGTCAGGGGAGATTTGAACTATATAAAAAGAGATACATATCGGCTTGGTACAGTGGATACGGTTCTGATCTATATACTGATCGTAGCAGCGCTGATATTCGGCGTTGTGAGAAATCTATAAAAATAAAATGCCATATATCATCAGGCGAATTTGATGATATATGGCATTTTTTACTTGGCTTTTTCTTTATTTGCAAGGATAATGCCTACGCAGACAAGAACAAGTGCGACCAGACAGCGGATATTTAAGGCAGATGTTTCATGCAGAAGCAGAGCTGATAACAGTACGCCAAAGACCGGATTCGAGAAACCAAAGACGGCAATTCTTGATACCGGATTGTGCGCTAACAGCAGACTCCATAATGTATAGGCGCAGGCCGAGATGAACGCCATATAGAGCAGAAGTAGGACAGCAGGAGCAGAGCTTCCCGCGATATGTCCGCCTCCGGCCAGACCGCAGAGGATCATCACGAAGCCGCCGACAAAGAATTGCCAGCCACTGAGCAGAACAGGATTCTCCTTATCGGAAAAATATTTGATGATAACTGAAGAGAAAGCATAAGCCACTGTTGATAACAAGATGAAGCCTTCTCCGGTGAGAGAGAAATGCGCGTCTACACCATTTCCCAGATTGATGATAACAACTCCGATAAATCCGATCAGACATCCAAGCATCTTTTTGGATGTAACCTTTTCCATTTTAAATAACAGACCCGATACAAGGATCGCCAGAAAGACGTTTGCCGCTTCAATGATCGCTGCCTTGCTTCCGGTCGTATTTGCCAGACCGACGTAAAAGAAGACATATTGCAGGATAGTCTGGAACAATGACAGGATAAAGATACGTTTGATCGTTGCCCCGCTATGTGGGATCAAAGGCTTTTTATATATGAAGCTGCAGATAAGGATAACCATAAGTCCGGCGAGCAGAAAACGGATGCCGGCGAACAGGATCTGGGATGCGGTATCATTTCCGCCGATCGCAAACATACGGTAGCCTATCTTGATGCAGGGAAATGCACTTCCCCATAAGGCACAGCAGATGAGCGCAAATGTGATAACAACAGGTGTTTTCGTTAAAAAAATTTTCATGACAGAATAACCTCAATAATAAAAGTATAATTTTAAACAGTAACAGATGACGGCAGATCCGCAGATGTGTCGTGCGGTATTACATGATCGCACTGTTCGGACATACTATAGCACAAAAGAAATCCGAAAAAAAAGACATAATTTTATTTAGAGATGAAGGTTGCAAAAACTGTATAAAAACAAATGGAATCTGTTGACAATTTGCACAAAAAAGGCATATAATTTTTGTTATCTGGCCACATAAGATTGCCAGAAAAAATAGCGCAGACATTTCATTCGTGTTTGTAGTTTTATCAAGGAGGGTTTTTGAAATGGCAAAAAAACCGTATTATATTACAACCGCCATTGCATATGCATCAGGTAAACCTCATATAGGCAACACCTACGAGATCGTGTTGGCTGACAGCATTGCAAGGTACAAGAGATTCGCAGGATATGATGTAAGATTCCAGACCGGAACCGATGAGCATGGTCAGAAGATCGAGAACAAGGCTTTTGAGAACATGCAGACTCCAAAGGAATTCGTTGACGAGATTTCAGGCGAGATTAAGGATATCTGGGATCTGATGAACACATCTTACGACAAATTTATCAGAACAACAGATGCAGATCATGAGAGACAGGTTCAGAAGATTTTTAGGAAGCTGTACGATCAGGGTGACATATATAAGGGAGAATATGTAGGAAAATACTGTACTCCATGTGAATCCTTCTTTACAGATTCACAGCTTGTAGACGGCAAATGTCCGGACTGCGGAAGACCGGTACAGGAAGCAAAAGAGGAAGCATATTTCTTCAAACTCAGCAAATATCAGGACAGACTGATGAAGCACATTGAGCAGAATCCTGATTTTATTCAGCCGGAGTCCAGAAAGAACGAGATGATCAACAACTTCATCAAGCCGGGACTTCAGGATCTGTGTGTATCCAGAACATCCTTCAAGTGGGGCATCCCGGTTGATTTCGATGACAAGCATGTAATCTATGTATGGATCGATGCATTATCAAACTACATCACAGGTCTTGGATATGATGTAGACGGTAATAATGATGAATTATATAAGAAATACTGGCCGGCGGACTTACACCTGATCGGAAAGGATATCTTAAGATTCCATACGATCTACTGGCCAATCATGCTGATGGCACTTGGAGTACCGCTTCCAAAGCAGATCTTCGGACATCCATGGCTGATCCAGAATGACGGTAAGATGAGTAAGTCCAAGGGAAATGTAATGTATGCGGATGATATGGTTCGTCTGTTTGGTGTGGATGCAGTCCGTTTCTTCGTTCTGCATGAGATGCCATTTGAGAATGACGGAATCATTTCATGGGAGTTGGTTGTAGAAAGAATTAATTCCGAGCTTGCAAATACACTCGGAAATCTGGTAAATCGTACGATCTCCATGTCAAATAAATATTTTGGCGGCGTAGTTACGAATACCGGAGTAACAGAAGAAGTAGATGAAGACCTGAAGAACGTCGTATTAAACTGCCGTATTAAGGTCGCAGAATGTATGGATAAGTTAAAGGTTGCAGATGCGATCTCAGAGATTTTCACCTTATTCAAGAGATGCAACAAATATATCGACGAGACGATGCCTTGGGCACTTGCAAAAGATGAAACAAAGCAGGATCGTCTGAATACCGTATTATATAATCTGGTTGAGAGCATCGTGATCGGTGCGTCCCTTCTGGAGCCATATATGCCGGATACCTCTGTTAAGATCCTGAACCAGTTAAATGCTGCAAAGAGAAAGGTAACAGAGCTTGGAAGATTCGGACTTTACCCATCCGGAAACAAGGTAACAGAAACTCCTGAGATCCTGTTCGCAAGACTGGACGTAAAGGAAGTTATGGCAGAAGTTGCCAAGTTTGCACCTCCGGTAGAAGAAACTATCTACGAGAAAGCAAAGAAGCAGAAGGAAGAAAAAGAGAATTCCGAAGAAAAGAAGAAAATGAAACAGGCAGAAGCTAAGGTCGCTGCTTTGAATGCAGATCCTTCTGTATTAAATAAACAGCAGATCACCATTGAAGAATTCGAGAAAATGCAGCTGATGATCGGAGAGATCATTGCCTGCGAAGAAGTTCAGAATTCCAGAAAACTGTTATGCTCACAGGTAAAATTCGGTGAGAACAATGTAAAACAGATCGTTTCGGGAATCAAAGGCTTCTATACACCGGAGGAAATGGTTGGAAAGCGTGTTGTTGCGATCGTGAATCTGAAGCCATGTAAGCTTGCCGGAGTTGTATCGGAAGGTATGCTTTTATGCGCGGAAGATGCAGAAGGTAACCTGTCTCTGCTTACAACTGAGAAGGGCTTGCCGGGTGGTTCATTTATCAGCTAGTTTATAAAAGAAAGTCATAACGGATCACAGATGATATAGCAGAAGGTCAGCAGAATTTCCTGTTCCGCTTAGAGTAAAGCGTATGGAGCAAAAAAACGCTGTTCTGTGGGATATCGGCTGTGATCCGGTATGTGTTGCATAAAAAAATAAATCACAGGCTTACAGGTATGAAGTCGTTGATTTATTGGTAGGTCTATGATAGAATTTTAATGTCTGCTTATACAAGGAGACAGCAGATTTGGAAAGATTTAGAAATCTTAGCGCCATGTCCCTTTTATCCTGGCATTGAAGGACTGACAGATGCGGTGTAAACGTGGTTGGTCGGTACAGCCTGTTGAGAAGGGTAACGAGGATGGAGGTTATCGAAAATTCGGCGGATGCCTCTACGTAGAGTCCGGATGCGCACATGTATGTCAAATATGGGAGAAATCTCAAAACAAAACAGCATGACCGGATAATTGAATGATGCATTATAAGATAAGACTGTCGCGTTAAGAACGTGATACAGTTACTTAAAGAACAAACTGCATCATATGCCGAAAGGAGTTAATTGAATATATGTGTGGAATCATAGGTTTTACAGGAAGAAAGCCGGCGAAGGACATCCTGATCGATGGACTGGAACGGCTGGAGTACCGAGGCTATGATAGTGCGGGTATTGCACTTTTGAATGATGATGACACTTTGACGATCAGAAAAAAGGCAGGAAGGGTAAGCGAACTCAGAGAGTTATGCAAAGACGGAGAATATTCTTCAACCTGCGGTATCGGACACACGAGATGGGCAACACATGGTGGTGTTACAGATGCAAATGCGCATCCACATAGATGTGGAAATGTTGCATTGATCCATAATGGTATCATTGAGAATTACAGTGATATTATAAGAGAGTATGGTTTAGCAGATAAGCTTGTATCAGAGACCGACTCAGAAGTTGTGGCAGCCTTACTTGATACGTTGTATGAGGGCGATCCGATTACGGCGATTCGGAAAGTTGTAAAGATAATTGCAGGATCGTTTGCATTATGTATCATGTTTGCAGACAGACCCGGAATTATATACGCGGTGAGAAATGTCAGCCCGATGGTTGCGGCTCACAGTGAAGAAGGATCTATCATTGCATCCGATCTGACAGCCATTATTTCATTCTCAAAGGATTATTTTGTTGTGCCAGAATATCATATTCTGACAATGACAGAGGGTGGAATCAAGGTTGAGGACTTAAAGGGCAATGAAGTAAGACCACAGATGCTTGAGATTACATGGGATATCACAGCGGCTCAGAAAGGCGGATTTCCGCATTTCATGTTAAAGGAGATCTATGAGCAGCCGGAATCTCTGAGAAATACGATCACACCAAGAATTGTAAATTCACTTCCTGATTTTACAGAGGACGGAATTGATGATGAGGTGTTCAAAAATTGCGAAAACATTACAGTGATCGCATGCGGAACAGCGATGCATGCAGGAATTGTTGGCAAGGCAATGATCGAATCGGAGCTTCGTATACCGGTAAATGTTGAGATCGCATCGGAATTTCGATATAAAGAACCACTGATCAATGAGAAGACACTGGTTATCGTTACTTCCCAGTCTGGCGAGACGATCGACACTCTGGAGGCGATGCGGTTGGCAAAACGATGTGGTTCAAAGGTTATTTCGATTGTAAATGTAAAGGGTTCTACAATTGCAAGAGAAAGTGATTATGTGTTATACACACATGCCGGACCGGAGATTGCGGTAGCAAGCACAAAGGCATATTCGGTTCAGATGGCAGCAATGTATTTAATCGGTTGCAGACTTGGACTTGTAAAAGGTATTTATTCAGAAGATCGGGCAAAGGAATTTATCGGTAAATTACTTGGAACAATTCCGGTGATCGAAGAAACCCTGCTTCAGGCAGATGAGGTCAAGGCTGTCGCTAATTATATAAAAATGGCTCCGGATGCATTTTTTATCGGAAGGGGCATGGATTATACTCTTTCACTGGAGGGGGCTCTGAAGTTGAAGGAGATATCCTATGTTCATGCGGAGGCTTATGCGGCGGGTGAGTTAAAACATGGTACGATTGCTCTGATCACAGAGAATGTACCGGTTATCGCATTAGCGACTCAGCCGGCTGTTTACGAGAAGATGGTTTCAAATATAAGGGAAGTAAAAGCCAGGGGAGCATATGTTATTCTAATTAGTATGGGTGATGAAGTTACTGATACCCAGATATGTGATAAGCATATAAGAATACCTAAGCAGGATAGTTTGTTTACAGTATTTGCAGCGGCTGTTATTTTGCAGTTGATCGCATATTACACATCGGATGCGAAAGGGCTGGATGTAGATAAACCACGTAATCTTGCCAAGTCTGTTACGGTAGAGTAAAAGGGACTTGAGTGGCTGGAGAATAATTGCGGAGGGTGTTATTATGAGCACAGAGAAGACCTATTTGTGCGACGAGTACAAATTATATTTTAAAATTGAAGATGATGTCCAGATCCTTCATAATGAAGTCGAGCTGTACAATACATCATTTGTAGGAAACAACAGCTTTTGTCATGAAGAGTATATTGATGGACAGAGAGCACTTACATATTCGATTCCGGCCATGATTACGATGAATCAGTTTATCACCAAGAAGATTCACAGAGATGAATTGGTAGATATCATGTTCAGTATAACAGACCAGCTGATGTATCTGAAGGCGAATGATATGCCACTGGGAAAGGTTATCCTGAATATTGGATATATGTATTTGAATCTGGAGGATATGAGTGTACAGCTTGTATTCCTTCCGATTGATAAACCGATGGAAAAATGCAATATGGAGAAGTTCGTCAGAGATCTGATCAACAAACTTGATTTTGCAAATAAAAAAGCATCAGATTGTGGATATGAACTGATCAAGTTTTTTGATCACAATCCATCATTTTATCTGTCAGAGTTCTATAAGTTTATCACAGATATGAAGAATGATAATAATGTTCATCCGGAAGATGAACAGCATTTTATTGTAAGACCGCAGATGGCAGAAGCTGTAGAAGAAAATACAGAAGCTCCGTTGCAGACAACTGTTGTATCAACTCCAAGCTTTAAGCTGGCGAAGGAAGTAAAAGATTATTCCGGCAGTGATATCGGATTCGATGATGACGAATCTGATGCAACATCAACGACAGTTCTTACAAATGCAACAAAAGGCAAACCGGGACCTGTGATCGTTAGAACCAGAACCGGTGAGCGTATCAAGATAGACAAGCCGATCTTCTGTATCGGTAAGTCGGCACAGGGTGTTGATTATCAGGTAACAGACAACAATTCCGTCAGCCGTCGTCATGCATATATCATCAATGTCAATGGCGTTTATTATCTGCGTGATAACAAATCAACCAACCACACCTACCTCGGCGGAAAGATCATCAACAGCGGCACAGACATGATGCTGATCGATGGCAGTAAATTCAAACTTGCAAACGAGGAATTCACATTCCGCGAGAAATAAACAAAATAAAAGTATCGCTTTATGATATCGAACAAATAAATGCTGGATATGATCATTTAAACAAAAGGGGCTTCGTCTTGTTTCTGACAGACGAAGCCTTTTCATATAACTATTCTGTAAGTATTTTTATCAGTAGGCAGAAAGACAACAGTGTGTAGTATGTATAGACAGAAAAAAGAACAATATCTTTCATGCAGCAGACTTTTTTACTCTGTATAACTTCGAACTAACCTCGGTGAGCCTCGCTAAGGTCTCAGTTACGAACGTCGGTCCTTAACGAACCACCATTAGGTGGGAGTTTAGTACCGCTACGTGAGAAATAGAACGAGAGTGTTCTGCGTAGTGAAAGGGTATTGTTCTTTTTTTAAGATAAAAATTGGTGCTGTTGTCGTTCACTCGTTTATTCTTCGGAAGTGTCGGTTTCCGTAGCGTCGGCGGTTTCGGTGGCGACCATCGCCTGATCGATCTCCGTGAGGCTGTCGGATGCGATACTGTAGTATTCGCCATCATCGTTGATAAGTGCTTTTACGACAACGGCATCTTTATATTCAGGATTCTCTGCATGAGAAGTGAGGATGGAGGCAATTCCGTTTGCAAACTTCTTATCGTATTCCTCTTTCTTAACATCGTTATATACGCCATTATTGACATCCTTGTTGAAATCCTCTATATATGACATGATCTCGTCGTAGGATTGGTCTAAGACTGCGATCGGATAAATAGTTACATCCACATAATAATCGCCATTTTCTTTATAACTTTCAGAGACTTCATATTTTGCATTACTATAGATCGTAGTTGCAAGAGTCGTGAAAGTCTGGGTAACCTCGACAGACTTATTTGTATTCAGGTTGTAGTGCGAGATCAGTTGATTTGCCAGATTTGACAGACATTCCTGATACATAGCGAGTGCGTCGGTTTCATTTCCTTTGTTTTCTTTTATATAGTTGGTGTAATCACCTTTGTAATTGACATCGAGAAGATTTTTCACATACGACTGGTATGCAGTAGCTTTCTTCTGACCACAGCCGGTAAGTGAGATAAGACCGATCACGATCATAAGAATGGCTGTCAGATAGTTTCTTGTACGTTTCATGTTGATAAAAATTCCTCCTAACAGTTCGATTTGTATTTTCTTCGTTCAATATAGCACAAAATATGTGCTTTGTAACTAAATTAAGAAAAAATAATTGTGCAAAACAATAAGGGTGTGTTATAATCATTTCAATTGATGTTTACAGAAAATGAGCATTTGCGCCGGAAAGCATGAGTATCACACACACATAGAAAGGGATGCCGGTAACAGATCCTGTTAAGACATCGGGCGCAGCTTAAATAATAGATTATTTTGGAGGGATTATCGTGGCAAAAGAGAACAAAGATAATTTTGATGAAACAGAAGTAAAGGCAGAGTCTACATTTAAGACTGTAACATTTGGTGGATATGATAAGAATTCGGTTGATTATTATATTGAGGAGTTAAAGGCTGACCATGAGAAGGAAGTTAATGAGTTAAAAGCAAATGTAAATAAGCTCAGCGAAGCTGTATTAAGCCTTAAGACTATGAGAGAAGTAAACCTGACAGAGTCGAATAAGACGATCGAAGGACTTAAGACTAAGAATTCCGAATATGAAAGCGAGATCGAATCCCTGAAAGAGCAGGTAAATGCTTATAAGCAGAAAGAATTCGAATCAGCAGGAAGATATGAGTCTATTTCAAGAACACTTTTAGAGGCAAGAGAGAGCGCAGATGCGCTGATCGCCCAGACGAATAAAGAGTGTGAGGCGCAGCATGCAGAGATGGCTGCAAAGTGTGAAGCAATGGAGAAGGATACAACCGATCGTTGCAATGCACTTGAGACAGAGACAAATGCAAAGTGCAAGCAGATGTATGATGAGACAGAAGCAACCTGCGCAAGTTTGAAGGAACAGGCTTACAGCGACAGCGAGCGTACAAGAAATAAAGCACATGAAGCTGCAGAAGCATTAAGTGCAAAGACAGATTATGAGTGCAGAACTCAGAAAGAAAATGCACAGAAGGAAGCAGAAGCTATTACAAACAAAGCGACCAGCGAAGCATATGTTCTCAGAAAGAATGTAAAGAAGGAATGTGACGCAGTCAGCAAATATATGGGAGAACTTCTGACTGCCTTAGATGGTGTTGTAGATGCATGTTGCGTAACAAAGGATATTGCAGATAAGGCATTTACAGGTCTGAAGAGTGAAGCAACTTCAATGGTGTCATCCGAGGATGATAAAGAAGCTGCCGGAACGGAAGACGACAAAACAGAGGAATAATATTAACAGCGATATTTAACATACATGAAACTTTTCTATGGCTGACATGGAAAAGTTTTATGTGTCTATGGGGTTACATAAGAGAAAAGAGGGATACATTTGGAGATAGGTAAAATCAGTAATTATTCAGATTTTCTGAGCCATATTGAATATCCCGCAGTTGTATTCTGCGAGGATGGAGAAGTTTTAAGTATCAACAATGCAGCGGTAAAACTGGTCGGTAATCAGATCGATTCGATTACGATGGCACCGGATAAGTTTATGTCCAGTGATGAGTTTTGGCCGATTTTAAATGAGAAAAAAACGATCATCTGGCATCGACTTCTGCTGAATATAAATAAGAAAAAAAGACTGGTTGTAAGCGGATTTGTCAATCAGTTTGAATATAACGGAAAAAAAGCATATATGGTGCTGTTTGAACTGCGTTCCGATGTAGCGATCGGAAGTATGAGTCTGGAACGTATTATTAACCATGCAGGCATTCTGGCACTGTATCTCTACAAGCCGGACAGCAGATGGCAGACTCGTTATGTAACAAAGAATATAACGGAATTCGGATATAAAGAAGGTGACTTTTACAGTGGAGCTGTAGGCATTCGCGATATTATAGTTAAGAATGACTATGATATCCTGATCGGGAATCTCTATAAGGCGGAGAATACCGGGCATACGGATTTTGAGATGAAGGTACGTTTTGTATCGGCAGAAAGTGCGATCACTACTATGATGCTGAACTGTCATATCGTAAAGTCGCCGGACGGAGGTGCCGATGGCATTGAACTACTATTTGTAAAAGAAAAAAAGCATTCCTATGATGGGGAAAAAGGTGAATATATATTATCTGTTATGAACAAGATCAAGAGTCTTGTGATGGTAAAATCCATTAGCAGAGGACACAGCACATTGAAATACATTACACCGAATGCCAGATTGCTTGGAATGAATGTAGATGCACTTATGGCTGGAAATAAATTGACAGAAGACTATGTTCATCCGCAGGATCGCGCAAGAGTTATTCAGAATGTGAAGAATGTGTTAAAGAGTGGTGGATCTGATTATGAGGACGAGTATCGTATCGTAGATGATTATGGAAATGTCAGATGGGTTCGTTCCCAGAACAGTATCACACAGGCAGAGGATTCTTCTTATACGATCGAGTTCTTTATAACAGATATTACAGAGAACAAGAAGTTGCAGAACAGTGTAGAGGAAGCTAAGAAAGAGTATGAAGACAAGCTTTCTTACATTATGAACACGACTGTAGATGAGAATGAATATACGAGCGAGAGTATCGATAAAGACAAATGGAACAGTATTGTAAAAGCATTTGCAAGCTTAAGCGGGCTGTATTCAACGGTTGTATCTCCGGCGGGAGATCAGCTTGTAGAACCGGCAGGACCGTCTCTGCATATGGGAAGCTTTTATGATCTTTTTGAAAAACCTCAGTATAAGAGCATCATTGTGAAGTTGAATGAGGTGATCCTTCAGAACAATGTTCCGGTCATTATGGAGATGGATGACGGTATAGATGGAAGTATTATCTGCGGAGCCCCGGTTAAGATCGGAGAGAAACACATCGCAACCTGGATCCTGTGCGGATATGATACGGCAGATGTTACAAAGATGAAGAAGGTCTATAAGATCCAGTGGAATATGTGCAATATCTTCTCAGAATATGCATATAATGACAAGGTCCTGTCCAAAGAAGCAGAACGGAGCAAATCTGTTGAAATGTTGTTAGAGGAAAAGATCCAGAGACAGAAGATTCTGACAGAAGCACTCAGTTCCATGGACAGCGATGATAATAAGACGATCAGCAATATTTTGGAAAGAACCGGTGATTATCTGGGCATCGATGTTATGGCGATATACTCACTGAACGAAGATCAGGAGTATATGTGCAGCCATATCTGGTCAAGGGAAAAAAGCATGTCTGCGGAAGAATATGTGGAAGAATGGCAGAAGGGTAAGAAATTCTTTGCGCACAGTAAGGAAAGAACATATGACTGCATTGTAGCGGATAAGAACCATGACTTTAAGAATTTTCAGAGTAATATGGAACAGATCGGTGTAACAAGCTTTGTTGCACTCAGTATAGAGATCAATAATATTATTAGCGGATGTATCGTTATGGCGAATAACCATACGGATAAGATATGGTCAGAGGATGATATTGAATTCTCAAAGGACATTCGGAATGTCATTCAGGGTATCCTTGCCAGAATAGAAGGTGATGGTAATATCCGAATGGTAAATAAGCTTCTGGTAGATACTTATAATCATATCAAGATCGGCATCTTTATCCGTGATGAAGAGACGGGGGAGGTATTGTTCTCCAATCAGCCGTTAAATGATATGCTTGGATATGATTTTACAGGAAAAGACAGTAAGACGTTGATCCGTGATCTGAATGATACATTTAAGGGTGTGGCGACCGTACAGAAGCCGTTCCTTACTGAACGGAAAGAGGTAAGCTGGAGAAGCTATATAAGACAGTTCGACAAGATCATGGATTTATCCGAAGTCAGCATGAAATGGCTTGACGGAAGAAAGGCATCTCTTGTAATATTAAGGGATGTACAGGATTAACAGTAACCAGAAAGGGGACCAATCATGGCAAGTTCAGATATCGGTATAGATTTAGGTACCGCCAGTATATTGGTATATGTAAAAGGCAAGGGCGTTGTATTAAAAGAGCCGTCCGTAGTTGCCTATGACAGAGATACAAATAAAATAGTAGCGATCGGTGAAGAAGCCAGACTTATGCTTGGAAGAACACCGGGAAATATCGTAGCAATCCGCCCGCTTCGTCAGGGCGTTATATCGGACTATACAATAACAGAAAAGATGTTAAAGTATTTTGTTCAGAAAGCAGTAGGCAGAAGTTACTTTGGAAGACGACCTCGTATCAGCGTATGTGTGCCTTCACAGGTAACAGAGGTTGAGAAGAAAGCAGTAGAGGACGCAACTTACGCAGCAGGCGCAAGAGACGTGTCTATCATAGAAGAACCGGTGGCAGCAGCAATCGGAGCAGGAATTGATATCTACAGACCATGTGGCAACATGATCGTTGATATCGGTGGCGGAACTTCGGATATCGCGGTTATATCTCTGGGCGGTCCGGTTGTAAGTGCATCCATCAAGGTTGCCGGAGATGATTTTGATGAAGCAATCGTACGTTTTATGAGAAAAAAACACAATCTTCTGATCGGTGAGAGAACTGCAGAGGAGATCAAGATCAAGATCGGTACATGTTTTAGAAGACCTGAGAATATCACACTGGATATCCGCGGAAGAAATCTTGTAACCGGACTTCCGAAGACAGTTACCGTAACCTCAGATGAGACAGAAGAAGCACTCCGAGAACCTGCATCACAGGTATGTGAGGCTGTTCACTCCGTTCTGGAACGTACTCCGCCTGAACTGGCAGCAGATATTGCTGACAGAGGTATTGTATTAACCGGTGGAGGAGCTTTGCTTCATGGACTGGAGGAGCTTCTGGAAGAAAAGACAGGAATTACAACCATGACTGCCGAAGATCCGCTTCGTGCAGTTGCTATCGGAACAGGAAAATATATCGAATTACTCAACAGTAAGAAAGAGTAACGCAGGAGACTTGTTGTGATAAAAGAAGGTTATGTTGAAAAAGTTATCTATAAAAATGACGACAATGGCTACGCCGTTTTCACTGTAGAGGGTGAAGACGGCGAAGACATTTTTGTCGGAACCCTTCACGGTGTCAGTGAGGGAATCTATATATCTGCGGAAGGGGAATATGTCAATCATCCCCAGTATGATCTCCAATTCAAATTTAATTCTTATGAAATAAAAATGCCGGATGATATGATAAGTATAGAACGATATCTGGGTTCCGGTATCATAAAGGGTGTCGGTGAGGCACTGGCAAAACGTATCGTTAAAAAATTCAAGATGGATTCTCTGCGCATAATTGAAGAAGAACCGGAACGACTGGCGGAAGTTAAAGGTATCTCAGAACGAAAAGCAAGAGATATCGCTGTTTCTTATAATGAAAAGAAAGAGATGCAGGATGCGATTATTTTCCTGACCGGATATGGAATATCAATCAATCTGGCGGTAAAGATCTTCAATGAATATGGACAGGAGATGTATAAGATCATCCGGTCAAATCCGTATAAGATTGCAGAGGACATAAACGGTGTCGGATTTAAGACGGCAGATGAGATCGCGGAGCGAATGGGGATCAGCAGTGACTCGGATTTTCGTATCCGCGCGGCACTGTTATATACATTGTTAAATGCGAGCCAGCTCGGACATATGTATCTTCCGAAGCAGATGCTGGTGGCAAAGACCTATTCGCTCTTGGTTGCTGACAATGTACCATATAATGAAGAACTGGAAGATGAGATCGGAAGCCAGATTATAGAACTTCAGATGACGGGTAAGGCGATCGTAAAGGAGCTTGCCGGAGATGTTACTGCTGTCTATGCGGCGGCAAATTATTATATTGAACTGAATTCGGCGAGGATACTGTCAGATATCGATCTGGATTTCACATCAGAGGATCGACCGTTGGATAAGATGCTTGCGCAAATCGAGGAAGCAGAGAAGATCACATTGGAAGAAAAACAAAAACTTGCGATCAAGAATGCGGTCAATAATGGTGTGGCAGTGATCACAGGTGGACCGGGTACCGGTAAAACAACAACGATCAATGCCATGATCAAGATGTTTGAGAAGCTGAATTTGGAACTGCTGCTTGCGGCACCGACCGGACGCGCGGCAAAGAGAATCACCGAGGCAACCGGATATACGGCACAGACGATCCATCGCCTGTTGGAGCTGTCCGGTGGCGGGATTGATGAAGAAGGCAACCGTTCTGCTTATACATTTGTAAGAAATTCAAATAATCCGTTAGAAGCGGATGTGATCATAATAGATGAGATGTCGATGGTAGACAGCAGTCTGTTCTACAGCCTGCTGCAAGCGATCATGCCGGGAACCAGGCTGGTACTGGTAGGAGATTCCAATCAGCTTCCATCGGTCGGACCGGGCAATGTATTAAAGGATATCATTCGTTCGGGGGTATTCTCTGTAACGGTGTTGGACAAGATATTCCGACAGGGTGAGAATAGTGACATTATTACGAATGCCCATTTGATCAATGCGGGAAAGCAGCTCGAGATTAATAATAAGAGCAGGGATTTCTTCTATATTCCAAGACAGGGATCACAGGATATCATTGCGGAATTGAAGCATTTAATCTTAGACAGTTTGCCGGGCTTCTTTCAGGTTGACCCGATGAACATTCAGGTGCTTACTCCGATGCGTAAGTATGAGCTGGGTGTCGAGAATCTGAATAAGCGATTGCAGGAGATCCTGAATCCTTCGAGCAGAAGCATACCGGAGAAAGAGAAAAATGATGTTGTATTCCGTAAGGGTGACAAGGTCATGCAGATCAAGAACAACTATAAGCTGGAGTGGAAGATCATGGATGCAAAGGGCCGCTTTGTGAAGGAAGAGGGCGTAGGTGTATTTAACGGAGATGTTGGTTTTATAAAAGAAATCGATGAATTCGATCAGAAGATTGTTGTTGAATACGACGACGGAAGACTGGTAGATTACCTTTATTCCCAGCTTGATGAACTGGAACATGCTTATGCTATCACGATACACAAATCACAGGGAAGCGAATATCCGGTCGTAGTGATTCCACTTCTTACAGGACCGGCAAAGCTGTTGAACCGGAATCTGCTCTATACGGCAGTTACGAGAGCCAGAAAGGGTGTTGTGATCGTAGGCAATATCGGTCTGGTTAAGACAATGATCGATAATATCGACGAACAGAAGAGGTATACAACATTTGCTGAACGACTGGAAGAACTGGCATAAATTCAGAGTGATAAAGGGGGATAAAATATGCGGGAACAGAATATGTGGAACCGGACGCTTATGGATCTTGTATTTCCAAGGAGATGTCCGATCTGTGATGCAGTTATGGCATATGGCGAACAGGGCATCTGTAACCGGCATAAGACGCTGCCATATGTGACCGGACCGGTCTGTATGAAATGCGGGAAGGAGCTTTCGGAAGCTGAACAGGAATATTGTGAAGACTGCAGGCGACACACCAGAAGCTTCGAGCGGGCATATCCGGTCTTTCGTTATGAGGAGCCGGTTGCATCCAGTGTACTTGCTATTAAATATCATAATAAACGGGAATATGTGGATTATTATGGCAACCTTCTGGCAGAACGTCTCAGAAAAGCAGGGGTTGCAGACCGGATACAGATTATTCTTCCGGTGCCGATACATAAGCGCAGAAGAAAGAAACGTGGCTATAATCAGGCTGAGCTTTTGGCCGAGGTGGTGGGACGACAGCTTCATCTTCCGGTAGATAAGACGCATTTGCTCCGGGTATCAGAGACAGCACCGCAGAAGGAATTATCTCCGCTTGAACGCGCTAATAATATTAAACAGGCATTAGAAGTTAAGATGCTTCCGGTGGAATGGAAGACAGTGTTATTAATAGATGATATCTATACGACAGGGGCAACGGTGCAGGCATGTACAGAAGCCTTGCAGGAGGCCGGAGCGGAACAGGTCTATGTCGGAGTGATATGCGTAGGAGAAGGTCGATGAGAGGACTTGGCTTATAGTCGGTTCTGTGATAGAATAAATGATATCTGCGGATATTTAAAAGAATCGGCAGGAGAAATATACAGAAATGGAAAAGGCGTATCAGCCGGGGTGAGAAATGAGATTTCGTCCGTGTATCGATATACATAATGGAAAAGTAAAACAGATCGTTGGCAGCAGCCTTCAGGATGAAGGCAATACTGCGAAGGAGAATTTTGTATCTGAGTATGACGGGGCTGCATTTGCAAGGATGTATAAGGCTGCCGGACTACATGGTGGACATATCATTTTATTGAATCCTGCGGGGAGCGAGTACTACGAAGCGGACTGCCATCAGGCAGAGCTGGCGCTTGCGGAATATCCGGGAGGGCTGCAGATCGGCGGCGGAATCAATGCCGAGAATGCCGGGCGGTTTCTTGATATGGGAGCATCCCATGTGATCGTCACATCCTATGTCTTTAAGAATGGTGAGATCAACTACGATAATCTGACTGCGATCAGACGGGCAGTCGGAAAGGAACATCTGGTGTTGGACTTAAGCTGTAGAAAACGCGGGGACGGATACTACATTGTGACAGATCGCTGGCAGAAGTTTACAAATGTGAAGATAACAGCAGATACATTGGACATGCTTTCCGATTATTGTGATGAATATCTGATCCATGCTGTAGATGTGGAAGGTAAGGCATCCGGTATAGAGATGCATATCGCAAAGCTTCTTGGAGATTGGGGCAGAATGCCTGTAACTTATGCAGGTGGTATTGCATCATTTGATGATCTGGATAAGCTCCGTGTGTTGGGGAAGAGTCGAATCGATTTTACGATAGGCAGTGCACTTGATATTTTTGGAGGGCATATGAAATATCAGGATGTTTTGCAGTATTCAGATCAGTAATGAAGTGTTGGATGAACATGATTCATGAGATAGAGTTATATGTACAGTTGAGAAGGAAGGTACATAGCAATATAGAAAACATGGAGGGACAATAAGACATGAGAAAAATGAAGAAGGTTGCAGTCATGTGTCTGACAGCAGCGATGACGATGTCGTTGCTTGCAGGCTGTGGCGGAGCAAAGAAGGATACCGATGGTTCGACTTCTGAGACAGAAGTGACAACGGAGGTATCAACCGAAGAGGAGACAACCAAAGCTACGACCGAAGAAGCAACAACAGAGGAGGAACTCGGGGTGTCAGACGGCGATAAGGTTATCAATATCAACTTTGATGATAAAGATACCGATGGTTTCCATACTTATACAAATGGTGGAAATGAAGAAATGACCAATGAAGATGGCGAACTTCGTATTAACATTAAGAAGACGGGAAGCGTAGGCCATGCGAACCAGATCTATTATGACGGATTTCGTCTGTATCAGGGATGCGTCTATGAATATTCCTTCGATATCCGTTCCGATCTGGAACGCACGATCGAATGGAGATTACAGATCAATGGTGGAGATTATCATGCATACACCAGTGATGTGATCACAATCGGTCCGGAGACGCAGCATATCACAGCACAGTTTACGATGGAGGAGGATTCCGATCCTGCACCAAGACTTTGCTTCAACATGGGAAAACAGGAAGGTATGACCGGAGACGAGGCAGAGCATAATATTTATTTTGATAATATTTTATTAGAGGCAGTTGACGCTTCCGGCGCACAGCAGGTAGAGGCAACGCCTGATCCTATGTCTATCAATGTGAACCAGGTGGGCTACATGACCGGTGACTCCAAGGTCGCTACTGTGATCGAAAAAAATGCTAAGTCATTTGAAGTAATTGATGTGGCATCAGGAAAATCTGTATATTCAGCAGATTTGCCGGAAGAAGCTACATACGATCCACCATCAGAGATGTTCTGTAAGCAGGCGGATTTCTCATCCGTAAAGGATGCAGGAACCTATAAGATCAAGACAGATGATGGAGAAGAATCAGTAGAATTCAAGATCGGTGACGACATTTACGGAGATCTGTATAAGGATGTCGTGCTGATGCTTTATAATCAGCGTTGCGGTGTGGAGCTTGATAGCAGCATTGCAGGTGAATTTGCACATCCTGCCTGCCATACAGGTGAAGCGGTTGTATACGGAACAGATAAGAAGATCGATGTAACAGGCGGTTGGCATGATGCCGGTGATTATGGACGCTATGTTGTATCAGGTGCAAAGACAGTACAGGATCTGTTCTTAACATATGAAGACAATGGATATAAGGCAGATGACATCGGTATTCCGGAGAGCGGAAACGGTGTGCCGGATGTCTTAGATGAAGCAAGATTTGAGCTGGACTGGATGCTTAAGATGCAGGATGCAAATGGTGGCGTATATCACAAGGTAACCTGTGATGTATTCCCTGAGACAGTTATGCCGGAAGAAGAGACAGCACAGCTGATCGCATGCCCGGTCTCAAATACAGCGACCGGAGATTTTGCGGCTGTTATGGCAAAGGCCTCAGTTCTTTATAAAGATTACGATGCGGATTTTGCAGCAAAATGTCTGGATGCATCAAAGAAAGCATATGAATACCTGAGCGGTAATATGGATGCTTACGGATTCTCAAATCCGGACGATATCGTAACAGGTGAATATCCAGATACGATCTTCCGCGATGAGACGATCTGGGCAGCGGTAGAATTATATGCAGCAACCGGAGATGCTTCTTATAAGAAGGCTACCGATGCAATCATTGAGGGGAGTGATATCGTAAACTATGGACTTGGATGGGCAGATGTCGGATATTACGCTCTGTATGACTACATCAAATATGACGGCGGTTCTGCCAAGGCAAACGAATTGTTCTTCAATGAAGTAGATAAGACCATAGATCAGATTAAAGACAATGGTTTCGGTGTATGGGTATCACCAACCAAGACATTTGCATGGGGAAGCAATATGAATATTGCAAATAAAGGAATGTTACTTCTGATGGCAAATAAGCTTAAGCCAAATGCAGATTATGTAAAATATGCTTCATACCAAAGAGACTATCTGCTTGGAAGAAATGCAGTCGGCTACTGTTATGTAACAGGCTATGGTACAAGAACTCCGCTTCATCCGCACCACAGACCATCTCAGGTATTAGAGGTAGCAATGCCGGGTATGTTAGTAGGTGGCGCAGACAGTAATCTGGAAGATCCATATGCAAAGGCTGTTCTTCTGGGCAAAGCACCGGAGAGCAGATATGCAGACAATGCGCAGTCATTCTCCTGTAATGAGGTGACGATCTATTGGAATTCTCCGATGATCTATCTGATGTCAGGACTTGGCAACACGAAATAAACACACAAAATAACACACACATAAATGGCACAGCCGATCGGGATAACTGTTCGGCTGTAGCTGGTATAAGAGAGTTTTCATTATGGACAAAATAAAGAAGTTATTAGAAAAAGAAATTGTCAGATATGTAATAGCAGGTGGGGCAACTACGGTTGTAAATATTGTATCTTTTTATCTGCTGCGTCTGTTTACCGATTTGTCAAGAAGCGTAGCGAATATCATAGCTATATCACTGGCGATTTTATTCGCATTCTTTGCAAATAAGTTTTTTGTGTTCACAGAGAGCAGTAAAAAAGATGCAGGAACGCTGATACGGGAATTTATCTCCTTTGTCGGAACAAGGCTTCTTGCGATGCTGGTTGAAGTTGTCGGCACGAATCTGTTATGTGATTCGTTCCGCTACAATGAATTTATATCGAAGATCATTGTTCAGTTCTTTGTAGTCATAATCAATTATGTATTCGGTAAGTGCTTTGTCTTTAAGAAAGAAAAAACGTCAATCCGGATATTTATGAGAAGAAATTATCTTATCCTGCTTGCGGGAGTGATTCCTGCGTGCTTCCTTTTAGGGGTATGGATCGCGGAAAAGATCGGACCGTTTGGAGGAAACAGTCTGACGATGGTAGACAGTCTTCATCAGTATCTTCCGTTTTTCTCAGATTATTATGACAAGTTAAAGAATGAAGGCAGTCTGTTCTATACATGGGATATCGGACTTGGAAGTAATATGTTGGCGATCATCGCATATTATATTGCATGTCCGATCAATTTCCTTGTTGTATTATTCAAAAGAGAACATATCTATATTGCAATGAGTTTGTTCATCGGAATCAAGATCGTACTTTCCGGTATGTCATTTGCATATTATATGCGTGAGAAATGCAGGAATTATAAGACATATGATGCGGCGATCCTGATCTTCTCAACGGCATATGCGATCAGTAATTATGTGATCGGATATTCATGGAATCTGATGTGGATGGACTGTATCATGATCCTTCCGCTCATCATGGCAGGCTTTGAGCGTATGACAGAGAGTGGGGATTATAAGCTCTATGTTCTGTCTTTGTTCTATGCGCTGATGTGTAACTATTATATGAGTTTTATGATCTGTATCTTCCTCGTTATGGTCTTTCTGCTGACGAACCATAAGAGTGTGAAGAGATTCTTTACCGATGGCTTCCGATTTGCCGGATGCTCTCTGCTGGCAGCGGGTATGTCGGCATTTCTGTTGATCCCTGCATATCTGGGATTGAATACAACAGCGTCGGCGACCAGAGTATTTCCGAAATGGGAATGGTATGGAAGTATATGGGATCAGATCAAACAGCTGTTTTATCTGACGAAGCCGATCAAGAACCAGCAGTTTGATGGCGGCCTGAACATTTATTGCGGAACGATCTGTTTTGTTCTGGTATTTGTCTATCTGTTTAACCGGAACATTAAGCTGTGGGATAAGATAAAGAATGTGATCATTCTGGTAGTGATCTTTGCAAGCTTTAATAATAAGCTGTTGAATTATATCTGGCATGGCTTTCATGATCAGTACGGAATTCCGAACCGATTCTCATTCCTGTTCATTTTCCTGCTGCTTGCCATGTGCTGTGAGGTGCTTCTGCTTCTGGATAAGAAAGATACCTTTGCGGTACTTCTGGCTGTAGCGTTTGGATATGGTTTCCTGATCTTATCCTATAAGAAGTGTACGATTGAGCGTCAGACCCTGATCTGGACTGAGATATTCCTGACGGTATATGCATTGTTAATACTGGCATTTACCCTGACAAAGGGAGTCTGGCGGAAGCTTGTCATATATGTACTGACCATAGCCTGTCTGGTAGAGACGGTCACAAATGGAATTAAGGGATATGACAGCAACGGATATGTCGATATCAGCCAGTATTTTGGCATGGAATCATCGATGAATCAGGCGATTGATACACTGGACTGTAAGGACAAGGCATATAGGGTAGAGCTGATGAATACAAAGGTCGTAGATGAGCCTACTTATTATAATCTTAAGAGCGTCTGTCTGTTCGGATCGACAGTGTCCGCTGATCTTGTCGATATGATGCATGACCTTGGATATTACACAGGCGCAAATGAATTTCTGTTCGATGGCGGTAACACCTTATCCAATTCATTACTGGGTGTGCGTTATCTGTTACAGAGAGAGGGCGAATATAATTATTTTGATGTCAACTATGTAACAGATGTAGACGGAGTGAACATATATGAAAATCCATATGCGTTAAGTCTTGGCTACATGGTAAATAATGATCTGTTAGATTATGATGGTACGATCGGTAACATGTTCGATACCCTAAATCAGTTCGTGAAGCTGTCAACCGGTGTGCCGGGTGTATTCTCACAGCTATATCCGGAAGTAACGATGTACAGTGATAACTGCGAGCTGTCACATGATAGTGATACCAGTGAGTATTATTCCTATACAAGAACGGACAACAGCAAGTGTGATTTTCAGCTGAGCTTTGATGTGACGGATGAGTCCGCAGATATCTATATTCTGGCAAACAGCTCTGGTATCAATAAGGTAAGGATCTATGTAGACGGAGAGGAACAGAATTATGAGAGACTTCAGAACCAGACTTACCATGTCGGACATCTGGTTCAGGGACAGACCGTAACGGTTGAGTATTGTTTCCAGAGTTCACAGGCGAACAGCGGAAGTGCCAGACTGGTCGTATCTTCCTTTAACTGGGATTCCTTCTTACAGGCATATGATATATTAAGTGCTCAGCAGATGCTGGTTGGTAAAATGGAAGATGGTTATGTGAAAGGATATATGACGATCGACTATCCGGGACTGCTGTTTACATCCATCCCATATGATAAGGGCTGGACAGCTTATGTAGATGGCAAGAAGTATGAGATCGATACGGTAGGAAATGCTTTCATAGCCTTGAAGCTTGCGGCCGGAGAGCATGTGATCGAGTTCAGGTATTTCCCACCGGGCTTGAAGCTTGGACTGATTCTTACATTTGCATGCTGGATCTTGTTCGGCTTCTTATGCGGAAGGACACAGCTTCAGAATCGCCTGGAAGGTGCGGCATCCGGTAAGCGGAGACGCAGAAGTCGGTCAGGTGAAGTCTCCGATGTAGAGCCATCAGATATAATAGAGGCATCAAAGGATGATGAGAGGCTTCCGGAGTCTGTACGGAATGAAGCTGAAGCGTCGACAGATGATGATTATTACAAGCATGTAGATGAGATCCTTAAGGATGTATTTGACGATGACAAGAAGTAGAGATCGGGAATCTGAGCATCTGGAAGGCGACCGTTTGAAGGCTGTAGATCGAATGTATAACATAGATAAAAAATGAGTGGCGTACATCCGGTAAATTTGTTTATATCTGACATATTATAAAAAGAAATAGAATAATATTGTTAGTTATATATAGTAAAAAATATCAAAAAAGGCCTATAGATTTTATGAAAAATCTATAGGTTTTTTTATCATCTCGTTGACCTTAACATTCATTTATAATATAATAACATGTGGAGTCAAAGTATAAGATTCAAAAAAGTAGAAATAGAGGTGCATCAATGGAGAAAATTAAGGAGTTGGGTTGGAAACCGGTGGCAGCAGCCGGTGCGGTGCTTGGTCTTCTGGCAGGTATCTTAGGTGTTGCAAATGTAGGAGCAGGGGCTCTGATCGTTGGCATACTTGCTGCAGCAGTAACATTTGGAGGCTTGTTTATCGTCTGCGGTGACAGTGCCGGAGGCAATGGTGGCAAGGGAGATAAATATAAGAAATTATTTATGAATCTGCCAATCGGATTTGCACAGGCCAAGATCATAGAAGATCCTGTAAACGGAACCAGTTATCAGATCGTAGATGCAAACGAGATTTTTGGCGAGTACTTCAAACTCGATGTCAGTGATTACACCGGCAAGAACCTGAAAGAGAGCAAGATTGAGGTTCTTCAGGATATCAATGCATGGTTCACGGCATATAATAACTCCGGAACAAAAGAAGGAGATCTGATGGATGTCGAGATCACGATGGAATCACTGCAGAAGGTATTCAATACCGTAATGTATAAATCCGAAGCAGATTACATTAACATGGTCGTTATCGATATCACAGATCAGAAAGATACAGAGAACAAATTGTCCAAGGCAATTGTTGATGCGAATGCAGCCTATAAGACACAGGCTGAGTTTCTTGCAAATATGAGCCATGAGATCCGTACACCTATCAATGGTATTCTGGGTATGCTCCAGCTTACATTGATGGCAGATGATCTTCAGGCAGATTACAGAGATAACCTTGTAACCGCAAAGAACTGTGCGGATACATTGCTCCGACTGATCAATGATATTCTTGATATCAGTAAACTGGAAGCAGGAAAATACAAGATCAAAGAAGAAACATTTGATATCAAGCAGGCGATCGAGGAGACGGTTGCTGCACAGGTACCACTTGCAAATAATAAGGGGTTACAGCTCGACTGTTCATTTGGAAACAATATTCCAAAGCTGGTAAAGGGCGATGGACAGAGAATTCAGCAGGTATTAAACTGCCTGTTATCAAACGCGATCAAGTTCACCTCCGAAGGAAGTGTCCGTGTTAAGATCGCATCCATGGATATGGAAGGGGAAAATAAAGTTAAGATCCGTATGGCGGTTGCAGATACCGGAATCGGTATTTCAGAAGCAAACATGAGCAAGCTGTTCATCCGTTTCAGTCAGGTTGATTCTTCTGATACAAGAAGATATGGCGGATCAGGACTTGGACTTGTAATCACAAAGCAGATCGTTGAACTGATGGGTGGTAACATTCAGGTTCAGAGTAAAGAAGATATTGGTTCTACTTTCATCGTAGAAGTACCTATGAAGGTTGTAAAGGCATCGGATGATGCATCAGTAGAGATTGAGCAGGAAGAAGAACCGGCAGTATTCTCAATCAATGCACACAGCAAAGCAAGAATCCTTGTAGCAGAGGATGAACCGGTTAATCAGCAGGTAATCGGTAAGCTGCTTGGTATGGCAGGCTTCTCTTATGATATTGCAGAGAATGGTCAGAAAGCAGTTGAACTCTTCAAGCAGAAGATCTACGATGCCGCTTTATTCGATGTACAGATGCCTGTTATGGATGGTATCGCAGCTACGCAGGAGATCCGTGAGATCGAGCAGAAGGAAAAGAGAAAGAGACTTCCAATTATCGCAGTAACGGCGAGAGCGATGTTCGGCGATAAGGAACGAATCCTTGAGAATAAACTGGACGATTACATAGCTAAGCCATACAATCTGAATGATGTTGTTGAGACATTAAATAAATATATTGATGATTAACGTAAGGAGGTCATTTGAAAATGGCAGGTAATTTTTTTCAGAATGCATTTGAAAAGACAAAGTCATTAGCCAATCAGGCAGTTGACAGTACAAAATGTGCTGCACAGAAGACGAAGATAAAAGGTAAGATCTCATCTGAGAATTCAAATCTTGACAGAATCTATACAGAGATTGGAAGATATTATTACAATCTGAATAAGGAAGAAGCGCCGGAGGAGATCAAGCATCTGTTCGACAGCGCTGCAAAGGGCTTAGAGAACATCGCAGCTCTGGAGAAGGAGTACAGAGAAGTAGAGGAACAGGAACACCGTATCATGAACAGTGGCAACCAGTATCAGCAGACACCACCACAGGGTATGTATAATCAGCAGATGAACGGAATGCCACCACAGGGTATGTACAATCCACAGATGAACGGAATGCCACCACGGGGCATGTATAATCAGCAGATGAACGGAATGCCACCACAGGGCATGTATAATCAGCAGATGAATGGAATGCCACCACAGGGCATGGCACCACAGATGAACGGAATGCCGCCACAGGGCATGGCACCACAGATGAATGGAATGCCGCCACAGGGCATGGCACCACAGATGAATGAGATGCCACCGCAGGGTATGGCACCACAGACAAATGAGATGCCGCCTCAGCAGAGTCCATCACCTGCGCCTCAGGCAGAGCCTGCTCAGGAATCGTCACCTGCGACAGCTCCGATATCCCAGCCGGAAGCAGTTCCACAGAATGAAGAAAATGCTTAAATAAACAGACATAAAAATATAGCCCCCATATAGCTAGGTTAGTTATATGGGGGCTGTGTTTGTGTGTTGAAATTTGTTTTTACTATGAAAGCGTTCCGGTTGGCGAACAGGTCAGTTTAACGGTCTTTGTGATTGTATTTATAATCTTACCACTGGAATATTTATTTGCTGTTGCGGTAGCAGTTCCATAATTAGAACAGCGGGTGCTGTATTTATTGGATATCTTCCAACTAGAATCCTTAATAGTAGTGGATATAGACGAAGATATGCATGTTGCGGTTGCGCCATTGTATGAGAAACGTGCAGTTACTGTTACAGACCAGAGAACAGTACCATTAGCATTCTTACAATAAGTTGTTTTGTAGCCGGTCTTTGTTTTTGCTGTATTTGATGCCATAGGAGAAAAAGAAGCAGTTTCTTCTATAACTGTCTCATAATATAAGGTATCATCTGCCAATGTTTCATTTGTTGCAGCCTGAGCAGTCATTATTGGTGCAAAAATTAAATGCAGACAAAGAATGATACCTGCGATAATACTTATTTTTTTCATTTGTATGTTACCTCTGTGTTTGTTAATTTGTTGTTTCTGCTGTTGAGTCTTCCGTTGGTAATACTGCATCTCCGGGAGGATTTCCATCTTCCCATTCGCAATCAGGAAGTTCCCCAATTACTGTTTCGGTATAAGCAAGCTGAGATTCATTCGCCATGCGGTATATATTATATTCATAACAAAGCCCTGCAAAGAGGAGAGTTAAGATCGCGATCATTAAGAGAACCAATGTAGATCTGATATAAGCAGAGGTTGAAAGATCTTTTTGCAGGGTCTCTCCATCCTTTGATGTAAGATAAGTGATCACTTGATCTTTGGGCTCTCCAAATTCTTGTTTTAATGTAGTTAAAGTGATAACAGCACCTGTCTCGGCATATTCCTCTATCGTAGAACGGATATCTGAAAGAAATTGTCGCTCCATTTTACGATACACAGGAAGTGTTCGTTTTATATCATGTAAATAACGCTTAACTGCATGTTGTTCCTGCTTATTCATGGATTTCCTCATCTCCTGTATAGTTTAAAATATTATTGATCGCCTCGTGTGTTTCCCGGTAATCTTTTAACAGAAGCTCTAAACGCTTTTTACCCGAAGCTTCCAGATGATAGTATACACGCATTAGACGTTTCCCGGCAGGCATCTTATAATCAGAGATCAAGCCTGCATCAATTAATTTGTATAGTGCCGGATACAGTGATCCTACAGGTATATCCATGACACCATTTGTCTGTTCTTTTAAAATCTGAGTTAATTCATATCCATAATAGTCTCTCAGACTTAACAGATACAGAACCATAAGTTCAACAGATCCCCTCCTGAAATTACTTTTGTTGTTGTCCATAGCAACACCTCGCTTATATTTGAATCTATTAATTCTTAAGGTTATGTGTTCCGAATATAGACTTATAGATTCCTAATATATTATAACATAGGATTTTTATAAGTAAAGTATTATATGATATAAAAGTTAAACTTATATATAGAAATACTTTATTTAGAAAAGCTAAAATATTGTTGACAAAGGGATAATGCAGAGTTAATATAGTGCGTGTAATGATACAGGGATTTATGAGCATGCAATTATATTATCTATCTGGTTACAGATTGGTAAGTCAAAAGAAGTGTACAATTTTAAGAATCATTGTGAAGACTTGTCAATAGTATTTAAATGAAGGAGGGAGGATAACGAAAAGCAAATTTTTTGGTAATGGGTATAGTAATATTCGTTAGACATAGAAAAATATTCAAAAAGATGTTGTTGAGGGAGAAATTTTACCAGAAAAATATGGTGATTTATATTATTTATCATCTGGTGAATTATATTATAAAAATATAGATTATTATACATTAGATGGTGTGTGTATAGATAAAGATGAATTTTCTGAATTTTTAAGAGAAAGGAAAGAACAGTATTACAATCTTACTTTGAATTTGCTTGCTGACTTAGAGACAGAATGTGTTTATCAGTTAAATAATCTTATATATGTTGATAATTATAACTATGATGATATGTTATTGCAAAAAAGATATGATGGACAATCTGGTTCGGGATATGGTGGTATCGATAACTGTGCCAAATATTTGAAAGATAGATATGGCGGAACTATAACTAAAACATCTTCAAAATCTTTAACAATGGCAACTTTTTCACAAAGTAGTCTTGATAATGGTTCTAATTGCTCTTTAGCAGCAATAACTAGAGTGTTATATTATTATAACAAAAATGGATATACCAAAATAAGTAATGATTATAAAACTATATATAGTAAGGTTAAAAAAATTGCAAAAAAATATGGATATACATCTCGTGATGGAATTTCAGCAACAAAAATAAATAATGTCGTTAATGATGTACTTAAAGATTATGGATATAGTAAAAGTAATTGTAAAGGAATATATGTATGGAATTTTAAAAATCAGGTAAAGAAAGAAATTGATAATAATAGACCAGTAATTATGAATATAGCTAGAGGGTATTATGGTAATCACACAGTAACGGTATGTGGTTATGCAATATATAAAAGAAGTTCAAAAAAATCTAAAATCAGTTCAAATAAAACCTATAATATGATACAGGTTTATGATGGTTGGACAACATACAAAAGATTTATTGATTATTCAGCATTTGCTTATGACTTAGTAACATCAGGATTCGGTTCTTTTAATACCGTAACAATGAAAAAGTAAGGGAAAAATTATGTGGAGTTTTCATTTATTAATTATAGTGTTTATAATAATATTGATTATCACTATGGTTATGTTTTTAATAAAAAAGAAATCTGTGGGTTTAATTATGTTGATAGCAATATTAATTTTGTGTGGAGCGGGAGTAGTACTTTATAATACGGTTTTTTACAATAATTCGAAATATATTACAATTACAAATAAAAACAATAAAGAATTTACTATAAATATAAAAAACCATTTGTTGCAATATGAATACACATATGCCCAATTCAGTAGTGACGTATCTTTTGATATTCTTCAAAAAGAGTTAAAATCACATTATAATAATGCGTATTATGATGATACATTAGATCAGTATGTATTTATAGAAGATAATGTGATATATACCATTAAATATTATGAACATTCTAAGTTTTTATGGATGGACAGATATAAATATTTATTTTCGGCTAATACAATCGAAATAGAAAATGATTCAAATATTTATAAGATTTCATTTCCAAGAGAAGCAATTGCCGAAGAAGAAATATTTAGTACGCAAATGGAACTTAAATGTGGGTACGAAGAAATAAAACCATACTATAGTGCATTTACTAATGCAAAATTTATAGATAATAAAATTATATTGGACTATTATACACAAAAAATAGTACTTTCATTTAAAGATAATACTGTAAAGATTGAAATCCAGAAATAATTATAGAGTTATCTTGCGTTATATGGAGAACGGCAAACTGCAAAAGATTCGGTAGCGTGCAGCATATCTGAGGCTTTAAAAGCAAAATTTAAGATTTGATATATACCAGATGCAGAAAGATATATGCTAAAATAAGGTATCAATTTCATATTGATCACAGAGGGACATGTAAAGGCGAATTATATGAAAGGGAGAAAACATGAAAAAAGCGTTTAAATGTTTAATGAGCAGCATATTGATTTTTGCTATGGTGGTAACAACAGGTATCAGCAGTAAAGCCGCAGAGCTTAAGGATGGAACTGTTTCACAGGCTTCCGTTCAGGCATCGGAAGCAGAGTTATGTGGAAGTAATGCAAAGGGAGGCATCACGACACATTCATGGAAACGGTGGATAGCTACGAATACCACATGGCATTTTTATTCGATATATGCTGTATATGAGATACCCGATAAGCTGAAAAATGCAGAATGGACGGTATCGAATAAGCAGATTGCCAAAGTTGTAAAGACGAAGAATGGCATGGCGATCAGAACCGGTAAAAAGACAGGAACTGTAGTTGTACAGACAAAGTACAGAAGTGAGTCAGGAACGGTTGTATATAAGATAAAGATTCAGGTTGTGAAAGCACTTTCGGCATACAAGGGAAAATCTGTGAAAGCAGAGCTTGTTGAGCTTGATTCGGACTATATGATGGTTTGTTATATGCTGTATAACGGAACCAACAAAGAGCGCAGATACAACAATAACAGGAAACTCAAAAAGTATGAAAATGGCAAATGGAAGACAGTAGCAGAAAAGAATATTACATGGACAAATTGGTATGACCTGCCGGCACATAGCCGCAAATATGTTACATTCAATCTGGGAGATCATTATGATCTTTCAAAGCTGAAAAAAGGGACATATCGTTTATACGTTGGATACGGCAAAAAGTATATTACATTTAAAAACAAATAACACAATGCGTCCGTGATTCAAAATAGCACAAGTGCTGAAAATTACATATGTGTATCAGAAAAAGATCTGTTTCGGCAGGTCTTTTTTTGATGCCAGAAAATGGGTAAAGGTGAATTATCAAGGTAATGTAATGGTTTTTATCGGGAACAGATTACCGATGGAAAAATGTGCTGATTTGTGTCATGTGCGGGAATCTGTGTCAAGTTCAGAATGGTGAAATATAGTTTATTTTCTGCGTATTTACTTCGCTTTTTCAGAATGCTAACGTATGGATACGCTCTTGACGGACACGAAGATGAGTAGCTGTTCACAGGAGAAATATATAGGTCAGATGAAAGGAGGGAGAGATATCGGCAGAGATTGAGAACACAGGTATGATGCTGGTTGCGGGTATCGCAGCATTATATGACATCAGAACATGGAAGATTCCGAATTGGTTGATCCTGTTAGGACTTGAGACAGGTATTTTTATCACCGTTTGGCAGAATGGAGTTCGTACCGGAAGTATTCGTGTACTTGCAGGGATATGGATTCCAATCGGTATTCTGTATGTGATGTTTCTGGCAGGATGGCTTGGTGCGGGAGATATCAAATTATTTTCGGCTGTCGGAGCATTTTGTGGATTTATGATCTGGAAGATCGTGCTGTATGCATTTATTGCAGGTGGAATTTTGTCATTGTTTTATGTGATAAATCTGCTCATCCGCAAAAAGAAACGGCGTGGTTTGGATGGCAGGGCAGAGAGACACAGGATTCATTTTTCTCTGGCTATCTGGCTGGCGTGTCTGGTGTATGTAGTATATGGATAAAGGAGGTTGCTGTATGAGACAGAGAAAGCTTGGCATCTGTGATCCGGATATCAGATATGCAGTTAGTCTGATGAACTATATTAATGCTGATATCGGAAATTCTTTTCTGGCATTTGCATTTTCAACGAGAGAGAGTCTGTCGGAATATCTTACAGGCAATCATCTGGATCTGGTACTGGTTGCAGAAGACTGGATAGCTGATGCGGCGTTCTGGGATACAGACACAGAGCTGTGTGTGATAGGAATGTCGGAGCATAGTGCAGAGAATGTTATTTGTAAGTATGAAGATGCAGACAAGATCGTTCAGGATATCCTACGTTTTTTTCGAGCCGGATGTAAGAGCCTGTCCAGTGAATTGTTTTGTTCATATGCTGTTATCTCACCGCTTGGGCGTTGTGGGAAAACAAGATTATCGAAGTGCATCTGTTATCTGGACGAGGTAAGAGGTGGTCTGTACATCGGATTTGAGGCTTATGGACTTTCGGCAGTTATCGGAGAAGTTCAGGAGCGGTATACGATGTCGGAGCTTGCTTATCTGATCAAGACGAGGTCGGATCAGATACTTGACTATGTGGAACGGAGCGTCATTGCGGATGGGAAGATGGGGGTTATTGATTCTCCCCGATCCTATCTGGATATTCGGAATCTGGATGCGGCAGATATGTGTTGGTTCTTAGATCGGCTCTATGCATGGGGCAGATACACCACGATCGTATGTGATATTGATGGAGGCGTGCTTGGTGACAGTTCGGTTCTGGAAGCATTTGACCATGTGATCGTGCCGGTGTTTGATGAAGCATATGCGAAGGAGAAAGTGAAAGTATTCCGGAATTGCCTGAAACGGCAGGAGCTTGGAAAGATCGTCAGCCGCATGAAGTGCGTAGAAGTTCCAAATGCTGAATATGACAGTGCGGAGATGATTCGTTGTGCGGGAAACCTCATGGAAGAAAATGGCAGGGAGGGTAGCAGAAGCTGTTATGGAACAGGAAATAAAGAATGAGATGAAGCAACGCATCCTTGCGGAGCTCGATATGTCACAGGAGATTGATGATATGGAAGTCAGACGGCTGGTCGATCAGTGCATTATGGAATATAAGGGAACGACAGAGCTGCCATTGCCTGCACGGATAAAACTTAGAAAGGAGCTGTTTAATACTGTAAGGCGGATGGATGTATTGTCGGAATTCCTTGAGGATGAGAGCGTGACGGAGATCATGATCAATGGCTATGACAATATCTTTATTGAGAGATTCGGCAGGGTTTATAAGGTTGATCAGACATTTGAGAATGAGGAACGTCTGGCTTCGATCATTCAGCAGATCGTTGCAGGCTGTAATCGTATTGTAAATGAGGCGGTTCCTATCGTGGATGCCAGACTGGCGGATGGTTCCCGTGTGAATGTGGTATTGCCGCCGATTTCATTAAATGGACCGACGATGACGATTCGTAAATTTCCGAAAGAGAAAATGACGATGGAACGCCTGATTGAGGTTGGGGCATTATCAGAAGATGCGGCAGAGTTCCTTAAACGGCTGGTGAAAGCCCGGTACAATATTTTTGTATCAGGAGGAACCGGAGCAGGCAAGACTACGTTTCTAAATGCATTATCTGATTATATCCCACAGCAGGAACGGGTTATTACGATCGAAGATTCTGCGGAACTACAGTTGAAGAATGTAGTAAATCTCGTTCGGCTGGAAAGTCGGAATTCAAATGTAGAGGGAACGAATGCTGTTACTATCCGGGAGCTTATTAAGTCCAGTCTTCGAATGCGGCCGGATCGTGTGATCGTAGGAGAGGTTAGGGATGCGGCTGCCATTGATATGCTTGCGGCTATGAATACCGGACATGATGGGAGCCTCTCTACCGGACATGCGAATTCTTCCGGAGATATGATCACTCGTCTGGAATCTATGGTATTAATGGGAATGGAGCTTCCGCTGGAAGCTGTTCGCAGACAGATCGCATCTGCTGTAGATGTCATTATTCATCTTGGAAGACTGAGGGATGGTTCCAGAAAGGTGCTGGAGATTGCCGAGGTGACCGGGATGCGTGAAGGACTGGTAGAACTTCATACGATATATGAGTTTGAGGAGATGGTGGCGGGAGAAGAACAGGAGGTTACAGATATGGTTTATGCGGCAGCAGGAACACTGTCGGAACAAAATGTGACAGATGGTTTTCAGCTGCAGAAGGTTACAGGCAGACTTCGGGCGCGGGCGGAACTGCTGCATCAGGAGAAGTTCCTACGTGCCGGGATAGCTTACAAGAGCGTATTATGTGCGGAGGTAAGGTCAGAAGGTGCCGGGGTGTGAGATTTTCGGAAGGATCTCCGATAAGGTTTCCGGCAGTATTTTCAGAAGGATCTCCGGTAGGGTTACCGGCGGCATTTTCGGAAGAATCTCCGGTAAGGTTACTGGCGGAAGATTTGACAGAAAGGAAGAAAGGGATGAACAGACAGGAGGATACAAGAAGAAAAACAGATTATAGAATATACAGACTGTCTCTGCCTGAGGTGGCGGTGTGTCTGATCCTATATCTGGGGCTTGTCGGGATCATTAGTTTTCTATATTACAATTCTCCGCTTCCTATACTGATTGCAGCGCCGGGAGGTGTGGCGGCACTTCGAGTCTTTCGAAGCAGATGCATAGAGAAACGACAAAGGCAATTATATGTCGAGTTTAAGGATATGGTGCAGTCGCTTGCGGCAAGTATGGGAGCAGGATATGCATTTGAAAATGCATTTACGGCGGCATATGAAGAAATGCGCAAGTTATATGGAGATTCCGGTCTTATCGTGAAGGAATTGAAATGGGTGATACGTGGGCTTCGAATGCATGAAGATATAGAATATCTGCTTCAGGATATGGGAGAGCGTTCCGGAGTCCGTGAGATATCGGAATTTGCGCAGGTTGTCGGTGTGGCAAAACGAACCGGTGGCAACATGGTTCACATTATGAAAGCAACGGCGGCAGATATCAGCCGGAAGATGGAAGTGGAGCTTGAGATACAGACGATGATCGCAGCGAAAAAATATGAACAGAAGATTATGTTGATCGTTCCATTTTTCATTCTAGCATATCTGCGGATCGCAAATGGAAGCTATATACATATTTTGTATGAGAATATAGCAGGCAGACTGATTATGACAATCTGTTTGGCTGTAAGTATCCTTTCTGCTGCGTGGAGTAGAAAAATGATCAGGATAGGAGTGTGACGGATGGAGTTACCGGGTGTAAGAAGATTATATAAAAGGTATGGCAGGTATCTGGATCACAGGAGGGTCAGAGCCGGTCTGCGTAAGGTTCATGTAGTATCAGAAGAACGTCTGGGACAGATATGTGAAGATTATTATACCGGGCTGATATCCAGAACTCTTATGATATTGATCTTAATGGTGGTTCTGATGATTGCCGCAGGGGTTAAAGAATTCAGTCAGGAACGAAAGGTGGTGCTGGATCGCGACTCATATGGAGGAGATGAGAGCAGTATGGAATTGCAGACAGAGATCGATGGAGAACAGAAACATTTTCATGTTGCGGTGCTTCCAGTCATGTATGATGCCGACAGCATAGAGCAGGCATTTGATGCGGGATTTGAATATCTGGATTCAGTGTATCTGGGAGAAAATGGGAGCGCAGATCAGGTGAAGAAGGATCTGAACCTGATTGATGAGATCGAAGACCTCGGACTTGATGTTTCGTGGGAGATAGACCGTGATGACTGTGTGGATTTTAAGGGTGCGATTCTGGATGGTGATTATCCGGAGCCGGTTCTGGTCAATCTGACGGCGACGTTATCGTATGAGGATTTTCAGGCGGTAAGGCAGTATCCGATTCGTATAACCGGGAAAGAAAAGACGAAGACGGAACAGGTTATAGATCAGCTGAAAGAGCAGATCCGATTTATGCAGCTTCAGTCAAATGACAGCCGGCAGTTAGAGCTTCCGGCTGAGTTGGACGGATATGCTATTACGACAAAAAAGAGTATTCCTTTGCCATTTATAGTGTTCTTATTATGTGTAAGCATTGGTGTTCTTCTGGTTTGCAAAGAATATTCTGATCTGCATAAGGCAGGACAGAAGCGGAATCAGGAACTGATGCAGGCATATCCATCATTTGTCGATCTGTTGTCATTATATATGGGAGCGGGTCTGACAGTAAAAGGAGCACTTCTAAAGATCGTTACTATGACGGATAGTCGTATCCTTTCGGAGGAGATCAATTATACATTAAATGAGATCCGATCAGGCATACCGGAGACAGAAGGGTATTACAGATTGGGAAATCGACTGGAGCTTCCGGTCTATTTGAAGATGATGACGCTGCTTTCTCAGAATATCAGAAAAGGTACAAGAGATATCCTGAATATGCTTGCAGAGGAAGAGCTGTCAGCACTTCAGTTGAAACGGGAACTTGCAAAGAAGAAAGGAGAGGAGGCAGGAACCCGACTGTTGTTTCCTATGATATTACAGCTGGGCGTTGTAATGATTATCGTGATAGCGCCTGCACTGATGGGATTTTAAAGAATACCATAATTGGATCAATATTGTCGGGACTTTAAATAATGTCAGGACAGAAAGTTCAAAACGAAAAAATAAGTTAAGTAATGAAATAAAAGAGAAGGAGGAAGGGTGCCGGATAAACCGGAACCTAAGAGAGCTATGAAGAATGTAAAACGTTTTTTAACAGATGAAAGTGGAATGGGTGTTGTAGAGATTTTGCTGATCACAGTTGTGTTGATCGCAATGGTTCTGATCTTTCAGAACAAGATTACGACGCTTGTAAATAACATATGGAAATCAATCGGTAAGAGTGCAAAGAAGATCTATTGATAAGGAGGTCAGAATGAGAAATCAGGGACAGATCACAGTATTTCTCAGTCTGATACTGATAAGTCTTCTGGTTTTGTTCCTTGCGGCTATCGGAGTGGTTGAATTTCATATGGACAGAGCAAGGGTATCGGAGGCTGCGAAAGGAGCCTCCGAGCATATCAAAGCCGATTATCAGGAGCAGATATTTGAGGAATATCATGTGCTTTTGCTGGATAAAACGTATGCAGGCAGAGGAGAGGGAGCATTGGAAGACAGAATGCTTCGTTATCTGGATTATACACTTTCGTCATATGGATTTCAGATACAAGATGTCAGTCTTACCGGAATGAAATCTGTGATGGATTCACATTGTGCGCTGCTAAGAGAGCAGATCCGCGATTATATGACTTTGTATTTACAGGTAAAGGCAGTAAAGGATATTGGAGAATGGATGCAGTTGGATGATCGTTCGGCTGAGACTATGGCACAGGAGATTGCAACAGGGAAGCTGGAAGAAAGTGAGAAATCCGGTGACTGGCAAGGTGAAGATCCAAGAAAAGTATTACAAAGAGAGATGAAGCATGGATTGCTTGATCTGGTACTTCCGGAGAATTCCGGTGTATCAGGTGTGAAGATAGAAATGAGCGAGCTTCCGTCCCATACCGGACAAAAGGATTCGGACAGCAGACAGGATCGTGCAGATGGTGAGGATGATTGCAGCGTGGATACTTCATTTGAGGATATTGATCGTCTGGAAGCAGATATGCAGAAGATGACCCGAAGCGGCTCATCCGAGAGTGGAGAAGCCGGAAATGGTCTGTCGGAGATGACAGATGCAGGGAAAGAACTGCTATATGGGTTGACGTGCTTTGATTATTTTACAAGAACCGATGGAAAGGGACATCCGTTGCAATGCGAAGTCGAGTACCTGATCGCAGGCCGGGATAATGATTATGATAACCTGCAGGCCGTTGTAAACCGGATAGTGCTTCACAGGATGCCTGTTAATATGGCGGTATTATTGACTGACCCGGAGAAGATGGCAGAGATCGATAGTATAGCACTTACATTATCACTTGCACCGGGAATTACATATGGAGCCGCCAAATATCTGTTAGTGGCATGTCTGTCTTATGCGGAGACATTGGTGGAGATTCGCTCGTTACTTGCAGGCCATAAGATTCCGCTTGTAAAGACAGGCGCGGAGTGGACTGTAGATTTTGACAGTATCGGAAAGCTTACTGAACTTGATCGGATGGATTATTCAGGTGCGGATGGTGTTGATTACCGGACATTTTTATTCCTGTTTCTGGCAGAAAAAGGAGATGTCATATATGAGCGCATGTGTGATGTTATGCAGATGGTTGTAAGGGAAAAACAGCCGGAGATTTTGATGAGAGACTGTATCTGTGCATACACGGCAGACCTTGATATCCAGAAGCATGGGACAAATTTCAGCATTGCTATAGAGGCTTCATATCAGGGACAGAGATAATTGCCAGAGATATGTTGAATCAAGATGTTTGCAGAGATATGTCGTATCAGGATTGGAACAAGATAGTAATGTCTTGTGACATTTGGTGATCGTTTGGACCTTGGAGAGGGTCTGAAAAAACTACTACAAAGTAAGATAAGGGGTGGTGTTATATGCTCTCTTGCTTGTCAGGCGGCATGGTTAATATGGTAATGATACACGTAAAAAGAATAATTGTATGTATAATGTCCCCGTCTCTCCACGGAAAGTTAGATTTTGGTGCCATGCGCAGGGCAAAGAGAGTGTATAAGACCATCCCTTTAGATCAGAAACAAACAGGAAATCGGGGAAGTGCAACATTAGAAGCCATGCTGGTGTTACCGCTGTTTTTATTGGCAGCATTTGCCTGCTTCCAGATTGGGAATCTCCTTCAGACCAGAATGCTGGTATATGAAGCGATGCAGGAGACTGCACAGTATATGGCAGAGACCAAATATATGGAACTGACAGATTCAGAAGCTGACACGAGCTTAGACGCTGTTACAGCAGGGATGGTGCTTCATACCTATATAGATGATGCGGATATGGTTGACCGATATGTAACAGGTGGAAGTAGCGGGATACGGATAAGTCAGGCGAATTACGATACGACTGATGGATGCATCTATCTGCGGCTTGGGTATGGCTTGCAGCAGGAGATTCCATTTATCGGAATAATCAGGTGGAAGGTTTCTGAGCAGATTTGCCAGAAAGCATATGTGGGTCTGATCTTGGACGGAGCAGATGACGATGACCGTTATGTATATATCGCTGAGACAGGTGATGTCTGTCATACCAGTAGGAGTTGTTATCACATCCGGCTGACGATCCGGCAAACGAACTTGAACCAGATACAGAATTCGTTATCTCCCTGTGAATTATGTGCAGAAGGAAAACATGCAGATTCTGCGGTGTATGTGACAGAGACGGGTGACCGTTATCATCTATCGATAGGGTGTTCAGGACTGAAACGTACGGTGACAAGGGTTCGCAGGTCGGATGTGACTGGGCTTCCCTATTGCTCTGAATGTGGCAGATAGAAGACAGAAAGGGGATATGTATATGGAGAAGGACAGAAAAACTCAATGTATGGCTATGAAGACTGACAAGGCGTATGAATATGGAAGTATGGTTATGGAGAATAACAGGCCGTATGAGCGTATAAAGGGTGACACCGGTTCGATCATAGTTGAAATGTGTGTGCTTATGCCGATCGTTATTACTGTTGTATTTATTGCAATTAATATGATGTTCATGCAGATCAACCGGGCAGCTGCCCGCGGAGAAGCGTATGCCATTACATATAATAAAGAAAGCTATATTACAGGAAAGAATATTGCAGGAGATGAGATACTGGAGCAACAGATTTTCCGGTCGTTGTCAGAATGTATGAACAATCTGGATGAGTTGGAGGTCAGTGTATCTGAGAATAAGGGCAGCGGAAAGCTGTTCTATTCTGTAAGAAGACGAAAAACTGTGGTGAAATATGAAGAAAACCATCTGGGCATAGGACTGCTGATCAATAAAAAAGTCAGTCAGAATAAAATCAAACTGGAGGAGGAGATCCGGGATACAGGGAATAATCTCAGGAGGTGGCAGCTATATGGAAAAGAATTATGACACAGATGGATTTGATGTATATATGTTGTTATCTGATGTTGTATGTCAGCCATCATATGAGATGGAGATGTTACAGAGAAATCATATAAGCGGTATTCTCGATATGCGTCTTCGCTATATAGATGGTGAGGGGTATCCCTGTTATAAGGTAAGCGGTCTTACAGAATATGTGGCCGGTATGATGGATATGGATGCAGCATTTGCATCCATGCCGGCACAGCCGACTTCGGATCCTTCGTATGCATCTATGTCGATTTCACCGGAGGAAATCATGCGGGTATTTCAGGCGGTGTTTCATGTAATATGGGAACTCAGACGTTATCTGCTGGTGATGAACGATCTGGTTCTACAGGAAGAATACATATTTTTTGATAACCATAAGAAACAATTTGTTTTTACTTATCTGCCGGGATATCAGATAAGTGTGCGGATGCAGATGCGGGTATTGATGGAACAGTACCTTGGTAGAATGGATCATACGAATCGGGTTCAGGCAGATAAAGTGTATGATCTGTATCAGAAAATAGTCGAAGAATATGTTGATCCGGAAGAGTTAGGGACAGAACTTGATCGGATCTTATCATGTGATGGTTCCTTTCAAATGTCGGGAATCGGATATGCAGAGAAAAAAGGGGGCGGATCTCAGATAGATGATGTTTGCAGGGATATGGAAGCTGTCTGGAATATGAGCAGGGAAGATTCGGAATCGGAAGATCAGGTAAGTATCGAAAAGAGTAGCCTGAGCGACTTAGGAAGCAGGGCGGGAATCAGTATGCGACATCAATGGAATATATATAAGAGCTTGATTATAGGTGGTATGATTCTGACGTTTTTAGCTGGGGTCATAATGGCTTATTTGCAATGTCGAAGATATGGACGGGTGGAACATACGAAGCCGTTATTAGGCATATGCATATTACTGGCTGTGGAATTGCTGGCATATATAGAGCTTGATAAACGGACAGAAGATAACAGGATATACGAAGAATACCCGAAAGAACCTTTGCAGCATACAGCTTTTAGAGAACAGAAAACAGAAGACATTACGGACGATGAAATTGAGAGCGATGTAGAGAAGCTACGATTATTTGATAAATCGTGCGAGATATGTACGGACGAAAATGCAGCGGATACACAGGTGTTAAATACCGGACAGCCGTATGGGATGTTCGTCTCACTTTCCGGTTATAGTTCTCAGCCGGAAATGGTGTATGTGACCCGGATTCCGGCGTTGATCGGCAGAGGAGATATGGCAGACTGCCGACTACATGGTGAGAGTATCAGCCGGGTTCATGCGAAGCTTGCTTATGCAGATGCAAATTTTATATTGGAAGATATTGAGTCAACAAATGGAACATGTGTCAATGATTATCCATTGAAGAAGGGATATCCGGTATTGTTATTCCCCGGTGATGAGGTTTCATTTGGAAGCGAACGCTATGAGTTTCGGGTGTGTTGATCCGGGACGATTAATTATACAGACGAGGAGGAAATGATGACGCTATGAAGTTTGAAAAAGAAGAAAGAAAACGGAGAAGACGGAGGAACCGGAGAAGACGGGTGATAACAGGCATAATATGTGTGGTATTGGTATGTATATGTTTGTCGATTTATGCATTTGGCAGATCAGAAATGCTGGGTAGTTTTGCCGGTGGTGGTTTGACACTAAGACAGATAGTTATTGCAACAGGCAGTGATGCTATGGAAACGGCTGATAGTACAACGGGTGAAACCGCTGAGATGGCGTTAGCGGTACAGGCGTTACCGGAGCTCATAGAATCAGACATAGAAGAATACAGGCTTGGAAGAATGAAAGCAGAAAACAGCTGTAAGGATTACCGAATATTACGATATAAGGGCAATACTTATAGCAAACTGTTTTCTGTATATTGTGGGGACAAAGATGCACAGATGCCGTGGTATGGTGAGACGCTGGCAGATGGTGTTCATCGCAGGGGAACAAGAGCAGCCGTTTATAGTGACGATGCGGCAGATCAGTATGCACATAATGGAAGCATGTTGAATAGCAATATTCGAAAAGCATTATATCAGGGATATAAAGAGAAGAAGTCACAGACTGTTATTCAAAATCTTTTAAATTCAATCCGTCATTCTGATGCGACGATAAGTGGGACATCTCCGCTGACGCGAGCACAGGCAGAGTTGATGATCGGCGGGAAGCTTCCCGGTCCGGTAGTAACGAATATTGCACCGACATCAGCAGAAAATAGATTGAAGTATACATATAATATGAGCACAACAGAAACAGCTTATGTCAGTGATAATACCCCTGAACAGAAGCGGAAGAAAAGAACGGAGGTTATCCGGGTGTCAGGAGGAACAGAGAACGGTTTTTCAGTAAAAGTTCCTTCCGGTCAGGGCGTGACATTCTGGATATGTGTGACATGGAATGATACGGTAAAAGACAGCAAATGGAAAGCCTGTACAGGTGGAAGTACAGTGCGGTTAAAAGCGGGAGATCGATTCCTGTTTACAGCAGATATTCAGACGTCGGGAAACACTAAGATAGCAAAGACAGCAGCTGAGAAGGATGGATTTACTACATATGCGGTAGTGCCGGATAATAAAAAGATTCAGTCGTGCTTTGCAGGTGTTTTATATGAATATACATTTGCGATGACTGTTGACTGGGGAAAAAGTCTGACAGATGGTTCATTTACAGTAGAAAAGAATCCGGTAAATCCGGCAGCCGTCAGGCTTCCGTCAGATGAACCTTATTATAATATGGCAGGAATCCGCTATACTGTCTATTCTGACAAAGCTTGTACGGACAAAGCGGGTTCAAACATAGTTGTATCTTATGATGGAAAGGCATATCAGGATAAGAATGGTGCAAATGTAGTATTTGACAGTGAAGCGGCAAGACAACACTATATAACAAAGTACAAATATACGCCATGCATATACTACTGGACAAAGTTGAATCTGGAAAAGGACAGTTCGTATACTTATTATTACAGAGAACGGGATACCGTTTATACCGGAGACGGTAAAGCGAGATGGTATGCGGCAAAAGGAAATACCTATGGCTATCTGGATGCAAATGTCTATCCATATGATACCGCGGGAATCGTTCATACAGGCTATCGGGTTGATTCGGAAGTTAAGAGTTTTACATTAAAAAAGAACAGCACATTTCAGGTGGATGCATCTGTCAGCGAAGATATGGAAAAGGGGAAATTGCGCCTGATAAAGACATATTTTGGAGATATATCACAGACGAAGGGAGTTCGATTCAGACTATATAAAGTTCCGAATGATAAGACTGCCTACGATGCAGAAGGAAGTTCTATATTAATAGGCGAGTATATGGTAAATGCACAGGGAAAAGGAATACCTGTCAGTCTGACATCTGAGGCAATAACACTTGGAATAAAGAGTGATTATAAGGGTGAAGACATTGACCGGTCATTATGTCGGGATATTTATGATCTTCCGCTTGGCTGGTATGTGCTGGTGGAGGATGCTGTGAGTGCAACGGAACGGGGATTCCGTCCGGCACAAGCTGTTTATCATGAGATTACAACGCAAAGTTCGGAGTACGAATTTCAGGTTCATAATTCTAAGATTAATTTATCGGTGAATAAAACGACCGATCAGTTATATGCCGCACACTCATCCGAGTATTCTTTTGCAGGAATCCGTTATCGTTTATATATGGCGGATGCGACAGGAGGTTGCTGTGTGGAGGATGCCCGATATGCAGGAGAATTTGAGATACAGGAGGATGGAAAGGGCAAGGTGACAGATATAAATAAAGGATTTGCCCCGACCGACGGAGCAACGATTGCTCTTACGAGGAAGGATGAATATACATTAGACGGACTACCGGCTGGTATCTATTATCTGGTCGAAATTTCGGGAAATGCATATTTTGAGAAAAATCTGACACCTCAAAAAGTAGATATGTCCTTAGAGAATCGTGATTCAAACGATGAGGGCAGTTATCGGTATGAGATAACCGTAGCGGATACGGCTAAGACCGGAGAATTAAGGCTTGAAAAAGTAAGCGAAGCTCCGGAGATAACAGACCATGATACCCGTTTCTCACTTGAGGGTGCGGTATATGAGGTATATATGGTAACCGGCAAAGATCAGCCGTATGATGAACGGTATAAAGTCGGAACCTTTACGACGAAACTCAGACAACAGACGAATAATGAGACATTGACAGCAATTGGAATTCCGGAGATTTTAAATTCCTGTGGTGTGGAAAATCAATTTCGTATGCCGGATGACAGCCTGGTTGCGATTTCAGCAGATCAGGAAGAATGCGTATTTTCAGGACTTCCGTTTGGATGGTATGCGGTTGTGGAGGTGAAGGAATCGGAAGGCTTTGCGCTTGATCCTGTAATATATTATAAGCACCTTACACCGGAGCATCCGGAAGAAAAAGTAAGACAGACGATACTTTCAGTAGAAACAACGACCGAGACGACAACCGAGACAACGACCGAGACAACGACCGAGAATACAACCGAGACAACGACCGAGAATACAACCGAGAATACAACCGAGATAACGACCGAAAACAGTACTGAGGTAACAACGGAGAACAGTACTGAAATTACAACCGAAAACAGCACCGAAATAACAACTGAGAATACCACGGAAGCAACCACTGAAGATACGGAAGAGCTTACTGCAGAATTGACGACTCAGACGACCGAACAGATACATGAATCAGGAACCCCGAAGACAGGTGATCAGACCAGCCTCTTATTGATTGCCTGTATCGGAGCAGGAGCTGCTCTTTTGGCAGCCATGATATTATTGAGCTGTAGAAACGGAAATAAGAAACGAAAATAAATAGGATAGAAAAAGCCCGGCACCTTGAAAACTAATAATTGCTATCAATCACCATTTCGGATATAATATCTTTAGTTGTATTTTGGAGGAAATCGTCATGTCTTATATGGCATTATATCGTAAATGGAGACCAGATACTTTTGAAGAAGTCAAGGGTCAGGATCATGTTGTAACAACACTAAAGAATCAGATCATAAATAACAGGATCGGACATGCATTTCTGTTCTGTGGAACCAGAGGAACCGGAAAGACATCCATAGCTAAGTTATTTGCAAAGGCAGTAAACTGTGAGCACCCGATAAATGGTAGTCCATGTAATGAGTGTGCGGCATGTCGTGCAATCGCCGATGGATCATCCATGAATGTGATCGAGATCGATGCGGCATCTAACAATGGTGTAGACAATATCAGACAGATCCGAGAGGAAGTTCAGTATTCGCCATCGGAAGGAAAATATAAGGTATACATCATCGATGAGGTTCATATGTTGACACAGGGAGCGTTTAATGCTCTGTTAAAGACGCTGGAAGAACCACCGGCTTATGTCATCTTTATATTGGCAACAACAGAATCACATAAGATTCCGATTACGATATCATCAAGATGTCAGAAGTATGAATTTCGCAGGATTTCAGTAGAAACGATCAGTGATCGTCTGATGGAGCTGCTTGGCAGAGAGCAGATCGAAGCTGAGAAGAAAGCGGTTGATTATATCGCCAAAGCGGCGGATGGCTCTATGCGAGATGCACTTAGTATTCTGGATCAGTGTATAGCCTTTAATATAGGTAAAGAACTGACATACGAGAATGTTCTGGATACGATTGGTGCAGTCGATATCGATGTATTTGCCAGATTGCTTGACTGTGTGATAAAGCTTGATGTTGTCGGTGCGATCGATCTGGTAGATGAGGTCGTATGGCAGGGACGTGAGCTGTCCCGGTTTGTATCAGAATTCACATGGTTTCTTCGAAATGTACTGCTGGTGAAGGTTTCACCGGAGGCAGATCAGAAGCTTGATATGTCAGCAGAGAATCTGGAGCGGTTAAGACAGCTTGCAGCGCAGATAGATACGGATGCACTCATTCGTTATATCAATATATTCTCGGATACATCGGTAAATATCAAATATGCGGTTCAGAAGCGTATCGTTCTGGAGCTTGCAGTGATCAAATTATGCAAACCGGAGATGGAGACAGATTACAGTGCACTGCTTGACCGGGTCCGAGTTCTGGAACAGAAGTTAGAGAGTGGAGCTGCCGGATCGGTGGTTGCCGGGAACAATGGTATAGGAAGCTCGGTATCAGAAGGTGTTACAGCATCGGCAGAAGCAACAGTGCAGGGTGCCGGAGCAGTATCACAGGAATTGCTGGATCAGATCTGCACAAGACTGAAGCAGGAAGGAATGCAGATAGGAAATGCACCTGCAATGGGAGAAGCAGATATAGAAGCAGCATCGAAGAAACTGTCAGAACAGCTGAAGAAAGAACTGCCGGAAGCGAATTATAATGAATTAAGAGAGTTCGTAGAGCAATGGGATATCATCATGGATGGATATCAGAATATTACGAAGAAATTTCTGGAGAAAGCAAGAATCAATATTAATGAAGCCAAGGATGGTCTGTATCTGGCATATGTTCAGAATGAAGATAATAAGCAGGCAATCGCTTATTTTGAAGGAAAAGAACGAATGGCAGCATTACGGGAGCATATAGAGAAAGTGACCGGAAGACAGGTAAAGATCGAGTTGAAGGTTGTCTCAAAGAACAGTGATGCAGCACAGGAGATCGAGGCGAATGATCTTACGAAAATCAATTTTGCTATTCAGTATGAATAAAAACATAAAAAAGAGTTAAGAATCAAGGAGGACATATAAAATGGCTAAAAGAGGCGGCTATAATATGGGTATGATGCCTGGTAACATGAACAACTTAATGAAACAGGCACAGAGAATGCAGAAACAGATGGAGACAACTACCAAGGAATTAGAAGACAAGATATATGAATCTTCTGTAGGTGGCGGAGTTGTTACAGCAAAGGTTTCCGGTAAGAAGGAATTAATGGAGATCAAGCTGGATCCTGAAGTTGTTGATCCTGATGATATCGAGACATTAGAGGATCTGATCATTTCTGCTGTCAATGAAGCATTCCGTATGCAGGATGAAGATTATCAGGAGAATATGAATAAGATTTCCGGCGGTATGGGTCTTGGAGGCTTACCGTTCTAATGGATATATATGGTGGTGAAGTAAACCGTCTGATCGAAGAACTTGGCAGACTTCCGGGTATCGGAGCAAAGACAGCACAGAGACTGGCATTCCACATAATCAGTATGCCGGAGGAACGTGTGCAGGCACTGGCAGATTCAATCGTAAATGCAAAGAAGAAGATAAGATACTGCAATAACTGTTATACGATTACCGACAGTGATCTCTGTCCGATCTGTAGATCGGCAAATCGAAACCATAAGGTGATCATGGTTGTTGAGACTCCGAGGGATCTGGCAGCATATGAACGAACGAATCAGTATGATGGTGTGTATCATGTACTGCATGGAGTGATCAATCCATCTCTGGGAATCGGACCGGCAGATATCAAGATCGCAGAATTGATGAAGCGGTTACAGGGAGATGTAGATGAACTGATCATTGCAACAGGATCGGGACCGGAAGGTGAAGCAACGGCGATGTATATATCGAAGCTGGTCAAGCCGGCAGGCATCAAAGTGAGCAGGATAGCCAGTGGTGTACCGGTAGGTGGAGATCTGGAATGCATTGATGAAGTGACGCTTCTTCGGGCATTAGAAGGCAGAGTATATTTATAGGGACAATTAAATAATGTTTTACATATAAAAGAAGAAAGAGGTGTTTAGGAATGTTGCGAGTTGGATTACTTACCAGTGGCGGCGATTGTCAGGCACTGAATGCAACCATGCGTGGTGTAGCAAAGGGTTTGTACGAGTTATTTGATGAAGTAGAGATTTATGGTTTCCTGAATGGATACAAGGGCTTGATGAGAGCACAGTATATCAAGATGCAGCCGGATGATTTCTCAGGCATTATGACAAAGGGTGGAACGATTCTTGGTAGTTCCAGACAGCCATTTAAACTTATGGGAGAACCGACAGAGGATGGTCTTGATAAGGTGAAATCCATGAAGGACACATACAAGAAGCTGAAGCTGGATTGTCTGTGTGTATTAGGAGGAAATGGTTCGCAGAAGACAGCAAATCTGTTAAGCGAGGAAGGTTTAAATGTAATCGGTCTTCCAAAGACGATCGATAACGATCTTTGGGGAACCGATATGACATTTGGTTTCCAGAGTGCTGTTGATGTGGCAACACAGACGATTGACTGTATTCATACGACAGCAGCATCCCATAATCGTATCTTTATTGTAGAGATTATGGGTCACAAGGTTGGATGGATCACATTACACGCAGGCATTGCGGGTGGCGCAGATGTTATCCTGATCCCTGAGATCCCATATGATATCAAGAAAGTATATGAAGCAATCGATAAGAGAACGAAGAACAATAAAGGCTTTACTATCGTTGCAGTAGCAGAAGGAGCAATCTCCAAAGAGGTTGCTGAGCTTCCAAAGAAAAAGAGAAAGGAAGCAATCGCAAATTCTCCGTATCCATCTGTTGCATATGAGATGGCAGACAAGCTCAAGGAGTTCACAACACAGGATATCCGTATCGCGATTCCCGGTCATACACAGAGAGGTGGAAGCCCATGCCCATATGACAGAGTGATCTCATCCAGATTCGGTGCAAAGGCTGCGGAGCTGATCAAGGCAAAGGATTTCGGAAAGCTCGTTGTATTCAAGGATAATATGGTAACTGCTATTCCATTATCAGAATCAGCAGGAAAGCTCAAATATGTATCTCCGGATGACGATATTGTACTGGCGGCAAAAACGCTTGGAATCTCATTTGGCGATTAAATTCAGAGAAAAACAGTTTTTCAGTAACATAAGTCTCTCTGTCTGCATATATACTAATAGTAATTAAGATTGTAGACAGGGAGATTTGTATGCAGAACGAATTCAAATACATTCCATATGACGGTAAGGATACGAATATAAGAGGATTGATAAAGAATGGAAATGTATATAGTCTGACAAGAGGTATGTCAGGTCTGCTCCTGCCGGATGATCCAAATGAAGATCTCAGCCGTGCGGAAAAGGACTGGGCATATCTGAAAGAGATGTACCCTGAACGGGTACGGCGCATCAGTGCAATGGTAGAAGAAGAATGTGATAAATTGGAATATGCCGGAAGTCCGATGTTTGCGGAATATCCGGATGCAGAGGTTATCCGTAAAATAGCAAGAGATGTCTATGCGGAACTTCCCGATCGGGATATTGATATCCACTTGGATATGGAAGCGGCACCATCAGAACCTCCGTATGTACCGAGGGGAAATGGTTGTGGTAACTGTATGATGCGTAATTTGATAGAAACATTGATCTGTAATGAATTTTACTGTAGACGTGAGCGCTACAGAAGATGTAGGAGACGATTTTACCTGTGAAGAAAATAGGAACACTTATTATGAGAATAATAGTAATGGCAGTTTTCTTTGTGATTACTATTTTTTTAGTTGATAAATTTCAGAATAGACAATATAAGAATCTGGCAATGGAAATGGAGAATGCCACATTGCCTTTAGTATATGTAGACTATGAGGGCAGATATATTAACTGCCTTCATGGTTATACAACGGTAGTTGATACCACTCTGTTCAGAGACTGCATTACCCCGGTTACAGATGATAAGAAGGTGCGGCTTGCAGTAGATGATAAGAATGGTTATGCAAAAGATTATAGCTATGAGCTTCGATCGATATCGGGTGACTCATTGATCGAGAATGGTGATCTTGAATCGGATGGGGAAGAAAACGGCTATCAGATGTTTGATATCGAGATTCGTATGGATATAAAGCCGGATACAGAATATATGCTTGTATTCAAGCTTGACGGAAAGGATGAAGAAACGGTTCGATATTATACAAGAATTGTGATCAATGATAATTATCACGCAGATGAGCTTCTTGATTTTGTACAGAAATTCAATGCTGCAACATTTGAGTTTGATACTTATGAAGAAGCATCCCTGATCTATCCGTATATGCAGGCATATAAAGGACAAGATGATGATAGCGTATCTATGGGACATATGAATCTGAACAGCAGTTATAAGGATCTGATCTGGAGCGGAATGAACCCGATTCGTATTACATCGATCATTCCACAGATTAAAGAGATTGATGTAAATTATGCCGTGATCGAATTAGACTATGTAACGATGACAGAGGATTCAAACGGAGAAACAGATTATTACTCTATCAGGGAATACTATCGTGTGAGTTACAAAGAACTGCAGCCGGATGACACGACAGTCGGTGCGGAAACCGGTGATATGACTGGTGCCGGAGCAGAGGACTCAACCGGAGATACAGGCTCCGGAGATGGCGAAGCATCTGCTGATGAGGGTACGATCTCGGTTATGAACTTTGACCGGTATGTGGATGAATATTTCAACAGAACCGGTGTCGATAATAAGAATAATGTCTATGAGATCGGTATTGTTCTGGATAAGAAATTAGACTACAAATACAGTTCAGATAATAAGAAAATCGCATTTGTAAGAAATGGACAATTGTGGTTGTATAATTATTCTGAAAATCAGATATCTATGGTATTTGGTTTCTGGATGGATGATGTAGAGAATGTTCGAAACACATATGATCATTATAATATTAACATTATATCGATGGATGATGATGGAAATATCAAGTTTGCGGTATATGGTTATATGAACCGTGGCGCACATGAAGGCAAGCTTGGAATCAGTCTGTGTTCTTATGATGCTGCAACTATGGAAGTGACTGAACTGGTATTTGCTGAATGCAATGAGCCATATGCAGCAATGAAGGATGAAGTATCCAGACTTACCTATTATGATGGTACTAACTTTTATTTTATGCTTGGAAATAAAGTGAATTGCATTAATGTGGATCAGAAACAGTTATCTTATTTTATAGATCAGGTATCACTCGATCATGTATATGTATCAGATAATATGGAAGTGATCGCATATGACAGTTCTGATAACAGTACGGATAATTCCGTTCTTACAATGGTGAATCTGAAAACCGGACAGACATATACTTTTGATTCCGGTGCAGGTAAGAGTCTGATATGTTATGGCTTTAAGAATTCAGATATGATTTATGGAATCTGTGATGTGGCAGATAATTCTATGCAGTTGGATCAGGAATCATTTGCAAAGGCGGGACTGGCAGAATCTGTATACAGCAAGATACCGTCTTATAAATTGTTTATTGTGGATGAAAATGGAGAACAGATCAAAGAGTACGAAAAGGGCGATACTTATATTGTAGATGTTCGGATTGAAGATAATCTGATCTATATGACCAGAGGAGTGAAGTCAGGAGAAAATTTTAAGCAGACAGACGATGATTTCATCACTTTCAAAGAAGATGATGCTGTAGCAAGAATACAGACTGTGACAAGAAGTTCATCCGGTGGTATATCAAAGCTTTATTTTACGGTTCCATCGAATATTTATCTGACATATGTGCCATATCTGAATATAACGAAGAATACTGTAACGAATCGTTCCTCAGATATGCTTATTACAGTTGAAGATGAGTATGCAGGATATATGGTATATGATAACCTGGGGCTGACAGGTATTTATGATAAGGCAGGAGATGCAATCAATCGGGCAACAAAGATATCGGGTATCGTAGTATCCAAAGATGGCGAAGTCGTGTACAGACAGTCAGAGACACAGGAGTATAATACGATTGCATCGTCAATCTATCATCAGAGCTCAAAAAGTGTGGAAGCTTCCATTTGGGATTGCGTTTATATGACACTGATCTATGAGGGCGTTACAGATCTGACATACGATGAGATGAAGGCATCGTATACAGATCCGGTAGAGACACTCACTGTACTCGGTAAATATCCGGGTGCAGATATCTCCGGTATTTCATTAGATCTTGTATTTGGATATATCGGCAGGGGTATTCCGGTTATCAGCAGGATAAATGACGGAAGGTATGTATTGATCGTCAGCTATAACAGTGAGGCGGTCAGATACTATGATCCTGTACTGGATGAAGAAGTGCGGGTGTCAAGAAAAGAATATGAAGCCTCTATGAGTAAGGGAAATAATGAACTTTATTCCTATGTTCAGGAGTAGAATTGAAAAGATATACAGAAGGGGTCAAAGACATTACACAAAAGGTTTGAGTTCTGCCGTATATAAAATAAAAAGAAAAGCTGCCGATTCCGGCAGCTTTTCTATATTATGATAACAACGTTCTGTGTGGATATTACTCCTCTGAAATTGTTCCAACAGGACATGAACCTGCACATGCGCCACATGAAATGCACTGTGAACCATCAATAACGAAAACACCACCGTTATCGCTAATAGCTCCAACTGGGCATGAACCTGCACATGAACCACAACCGATACATGAATCACCAATTACGAATGCCATATGATTGTCCTCCTTTTAGTAATAATAATCACATCTCGTTACCTATTCTAAATCAAAAAGTTTTTTATATCAAGTGAAATGAAGTGATTTGTAAAAAATTAGTCTGTGCTAACTTGAGTTTGCCTAGTTTTTTTTCATATAAAAGGATAGACAATTAAAATTGTGTATACTATAATAATGAAGATATTTTTGGAATCGAAAAATGTCATAAAATCAATGAAGAATACAGGAAACAGGAGGAAATATCCACATGGCAAAGATCAGTAAAGATATGCTTATAAATGATATTTTAGCGGTAGATGCAGGAAATGCTGCAATTCTTATGGCGGCAGGTATGCATTGTATCGGATGCCTTGCAGCAGCAGGAGAGACATTAGAGGAAGCAGCAGCCGTTCACGGTTTAGATGCTGCAGAGCTGGAAGTTGAGATTAATGATTATCTTGCAAAGAAAGAGGAGCAGCAGGCATAGTGATTTGTAACAGCCCGAGCAGCAGATCTGTAAAAAAGAAACCATTCCCGAAAGAGTATTGACAGGAATGGTTCTTTTTTTGTACAGAAATTCGGATGTAACAGAAAATGCTGTATCTGAATCTTTTCAATTGTAAAAATATACAGGAATCAAGCTTCCCTTGAATAAATATTTATAGAGCAGACAGTGTCTGTACTGCCTCATCTTCAATAACCATCTTATAATGTTCTTTGAAATGATAAGGTGTCGCTGACGTCATCTTTTGAGATGAACCGTATTCACCAAGTATATAGCAGACACGATTGAATTCCGGTATGGTATTCTGGTCGTTTGTGAACAGAAGATAGAAGCGCTTATCTACCGGATTCTTATATAATGTGTTGGTACTGAAATAAAAGCCGGCAATCTGCTTGGAGGCTTGGATCACAGTATTCAATGAATCAAACACGATAAGTCTTGTCAAGGCTTTCTGTGTTTCTTCTTCCTTTGATTCAGGAGTGGATGCAGGGGTATCAAAATTCGTTGTGATCTCTGCATTATTACCTGCGATACTTGATAAGCTGTTTACGAAGCCTTCCAGAGCATTAAAGATTGCTTCCGGTACCTGAGAAGAATCTCCGTTGATTCCGATATTGATCTGACCGGATATGACGTTATCGTCGTCATCGGAGGAAAAAGTAAGATCTTCGTCATCGTAATCATCTTCTTCATCGTCATAGTCGGTATCATCAGCATCCGTATCTTTTGTGAATCTTGAGAATCTGGTATCTAATTCCTCCGGATCCTCAACCTTGGTTACGATCAATATAAGGCATTCTGATGAGATTGGGATGGCCTCGATCATCAGAGGTATATCATCAACTTCAAATCCGAGTTCGTTGGATGCTTGCTGCATCATTTCGCGAAACAGCTCCTTTGCCTTTGGAGAACCATATGCGAGTTCGGATATTTTTAATTGTTTGTCTGCTAAATCTGCTTTATTCAATGTGCATCTGATCTGATTTTCACTTAAGCGTTCAATTTTCAATAGGATCACCCCATTTCTGATAGTTACCCGGATGGGTAGAAAACAAGTCATGCAATTGTGTATTAAAACGCACCTATAGTTTACCATATTTGACGAACAAGTAAATAGGGTATAATGTGAAAAAATATGAAATAATTTATAAAAAATCTGTGTGTAATGAATAAAGATATATCCACAGTATAAATTATGTAACAAAAGGAGATTGGGTTCATAATTCATATATTTGACTGCGGTTTGACCATAATTTTAAAAAAATGGGTTGGCAAACGGCTTCAGATAGGGTAATATAAATACAGACATCTTATGAACCTTTCATGTGGTTCGGCACGGGTGTTTTTTTTATGCCTGTGAATATCCGTTTAATGATCTGTATATGACAAATGCTGTTTATGCCTAAAGGGTTGTCCATGATATGATTAATATTCACACATCACAGTTTGATTATGTAAGAATGCACATGGGAATCGGTGGGCAGACAGAGTCAATTTTCCATATAAGAAAGAAACTTTAACCAAATAAATCAAAATAGATATCAGCAGATAATTTGTAGAAGATTACAAAAAGAAAAATTTGCTGATATGACCATGCACAAAATAATTGAAGGCAGGGCGCATATAAGGTGTCCCTGCCTTTTTTCTATTCTGTCAGTGTATCGCCGTATTCTGTTATAAAATACCAGATACCTTCAGCTATCGCAGCGGCCATGGCATCCTGATAATCGGCAGAAGTAAGTGCTTTACATTCATCTGGGTTACTTAAGAAGCCGCACTCAACAATGACGGCAGGACAGGGGCTTTTTTTCAGGATCATGTATTCGGCATTTCCTTTTACAGGTCTTTCATTATCGGGATCGATATTGGATTGAATCGAGCCGTGGATACTTTCGGCGAGCAGCTTCCCCTGTTTTGAGTCTGTTAAATAGAAAACCTGAGCACCATGTACTGAAGGATCGGTGAAACTGTTTTGGTGGATACTGATGAACAGGTCAGACTGATGTTCTGCAACAATCTGAATACGATGGTTCAGGTCTGAGGTTTTCATCGTTCCTGTTGCCTTGGTATTCAGGGAACTGTCATCCTCTCTGGTCATATAGACGACAAAGCCCATGTCGGTCAGTTTCTGTTTTAGGGCAAGGGTGATCCGGAGATTGATATTCTTTTCCTGAGAGCCATCTAACCCGATCTTTCCCGGATCGTAACCGCCGTGTCCCGGGTCCAGGGTAATGATATATTTGGATGACGTATCATTTGTCTCTGAAGTATCAGGAACTATTTCGGGAACCGGCGCTGACTGATTATCTGTATCAGGAGAAGTATCCGGCTTATAATAAAAAAGCAGGAGAACCGATAAGGAACAGAAGAAGATCAGACCGAATACAAGTTTGCGATTGATTTTTCTTAGGATAGAGGCATTTGCTGGCTTCATGGAAATCACCCGGTATACGCTGTTATTCATATCTATGCAGAGAATAGGGAGTACATGACAATATAACGCAAATAACAGGATATTTGTTGACATTTGGCAGGGCAGGAATTAAGATAAAGCATGTAAATTTCATAATGATAGAATCTGCTCAGATGCAGTCTTTTTCGTATCTGATCAGGGGGAAATTCGGTGAGAATCCGGTGCAACCGCCATTACTGTGTTAAGGCATCAGCCTTTCAGTCAGAATACCCGCAGATTTCATGAGATTTTTCCGCCACCTGTATAAGACAGGAACCAGATCGGCGGAGATGGGCAGTAAGACATTATTGCCTATACAGCTTTTGGGCGAGGGAAAAGCAGATGATGAAGAATAATAATCCCCTGCTTGGAACCAACAATTACATATTTATAAAGAAAGGAATCTACGAAATGAAACGAATCAGGACACTGGTGCTTTCGTTTTTATTTGCGTGCGCAGTTTTATTCGTGCCATTTGCAGTAAATGCAGGTTATGGTATTCAGAATGTTGCGGCAGCGGAAGAAGATGAAAGTACGACCGATTACAGCACAAAATATGTTGTGCTGTCTCTTGAGGGCTTTACGATCGGACAGGGATTTTATATCACACCGACTCGTATGTCTTATGAAGAGATTGGAAATGTCTGGAAACAGGAAGGGATAGACATTGATCTGTCTAAATTGACCGTTTCACAGGCAACTTATGCATTTTTCAAGAAAGCAGGACTTCAGACAGAGCCTGCAGGATCAAGTGCCTACAATGACAGCAACTTTTATCTGGCAAATATCAAAGGCATTGATAAAGGAACTGTAAAAGTTCCAACAGCACTCTTGGATGCATATAAGACACGTAACAATGGAAATGATCTGGAGCTGGATGACAAAACCGGTTCCGGACTCGGAGAATTTGATTACACATCATGGTCAGGCTGGATGATCACAGATGATAATGTATCTTGCAACACAAGTGCAGGAGCATATCTTGTAGACCAGGGAACCGGAGCAAATACCAATGTTCTTCGTTGGCAGTTTACACTTGCCGGTTATGGAGCAGATATTGGATGTGGATTTGAAGGAAATGAGGCATATTATGTAACACAGGATAAGACTGATCTGTATACATTATATGCAGAGAATGAAGAAGAAATTGCCAAAGATGCATCATTAAATGCAGAGCTTCTGGCAGTTATGACAGACCTGAATGCATCAGCAGATGATGTTGCAGATGCGGAATTGAAAATCAAAAAACTTAACGGAAATCTTGTATCAATCAAAATGAATAACGATGCACCATATATGACTCTTACAGATGCAGATGGAAAGACAGTGGCGGCTGGACATCCGGACAGTAATCATGTATATACAGTTGGACTTGAAAAAGGAACATATCGTTTATCAGGTTATAAATTAGTGAATGATAAAAAGGTAGATATGGGTTCAATCGATCTGGTTGTTACCAATGATGCTAAGCAGTCATATACATTATATAGCGTAACAGGAATTGCCTGTACAAATGCAGACACAGTTGACGGTTCAAAGGTATACTGGACAGAAGGCAAAGATTATACAATCACATCTAAGGTTATGTCACCGGATAGTGTAGATCGTCATGCGTCTCTTGGACTGATGCAGGCAGCAACTGCAACTGATTATGCGAGATATGCAGCACTTTGTTATGCTGCTGATATGGTTGAGGTGACGGTTACACCTTTAGGAGAGCATGTGTCAGCTTATGCTTCGAAAGTGGTATCCAATACAATCACTTCAAGCCGTTCCTATGGATATTCTATATCCGCACCGGTAGCAAGAAAGGTAACATTTACTGTACCGGAAGGAGCTGAGCTTCGTGTCGGAATCCTGTCAACCTATTATATTTACAGAGATGAAACAGGTACAAAGATAGAATCTGACGAAGAAGGTTATGATACATATGAGTATAATCTCGGAAGTGGTACTACTTATTATTATCGTGTATCCGGTGCAGGCGGTGTAACTTACTGGAACTGGGTTTCAACAAGTCAGGATGCAGATTATACAGTTACAAAAGCAGATATGTATATTGGGGATGATTCCTACAATCCGGATACTGTATATCATGATCTATCCAAGAACCTGTATGATGTTGCAGATATTTATCTTACATCAGATGAGCGTGGATATCTTTCTATGAAGAAGGGTGAGAAGTATAGTCTGGAATGTTTCCGTAACTGGCAGGCGATTGAAAGCTTTATGAATTCTAAAATATCAGAACCGGATTTCCATTATACAGTTATTGATGAAAATGGAAACCCTTCCAACGATGTAATTTCAGTTACACCGGGAGCCCATTCCGAGGTCGCAGAGATTCAGGCGAAATCCGAAGGAACAGCACTTCTTCTGGTAACATATGATGCAGAGATCAATATGGCAAGCAAAAATATGGGCGGAACAAACTTCAGTGCGATCTGGCCGGAAAATACAGGTGTTGTTGTAGTAACTGTTGATCAGGATGGAACCGGCATTCAGACCAATATGACAATCAACGAAGGAAAGAATTCAGAAAAGGCAAAAACTGCAGCAGACGGAATCGATTCACAGCTTGATGTTCTTTATTATCTGAAGGGAACAGAAGGTGCAGAGTATACATTTGCACCGGAAAGCGGAGTATCTGTATCCGTTCTTCGTCCGGAGATCGTTGGTGGAAAACTGACATATGGTGGTTTCTCGGCAAAAGATATTACAGAGAATGAGGATGGAAGCTATACGATTGCAGGACTGACAGAAGGTCCTAATGTTGTTAAAGTTACAAAGAACGGAGTTAGTACCTATCAGGTAATTCGTGCAAAAGAGGTAGAGGTTTCATATACCTATAAAGATGCCGATGGAAATGATATAACTGCGGATAAGCTTACAGCAGGTGATTCTATTGTGATTTCCTATGGTGAGAGAACAGAAGACGGAAAGCGTTCTTATAATGGTACATATATTCCTGCTAACAAACTGGCAGGTGTATATAATATGTATGGTACTATCTATCTGACAGATGATGAGGGTAATGTATATAAGGGCAAGACAACTCAGTATCCATATGCGGCTACTCCGGCTGCACAGACAGTAACAGTTACTGTTCCAACTTATTATACAGAGGATACATTTACTTTAGACGGATGTCTTCTTGAATCAGGATTTGGTTCAGTCTATGGTTCACACAGACAGATCAAACATTCTGTTGGAAAACCTATGCAGATGGCAGCCGGTACAGGTACCGCATATATGGGCAGACTTCCAAAGATGGAATTTAAGCTTGCAGATGCAGGATTTGTAAATGTTTCATTAAGTGTTAATGACAGAAAGACACAGAATGAGATTAAAGATTACACAATCAGCGTAAAGGATGAAAAAGGAAATGTTACAACTGTAACAGACGGCGCATTCAAGGGACTTGTGGGCAGAACATATTCATATGCTATTAAGGCTGCAGGTTATATGTATAAAGAAGGATCTTTTGAGATTCCGGAGGATACAACAGGCGGTCTTGTGCAGAAGTTGTACCTGACTCCATCTTCTGAACTTGCATGGGATGGAACGACAAAGACAGAACCAAAGCAGGTTGATGGTGTATATCAGATCGGAAGCGGAGCTGAGTTCTACTGGTTTGCAAATGAAGTAAATGTGAATAAGAAGGCTTCAATTGATGTAGTGTTAACGGCAGACATTGATCTTGCAGGTTATCAATGGACTCCGATTGGTGATTTTAATACTATTTATGCGGGCTCTTTTGATGGACAGGGTCATACGATTAAGAATCTGTATCAGAATGATACATCTTATTCAGGAATCTTTGGACTGGAAAAGGGACAGGTACGAAACCTGACAGTAGAAGGTAATATTTATATAGCTACCAAGACAGCTGCCGGTGCGATTGTTGGTTATCTCAATCAGGGAACAAAAGATAATCCGGCATTGATCTCAAACTGTGTTTCTAAAGTAAATATTACATACACAGGAACAAATTCTTACGCTAATATTGGTGGAATTGCAGGATATTGTAATACAAGCAGCTTAACGAATTCAGTAATAGAGAATTGTGTAAACTATGGTACGATCAAAGCTGAGAATGGTGGAACTGTAGGTGGTATTTTAGGATCCATGTCCAGCTGCAATATTACGATAAAGAATTGTACAAACTATGGTACTATTACAGCAAAGAACAGAGTGGGTGGTATTCTTGGTACTCATGATGAATACAATGCATTTGCTCCTGGAGACAAGATTATTAACTGCTATAATGCAGGTGAGATTTCCGGTAAGGAGTATGTTGGAGGAATCGCAGGTATCTTCAATGGTAAAGAATCAAATAATGCCAGCACAGAGATGACAGGATGCTACAGTGCCGGAACGGTTACAGGAAGCGGTGCTACAACAGATGTTACAGCATTTGCAGGAGAGGCAGAGGATATGATAATATCCGGATCTGTATATTCATGTACGAATGAGGTAGGAAATACATATACTGAGGATCAGGCTGCTTTTGTAGCTGCTTCTGATATAGCAGCGGTAAAAGCACTGACAACAGAGACTGTTTCCAGAGCTTCAGATAAAGAATTACTTGATCGTGTTGCTCCTGTTATCGGTATTCTTTCAAAGGTTCTGACAACACAGGATGAACAGGCATTTATAAAATTATATAATGATTTGAATGAAGCTATCGATAAAGTAAGAACTGTTAAGGTCGGTATATATGATTATACCGCAGTAAATGCAGGAATTGAGGGAGCATCTTCTGATGGTGTTGTCCTTGATGAAGTAAAAGTTGATGCAGCGACTGCAGTGGATGCTGTCGAAAAGGCATTAAAGGAGAACAATATTCCATATGTTCTGACAGATACAGGATATGGACCATATATGGAATCTATTAATGGACTGACTGTTCAGGCTGAATATACAATGTCAGGCTGGATGTTCTCATATAACCATGATGATTTTACAAATAGTGGATTGGGAACAGTTACATTAAATGATGGAGATACACTGGAATTCCATTATGAGCTTACAGGTGCGGATGTAGCATCTGCATATGCAGGACTCCCGGTATTAAAAGAACTTACAGTTGAGAATAATACATTTGCATTTGAGACAGAGACAGCATATGATGACAACTGGCAGCCAAGTTATACTTACAAGGTAAATGGTGAGGCATTTGCCGGAGCCGGTACAGAAGCAGATCCATTTGTTGTAAAGATTAAGTCAGATCGTATAACTGGTTCAGATATTACGAAGTTAGCAGTTAATTATAAGACAGAAGCAGATTCTCATTATGTAACAGTAGATGGTCTTTCAGACAGCGTGGATCTGACAGATGGAGTTGTATTCCATATCACATCCAGAGCAGGAAGAACCGCTTATTATAAGCTTGCAATAGAAAAGGTATTGACAACAGACAATACAAAGATTGAAGTTGCAGAAGCTGTTTATACAGGAGAAGAAGTAAAACCGGAAGTAAAGGTATATCTGGATGATAAGCTGTTGGCAGCAGAGAACTATGATGTGATATTTACCGATAATGTAAATGCAGGAACTGCTACCTGTACGATTAAAGGTAAGAATGAATATAGTGGACAGGTTCAGACAACCTTTGAGATTAAAAAGGCAAAGCAGGAAATCGTAGTTGCATCTACAACGCTGGAAGTAGTAGAGGGTGCAGAACCATTTGCTCTTGCAGTTGAGGCTAAGGGTGCACTTACATACACTATTTCAGCGGATGATATAGCTTCTGTAGACGAGACTGGTCTGGTAACAGTAAAGGCAGTTGGTACTGCTGATATTACGATCAAGGCGGCTGAGACAGATAATTATGAGGCAGCAGAACTGGTTATAAGTCTGACTGTTAAGAAGAATGAGGGCGTTCAGATTACTGCTGAAAATACAGTAGTCACAGTTTCGGATGTTACATATACCGGCAAAGAACAGGAGCCGGCTGTTACAGTTACTGTTGGTGGCAAAGAATTATCAGCAGATGATTATACTGTAGAATATTCTGATAACAAGAATGCAGGAATTGCAAAAGTAGTTGTTACAGGTAAGGGTAGTTATACAGGTACAGCAGAGAGTACATTTGTGATCAAGAAGGCATCACAGACGATCTCATCACAGACAATCTATGTATATAATAAATATATTGCATTAAGACCATCTGTTAAGGGTACAGTTACTTACACATCTTCTGATAAGAAGGTTGCAACCGTAAACAAGAAGTCCGGATTTGTTACAGCTAAGAAGCCGGGCAAGGTACAGATCAAAGTAACAGCCGCAGCAACAGCTAATTACAAGAAGGGAACAGGCACGATCACGCTGATCGTTGTACCTGCAACACCGACTGTACAGAAGGCTGCAGCATATAAGACCAAGGCAATCAAGGTTTCTTATAAGAAAGCTTCCGGCGCAAGTGGTTACCAGATCACATATGCAACAAATAAGTCATTCAAGAACGCTAAGAGCGCATCAGTAAGCAGTAAGAAGACAAGTGCTGTTATAAAGAACCTGAAAAAGGGTAAGAAATATTATGTAAAGGTAAGATCATATAAGAAGATCGGTGGCAAGAAGTATTACAGCGTTTACAGTAAGGTAAAGACCGTAAAGACAAAGTAATACGGAATTGCAAATGATTGGATCATAATATAAGATCATAACAGGATCTTGATACCGGCTGTCATAAGTTGGATATACAAATCTGACGATGTGACAGCCGGTATTTATTATAGAAAGAGCAATTGCGCAAAAAAGGAGACATATTCATTTTATGGCTGACAGATTTACGACGAGAGAAGACTGTATAGAAATGCTTCAGGAAGCTTATAAGAGGTTGAACAGGTATCCGAAGAAATCAGATTTTACGGTAGAAGAAGTTGCGGCGATCAAATCATTTCTTGGACCATGGCCGAGAGCCTTGGAAGCCGGTGGGATTCTTCCCGACCATTCGGCTGAGCGGGAAGCCGAAAAGAAACAGAAAAGGATCGCAGCGAAGCGCAGACAGACGCAGTATAAGATTGAGCGTCAAAAAAATAACAGGAAAGATGAGACCGTAAATGAAGATGATAAATGAAAAACTCCAGATGCCGGGAAACGCATCTGGAGCTAGTCTGAAATATGAGGGGGCTCAAGAGATTATAGGATAGTACCTTTGAGCAAAATGGCAACAAACAAAATAAAACAACATGTTGCAAAGATACCAAACTTAACTTTGAGATAATTGCAGCGGGCGAAAGACCTCTCTGTCTCAGCGTAAGTGCTGCACTCATTCCTGTTCTGTTCTCTGCTTGAATACTTCATAAGCACCATCCCTTGTCTTGATGATGTTACTATAAAACCTCTATGCATCATAATCTGCAAAAAAATGCATCAATTCTGCATATTTCTTATAAAGAAGTATTAAGCATCTGTTAATTATAAAAATATCGGTTCATCTGGTAGAAGAACAATCCGTTTTTCATATAAAAGTTGTATTCTTCTGTTGTATCGGCTTCTAATTCCATACTAATCTCCGTAGTGTAAGTATAATAGGTATGAGCGGTCAGAGGTGTTCCTGTCAGCTTTTCAAATAGCTGCAGATCAGAATCCGGTATCTTTGTTGGAGTCATACCTGCACCGCTTCCGGATCCTTTCTCAAAGCTGAGCTCATAATAAGAGGCTAATATATCGTATAGAGTGTCAAAACAAGTGTCACTGAACGTAGTTGAATTACCGACATGGCTTCCTAAAAAGTTATACAGTGGAAGTATATAATCATTGTAATATTCCAGTTCTACCAGACTTCCTTCATTATAGAAAGTGTTGGAATTAGGATCCAGATTCATTGTAAATGTAATCAGTTTGTTTGTGTCATAATCCAGGAAGCAATTCATTTCAAATCCAAAATAGTAGATATTAACCACCCATATCGTAAAACTGCGGTAAGAATCTTCGTCTGAGGTTGCGAGATATTTGGATATATACATCTCGTAGATACCATTTACAGTAAAATCACAGGAGAAATAATCGGAGAAATACGATGTCAGTTCATTTACGGTTATATCATGAATCTCACTGTAGGAATGCTTGTCCGTATAATCAAAGTTCAGATCGGTGTAATAACATTCTCCGTTTATGATGTTGATCTTCTCAAGCAGTGTCAGTTTATTTGTTACATCGAGATTGTTCGGACTGATCTCATGGCTGGATACGGAATTCAATGTTTTCCTGTCCTGAATACGAAAATACAGATTCGAGGCAATGATACAGATCACAAAAATTGCAATGCATATTATAAACCAGAGAAGATTCTTGTATAGGAAATGAAGAATACCGCGTGCTTTCCCGGTATGTTCGACAGAGGAAACAGTACCTTCTTCACTTTCATTTATCATATCATTTACTTCTGATTCAGAGATGTCATCGTCTTCCTTATGGGCAGCGGTCAGTTCATAGGAAGCAATGACAGATTCTTTATTTTCTTCGTTACTCATGATGTGCCGCCTCCTTTATATTTGGTAATGTAATAGTGACAACCGTACCGCGTCCGACGGCACTCTTGTATTTGATCTTAGCCTGATGGATCTCTGCGATCTTGCTGCAAATAGCAAGTCCGAGTCCGGCACCGCCCTGCGCACGGGATCTGGATTTGTCGATTCGGTAGAAAGCTTCACTGATTCGTGTGATTTCTTCCGGTGGCATTCCCCGTCCGTTATCTTTGATAATGATTACATAATTATCATCCCTTACAGTTCCTGCTACATGGATAAGTCCGTTGTCGTCGATCGCTTTTCTGGCATTATCAATGATATTGATGATCAGAGACTGAAAGAGGTCAATGTCCATCATACAGCAGCCCTTTCGGCAGCTTGACTTTAATGTGATATGTTCCTTTGCCAGCTCCGGCTTCATAACATTGATTACATTTCGGATCGCAAGGGCCGGATCAGTCGGTGTCAATATAGTTTCCTGATTCTTAACGACCAGCAGATCTAGTAATTTCAAGGATAAGCTCTCCAGACGTTTTCCTTCTGAGAAGATATAGTTGGCTGCTTCATTTGTTTCGTCTTCACTCATATTCTGGCTTCGCAGAAGGTCGGCATAACCGATGATCGAAGTCATAGGAGTCTTTAATTCATGTGCGAAGCTTCCCATAAACTGTTCCTGTTTTTCCATAGAGAAATGAAGCTCTGAGATGTTATCTTCGATAGTATCTGCCATGTTGTTGAAATCATTTGCGAGTGCCTCAATCTCATCGCCGGAGTGGATGTGCAGACGGGCAGAGTAATCACCGTGGGAGATATGCTGCGCAAGTGATGATAATTTTTCCAACGGCTTTGTAAGCAGGCTGGCTGCGATCATGGATGTGATACTTCCAACAACGAAGATCGCGATCAACAGCAGACGGAATGTATTCTGTTCCTGCGCACGAGCAGCATACACGGAAGTGATGTCATAGACAATGTCCATCTGTGAAATGTCCAGATTTTCTGTATTGATATCCATGGAACTGCATAATTGCAGATAGTAGTTATTATTTTCTCTCCAAATGATCGAATTACAGGTATTTTCATCCGATGGTTTCATTTCTTTATATGTAAAGGATGAATTCATGATGCTTACGACTTCCATATCCGAATTTCGAAGAATGATATTCTTGCGATTGGAGTTGCCCTGGGCGGAAAGCTGGTTAATGATATTAGACATGTCGATATAAGATGATACAGAATTTGTATCAACAGCAATCAGCAGAGTACTCTGAATACTCTCATAATTTAGCAGGTCACTGTCGATGGTGGAAGATAACGAGGTTTTGAATGATCGGTGGATCAGTATGGTTCCTCCCAGACCGAAGGACAGTCCCAGAAGTACAACCATACATAATACCAATTTATGCTTAAATTTCATAGAAACTCCTTTTTAGATCTCCAGACGATATCCAATCTTGTTAATGGTTTTTAAGCAGTCCTCCAGTCCGAGCTTTTTACGCATACGCTGAACATGGAGCGCAACTGTGCGGCTGTCACATGGATAGTCGCCGCCCCAGATACGTTCATAGATCGTTTCACGATAGAGGGCAACGCCCGGATTCTGTGCAAATAACAGCAGCAGTTCATATTCCTTGTTTGTCAGAGGAATCTCCCTGCCGTTTTTGGTAACGCTCATTGCGACAGTATCGATCATCAGATCACGTATGGCAATCGTTGTATTCAGCTTATTATATCTCCGGAGTACAACCTCGATCCTTGCAAGAAGCTCGACGATCTCAAATGGTTTCACGATATAATCTTCAGCTCCCATCTTCAGACCCATAACACGGTCGTTTAAGGAATTCTTTGCTGTGATAAAGATTACAGGGATTTTTAACGGCTTTATATATTCAAGGACATCATAACCGGATGCACCCGGAAGCATGATGTCGAGCAGAACCAGGTCAAACGGATTTTCTTCTAATATATCGGCTGCAGCCAGACCGTCATAGATACAGGTACAGGAATATCCCGCCTTTGTAAGACTCATTTTGATCAGATTGGCGATTGGCTTTTCGTCTTCTACTACTAAAATATTAATCATAAATACATAACCTCCTGCGGGTCGACCTTAAATGACCCCATACGAATTAATTCTACTATATTTTAGAAGAACATAAAAGAGAATAATGCTGAAAAAATGAGATTTAAGGTTTTGTCCTGCCCCCTCCCGGCTGTCCACCACCCCCCACTTCATGTCTGCTCCCTTCCGGCCGGATCCTTTGCATATAAACATAAAGCAACATTTTCGTTATGAACTTGTACCTTGCCAGCGAATGCGGGTGCATGTTTGAGCCGAAGGCGAGTTTGCACAGGAGCAT